>Ga0209040_10000009_pt1 | contig 146708 bp, 138 predicted proteins | sample BogFormECP12_OM3_FD_188240 | JGI IMG/M metagenome (GOLD analysis project Ga0209040, IMG submission 188240) | Bog forest soil microbial communities from Calvert Island, British Columbia, Canada - ECP12_OM3 (SPAdes) (version 2) | ecosystem: Environmental > Aquatic > Freshwater > Wetlands > Bog ... | reverse complement strand
TGCGCGGGAATCTGGTTGTTGGTTACGGGCTTCGGCTTGTCACTGTCACTGGAACAGCCGACGGTTACGGAGCAGACGATCAGCACGGCGGCGAAAATCAGCGCGCCGGTGTTCTTGCCCCAGGTTAAGGAACGAGATACGGAATCCCGCGATACGGAACCCTGAATCAGGGAATCCCGGGTTGCTGCGATGTTGCGAACTGCGTTGATGCGGGTCATTGTGGTTGCCTCCTGCCGACTAGCGGCACTTTGGAGAATGCACGGCGAGCGCCAAGGGAGGGTGCGCTGATTTGGTGGGAGTTATCGCCGGGGCGGCTGAAAAGCCGCGTGGGATGCGGGACACGATGTGGGGCGGGGAACACGCGCGGCCGAAGCTCAAAGTCCCCACTTCTCGCAGAGAACGCGAGAAATGGGGTACCCGGAGCGTTTTCTTGTAGGAGCTTTCGCGAGGGCTTGATTTCCGTTATCGTTGTCGCCTCAGTCGAAAGTTGGACGTGGTGGGAGCGGAGGAGATGGGATGAGACCGAGGGTGGCGTTGAGATTCCTGCTGGGGTTGGCGATGTGCGTTCGGCCGGGGATGGTTTCGGCGCAGGTGCACGAGCCGGAGAAGATCATTATTGATACTGACATCGGCGACGACGTGGACGATGCGTTTGCGCTGGCGCTGGCGGTGAAGAGTCCGGAACTCGAAATACTGGGCGTGACGACGACGTTTGGCGATACCGAGGCGCGCGCGAAGATTGTGGACCGGTTTCTGGGCGAGGTGGGGCGGGCGGAGATTCCGGTGCTGACGGGGAAGGCGACGGCGACGAAGAATCCGATGTCGCAGCGGAAGTATGGGGAGGGTGGGCATTTTGCGAAGAGCTCGCGTGGGGACGCGGTGGATTTTTTGCTGGAGCAGATTCGGAAATATCCGGGGAAAATTACGCTGGTTGCGATTGGGCCGCTGATGAATGTGGGCGCGGCGATCGATAAGGATGCGGCGACGTTTCGGAAGTTGAAGCGGGTGGTGCTGATGGGCGGGTCGATCCGGCGCGGGTACGGGGATTTGGGATACACGGCGCCAGTGCCTCCGATGCCGGAGTGGAATATTTTGAATGACGTGGCGTCGGCGCAGAAACTGTTTGCGGCGGGAGTGCCGCTGTTTGTGATGCCGCTGGATTCAACGCAGTTGAAGATGGATGAAGTGAAGCGGGCGTTTCTGTTCGGCCAGGGCGCGGCGGTTACGGACCAACTGGCGGTGCTGTATCACTTGTGGGAACAGGAGACGCCAACGTTGTTTGATCCGATGACAATTGCGTTTGTGTTGCGGCCGGAGTTGTGCCCGGTGCAGGGGCTGCATATTCGTGTGGATGAAAAAGGATTCACGCGCGAGGAGCCGGGGGCGGCGAATGCGGAGGTTTGTCTGGATTCGAATGCGGAGGATTTCTTTAAGTTTTATTTGAAGAAAGTGGCGGAGAAGTGAGATCAGGCGAAATCTCACATGGTGGGAGTGACGCGGACGGTACGAGGCCGAGACGGCCTCGTGACAGCCGGCGGGACGCCGGCGCTACGGTCATCCTCGGGAGGCAATAAAGGATCATGCGATTGGAAGAAGGTGCTCGGCGCAGATTTCTGAAGAGTGCAGGGCTCATCGTTCCGGGCCTGGCACTGGCGAGTGAAATCCCCACTTCTGCCGCAAAGAGCGCGGCAGAAATGGGGCACCCGGAGTACGGCACTGCGACGGCGTTTTATGACGTTACGGCATTTGGCGCTCTGGGCGATGGGAAGACGATTGACAGTCACGCGATCAATCGGGCGATCGACCAAGCGGCTGCGGCGGGCGGAGGGACGGTTTACTTTCGGGCGGGGGATTATTTGTGCTATTCGATCTGGCTCAAGAGCAAGGTGGCGATTTATCTCGACCAGGGCGCAACCATCGTTGCGGCTGACCCTTCTGACGCGCACGGGTACGATCTGGTGGAGTCGAACGCGCCTTGGGAGGACTATCAGGATTATGGACACAACCATTGGCACAACAGTTTGATTTGGGGCGAAGGGCTGGAGGGCGTTTCGATCGGCGGGCCGGGGCTGATCTGGGGCAAAGGGTTGAGTCGCGGTTGGGGAGCGGGGCCCAAGGCGGAGCAGCCTGGAGTGGCCAACAAAGCGATTGCGCTGAAGAATTGCCGCAACGTGCTGCTGCGGGATTTTTCCATTCTGCACGGCGGGCATTTTGGAATTCTGGCGACGGGCGTTGACAACCTCACGATCGACAATCTGAAGATTGATACGAATCGCGACGGCATGGACATCGATTGCTGCCGGAACGTGCGGATCAGCAATTGCAGCGTGAATTCGCCGTGGGATGACGGCATCTGCCTGAAGAGTTCGTTTGCGCTGGGGTATGCGCGCGCCACGGAGATGGTCACGATCAGTGATTGCCTGGTGACGGGGAGTTATGAGGAAGGGACGCTGCTGGACGCGACGTGGAAGCGATTTGCCGCTGACGCGAAGGTGCCGCGCACGGGGCGGATCAAGTTTGGGACGGAGTCGAATGGCGGATTCAAGAACATTGCGATCTCGAATTGTGTGTTTGACGGATGCAGCGGGTTGGCGATCGAGACGGTCGACGGAGCGGTGATTGAAGACGTGAGCGTCACGAATCTCACGATGCGGGATGTGGTTGGGGCGCCTATTTTTCTGCGGCTCGGTGCACGCATGCGAGGACCGGCGGGCGCTGCCGTGGGAGTGTTGCGGCGGGTGATTCTGAGCAATATTACTTGTTCGTGCGGGAGTTATTCGTCCGGGCAGGGATCGCGTATCGGCTCGATTTTAGCGGGGATTCCGGGGCATCCGATCGAGGATTTGAAGTTGAGTGACATCATGATTGTTCACGCGGGGGGTGGGACGACGGACGACGCGCGGCGTCAGTTGGAGGAGAAAGAGAAAGAGTATCCCGAGCCCAGCATGTTTGGAACGACTCCGGCGCATGGATTTTTTATCCGGCACGCGCGTGGAGTGGAAATGAACGGGATCAAGATTGAATATGGGAATGCGGATTTGCGGCCGGCGTTTGTGTTGGAGGATGTGGAGGGCGCGGAGTTCGGGCGGATTAAAGCGGCGGGGGATTCGGGCGTGCCGGCGTTTGTGCTGAATCAGGTGCGGGACTTCAGCGTTTTTCGGAGCAAGCCGGTGACGGATACGGAAGTGGATGTTGCGGAGAAGAGAGAGATATAGCTCAGTTATCTCCGTTCGCGGCAACCTGCAGATTTGCGGGAAGTCAAAATTCCCACCTCTCGCGAGAGCGCGAGAAGGACGCGGCGGCTCCCGCTGTTCCTTGCGTCCCTTATAATCAAAAGATTCTTTATGGCTGCCATTCTGGAGCGGATTGTTGCGGCTACGCGGGCGCGGGTGGCCGCGTCCAGGCGTGGGGCGGATTGCCGTTTGTTGGAGCAAGCCGCGGAATTGCATGTGCCGCGTGGGTTTCGGCGGGCGCTGGAGGCCAAGAGTCGCGATGGCGTGGCGGTGATTGCGGAGTTGAAGAAGGCTTCGCCGTCGAAGGGACTGATTCGGGCGGAGTTTCGTCCAGCGGAGTTGGCTCGGGAATTGGAATCGGCGGGGGCGGCGGCGCTTTCGGTGTTGACCGATGAGGAATTCTTTCAGGGGTCGCTGGGGAATTTGCGGGAGGCTTCGGCGGCGGTTTCGATTCCCTGCTTGCGGAAGGATTTCATCGTCGATGAGTTTCAGTTGCTGGAGGCGCGGGCGAATTGCGCCGATGCCGTGCTGCTGATTGTCGCGGCGCTGGCTCCGGAAGAATTGAGGTCGCTGGGTGCGGGGGCACGGCGGCGCGGGCTGGACGTTTTGTGTGAAGTGCACGACGGGGAGGAGTTGCAGCGGGCGCTGGATGCAGGGTTCGATTTGATTGGGGTGAATACGCGCGATCTGCGGACGTTTAAGGTTGATCTGGAGACGGCGTTTCGGCTGGCAGAGAGATTTCCTGCCGGGATCGTAAGAGTGGCGGAGAGTGGGATTCATTCGGCGGAGGATGTAGGGCGGTTGCGGGCTGCAGGATATGACGCGTTTCTGGTGGGGGAGTCGCTGATGCGGGCGGAGTCTCCGGGGGAGGCGCTGCGGGAGTTGATGGTACCTAGTGCTCAGTACCAAGTACCTAGTGGGCGGTGGAGTCGATAAGTTCGCGAAGTGAACTCCTGTTTAGGTCTCGGGTGGTGCACGCGAGCACGAGGTCCTTCGACTGCGGTTTTGCTTCGCTATCGCGAAGCAAAATCCTCGCTCAGGATGACAGGGTGAAATGACTTGGGTGAAGATTTGCGGGATGACGAATCTGGAGGACGCTCTCGTGGCCGTCGACGCGGGGGCGGATGCGGTGGGGTTTGTGTTTTATGAGACGAGTCCGCGGTATGTGACGGTGGAGAGGGCGCGGGAGATCGTGGGCAAGCTGCCGGAGAAGATTGAGAAAGTTGGGGTGTTTGCGGGCGAAAGTCTGATGAGAGCTGAGGAAATTCGGTCCTCCGTAGGATTGGACACGCTCCAGGTTTACACAACGTCCGGGCCGAGGATTCTAGAAGTATTGGAGAACGTGGGAGCGTGGCCTCCCAGCCGAAGAAAACCGGGGCAAACAAGAATCTACCTCGCTCTGCCGATTTCCACGATCATTGTTGAGCAGATCGAGGAGCAGGGCCTAACAATCGAAATGCAGGATCCGGAAGGAGAGTTCGTCACGCTTCTGGTTGACTCCGGCGGCGGCCAGCAGCCTGGAGGCACGGGCGTTGCGTTTGATTGGAATCAGGCTGCGGCGGCAGTTGCGGATCTAAACAGACGTCACAGGGTAGTCATTGCGGGCGGGTTGAAGCCGCAAAATGTCTGCGAGGCCATCGAGATTCTTCGGCCCTGGGGGGTGGATGTGGCTTCTGGTGTCGAAGAGCGGCCGGGCAAGAAAGATGCGGAGAAGGTGCGGGCGTTTGTGCGGGCAGTACGGGAGATGGATCGGAAGGGGAGTTAAAGATGGCTACGGTTCCGCGGACTACGAAAATCAGAATCCCCACCCTAGCCGCAAAAGACGCGGCTAGGATGGGGCACCCTCGGGTTTCTGTCTATCCCAGTTCTGCACGGACGAATGAACCGGGGCGGTTTGGGGTTTATGGCGGGCGGTATGTGCCGGAGACGCTCATGGCGGCGCTGGAGGAATTAGAGCGCGAGTATGAAAGGGCGAAACGGGACCGGAAATTTCAGGCGCGGCTCACAGAGTTGCTAACGACTTATGCGGGGCGGCCTACGCCAATGTTTTTTGCGCGGCGGCTTACTGAGAAATTGGGTGGGGCCAAGATTTACTTGAAGCGCGAGGATCTGCTGCACACCGGAGCGCACAAGATCAATAACTGCCTGGGGCAGGGGTTGCTGGTCGAGCGGATGGGGAAACATCGGGTGATTGCGGAGACTGGCGCCGGGCAGCATGGAGTCGCGACGGCTACGGTGTGCGCCCTGCTGGGATTTGAGTGCGTCGTCTACATGGGAACCGAGGACATGCGGCGGCAGGAGTTGAATGTGTTCCGCATGCGGTTGCTGGGGGCGGAGGTGCGCGGGGTGTCGTCGGGATCGTGCACGCTGAAGGACGCGATTAACGAGGCGATGCGCGACTGGGTCACGAATGTGCGGACTACGCATTATTTGCTGGGGAGCGTGCTGGGGGCGCATCCGTATCCGACGATGGTGCGGGATTTTCATCGCGTGATTGGGCGCGAGGCGCGGGCGCAGATTCTGAAGGCTGAGGGCAAGTTGCCGGCGGCGATTATTGCGTGCGTGGGCGGGGGCTCGAATTCGATTGGGATCTTTTACGATTTTCTGAATGACAAGAAAGTCCGGCTGATCGGCGTCGAGGCGGGAGGGCGCGGCGAAGCGCTGGGCGATCATGCGGCGCGGTTTCGCGGAGGATCGCCGGGAGTGTTGCAGGGGACGTATTCGTATGTGCTGCAGGATTCGGGTGGGCAAATTGCGCTGACGCATTCGGTGTCGGCGGGGCTGGATTATCCGTCGATTGGGCCGGAGCACGCGGCGTTGCGGGATTCTGGGCGGGCGGAATATGTTCCGGCGTCGGATGCGGAGGCGCTGGCGGCGACTACTTTGCTGGCGCGGACGGAGGGAATTATTCCGGCGCTGGAATCGGCGCATGCCGTGGCGGAGGTGGTGAAGCGCGCACCACGCATGAAGAAATCCGAGATCGTGATTGTGAATGTCTCCGGGCGCGGGGATAAGGATATTGGGATCATGCGGGAGAACTTGAAACTCGATTGATGATCTTCTGGAATGCTAGTGGCAAAACCGGCGGCCGCGATAGAAATCCCTTTTTAGGCCACTGGTAGTACATAGGTGCACGAGGTCTTTCGACTGCGGTATTGCTTCGCGTTTGCGAAGCAAAATCCTCGCTCAGGATGACAGAGTTTTTTATGCCTCTGACCTTCCACAAAAAGCCGGCGTTGGTCGCATATGTGACTTGCGGGGACCCGGATCTCGCGACTACGCGGGAGATTGTGCTGGCGGCGATTGCGGCGGGCGCGGATGTGATCGAGCTGGGCGTGCCGTTCAGCGATCCGGTGGCGGATGGGCCGGTGATTCAGCGGGCGAGCGAGCGGGCGCTGAAGCACGGAACGTCGCTGGCCCAGGTGCTGACGCTGGCGGCGGAAGTGCGGGAGCAGGCGCAGTCGACGGGGCTGATTGTGTTTTCTTATCTCAATCCGATTCTGCGGATGGGGATGGAAAAGTTTTGCAAGGTGGCGCGGGCTGCGGGCGTGGATGGTGCGCTGGTCACCGATCTGCCGGTCGAAGAGGCGGGAGAATATTTGCGGGCGATGGGCGGACATGATTTGGCTCCAGTGTTTCTGGCGGCGCCGACGAGTCCGGATGAACGGTTGAAGCGGATTGCGGAGGCTTCGCGGGGATTCGTGTATGCGGTTTCGCGGACTGGCGTGACGGGAGCGCGGCAACAGCTGGCGGAGGATGCGAGGAAGTTGGTGAAGCGGTTGCGGCGCGTGACCAAGTTGCCGGTCGCGTTGGGATTCGGAATTTCCACGGCGGAGCAGTTTGCGGAAGTGGGAGAATTCGCGGATGCGGTGGTGGTGGGCAGCGCGGTTGTGGAAACGGTTGAGCGGAGCCGCGGACGGGAGGCGGCGGCGGTGGGAGAGTTTGTGAGGAAGCTGCTGAGTCTCAGCCGTCAGCCGTCAGTTGGAGTGTAGATTCGAGCGTTTGAACGGTTGGGAAATCCCCACTTCTCGCGCAAAGGGCACGCGAGAAATGGGGCACCCGGGTTGGATGTGCACGACAGTCAAAGTCCCCACCCTGTCGCACAAACCGCGACAAGGGTGGGGCACCCGCGATCGTAAGGGCTTATGGACATCGAAGATTGGCGAAAGAAAATTGACGAGGTCGACCGGCGGCTCGTGGAACTGATCAGCGAGCGGGCTCGGGCTGTGGTGGAGATTGGGAAGCTCAAGCGCGATACTTCGATGCCGATTTATGAGCCGGACCGGGAGCGGACTGTTTTCGCCAATGTGCAGGAAGCGAATCGCGGGCCGCTGCCGGGACGGGACCTGGTGCGGATTTACGAGCGCATCATCGATGTGATGCGGAATGTGCAGAAGGAAGAAATTGTGCCCAAGGTCGAACCGGCCGAGGCGGAGACGGAACTGGATTCGGAAGTGAATGATTGAAACAGCTTCTAGCTGCTGGCTATTAGCTAACCCGAGCTTGCCATGGGCTGACGCACCAGTGGTGGCGAGTAACAGCGGATCCCTCGCTGCGCTCGGAATGACAAAGTTTATCGCAGCGGGTTTTGAGCTAAGGGCTAGAAGCTAGAAGCTAGGAGCTGGGTTCTTATGATTGTGGCGATGCAGGAAGGCGCGGATGAGCAGCTGATTCAGCAGGTGATTGAACACCTGGTGAAAATTGGGTTTGAAGTGCACCGCTCGACCGGGGCGCGGATGACCGTGCTGGGCGCGGTGGGGTCGGGGATTGATTTCGACATCCGCAACCTGGAGTTGTTGCCGGGGGTGCAGGAAGTTCACCGCATCAGTTCTCCGTACAAATTGGCGGGGCGAAGTTTTCGGCCGGAGGGAACGATCGTCAAGCTGGCCAACGGGATCGACATTGGGGGCAACGAAATTGTCGTCATGGCCGGACCGTGTTCGGTCGAGACGCGGGAACAGATATTCACTACGGCGGAGGCGATCGCGAAGGCGGGGGCGAAAGTGCTGCGGGGCGGGGCATTCAAGCCGCGGAGTTCTCCGTATTCGTTTCAGGGGCATGGCGAAGACGCGTTGAAGCTGCTGCGGGAGGCGGGAGAGAAATTCAAACTTCTCGTGATCAGCGAGGTGATGGAAATCTCGCAGATACCGATGATGTTGCCGTATGTGGACATCCTGCAGGTGGGGGCGCGCAACATGCAGAATTTTAATCTGCTGCGCGAACTGGGGAAGGTGCGCAAGCCGGTGCTGCTGAAGCGCGGGATTGCGGCGACCCTGGAAGAACTGCTGCTGTCGGCGGAATACATTATGGCGGGCGGAAATTACGAAGTGATTCTGTGTGAGCGCGGTATTCGGACATTTGAAACCTACACGCGGAACACGATGGATATTTCGGCGATTCCGATTATTCACAAGCTGTCGCATTTGCCGATGACGGCCGATCCGTCGCACGGAACGGGGCGGCGAGACAAAGTTGCGCCGATGGCGCGGGCGTCGGTGGCGGCGGGAGCGGATGCACTGCTGATTGAGGTGCATTGCGATCCGAACAAGGCGTGGTCGGACGGGGCGCAGTCGCTGTTTCCGGAGCAGTTCGCGAAGCTCATGGATGAGTTGAGGATGATTGCGCCGGCGGTGGGGAGAAAGATCGGATAGGATTTTACCGCCGAGCACACAGAGAGCGCCGAGGTTTTTTCTTTCCTATCCTTAGCTGATTCCCTCGGCTGTTCAGCAGTTTTCTCGATTACAATTCCTTTCTCTGCGATCTCGGCGTGCTCGGCGGTTGAGTTCCCCACAGATGGCGATTCGGCAAATCACGATTATTGGGACCGGCTTGATTGGCGGGTCGCTGGGGCTTGCGCTGCGGAAGAAGAAATTTGCGGGGCGCATTGTGGGGTGCGATCGCGAGGGGACGTTGGAGCGGGCGCGCGCGCGGGGCGCGATCGACGATGGAAGCGCGAATCCGGGGGACGCGGTGCGGGGGAGCCAGGTTGTCGTGCTGGCGACTCCCGTACTGGCGATTGTGGATCTGATCGAACGCATTGGGCCTTCCCTTCCCGCGAAAGCATTGCTGACTGATGTTGGCAGCACAAAGACTGCGGTGGTCGAGAGCGCGGTGAAAGTATTTGGGAAGAGCGCGGGGAAGCGGTTTCTGGCGGGGCATCCCATGGCGGGGAAAGAGATGAGCGGCGTGGACTATGCGGATGCGGATTTGTTTCAGAAGGCGGTATGGTTTCTGACGCCGCTGCCGGGGCAGAATCTGAATGAGGGTTTGTTTGCGGAGTTTGCCGGATGGATTGATGCGATTGGGGCGCGCATTGCGATGTTGCCCGCGGAAGAGCACGATCGGCTGTGCGCGTGGATCAGCCATGTTCCGCAGATGATCTCCACGGCGCTGGCGGCTGCGCTGGTGGAGGAGTTTGGCGATGAGGCTCCGCTGCTGGCAGCGGGTGGGCGGGCGCTGCAGGAGATGACGCGGATTTCGGCGAGTCCGTATTCGATGTGGCGGGATATCGCGATCAGCAACAAGACGAACCTGGAGCAAGCGCTGTGGAAAGTGGAGCAGCGGCTGGCGCATATCCGGGAAAATCTGGCGACGCGGGAACTGGCGGCGGAGTTTGAGCAGGCGCATGCGTTGAGGAAGAGTGTGGTGAAGAAACGATGATTGACATGTGATGCTATAATGTATCACATGAAAACCATGAGCGTCCGCGACCTGCGCTATCGCTTTCCGCAGATCGAAGCCCATCTGCGGGACGGAGAAGCGATTGCCATCACGAAGCGCAAACGGGTAATTGCACGGCTCGTGCCGGAGCGTCCCGTGGCCGCGGAAGTTCCGGATTTCGCCGCCAGACTGAAAGCTATTTATGGCAACCGAATCGCGAAGGTCAGTGGAGCCGAGCTCGTTTCGCTGCAGCGGGGCGAACGGTGAAGGTATACGCCGACACGAGTTTCCTGGTGTCGCTGTATTACCTGGATGCGCACTCGGCCGAGGCTGCGCGGCGGGTAAATCCGGGTCGCGAACTTTTTCTGACTCCTCTGGCCGAATTGGAGTTGGTCAACGCGTTGCAGCTGAGAGTATTTCGCGGGGAAGCGTCGCCGGCCGAGATTTACGCCGCCCGGAAGGAACTGGAAGGAGACATTCGCGCCGGCGTGTTTTCCGCTGTGCAAATGCCCTTGGAAGCCTACGAGCTGGCGCGACGGATTTCGACGAAGAGGACCGCGGCGCTGGGCGGCAGGACGCTCGATATTCTCCATGTGGCTTGCGCGAAGCTTCTGCGGGCCGAAAGGTTCTGGACGTTCGATGTACGTCAGGCGGAATTAGCCCGCGCCGAGGGCTTGCGGCTGCGCTAAGCGATTGGGCTGGTTTGCGTATTTTTCCTGAGATGCCCTAGCCGCGCTCTAGGAATAACCCTCATTCTCTGGGGCGGGAGCCAGTTGGTCGCATGATCAATTAAAGGCCCTTCTCCGTGTCTCTGTGCCTGCGTGGCGAAATTCATTTAGAATCCTTTGCGCTATGAATAAGGTTGTGGCTAATGCGGACGAGGCGATCCGCGAGGTGTTTGACGGCGCGTCGATTATGATCGGCGGATTCGGCTTGTGCGGGATGCCGGAGAATCTGATTCGCGCGCTGGCTCGCCGGGGGACGAAGAACCTGCGGACGATCAGCAACAACGTTGGCGTCGACGGCGTGGGGAACGGATTATTGCTGGCGGCGGGGCAGATTGTGCATCACATTGGAACGTATGTGGGTGAGAACCGGTTGCTGGAAGAGATGGTGCTGAAGGGGACGATCCGGCTCGATCTGGTGCCGCAGGGGACGTTTTCGGAGCGGATTCGCGCGGGGGGCGCGGGGATTCCGGCGTTTTATACACCGACCGGCGTAGGGACGATTGTTGCTGAGGGTAAGGAGACGCGGGAGTTCGACGGGCGCACTTACGTGATGGAGCGCGGGCTGACGGCGGATTTTGCGTTTGTGAAGGCGTGGAAGGGCGATCGCGAGGGGAATCTGATTTACCGGAAGACGGCGCGGAATTTTAATCCCATGATGGCGACGGCGGCGAAGATCACGATTGCGGAAGTGGAGCATCTGGTCGAGGTGGGCGAGTTGGATGGGGACGCGATTCATACGCCTTCGATTTATGTGAAACGGATTTTTCAGGGGGAACTGTACGAGCGGCGGATTGAGCGGAGAACGGTGCGGAAAACGAGTACCTAGTACCGAGTGAGAGCGCAGGAAGAATTCCCCGAATCTGAAAGCTGCGCGATAAGAGTGCAGGGGTCCTTCGACTGCGGTTTTGCTTCGCTTTCAGCGAAGCAAAATCCTCGCTCAGGATGACAAGTCAGCTGGGACTATCTTTAAAGATATGAACAAGCCTGGTAAGGACGTCGATAAGCGTGAGCGGATTGTGAAGCGGATTGCGCGGGAGCTGCGCGATGGGTTTTATGTGAACCTGGGGATCGGGATGCCGACGCTGATTGCGAATCACGTGCCCGCGGGGATGGAAGTTACGCTGCAGTCGGAGAACGGGATGCTGGGAATTGGGCCGTATCCGGTGGAGGGGACAGAGGACGCGGACCTGATTAATGCGGGCAAGGAAACGGTAAGCGAGATGCCGGGGACTTCTTATTTTTCGAGCGCCGATTCGTTTGCCATGATTCGCGGGGGGCATATTGATTTGAGCGTGCTGGGCGCGATGGAAGTGGATGAGACCGGGAGCCTGGCGAACTGGATGATCCCGGGAAAAATGGTCAAGGGCATGGGCGGGGCGATGGACCTTGTGGCGGGCGCGCGGCGCGTGGTCGTGGCGATGGAGCATACGACGCGGGAGGGGGCGCCGAAAATCTTGAAGAAGTGCACTCTGCCGCTGACCGGGGTTCGAGTGGTCGACACCATTGCGACGGAGATGGCGTACATTCGCGTGACGAAGGATGGGCTGGTGCTGGAGGAAATCGCGCCGGGGTTGACGGCGGAGGATGTGCAGCGGGCGACCGAGGCGCGGCTGATTGTGAGTCCGGGGCTGAGGGTGATGGAGAGCTAGGGGCGTACTAGCTTACATCGAAGCCCTTGGCGGCTGAAGCCGCAAATCTTTTTGCGTTCTTACGGCACGACTTTAGTCGTGCCCTTCCCATTCGCACTCAACGCTGCGCTGAAGCGCCGCTCTTCCACGAACTATGCGGCGGCGATGCGGCGGACCAGGTCTTCTTGCTCCTGTTTGCTTTCGGCGCCGATGGTGAAGGCGTCGAGCAGGCCCAGCGATAGCGCGTATTTGATGGCTTCGTCCTGACGGTCACGCAGCTTGCCTTGGCCGAGAATTTTCATTCCTACCAAGGCCTTTCCTGCCGCTTTCATTTCTTTCAAAACCCCAACAACAGTCGTGGGATCGGCGTCCATGTAGGCGCCGACGGGGTTGATGCGGGCCAGATCAATCTCGACCCACGGAGATTTCGCGGCGGCGCGCAGGGCTTCGATGGAGTGGCAGGAGCAGCCGTGGGTGCGGATGATTCCTTTCTGTTTGGCCTCGGAGAGCACGTCCATGGCGCCGCGGAAGCGCTCGGTCCAGTCGGCTTCGGTGACGCAGTGCATCAGGCAGACATCGAGATAGTCGGTGCCGAGTTCGCGGCGGAAGCGGTCGAGATCGGCGCGCATGCCGGCGGCGTCGCGCGCCCAGGATTTGGTGAGCACGGTGACTTTGTCGCGCTGCACGTGCTTGAGCGCTTCGGCGACGTGGGGATGGCTTCCATAAGAATCAGCGGCGTCGAAAAAACGAAGGCCGTGGTCGTATCCGTTGAGCAGGAGATCGGAGAGGCCTTTCACGCCGAGGGCGGTTTGATGCGAGTGATGCTCGGAACCGACGGTGCCGGTGCCCATGGCGAGGCGGCTGGTCTTAATGCCGGTGCTGCCGAGAGTGACGGTGTCAGATGCGGAGAACTTGGCCGGGAGCGTTTGCTCGGCGATGGCGTTGAGAACGGATTTGGAGCTGAGCCAAGCTGCTCCCAGACCGGAGGCGGAACGAACGAGGAATTCGCGGCGACGCATGGGGGACCTCCCAAAACTCTTTTGAGGCTACATCAGGAGGAGCGGGCTAGGGAAGGACTTTCCAAACCGGCGCCGGAGCTAAAGCCCCTGGTCATTGTAGATTGCTTGACGCGGCCCCTTCGACAGGCTCAGGGCAGGCTCTGAAGGGCCGCTCTTCCACTCGCTCTTTTCTCGCTCTCTTCCACAGGCCTTTTCTCGTTTCTCTTCCACCCGCTCTTGCGCACGCTCTCTTGCGCGCGCTCACGCTCAGGATGACAAACAGAATCAGATGCGGAACGGTGCGGCCAGCAGGCGGAAGGGGAGAGTGATGGCCACGAAGACGATCTCCAGGACGCCGTGGACGGCGACGCCGACGATGCGGAACGGGAGCAAGAGCAGCCAGACGAAGGGATAGGCAATCAGCGCCAGCAGGGCGAGGGGCCAGCAGAGAACGAAGAGAATGCACCAGAGCAGGAATGCGAACATGGGAGACCTCCTTACTCTCTGAATCATTGTACGTCTGGGGCTGGGGAAATGTTCCGTCGCTTATTCGAACTCTCACTCGAACTGCTTGCGGAAGGCGGCGAGCTGCTGCTGGACTTCGGAGAGTTCGTGGCGGAGGCGGGATACTTCTTCCTCCAGGGCCACTAAGCGCTCGGCTGTCGAGTTTGCGCCGGCATGCGCGGGCGAGGGCGCCCGCGCCGCAGTCGCATCTTCTGCGGACGCCGGTGGTTCGCCGGAGAACAGGTGCATGTAGCGGGATTCCTTGGTGCCGGGCTGGCGTGGGAGGATAGCCGCCAGGGGCGGTTCGCGCTGGGCCAGGCGGTCGAGCGTGGAAACGACGTCATCGAGGGCTTCGAAGTGGTACATGCGGTCGGTGCGGCCGCGGAGTTCGCCGGGGGTTTGCGGTCCGCGGAGCAGGAGGACGCAGACGATGGCGATTTCGCGGCGGTCGAAGTTGAAAACTTCCTGCAGGCGGTGCTCGTATTTCGTCACGCGGCTGTCGGCGCCGCTGGCCGGGCCGGCCAGGCGCGTCTCCTGCAGCGTGGCGAGGGCGTCGCGAACAGCGGATTCGTCGAGGGTCATGATCGGGTCGCGATTGTTTTTCTGGTTGCAGGCGTTGACCAGGGCGTTAAGCGATAGCGGGTAGTAGTCGGGCGTGGTGATGTCTTTCTCGATTAACGAGCCGAGGACGCGGGTTTCGATTTCGGTGAGGATCATGATGTGTCCTGAGTTGTGATTTTAATTCAACTGACTTCGGGAGAGTGGAGATTGAGAGAAAGAACCTCACCACAGAGGACACTGAGGAACACAGAGGATTAAAGTCGAAATCCCCACCCTTCGACAGGCTCAGGGCAGGCTTCCTCGCGCACAAAACGCGCGAGAAATGGGGCACCCGCAATCGGAATGACAAATGTTAGCGAGAGCGCCTATAGTTGTGTTTTAGTGAGGGCAAGATGCGGATGCTTTTGAATTGGGTGCTGAGTGCGATTGCGGTGTGGATTGTGTCGAAGCTGGTGCCGGGCATACACGTCAACGGACCGACGGCGGCGCTGATTGCGGCGCTGGCGATTGGGTTCATCAACGCGACGCTGGGGGCGCTGCTGAAGATTATTACTTTCCCTTTGACGTTGGTGACGCTAGGGTTGTTCTGGCTGGTGATCAATGCGTTGATGTTGGAACTGGCTTCGGCGGTGGTGCCGGGGTTCCAGGTGCAGGGATTCTTCGCGGCGTTCGTGGGCGCGATTGTGCTGAGCCTGGTCAACCTGCTGCTCAAGGCGATCGTGTTGCCGGCGGAAGAGAAGCGGTAGCAGAAGCTCGCTAGGCGCTGATTTCGCGACTTACCAGCAGGTTCCTCCACTGCTCCGTCGCTGGCGCTTCGGCTCCGGTCGGAATGACAGACAATCGAGCGACAAGGACTGCGGCTTTCATTTCTTCTTCGTGGGCTTGATTGCCTGCCAGTCTTCTTCGGTTAGAACCCTTCCCAGATTGCTGAATTCTCCGGCACCTTGCAGGAATTCGCCGCCGTCCATGCGGATGACTTCGCCGTTGATGTAGCCGGAGCCGTCGCTTACAAGAAACGCCGCGAGGTTGGCTAACTCTTCGACCGTGCCGAAGCGGTGGAGGGGGTTGCGGTCGAGGGCGAGGGTTTCGAGTCCGGGATGCGGCAGAACGCGGGAGAAAGCGCCTTGCGTGGGAATCGGGCCGGGCGCGATGGCGTTCATGCGGATGCCGCGGTTGCCCCACTCGACTGCGAGGCTGCGGGTGAGGGCTTCGACTCCGGCCTTGGAAACCGCCGAGGGAACGACGTAGGCCGAGCCTACCGGTGCGTAGGTGGCGGAGATGCTGAGGACGGTTCCGGCGTGCGCGGATTGGAGCCAGCGGCGTCCGCAGGCCATGGTGCAGTGCAGCGTGCCCATGAGCACGATGTTGATGACGGAGTTCCACGCGCCGGGAGAGAGGTCTTCGGTGCGGGAGATGAAGTTGCCGGCGGCGTTGTTGACGAGGACGTCGAGGGAAGCCTCGCTCCAGATGGAATCGATCATGGCTTCGACGGCTTCAAGACTGCGGACGTCGCAGGGGAGGGCGTGGATGGTTCCCTTGGCAGAGAGTTCGGAAGCGGTCTGTTCGAGAACTTCTGCGCGGCGGCCGCAGATGTGGACCGTGGCTCCGAGTTCGAGGAAGCGTTCGGCCATGCCTTTGCCGAGGCCGGTGCCTCCGCCGGTGATCAGGATGCGCTTCGACTTCAGAAGATCGGTGCGGAACATTTGTTCAACTCCCTCAGGGGCTAAAGCCCAAAATCTCAGCTTCGCTTAACGCGGCGCTGAAGCGCCGCTCTTCCACGGTGATACCCGTTTTCCACGGCGACGCCCGTTTTCTACGCTGATGCATGTTTCTACGGTGATGCCTGCGTCGCTCTTCCACGATGCTTGCGTCGCTGTTCCAACGGCGATGCTCGCGTCCTGAACTCCGAAAGCATCTTACGCGAAACGGAGCGCACAACTTTGTTCACAGATCACACGCGACGCGGAAGCCGTAGTCGGCGTATTGGAATTCTGGCGGGATGCTGGAGCGGGCGGAGCAGCGGGCGACTTTGATGTGATGGCGCCAGGATCCACCGCGGGAGGATTTGCGCGAAGGCTTCATGGGGCTTTGTTCGGGGCCGCGCGGGTTGCGGTCGGGCGAAGCGGTGTAATAGTTCGGGTCGTACCAGTCGCTGCACCACTCGTGGACATTGTCGCCAATATCGTAGAGGCCGAAGGCGTTGGGGGCGTAGCTTGCAACGGGCTCGGGTCCGGTTTGCCAGCGAGTTGCGTAGTCGGGGAGGGATTGCGGGGGATCGTCGCCCCAGGGGAATTGTTTTTGTTCGAGACCGCCGCGAGCGGCGTGCTCCCATTCGGCTTCGGTGGGCAGGCGATAGACGCGCCCGGTTTGTACGAACAGCCATTCGCAGTAGCGGACGGCCTCGTGCCAGGAAACTGCGGTCACGGGCTGTTGCGGATGGTTGAAGTTTGGATCCTGCCAGAATGACGGTGGAGCGTCACCGGTCGCGCTGAGAAATCGCCCGTATTCGGCGTTGGTGACCTGCGTGGCGGCTAGCCCGAAGGAATCGATCCAGACGCGATGGATGGGGCGTTCGCAGTCCTGGCCTGAGTTGGAACCCATCAGGAACCAGGCTGCGGGGATCTGGACCAAGATTGGTTCGATCGCCAAAGGCCGGGTCTCTGAATGTGGAGCGAGCGTCATGGGGGGCTTCTCGGGTAGCGAGAAGTCTATCAGCGAGTGGGCTCTCAGGGATGAAGGAGCTAACCGCGCAGTTGTTTCACCACCGCAGCAATGTCGTTTTCCTGGAAGAGGCGGATGGCTGCGATGCCGGCGGCTCCGGCGGCGAGGCAAGAGCGGGCGTTGGCAAGAGTGATCCCACCGAGAGCGAGGACTGGAATCGTCGCAGCGCAGGCCTCCCGGAGTGCAACCATGCCGGTGGGATTCGCACCTTTCTTTTCGAATACCGGGGCGAAGACGGCGAAAGTCGCTTCTTGTGTGGCAGCTTGAGTTGCTTCTTCTGCGGAGTGACACGACACTGCGATCAGGGGAGACTGTGGTGAGAGCTGGCGGGCAGAGCCTGCCCTGAGCTTGTCGAAGGGAGTGCCCGCCCCACACGACCCCGCGCCACATTGCCATATCGTTCTGACATCTTGCGGGGAGATGTCGGTGGAGCGGAGATGGACGCCGTCGGCTTGGGCGGCCAGCGCGACGTCGGTGCGGGAGTTAATTAAGAGAGCGGTTCTCAGTTCTCGGTTCTCAGTTCTCAGTTGGGCGACGATTCTGACGGCTTCTCTGGCCAGGGATTCCAGGTCGCGCGTGGCGAGGTCTTTTTCGCGGAGCTGGATGTAGTCGACGCCGGCGCGGGCGGCTTCGGAGATTTTTTCCAGCAGACGGCGACGGCGGGAGGGTTCGTCTCCGGGGAAAACCGTGCGGTCGGTGATGTAGTAGAGAAGACAGCCGTCGGTCATCGCGTGCAGTTTAATGCAGAGACGGTCAAGAGCGGATTCCTCGGTTGCCGTCGCATTCGCTCCGGCGGCGCTCGGAATGACAACCAAACCGATACGCTTCCGAGCTACGGCCTCGTCTTAGCGATCTCCGGGAGAACCTCGCCTTCTTTTTTGGGAGCGCCGCCGAGGTGGTATTTCGTCAGGCCGTCGCGCAGGTACTCGAAGGCGTCTTCGGGGCTGTCGACCATCTTGAACTGGTTGACGTCATCCGGGGAAATCGTTCCGGCGTCGACGAAGGCCTGGAAGTTGAGGATGCGGTTCCAGTATTCGCTGCCGTAGATGACGACCAGGATTTTCTTGGCCAGCTTGTCGGTCTGGGCGAGGGTGAGGATTTCGAAAAGCTCGTCCATGGTGCCGAAGCCGCCGGGGAAGATGACCAGGCCCTTGGCAAGATAGGCGAACCAGAATTTTCGCATGAAAAAGTAGTGAAACTGAAAGTTCAGCGCCGGAGTGACGTACTGGTTGGGACACTGCTCAAAGGGGAGCTGGATATTCAGGCCGATGGTTTTTCCTCCGGCTTCGTGGGCGCCGAGGTTGGCGGCTTCCATGATGCCGGGACCTCCGCCGGTGGTGACGACGAAACGGCGGCGGCGGGCGGGAATCTGGATGGACCACTTGGTCAGCATGAACGCGAGGCGGCGCGCGTCTTCGTAGTAGCGGGCCATGTCGAGGCCGGCCTGGGCGCGCTTCAGATCTTTTTCAATATTCGCGGCGGGCGCGGTGGTGTGGTTCTGCTCGATTGTCGTGAGCGTGTTCGCGGCGTCCTTGAGCCCCTGAAAGCGGGCGGAGCCGAAGAAGACAACCGTGTCCTGAATCTGCTCGCGGCGGAAGCGCGCCAGGGGTTCCTGATATTCGGCCAGGATGCGGAGGATGCGGCCGTCAGGGCTGTCGAGGAAAGGTGCGTTCTGGTAGGCTACCGGCGCGGATTTGAGTTGGTCAGTCATAAGATTGAGGTCTCGCGTTCAGAATTCAGGGTACGAATTCGCAGGTTATCAGGATACCAGCAGTGTCCCGCGGGGGCTGAAGCTCGATGAGTTTCAATGCGACGTACGGCGCGGCTGAAGCCGCGCCCTTTCAAAGCGTCATCCGCGCCTACTGCTGTTCGTGGTAGTGCAGCGCCTCCCAGAAGCCGATCCAGATATCGAGCAGGCCCAGGCCGCTGCAGAGGCCGCGGAAGAAGCCGTTGGAGACTACGGTGCGGAGCGCGGGAAACGACATCAGCAAGTAGTTGTCGGTCCACTCCGGAGTCCACGGAAGAATGATGAGCAGCACTCCCGCCACTGCACTGATCAAAACGAAAAGAAAGACGGAAATGCGATGCATCCAGACCTGCAGGGGGCCTTGTGCTGCGCGGGCTTCGGCTTCGAGCGGAGGACCGAGAAGCGCTGTGCCCGAGTCAGACGGAGGCTGCGCGGGCTCGGGGGGAACGCCGGAAGCGCTGGAAAAAGGAGTGAGGTCGGTCATGCGGGGCAGCTCCGGCGCCGCGAAGGGCCCGCAGCAAGATTACGGCGGCGTGCAGAGGATCCCGGGTAATTGGGGAAAAAAGCCATCAAGCTATTTTACGACTTCAGGGCCTTAATGCGCTCAGCCACGTCGCGATAGTCGATGTTGCTGCCATAGACGTCCATGAAATGCTTGAGGGCGGAAGGCTTGTCTCCGGCAATTTCGTAGGCGCCGGCCAGTTCGTAATGGAGCGCGACGCGGGTTTCGCCGTCGATGCCGGGGACTTCGAGCGCCTTGCCATACCAGCGGACGGCGGCTTCCGGCACGCCCTTGTCGAGGAAACACTGCGCCAGCCAGGTGTAGGTTTGCATGATCTGCGGGAACGGATGTCCGTGATCGAAGGCCTGGCAGGCCTTCTGCAGTTCTCCGATGGCCTCGTCGAGCAGGCCCATTTCGCGGAAAGCAATGCCGAGGTTGTAATGCGTTTCGGGATCTTCGTCACTGGAAGCGACGTCAGCCTCAAGATCATGTTTGAGCTCGCCAAACATTTCGGCGATATCGATTCCGGCGTCCTCGCTAAAGGGAGAAGCCTTGGCGGCAGTTGGAGCCGTAAGACTTGGTGCGGCCGCCGCGTGAGCAGCAGGAATGGCAGGCGGCGGGTGGGGAGCTTCGACAGGCGCGTGCCAGGCTACGGATGCGGCCGCCACGGGCACGGCGTTGGTCGGTGCACTTTGTGGTGCGAGATGCGCTCCGTGCGCGACTGAGCCCGATGCGGCTGCGCTCGCGGCCATCGGGTGTGCGGTTTTGGCCGCCGGAACGGCAGCGGAAGGCTCGGCGACCGGCGCGGATTTCAGGAAGTCTTCCCCGAGGGATGCCTCGATATCGGCAACAAACTCGCCCAGGAGCGGGGCGGTGGTCCCGGCGGCGACCGCAGGCTCGGAGTGCGGGGCGGGAGCATGGCCGGGCTGAGCGGGCGTCGTAGCGGCCGGCTTGGTAACGGTACCCGGCAGGAAGTTGTCGCCTAACGAAGTTTCCAGATCGGAAACGAATTCTTTCAGAACGCCGGGCTTGGTTTCGGGCTCGGGCTCAGGTGGGTGAACCACGGGTGCGTGAGCAACGGGCGCGTGAACAACCGGTGGGCGCGATACAGGTGGGTGCAATACCGGTGCCTGAGCCACGGGTGCGTGAACCGCAGGCTCGGCCTTGACCGCGGATTCGGCGACGACTGGAATCTCTTCGATCGCCGGCGGTTCCGGCGCCACGACCTTCGGCGGGACTGTCTTTGGGACGACGGGTTTCGGCGCGGCAGTCCTCGCGGCGGCGACCTTCGGCGTGACACTCTTCGGCGTCACAATCTCGGGTTCGACGATTTCCGGTTCGACGACTTCCATTTCTTCGACTACGGGCTCTTCAACTGCTACCTCTTCAACTGCAGGCTCTTCGGCTGGGGCTGGAGTTTCGTCGACGGAAATTTCGTCAGCCTCGACTTCGATAGTCGGAATATCGTCGGCGGACAGCTCTTCGACTACAGGCTCGACTGCAACTTCCTCGTCGGCCGGTTGCGCGGTAGCGGCTTCCACTTCGGCGCGGACCTCGTCCAGCTTGGCCTGATCGCTGGTCAGAGTCTGGAGCTTGGCCAGGGCCGCCATGGCCTGCTCGGGCATGCCATGCGCGAGATAGAAGCGGATTTCTTCGACGGTCTCGTCGACCTTGCCGGAGTCAGGAACGTCATGATCGCCGACGGCGCTGTCGACCTCGACTTCAGCCGCTTCCACTGCGGGGACTTCGGCCTCTTCCACAGTGATGGAGTCATCCCATTCAGAAGAGAGGTCGATCTCGCCCGGCGCGGCGGCCGCTTCGGCTGAAGCAGCGGACTCATCGACCACGGCAAACTCGGGCTCGGCGTCGACGGTAATTTCTTCGGCGGGTTCAGCGGCCGGCCATGGGGAAGCGTCTTGCTCCGCGGTGGCTTCGGGCGCCGCTTCTTGCTGGACGGCAACCTCTTCCGCGGGAGATTCGTCGACCGAGAACTCTTCAACGGCGCTCTCCGCTTCGGGCGCGGGCGCATCCAGAAAAATGTGTTCCTCTTCGGCGCCCAGGTCGGGCACCGGAGCCGAGGAACGTTCCTCATAGCGCTCGGCCAGTTCTCCGTAGCGCGAAGCTTCCTCGGGATATTCGGCTTCATGGTAGACGTTCTGCAGCGTGCGGCAGCAGAGAGCGGCCTCGGCGAAACGGCCTGCCCGGGTATGCAAGGCGGCCAGCCGCTGGTTGAGGCGGAGATCTTCGGGCGCCAGCGGCAAGGCTCCGACCAGAGGTCCGAGGGCCTTGGCAGGCATGTTGTAAGAGATGAACAGCTCCGCGTCGGTAAGGGCCGCGCGAACGGCGAGCGCAATCTCGTCGGTATAGTGCTGGTGGACGGAAGGCGCGGTCGCTTCCAGATCGTCGATCAGGACGACGGCTTCGTCCGGCGTAATCAGCTTGCTGCCGGAGGTGCCGCCCAGCTGGCTGACCACCTGCTGGTAATTCTGCATGTGCAGGGGGTTCTGCGGCTCGACGGTCGCCAGCTTCTGATAAAGATCGCGGGCCTTGGGCAGGTCCCCGGCCTGCACGCTGGCGTGGGCCAGCAACTCGATGACTTCGCTGACGTGGGTATTCTCTCCAGCTTTGTTGAACAGGTCGAGCAGTTTTTGCAGGGAATCGGGATTGTCGCGCACATGCCCGATGATGGTGTGCAGGCTTTCGAGCACCTTGTCAGAGTTTTCGGCCAGCAGGCGCTCGGCGTGCTCGTCGAACACCTGGAGCGCGGTTTCATACTGTCCGGCCTGCATGAGGGCGTCGGCGAAACTGGCGATAGCCCCCAGATCGTTGTGTACAGTCAGCAGCTTGTTGGCGACGGTTCCCGCCTCGGAGAGTTGCCCGGTCTGCAGATAGGCCTTGAGCAGATCGCGCAGGCCATCGGGATTGGAATCGATGTCGGAGATTTTTTGCAGCGCGGCAACGGCTCCGGCGGCGTCGCCGGACTCGATCAGGTTCTTGCCCTGCATGAGCAGGGCGTAGGTGTTGCCCGGATCGAGAGTCAGCATGCGCTGCAGGATTTCTTCGGCGCCGCTGAGCGATCCCTTGGAGCGCAGGCTCTCGGCGGCGGCGGAGAAAATCTGCCACGCTTCCGTTTTCTTGCCCAGGCGAATATAAACTTCCGCCAGGCGAACCCGCATGCTGCTGTTTTCCGGGTCCATCTCGAGAATCTTCTGGAAGATGCGGACCGAGTTCTCGAGCTCGCCGTTCTTCAGGAATTCTTCTGCGACCTGCAGATACTGCGCGCGGGCGTCGTTGAAAAGCCCCTGCTGACTGTACAGCTCCGCGAGCTTCAGCAAGCTCTCAAGCGACGGCTGCAGCTTGCAGATCTTCTTGTACATGGCGATGGCCTTGACCGTGAAGCCCTGGCTGCCATACGCATCGCCCACTGTCTTGAAACATCCGGTAGCTTTATCGGTTTCGCCGAGGCGGGAGTAGAGGTCGCCGACGGTATTGGTGACCGTCAGATCCTTGGCATCATTCTTGAGGATCTTTTCGTACTCGGAGATGGCGTTCTGCAGCTTGCCCTGCTGGACATACTTCTCCGCACTGGCCAGCACCTTTTGTTTGTTGAACCCGAACAATGCCATAAGAGTGCGAACTCCAGACCCTGGTGTTCAAATACTCGTGTTCAAATACTGGTGTTCAAAACAAAGTCTTGCTACAGAACCCGTCGAACGTTCGGGGAAATGCTCCCGGGGACTGCTCCGAAGGGTCATCTCACAAATCGGCAGATGGACCGACCGGACAAGGCCAATTGTACGTCTGGACGTCATGAACCGCATGGTTACCAAGGGTTACCAAAAGGGAGTGTACGAACGGGTTACCAAGGGAATCGGGGGGGAGAGTTACTGGATTACACGCCTGCGGAAAGCCAAAGCACAGATAAGAGCGCACGTGATTCCGGCAGGCACGCAGAAAACAATCTGAGCGGGATTGAGCCACAGCCTGAAAGACCCAAACGAGGGCGAATTTACAGCGGCATCGAATACGGGAAACATACAACCCAGCACCATGCCTGCCAGGGCGGATTCGATCAGGAACCGCTTGATTGATCGTATACGGCGACGCCGCGCATAGAGCACTGTGCCGCCTGCGAGTCCCGCGAGAAAGCCAAATGACCCGCAAGATACCGCCGTGATCGAGCACAGCAGCAATGAGGATTTTGCGATGTCCCACGCCCCGAGGGAGGAATCACCGCCACGGGTTGCGAACGCGCTGAAAAGCGCGATCGCCAAAGCTGAAACAACGGTCGCCAGTAGCGCCGCCAAAGCAGCTGCCTTGAAAACAAGCATCACGGGCCAAGATCGATCTTCCGTGCGAGCGAGTTCCATAACCGATGTGAACCATTCTACTGCCGGTTTGGCCGTCTGCTCCTTCTCGCCCCTATCCATAGTGCCAGATCGAGTACTCAGAAGTAACTTTCGGCTTGTACCGACGCGGAGCACCATAAAGGAGCCGAGAATTACTCGTGCGGTGTCTGTAATCTTAGAGTGAGGCCGGGAACCGTGTCCAAATCTCGGGATAACTTAGTCGCGCTGCTCATGGTTTTCTCCTCGACCTTGGCCTATGGTTGTTCCTGTTCCAACAGTACCCCGATTCAGCAAACATCCGAAAAATACCGCGAACGGGCGGTATTCACTGCTCACGTTGTCCAGTTGATGGGTAAAGTCTACAACTGGGACGGGAAGCGGCTTTCGAGTCAGGTTCTCGCGGTCGTGAAAGACCGCTATTGGGGTTTGCCCTGGTATTGGCCAAAGGTCGTGCTTCTCGACGGTTCATATCCCTGCGATATTGCAATGGAGGAGGGACAGGACTACCTCGTGTCAGGAAGGCGAGAGCGCTACGGAGTTCTCGGTGTCGCTGTTTGCAGCCGGACCCAGCCGCTGAAAACTGCGCAAGTTGATTTGCGGACGCTGGACGGTTCGCACTGCACCGGACCAGGAGGCACGATCATCGGCCGCGTGACCAGGGAACGTGAACTCCGCGACAGTTCGTTCGTGCCGAATTTTCCGTTGACGTTTCGCGACCAGGATGGCAAGACATATTCAACCCGAAGCGACAAAGACGGAATCTACGAATTGCGGCATTTAGCCCCCGGAACCTACATTGCAGACTCTCGCTTGGGTCCGGACCAGTACGTTGCCTCGCGGGACATTCCCGTAACCGAAGGCATGTGCGGCACTGAAAGCGATGTCGTTCTCAGAGATTACAGTCTTTTCGGTCGGGTTCCGGCCGGAATCGACCGATACGTTACCGCAAGACTGATCGATCAACACGACCGAATAGAAGACATTCGCAGCGACTACATTCAATCCGATGGCATCTTTTATTTCAGCAATGTCCCCGACGGTGAATACGTACTCGCCTTGCGGATTGGGGCGCATGGTGCAGACCAGCAGGTCTACTTTCCAGGCACGACTGACCGCAAAAGGGCCAAGCTGATTAAGGTCCAGAATCACCGGCCCACCGAGTCGACTGATCTCAGTTTTTCACCAGAATCCCTGCCCATCGTGCCCATTCCAGTCGCGCTGGATCCGCCGATCGACTCTGGCCGATTTTCTTGGCGCGTGGACTTGTTAAGCTCGAATAACCTCGACACCGAGGGGTATTGGACACCGGGACAAAAGTCCACCATTCTCTATGGCGTCCGCGGCTGGCCCTATGACGTGGGCCTGCATGGCTACTCGAAGAATCCAGCCGCGTACGAGGACTGTATTTCGCAGAACACCACCCATGTTGTAGCGCGCGACCGGCTCGGCATAACCCGAGTTACTGTTCCAGCTGAGTGCCGTTGACCGAGTGCATCCATTCAGTTCCCACCGAATTGTCGTAGCACAAAAATACAATCGAAGGAGATGAATCCGAAACAACGCAGAGTTGCGGGCACAGGGTAGAAGCGAGTTCCCACCTTTTGATGGGGCAGTTTTGAAACTGTACAAACCTCATTCTTAGATTGAAGGCTTCCACTAAACTTGAGCCTGGAAAAGAGCACAGACGCCGAAGTCAGTATGTTTGCCCGTCATGGCTGAATCGATCGCAGAATTTTTCTCGGAGAATTTTCACGCGCACCGGCTGGAGCGTGCCTACCGGCAGCAGCGCGGGTACCGCACGGAATCGTTCACTTACGGCGAAGTAATCGGGATGGCCGCGGCCTTTGCCGCCAAACTGGACGCGCGGGGGATCGCCAAGGGCGAGCGAGTGATGCTGTGGGGCGAGAACTGCGCGGAGTGGGTTGCGGCGTTTTTCGGGTGCGCGCTGCGCGGAGTGATCGTTGTGCCCATGGACGATGTGGCAGCGCCCGATTTCGCCATGCGGGTTTTTCGGCAAGTCTCGGCGAGATTGCTGGTGGGGTCGCGGCGTCATCTGCTCGAAGTCGCGGCCGCGGGACATTCGATTGCGACTACGAACCTCGAGGATCTGGCGCGGACGCCCGATCCTGCTCCGGGCAGGGTGCCGGAGGTCGCGCTGGGCCGCGATGACATCCTGCAGATTGTTTTTACTTCGGGCACGACCGCGGAACCCAAGGGCGTAGTGATCACGAACGGGAACGTGCTGGCGAATCTCGCGCCGCTGGAGCGTGAGATCGGCCGTTATCTGAAGTATGAGCGCTGGGTGCATCCGGTGCGTTTTCTGAACCTGCTGCCGCTCAGCCATGTGTTTGGGCAGTTTTTGGGGATGTTTCTGCCGCCGCTGCTGGGCGGTACGGTGATTTTTCAAGATGAGTTGAAGCCGTCGGAGGTGATCAGCACGATTCGGCGCGAGCGCGTGTCGGTGCTGGTGAGTGTGCCGCGAGTGCTGCAGTCGCTGAAGCAGAAAATTGAGCGCGACCTGGAAGACAGTGGCGAAATGGAAACCTTCCGGCAGCGCTTTCGGTCATCGCAGGGGCAGCATTTCCTGCGGCGCTGGTGGACGTTCCGCGCGATTCGCCGCCAGTTCGGCTGGAAGTTCTGGGCGTTTATTTCCGGCGGCGCCGCGCTCGACAGCGATACCGAGGAGTTCTGGGATCGGCTGGGCTACGCCGCGATCCAGGGATATGGACAGACGGAGACGACGTCGCTGATCAGCGTGAACCATCCCTTCCGGCTGGGGAAAGGATCGATTGGCAAGGTGCTGCCGGGCCGCGAGGTGAAGCTGGCCGAAGACGGCGAGATTCTGGTGCGGGGCGGGGGCGTGGCTTCCGGTTATTGGGATGGGAGTGGTGCGCAGTTGGCTTCGGACGCGAGAATTTCAGACAGAACTATTTCAGATGATCAGGGATGGTATCGCACGGGCGATATCGGGGCGCTCGATGAGGCCGGCAATCTTTATTTCAAGGGGCGCAAGAAGGAAGTGATCGTAACGCCGGGCGGCACGAATGTGTATCCCGAGGATCTAGAGGCGGCGTTGCGTCGGCAGCCGGAAGTAAGAGATTGTGTCGTGGTGGGCATTGAGCGCGGTGGGAATGCCGAGCCGTGCGCGGTGGTGATTCTGCGCAGCGCTGCACAGTCGAAAGATGATCGCCTGGAAGAGGTTGTGCAGCGAGCCAATCAATCGCTGGCGGAGTACCAGCGCATGCGCATGTGGGTGGAGTGGCCGCAGGAGGATTTTCCCCGTACCAACACGCAGAAGCCGCGGCGCAACGTGATCCGGGAGGTGGCGCAGGAGCAGATCCGGCAGGATCGCGGCGAAAACGATCACACGGAAAAGGGCGCGAACCGTCCGCTGGCGGAATTGATTGCCCGAGTGACCGGGCGGCCCGTGGGCGCCCTGCGCGACGACGCCACTCTCGATTCCGATCTGGGTCTGAGTTCGCTCGATCGGGTGGAATTGCTCTCTACGCTCGAGGACCGCTATCAGGTCGATCTGAGCGAAACCCGATTCAGCGCGGTGCAGACGATAGGCGACCTGGAACGCATGTTGCGCGGAGATGCCGTGGCGGGCGCGGTGTATCACTATCCCAGTTGGACGCTGCGCTGGCCGGTCACCTGGCTGCGGATTCTGGCGCATTATCTGCTGCTGCGTCCGACGATTATGTTGTTAGGCTGGCCGCGGATTGAAGGACGCGAGCACTTGCGCGGCGTGCAGGGGCCTCTGCTGCTGATCTCGAATCATGTGGGAGACGTCGATCTGGGATTCATTGTGACGGCGCTGCCGACACGCTTTCGCCACCGTCTGGCCACGGCCACTGGTGGAGAGGCTCTGGAGGCGCTGCGAACGCCGGCGCCGGGCCGCGGATTTCTTGCGCGCATTTATGACCGCGCAAGGTGGATTTTAGGAGTTTCGCTGCTGAACCTGTTTCCGTTGCCGCGCGAGGCCGGGTTCCGGCGGAGCTTTGCTTATGCGGGCGAGGCCGTCGATCGCGGGTACAGCGTGCTGGTGTTTCCCGAGGGTCGCCACACGGTGGATGGGAAGATGAATCCTTTTCGCGCGGGCATCGGGCTGCTGGCGGAGAATCTCGACATTCCGGTGCTGCCCATGCGGATTGACGGCCTGTTCGAAGTGAAGCAGTCGGGGCGCATGTTCGCACCTCCGTGGAGGATTAGCGTGCGGATTGGGGAGCCGATCAAATTTCCGCCGGGGACCGACCAGCAGAAAATCGCGGCAGAGTTGCAGTTGGCCGTCGAGCGGCTCTAGCGATCTGGGCAGAGCCAGGCCCCCGGCGCCGTCTACTCTTCATCGACCTGCGGTTCTTCCTGGTGCAGGTCCGCCTCCAGCTGCACTTCCGGTACCCTAGATTCCCGCAGCTGACGATTGAGCGCGGGCAAGTCAGTGTTCTTGAATTCAGTCCAGCGCTTCAAGACTTCGGCGCTGTCTCGCTCGACCGCAGACAACGCTTCTGTCTGAGACGAAGTTGGTTCCGCATCGACTTGCCATACTTGCTGGTAAAGCGTGCCGGCTTGGCCGTTGAGGCGCGTGAGTGTGCTTTCCGGGGAGGGCGGAGCTAGGAATCCAGGAGCCGCGCCCAGCAGGGCGGTCAGCTTCTTGCCGGTGGCTTCGAGGGCGTCCTTGGCCGAGCCGTTGGCGTGCGCGCTCAGCTTTTCCAGCTGCGCGCGAATCGAGCCGCCCTGCAAAAGGGCTTGCGCGGATTCGGTCATGATGTCCGCCAGGCTCTCCTCGGCCTGAAATTTCTTTTGAAGGCCCGCCGGTGAGGTCGTGACGCGCGGGTCCATCTTGACCGTCAGCGGCGCGTTGAAAAGTCTTCCGTTGACCGTCAACCGCACTATGTACGTTCCAGGCAAAACTGTCGGCCCCAGAGGCAAGCGAGGCGTGTCGTGCGGAATTGCGGCGATCGGATATTCGTGACGCGTCGCAACCGGCGCGGGATAGTGCAGGTCCCAGACCCAGCGGTGCATTCCGGCGGCTGTCGAGAGTTGCCGGGGATTGCGGACCCAATACAGCGGGATCAGCTGCTTCTGCAATTCTTCCTCGGTCATGTCGGGCTTGTCGTAGTTCGAGAATCGGCGGACGAGGCTGCCCTGTGCGTCCAGGATTTCGAGCGTGACCGTCGATGATGCTACCGGCAAATAGTAATCAACGATGGCGCCATCGGGCGGATTGGCCCCCGCTGGCTCGTCGGGCGGCAGCGGCGTGTCGGTGTTGGTGTCGCGCTGGACGCGGTAGGCGGGCGCGGGGTTGAAGAGATGTACTCCGTTGGCAATCGCCGCCGATGCCTCGCGCAGGGGCGCGATGTCATCCAAGATCCAAAAAGACCGGCCGTGGGTTGCAACGATCAGATCGTTGTCATGAATCCAGAGATCGCGCATGGAAGTGTGCGGCAGGTTCAGTTGCAGCGGCTGCCAGCGGTCGCCGTCATCGAACGAAACCCATACCGCGTTTTCCGTGCCCGCGAATAGCAGGCCTTGGCGGATGGGGTCTTCGCGAACCGTGTCGACTGGGCCGAACTCGGCCACGCCGGCGGTGATCAGCTTCCAGGTCTTTCCGCCATCGTGCGTGCGATAGATATAAGGATGCGTGTCGTTGATGCGGAAGCGGCTCACCGAGGCGTAGGCGGTCTGCTCGTCGAAGTGCGAAGCCGAGACTTGCGTGACCTTGCTCCACGCCGTAAGTTCCTTGGGCGTGATGTCGGTCCAAATCTTCCCGGCGTCGCGCGTGATCCACAGCCGGCCATCGTCCGTTCCGGCCCATAAAGTGTCCACGGTTTTGAACGACGGGGCGAGCGCGTAGATGACGCCGCGCTGTTTCTCGGCTCCCTTGTTGTAAAGGGTACCGACGCTGGCCGGAGCGCCCGGGTTCTCGCGTGTCAGGTCGGGGCTCATGGTCTGCCAGGAATTTCCGCCGTCGGTCGTCTTGAACAGGAAATTCGTGGCGTAGTAAAGAATGTGCGGGTCCACCGGAGAGAACATCAGCGGCTCGGTGCGGTTGGCGCGATATTTGAGGTTACGCACCGGAATCGGCGTCACGTTCTGCACTTCGCCGGTTGACCAGTGAAATTTCGAGACTTCGGTCCGGCCGCCGCCATAGATCACATCCGGATCGAGCGGATCGGGCGCGACGTATCCATACTCGATTACGCCGACGGGATGCCAGTCGCGAAAAGTAATGGCGCCGTCGTTGCCGCGAGTGGAAGTGCAGACCGAGCCACTCTCCTGCTGTCCCGCGCACACGCGGTAGGGAAATGAATTGTCGGCGACCGCGTGGTAGAGCTGCGCGGTGGGCTGGTTGTACCAGGAACTCCAACTCGCGCCGCCGTTCACGGTGACGATGGCGCCTTGATCGCTGACAATCAAAATAATGTTGCCGTTGTTGGGATTGATCCAGAGATTCTGGTAGTCGTCGCCGCCGGGCGCACCGCGAAATCCTGCCCAGGTCTTGCCGCCATCGCTCGATCGCATCGTCACCGTGCTGACCACAATCACGATGTCGGGATTTTTCGGATCAACCTTGGGGATGGGAAGATCGCCGCCGCCGATGCGGCCTGAGGGACGAGGATCATCGGTGATCTGCGACCAGCTCTCTCCGGCGTTGTCGGAACGGTAGACGCTCAGTTTTCCCGAGGCTGCAGCAAGAGTGGCGTAGAGGCGTCGCGGATCGCTGGGTGCGATGGCGACATAAATCTGCGAAAGATCTTTCGGCAACCCGTTGGTTAAGGGATGCCAGGTGCTGCCGCCGTCGGTGGACTTGAACAGTCCACCGCCGGTGCCGTTGAATTCGTTGCCGTCTTCCCACGGGCCTTCGCGAACTTCCCACATCGAGGCATAGACCACATCGGGATTCGACGGATCAATCTCAACGTCGGAGCCACCGGTGTTTTCGTCTTTGGAAATAACTCGCTGCCAGGTCTGACCACCGTCGGTCGAGCGATAGATGCCGCGTTCTGCGCTGGGTCCGTAGGGATGGCCGAGCACGGCGGCGAAAACTCTGTTGGGATCGCGCGGATCGATGGCCAGCGCGGGAATCTGTTGTCCGTCGGCGAGTCCGAGATGAGTCCAGGTCTTTCCGGCGTCGGTCGATTTGTAAATGCCGTTGCCCACGGAGAGGTCGGGGCGGTGCAATCCCTCGCCGCTGCTCACATAAATGATGTTGGGGTCGGAGGGCGCAACGGCGATGGCGCCGATGGATTGCGTCGGCTGGCCATCGAAGATCGGGTTCCAGGTGCGGCCGTAGTCGTCCGTCTTCCAGACACCGCCGTTCACCTGGCCAACGTAGAACACATTGGGTTGGGTGGGCACGCCGGCGGCGGCGCGTGTGCGCCCGCCGCGAAACGGACCGATCAATCGCCAATGCAAATCCTGGTAAGTGTTCTCGGGAACCTGCGCCCAGCCTGTTGCGGAGAGAAAAACCACGAAGCCCACGACTAGACGAAAGATGGCATGAAATCGTTTCAATTGTTCCCCCTCTGACAGTAAACGGCAAACTAGCTAGGATAAACCATAAGCGCAGTAATCCGGGACCGGGCCGCCGCTCACCGGGCCAGGGGGCGAGTGAGTTGAGAAAGAGATATAATCCGTAGAAACCAACTGCGGAAAACATGATGCCAAAGCCGCCCTCCCTGGGGCATCCCACGGCTCCCCCGCTCTCCGACGACTGCCGCGTCCTGCTGGACGCTGCGCCCGATGCCATGCTGATCGTCAACGGCGATGGAGAAATTGTGATCGCCAACCCAACCGCGGAGCGGCTCTTCGGATATTCCGCCGCAGAGTTCGAGGGACGAGCCGTCGAGTCGCTGATACCGGGACGGCTGCGGGAACAACACGAGCTTCATCGCGCCAACTATATGAGCCATCCGCAAGCGCGCCCCATGGGGGCAGCGCTGGAGTTGCTGGCCCAGCGCAGCGACGGCACTGAGGTTCCAGTCGACATCAGCCTCAGTCCCCTCAACACGGACCACGGCGCCTTTGTCCTACTGGCGATTCGGGATGTCACTGGGCGCAGGCGAACCGAAGAAGGTCTGCGCAAGTCCGAGCGCGAGTATCGAGCTTTGTTTGAAAACGCCAACGATTCCATCATGATCTTCGAACTGGAAAGCGAAACCATTCTCGACGCCAATCCGAAAGCCTGCGAGATCTACGGTTTCACGCGCGACGAGTTCATCGGCATGAGTCTGAAATCGTTGACGGTCGACGTCCCCCGCGGCGAAGAAGGACTTCGCCAGCTTCTGCAAACCGGCTCGTGCCGCGATTACCACACCGTCCACATCCGGAAGGACGGTACTCCGATGAGCATCGTGGCCAACTCCGCCCTGCTCGAGCGCAATGGGCGCAAGGTCGTTTTGAGCATTGACCGCGACGACACCGAGCGCATCCGCGCTCAGGCCGAGCGCGAGCAACTCATCGAGGAACTGACCGCCGCCCTCGCCAAGATCAAAACGCTCACCGGGCTTCTGCCCATTTGCGCCTCCTGCAAGAATATTCGCGACGAGGCCGGCAACTGGACCGCGGTGGAACGTTACGTCCGCGACCGCTCGGAGGCCAACTTCACCCACAGCATCTGCCCGGAATGTGCCCAGCGTCTCTACCCCGACGACTACAAGAAAAAAACCTAGAACCGAGTGCGCCCGCGCAGCTAAGATGAATCCCCTGACCTTTGGGACAAGATTCTTTGAGGGCAAGGCCAACAAAAGCATGATCAACCGGACCATCTCGCATTACCGCATCACCGGCCAGTTGGGCAGCGGCGGGATGGGCGTGGTGTACGAGGCGGAAGACCTGAGCCTGGGGCGCAAGGTCGCGCTGAAGTTTCTGCCGCCGCAATTGTCGGGGGATCAGAACGCGCTCGAACGTTTTTTGCTGGAGGCGCGCGCCGCGTCGGCGCTGAATCATCCCAACATCTGCACCATCTACGCCGTCGAGAAATCCGGCGAAGGTGCGGACGCGCAGTCGTTTATTGCCATGGAGTTGCTCGAGGGACAGAACCTCGACCACAGACTTTATTCCGGCCCGATGCAGGTCGGCCCGCTGCTCGACGTTGCCATTCAACTGGCCGACGCGCTCGACGCCGCGCACGCCAAGGGGATCATTCACCGCGACATCAAGCCGGCAAATATTTTTCTGACGCCGCGCGGCCAGGTGAAAGTGCTGGACTTCGGTCTGGCCAAGCTGATCCGTCCCGAGCTGGAGATTGAGACCATCGGGGCGACGCTAGACTCCCCGGCTCAGGCCAACCTGACCAGCCCGGGCTCGACCGTGGGCACGATCGCGTACATGTCGCCGGAACAGGCGCGCGGCCAAGAACTCGACACCCGCAGCGACTTGTTCTCGCTGGGCACGGTGATCTACCAGATGGCGACCGGCCGCCAGCCTTTTTCGGGGCCAACCTCGGCGGTGGTGTTTCACGCCATTCTTGAGCTGGATCCGGTTTCGGCGGTGCAGCTGAACCCGGCGCTGCCGCCCAAGGTGCAGGAGATCATTGAGAAGCTGTTAGAGAAGGACCGCGACCTGCGCTACCAGTCAGCGGCCGACCTGCGCGGCGACCTGAAGCGGCTGAAGCGCGACACGGAGTCCGGACGCAAACAATCGAACCCATCTTCGTCGGCCACCGCACCCGCGGTGGCCGCAGGCGCGTCCTCTGGATCCGCCGTGCCCAGTGCTGCCCCAGCCGTGCCCGGGCGTTCGCAAGGTTCGAGTCAGAGCTCGGCCGTCGTTGTCGCCGCCGGGCGGCACAAGGTGGGGACTGGTGTATTCGTGCTGATCGGCATCGTCATCCTGCTCGCCGCCGGCTATGGTGTCTACTCGCTGATCTCACGCCATCGAGCGACGCCCTTCGCCAACTTCTCTGTCACCAAGCTGACGGAGGAAGGCAACGTGATGTTCGCCAAGGTCTCGCCTGACGGCAAATACATCCTCAGCCTGGTGCGGGACAAGGGTCTGGCCAGCCTGTGGCTGCGCAATGTTCCCACCAACAGCATGACGCAGGTGCAGCCGCCGGCGGAAGTCTATTTCGCGCAATATGGTCTGAGTTTTTCGCCCGACGGCAATTATTTCTATTTTGTGCGCAGCGATCCGGGAGCGGCGGCACTGAAATTTCTGTATCGCGCGCCGCTGCTGGGTGGCACGCCGGAGAAGCTGGCGTCGGACGTGGATTCGAACGTCACGTTCTCGCCGGATGGCAAGAAGCTTGCCTTCCTGCGCTACGACAATCCGGAGCCCGGCAAGTACCAGTTGATTGTGCGCTCGGTCGACAACGGGAACGAGACCGTGCTCACCAGCGGCCCGAGCAGCCAGTCACTGAACTATCCCGCGTGGTCGCCCGACGGCAAGACGATCATGTGTTTCGTACTCCAGCCCGGAAACGCGCTGACCGGATTGATGGCCGTGGACGCCAAGACCGGCCAGCAGCGCCTGTTCCTCAGTTCCAATGATGTGCTCTCCCTCCCCGCCTGGATGCCGGATACCGACGGGTTGCTGGTTCTGGCCACCGGGCGCTCTTCGGGCTATACGCGGCAGCAGATCGTCTTCGTCTCCTACCCGGAAGGGAAGCTGAGTCCGGTCACGCGCGATACCAACAGCTATTCCGATCTGAGCATCGCCGCCAGCGGCCAGGAACTGGCCACCGTGCTTAGCGAAGGCCATTGGAACATTTCGGTGTTGTCAGCCACTCCCGGCGGCGGAGATGCGCGGCAGGTGGGCTCCGCGAACGCCGGTACCAACTTTACCTGGACGCGCGACGGCCGGTTGCTCTACGACCGGGACGCCAAACTGTATTGGGTCAATCCGGACTCGGGAGCCAAGGGCGAGTTCGCCACCGAGCCCGACTCCGCCAGCGGCGATCCCGCGGCATGCTTCGACGGCCGTTACATCGTTTTTGTTCACGGCTTGCACGATAGCGCTGGCAGCATCAGCCTTTGGCGCGCGGATGCGGCCGGGGGGAATTTGAAACAGCTATCGAGTGGAAAGTTCGACAACGCCCCGGCCTGTTCCCCAGACGGGAAATGGATTTATTACTTGGACGGACCGGCGAGACTAGTGATGAGACTGCCGATTGATGGCGGAGCCGCGCAAAAGCTGACTGATGTGACCGTATCGGGCCGGTTCGACATTTCTCCGGACGGCAACTCGGTAGCTTTTCCCACGGTCGATCATGCCGGCGGCCACGCGGAGAACCTGGCCGTGGTCGACGCCGCCACCGGCAAGATTCGCCAGCAGCTTAAATGCGAGAAGGAAGGATTTCAGCTGATCCGCTACACGCCCGATGGCAAGGCGTTGGCTTACATCGTCCGCGAGAACGGTGTGGACAACCTCTGGCAGCAGAACCTGGATGGCTCCCCGGGAAAACGCCTCACTTCATTCAACTCCGAACACATCAACGACTTCCACTGGTCGTTCGATGGCAAACAACTCGCGGTCGTGCGCGGCCACACCGACTCTGACGTGGTGCTGATGCGCGACATGCAGCCGTAGGAAATCGTTAAACCTCTGATCCCAGCGGACACAGAGGAACACACAGGGAAACGCCTGGTTTCCTAGTTCATTTACGCCGCGTGCGCGAGCGCGTCCGCATGAACGAGCTTGGGCTGTCCCCACAGCCAGGCTACGAGTGCGGCGAACAAGAAATTTGAACTGGTCACCTCACAGAAGTGGGCCCAACGGACGGCGTCGGGGAAATATGGATTCGGCATCAGTAGCGGAGCTACGCCGCTCATGAGCGTGAATAAAACTCCTACGGCGAGGGCGCCGCTCAGACGAGGCAGGCCTAGCATCCGCACCAGCATGAGACACAGCACGATGAAGGCCGGCCCGCGCACTAACAACTCCAGCACAAGAATCGTCGACATCGAAGGCAGCGTCTGGGTAGCGTAGAAGTCCTTGACGTGCGGCCAAATGATCGACCCCGCAGTGAAATACAGCAAGAGGTAAGCCAGATCGGAGACCACAAATTTCCATGCTCGCTCGCCGCGCGATTTGGCGGCGATGGGGTGGAAGTGTTCGCCCGGAAGGCTGGGCTGCCTGCCAAACAGGAGCGTCCATACGGGGACGGAGAGGGCGGCGGCCAGCGCCGACTGCGCGAAGATTCGGGGCCACTCGATCGGCGAATTCGGAAGGAAGTAAACGCCTTCGATGCCATCGACCAGAGTGATAGCCAGCGGAATCCCGGCCAACGCGGCCCCGAGAGCCCAACCACGCCACTCGGTGCGCAGCGCCAGGATCGACAACGCGGCTACGGTGACGGCGTTGCTCAGGAACATCCATTGCAGAAAGTGCTGCGCGAGGTGAGGCATAACCGTTTTAGGCGGGAGCAACAGCGCCACCAACGCTCCGGCGAGGATTTGAACGACCGAGACGGCGACGAAAACGGCAACCACTCGCAAGATTGCATTTGAGAATTTCACGACGGTCCTCCTTGCATTTGTTTTTCGTAGACAGTGATGGCGTAATGGGCCCAGGCGAAGAGAGCTTCGTAGCTTCGGATTCCGCACTCCAGGGCGAGCCGGCCGGACGTGGGCGCGATGGCCTTCATCGCCTGTAACTGTTCGCGCATGGTCTGCAGGTGGGGCTGGAGTGCGGCTTCAAGGGATTTGAGGATTTCGAGGGAGGCGGCGGCTCCGACGGCGGTTTCGCTGAAGGCGAAGCGGAGCATCACGGTCCTCAGTCCCGACTCGAGGTCCTCCCGCGTGATGGGCGAGGTGATCCATTTCTTGAGTTCCGCAAGACCTTTCGAAGTGAGGCGAAAAATCTGGCGGCGGCGCAGGCCCGAACCCTCCTCGACCTTGCCGCGGATCAGTCCTTGTTCTTGCAGGCGGCGCAAGGCGGGATAGATGGCGCCCGGGCTGTCGCTGTAGGTCTTCATCGAGGTCGAGGAGAAGACCTTGCGCAGGTCATATCCCGACGACGGCTTCATCAGCAGGCCGAGCAGGGCGTAGCCAAGAGCGGGAATTTTCGAGGTATTCATCTAATAGTACTATGCGTACCATAACGCGGCGTACTATCAGAAGTCAACTCCAAAAAACTAAAGGCGGCCATCGCTGGCCGCCCTTATTCGAATTGTCAACTGCGAAGCGTTTTAGACGCCCTTGACGTTCTCAGCTTGCCAGCCCTTGGGGCCCTTGACCACGTCAAACTGCACTTGCTGACCTTCCTGCAGGCTGCGGAAGCCACTAGCCTGAATGGCGGAGAAATGCACGAAGACATCCTCGCCGTTCTGGCGGCTGATGAAACCGTAGCCCTTGGCGTCGTTAAACCACTTCACTGTTCCTGTTTCCATGATGTTGCAATTTCCTTTTTTGTTGATGTAGCGCTGAAACTTTCAGGGTCTTCTTGCAGGAAGGTCACTCGCTGGGTTGAGCGGAGATGCTTGTACTGCGAAGGAGCTCTAAAGTCAAACGCAATTGCATTGTACGGAAAGTGCCCCAAAATAGCTACATATTTGCTGTGGGCTATGGCTAAACAATTGATGGGACGGATGTTATGGTTGGTTGTTTTGGCGGGAAAGCGGCCCGGACTTGCGACCTTTCGGCAAACAATTCATCATCTAAGCATGCGCATGCGGGCCATGCTGGTTTTGGTTTTGCTCACGGCTTCAGCGTGGGCGGGGATCGTCGACGACGTTCGCATCGCCTTGATGCAGAACAATTTTTCGGCTGCGGAATCGGCGCTGAATTCTTATCGCAGCCAGCACGGAGTCACCGCGGAATATCTCGACGCCTATTCGTGGATGGCGCGCGCCGCGCTGGACCAGGGCCAATACGAGCAGGCGGCAGCATACGCCAAGCAGACGCAGAGCCAGGCGGTGGAGTTGTTGAAACAACGTCCACTCGACGCCGACCCGCATCTGCCGACGGCGCTGGGCGCGGCGCTGGAAGTTCAGTCCCAGGTGCTGGCCGCGCGCGGGCAGCGGACCCAGGCGGTGGCGTTGCTGCAGTCCGCGCTGCGGACTTACGGGAACACTTCCATTCACGACCGGCTGCAGAAGAATCTGAACCTGCTGTCGCTGCAGGGGAAGGTGGCGCCGGCATTGAAGTCCGATCAGTTCCTGGGAGCGAAACTGCCGCTGCCGGCGCAGCTCAGAGGTTCGCCCGTGCTGTTGTTCTTCTGGGCGCACTGGTGTGCCGACTGCAAGGCGGAAGCGCCCATCATCACGCAGCTGCGCTCGGAATATGCGGCGAAGGGATTGCAGGTGATCGGGCCGACTCGGCTTTACGGCTACACGGCGCAGGTTCAGCATGCTTCGCCGAGCGACGAACTGCAATACATCGACGCCGTGCGGCGCCGTTTTTATTCTGGACTGCTCGACATGCCGGTGCCGGTCAGCAAGTACAACTTCGATACTTACGGGGCTTCGACCACGCCGACGCTGGTGCTGCTGGATCGCGCGGGGAAAGTGGCCTGGTACCATCCGGGGGCTGTGCAATATGAGCAACTGCGGGGGGAGATTGAGAAGGTGGTGCGGTAGGTTCCTGTGCGGGCGGACTTTGCTGGAATCCTGCCCACGCCGACCGTTTTGCGGTCCGGTCCGTACCGCTTCTACTTCTACAGTCACGAGCCGAATGAGCCGCCGCACATTCATGTCGACCGCGACGATCTCTCGGCGAAATTCTGGCTCGATCCTATCCAACTCGCATCGAATTTCGGGTTTCGCGCACACGAACTCCGCACGATACAATCCATAGTGACAGAGAACCGGCCGCTTTTCCTGGAGGCGTGGAATGGGTTCTTCGGCAATAACGGCAGATGAGCGGGTGCTCGACGTTGCGTTCAGCGAAGACGCGCTGAGCGTATCCCTGCGCGACGGGCGCGTGATCAGCGTGCCGCTCGTGTGGTATCCGCGCCTGCTGAACGCCACGCCCGCCCAGCGCGGGAATTGGAAAATTGCCGGCGGGGGCTATGGCATCCACTGGCCTGACGTAGACGAAGACCTAAGCACCGAAGGCCTCCTCCGCGGCGCGCCCGCGCCGAAAGCGCGGCCCGCGAGGTGAAACCGCCAACGCTCGTGCTGCTGGACCGCGGGGGGAAAGTGGCCTGGTACCATCCGGGGGCGGTGGCGTATGACACGCTAAAGGCGGAGATTGAGAAGGTGGTGGCGCGGTGAGCGTTGACAGATTCGCTTGTCTTCGCCCGTGGCCGTGTTACTCTGTTCGGCCATGATGCACCTCTCGATCAGCCGAACGTGGCTGTTCTCGCGGACGGCGCAACGCGTTTATTTCCTCTGTGCCTTGTCGAATCTTGCTTTACTTGCAACGCGAATGGGAATTGGTGCTGCGTTTGCGGCAGCGGGCGTTTATGCACTCTCCTCCGAGGCTCGGTTGGTCGTGAGTGTGCTCTTGTTTCCCGAAGTTGTGGGCAGTGCGGTGCTGTTCGTCGGCATGTCGTACTGCTGGCTGGGGATCGGAGGCTCCTACAAGAAGAAGGTACTGTGGATTATTCTCGTGCCCCTATTCTTGCTCACCATGCCTTTTTACTACTTTGTCTATTACAGGCCGCTCGCTTCACGACAGACGGATCAGCGACTGGTTCCAGCCTCTTAGGCTCAGACCCTGCCGCACGCCGGCAGCTTCATATTGGTTACGGCACTTCCGTCAGCTTTCCCGTCTTTACATCGTAGACAAACCCGCGCACTGGGATATGCTTCGGGATCCACGGATGCGATTTCACGCGCTGCATTTGCAGGCGCACGTTGGCTTCGAGGTCGTCGAAGGCGTGGAAATGCGCCGGTTCCTCTGCGGTGGTTCCCATCTTCTCGGTCAGACGCGCTTTCAGCTCATCTTCGCGGACTTTCAGCAGGCCGCAGTCGGTGTGGTTGATGATGATGAACTCCTGCGTGTCGAGCAGGTGATGGGAGACGATCAGGGAGCGCAGGGCGTCGTCGGTGGCGATGCCGCCGGCGTTGCGGATCATGTGGGCGTCGCCGGGATGCAGGCCGAGGCAGTGCTCGAACAGGATGCGGGAATCCATGCAGGCCAGCACGGCCACGTGGCGCCGGGGCTTGACCTGGAGTTCTCCAAGCGTGAAATTGCGCGCGAAAGTTTCGTTGGCTTTTAACAGTTCGTCGGCGACGGACAAGTTGAGCGCTCCTGAGAAATTGTCTAGAACCCCACTTCTCGCGCAAAGGGCGCGCGAGAAATGGGGCACCCGGATCTCGGTTCTGGCTAACGACCGACGACCGAAGGACCAGAGACCAGTTTACAATCGGCGCGTGGACCTCGATGACACCATTGTGGCGATCGCGACCCCGCCGGGGCGGGGTGGGATTGGTGTAGTGCGGCTGGCGGGAGCGCGGGCGGTTGAGATTGCGGCGCCGATGCTGCGGCTGAAGCATGGGTTGGAGCCGGGGCGGGCGGTCTTCGGGGAACTGATTGAGCCGGAGTCCGTGCGGGCGAGCGCCGAGGAAGTCAAAATCTCCACCCTCTTTCGCGAAGAACGCGAAAGAAGGATGGGGCACCCTCAGGGTTCCGATGCAGCGAAAAGAATCGACGAGGTCGTCGTCACTTATTTTGCCAAGCCGCACTCCTATACGACCGACGACATTATTGAGATTTCCGCGCATGGGTCGCCCGTGGTGTTGCGGCATATTGTGGAGCTTTGCGTGGCGGCCGGGGCGCGGCTGGCGGAGCCGGGGGAGTTCACCATGCGGGCGTTCCTCAATGGGCGCATTGATTTGACGCAGGCCGAGGCGGTGCGCGATCTGATCGACTCGCGGACTTTGTATCAGGCGAAAGTGGCGGCGCAGCAACTGGAGGGGGCGCTCTCGCGGCGGCTGCAGCCCATGAAGAAAGAACTGATCGAACTGATCGCCATGCTCGAAGCCGGGATTGATTTCGCCGAAGACGACGTGTCGGTTTTGCCCGACGCCACGATCCTGGAGAGAATCCATTCCGTCCACGGGCCACTCTGGATGCTGAATTTCAGTTTTGGGTACGGCAAGATCGTCCACGAGGGCCTCACGCTGGCAATCGTGGGCAGACCCAACGTTGGTAAGTCCAGCCTGTTTAATTGCCTGGTTGAGCAGGAGCGAGCCATTGTCACCGCAACTCCCGGCACGACCCGCGACCTCGTCACCGAGACCGTTGCCATTGGTGGGATTCCTGTGCGGCTCGTCGACACGGCAGGGATTCGGAAGGCGGTCGATGAGGCGGAATTGATGGGCATTCAGAAATCCATGGAAGCGTTGGCGGATGCAAACTTGATCTTACTGGTGCACGATGCCTCGCAGCCTTGGACGGAGGAAGACAAGGACCTTCTTCACCAAGTGCGAGATCGCGACTTGGTTGTGATTGAGAACAAGATCGACCTCATGATGTCAAAGGTTCACACTGAAACAGCCGAGGATTTCACGACCGTCTGCACATCCGCGGTCACAGGAGAGGGCATTTCCGAATTGCGGGAAGCGATCCTAAAAGAAGTCGGCGGTGAGGCGCGGACCGGAGGAGAGCCTGGCTTTCTGACTAACATCCGGCATCAACAACTCGTGCAGGAGTCGCTGAGTTCCCTCGATGCTGCCAGGAACGCGGTCTATGGGGAAGTCCCACACGAGATGTTGCTGATGGATCTCTACAATGCGTTGCGGCCGCTGGATACGATTACGGGCGCAACTACGACGGACGACATCCTTAACTTGATCTTCAGCACGTTTTGCATCGGGAAGTAAACCTTGAACCACAGGGGGCACAGAGGCTCACAGAGAAACTCTGAGGCACTTTGCGTTCTTTTTGTGTCCTACTTGGATAGCATCGCCAGACTTTCGCGGAATAGGGCGTCGAACGATGCACCGCCCCGGTTCTTGATGGCCACGGCAACCGCCTTTTCTGCGGCCGCGCGCTGATAGCCGAGATTCAATAACGCGGAGAGCACGTCTTCCTCCGTTGCGTTCATGGCAGGCGCGGCGGGGGCTGAGGCTGGGCCGGCTTCGGGCAGTTTGTCGCGCAACTCGAGCACCATGCGTCCGGCCGTTTTCTTGCCGATGCCGGGGATGCGCGTGAGCCGTGCGATGTCGTTGCCGCGAATGGCGCCGACCATTTCATCGGCGGCCATGCCGCTCAGGATCGTGATCGCCAGCTTGGGGCCAATTCCACTGACGGTGATCAGCTTTTCGAAGAGCAGTTTCTCCGACGGACGCAGGAATCCGTAGAGCGCAATCTGATCTTCGCGCACGTGGGTATGGATGTGCAGAGCGACTTCGGCGCCGAGCGCCGGCAGGTCAGAGAATGTGGGGACGGTGATAGTGACGTCATAGCCGACCCCGGCCGTCTCGATGATGGCCTGGTTGGGATGCTTGGCCAGAAGCTTTCCGCGGAGATAAGCAATCATATTTGGGTAGTCACATTTGGGCAAAGAGCTCAGGCCATTGTAGCCGCAGAAGCTCTAGAGAGCGGCGGCCTGGTCGCGGCGGCGTGCCTGGATTTCGATGTAGACGTTCACCAGTGAAACGGCTGCGGGCGTCACGCCGGGAATGCGCGAGGCCTGGCCGATGGTGCGCGGGCGCACATGGGTGAGTTTTTCCTGCATCTCGCGCGAGAGGCCGCTGACCGAACGATAATCGAACCAGTCGGGAATCGAGTGCTGCTCGGCTTTCTTCAGGCGGTCCATGGCGCGCTGCTGCTGCAGCAGGTAGCCTTCGTACTTGATCTCAGTTTCGACGGACTTGAGTTCATTTCTTACTTCCGAAGAAATCTTTACCACAGGGGACACTGAGGACACAGAGGAATTTCTAACAAAGAAATCTGGGGAGAGTTTTTGCAGGATCGGCACGAGTTGCTCTACCGTGACTTCGGGGCGCTTCATGATTTGCGCCAGCGTCTGGCCGGTCGCGGACGACAAAGCCTCCGCCGAGCTTTGCTCGGCCGGACAGCCGGGGGCGGCTGTTCCCACATGGGCAGCGCTGACTTCGGCAGCCTGAATTTTCTCCAGCATTTCCGGCGTGAGTCTTGTGCTTTCCAGGAGCTTCTTCATCTTTTCCAACCGCTGCTGCTTCGACTGAAAATCGGCCCAGGCTGCGTCCGAGATCAGGCCCACGCGGCGGCCGTGGGGAGTGAGGCGGCGGTCGGCATTGTCGATGCGCAGGTGCAGGCGGAACTCGGCCCGCGAGGTGAACATGCGGTAGGGCTCGTTCGTTCCCTTCGAGATCAAGTCGTCGATCAGGATCGCGGTGTAGGCTTCGGTGCGGTCGAGGATCAGCGGCGGCTCGCGCTTTACCTGGAGCGCGGCGCTGATGCCGGCCATCAGGCCCTGGCAGGCAGCTTCCTCGTAGCCGGAGGTGCCGTTGATCTGGCCGCCGAGGAACAGGCCGGCAATCTTGCGGGTCTCGAGGGTGCGTTCCAGTTCCGTGGGATCGATGGAGTCGTACTCGATGGCGTAGCCGGGACGCAGCATCTCGGCGTTTTCGAGGCCGGGGATCGACTTCAGGATCGCGAGCTGGACTTCCACCGGCAAAGAAGTGCTCATGCCGTTGACGTAAATCTCGTGGGTGTTCAGGCCTTCGGGCTCGAGAAACAGCTGGTGCGTTTCCTTGTCGGGGAACTTTACGATCTTGTCTTCGATGGAGGGGCAGTAGCGCGGGCCGATGGACTGGATCTGGCCGCTGTACATGGGCGAGCGGTGCACGTTCTCGCGGATGATCCGGTGCGTTTCCGCCGTGGTCCACGCGATGTGGCAAGGGACTTGCGAGTCGTGGTGAGCGACGCGCCTGGTGCGAAAGCTGAAAGGCGTAGGGTCGGCGTCGCCGGGCTGGGCTGCGAAGCGCGACCAGTCGATGGTGCGTCCGTCGAGGCGCGGGGGAGTTCCGGTCTTGAGGCGGCATCCGCGCAGGCCGAGGTTCTTCAAGGCTTCGCCGAGCAGAACCGCGTTGGGCTCGCCGGAGCGTCCGGCGGGATATTGCTGTTCGCCGCAGTGGATGAGGCCGTTGAGGAAGGTCCCGGTGGTGATGATGACGGCGGGCGCGCCGACGGTGCGGCCGTCGCGGAGTTTGATCCCGAGGACGCGGCGACGCGAGTTCTCAGTTCTCAATTCTCGGTTCTCAGTAAGAACCATCCCAGCGGCTAAAGCCGGATTCTTTTCCGGCGGCTGTACGGCACGACTGAAGTCGTGCCCTTCCCGGTCTTGCTGAGGGCTGAGGGTTGAGGGCTGACGGCTGTCCTCCACAATCAGATCCGCTACTTCCGCCTGCTTGATCTTGAGATTCGGTTGCGACTCGAGCACTTCACGCATCTTCAGGCGATAGGCTTGCTTGTCGCATTGCGCGCGGGGCGACCATACGGCGGGGCCGCGGGAAGTATTCAAAAGGCGGAACTGGATGCCGACGGCGTCGGTAATTTCGCCCATGATGCCGCCGAGGGCATCGACTTCGCGCACCAGATGTCCCTTGGCAATGCCGCCCACGGCGGGGTTGCACGACATTTGCGCGATCAGATCGACGTTCAGGGTGTAGAGGGCGGTCTTCAGGCCCATGCGCGCGGCGGCCATGGCGGCCTCGCATCCGGCATGGCCGGCGCCGACCACGACTACGTCGAATTGTTCGGTGAACTGCATGGGTGACAGCATCCCTCAGCGGCTGAAGCCGAGTCTGAGTCTGGGGCACCTACGGCGCGGCTTGAAGCCGCGCCCTTTCAATTCAAAGGCAAAACCAGCGTTTTCGCTTCGCACTGTTTTCCTGTTTCATTCTAGCAACTTGGCGGGGATTGTGATCTGCATCACTTGCTGAGGCTGCCTCCCACCCGTATATTGGGCTATTAGCCGAACGTCAAGGGGGCACGATGAATACTGCCGAATTCTTTGAGCAACTGGACGCGCGCATCGCGAAGTATGACCTGCTTTGTCATCCGTTCTACAAGGCTTGGTCGGCGGGTGAACTGGACCGCGATGATCTGCGCCAGTACGCGCAGGACTATTACCATCATGTCGAGGCGTTTCCCTCCTACCTGGCGGCGCTGGGGATGCGACTGGAAGAAAGCGAACTGCGGCGGGCGGTGCTGGCCAATATGTGCGACGAAAAGGGCGTGGAAGGGCGGCCGGGCCGCGACGCGGTGCCGCACTCCGACCTTTGGCTGGACTTCGCCGAGGGCATGGGGTCGAGCCGCAACCTGGAGTGGCACACTCCGGTGGCGGAGGTGCGGCAGCTGGTCACCCACTTTCATCAGGTAGCCAGCGAAGGCTCGCCCGAGGATGCGCTGGCGGCTTTCTATACTTACGAGTCGCAAGTGCCGCGCATCGCGAAAGAGAAGGAGCGCGGTTTACGCGAAGTGTACGGCGCCGACGACAAGACCTGCGGCTACTTCTCGCTGCATGCCACGGCCGACGTGCACCACTCGAACGTCTGGCGCAAGCAGCTCGAAAAGCGGATCGCCGCCCGGCCCGAGAACGCGGACGCCGCGCTGGACGCTGCTGAGGACGCAGCCCTTATGCTGTGGAAGGCGCTGGATGGGATCAACGCGCGGCGGATGGCGACGGCGTAGTTGGGAGATCGAATTTCAGGTGGTGCGAGACCGGATCGAGCCAACGATTCCGCTAGAATCGTTGGCTCATTCTTTTTTGAAGAGGTGAGGCTGTGGCCAGAAATATCCCCATTGGGGCGCGCGGCGAGGCGGAAGAGACGGTCGAGTTCAAGCACACGCTTACGTCGCACCATCCGGAGCTGCCGCCGGTGTATTCGACGCCGGACATGATCCGGCTGATGGAGACGGCGGCGTTTCATGCGCTGCAGCCCTACTGCGAGGGCGATGAGATCACGGTGGGGACGGCGATCAACATTGAGCACCGCGCCGCCAGCGGCATCGGCGCGCGGATCAAGGCCGAGGCGGTGCTGGAATCGTTCGATGGACGCTTCTATACCCTGCGCGTGACCGCCCGCGACGACACGCAGGAGATTGGCCGCGGCACGATCGGCCGGGCGGTGGTCAGCATCGGCAAGCTCGTGGAGAAGATGAAGGGGAAGTGAGGGCAACCGGACCTCGGACTTCAGACCTCGGACCCCAGAACTGAGAAGTTCCATTCTGATCGGCGTTATTTCCGACACCCACGGACTGCTTCGGCCCGAAGCGCTCACAGCGCTTCGCGGTTCGGAACACATCATTCATGCCGGAGACGTGGGCGCGGCGGAGATTCTTGAGAAGCTGGCAACCCTCGCGCCCGTGACCGCCATTCGCGGCAATGTTGACAAAGCCGCATGGACGCGCCGGCTGCCGGAGACTGAGGTCGTCGAGATTGGCGGCATTTCCTTATATGTCCTGCACGATCGGACGCGGCTTGATCTGAAGCCGGAGGCGGCGGGGTTCAAGGTCGTGATCTCCGGTCACAGCCATGTTCCGAAGCTGGAGACGCGCGGCGACGTGTTTTATTTCAATCCCGGCAGCGCGGGCCCGCGGCGTTTCAAATTGCCGGTGACGGTGGGACGCATCATGATCAGCGGCGGGGAGATCGGGGCTGAAATTCTCGTGCTGGGCGAGTGACGAGATCTAATGTAGCCCCGGACGCATTCGTCCGGGGCTAGTCACGACTCTTCCCACGCGCAGGTGGCGCCGCCAGGGGCGGACGAATGCGCCCGCCCTACGCGAGCAACGCGTTGTTACAATCGCAAAGAATGTCCATCTCGTTTCACATCGATTCCACGCACGGCAAAGCGCGCACGGGGCGGCTAGTCACGCCGCATGCGGTAATCGAGACTCCGGTGTTTATGCCGGTGGGAACGGTGGCGTCGGTGAAGGGCGTGCCGCAAGACACGCTGGAAGAACTGGGTGCGCAGATTATTCTGGGCAACACCTATCATCTCTACCTGCGCCCGGGCGTCAGCACCGTAAGGAGGCTGGGCGGGCTGCATGGGTTCATGGCATGGCCGTGGGCGATCCTGACCGACTCGGGCGGGTTTCAGGTGTTCAGCCTGAACGAGCTGCGCAAGGTCAACGAGGAAGGTGTGACGTTTCGTTCGCACCTGGATGGGTCTTCGCATTTTTTCAGTCCGGAGAGCGCGATGGAGGCGCAGATCGGGCTGGGCGCTGACATCATGATGGCGTTCGATGAGTGCACGGAGTATCCGGCGGATCAGGCGCGCATGCGGGCTTCGATGGAAATGACGGCGCGCTGGGCGGCGCGGAGCAAGAAGTATTTTGAGGAGCATAAGAACGAGGTGCCGTGGGTGAGCACTGGTCACGTAGGGACGGACGCATTCGTCCGTCCGCCAGAGGCGGAAACCGGGAGTCCGAAAGAAAGAGATGTTGAGCCTCGCTCCGCTGGACGGACGAATGCGTCCGTCCCTACGTGTGCAGAACAGACGCAGTCTCTCTTCGGCATCGTGCAGGGGGGGATGGATCGCGCGCTCAGGAAGGAATCGGCGGAGCGGACGATCGAGATTGGGTTTCCGGGCTATGCCATCGGCGGGTTGAGCGTGGGGGAGCCACGCGAGCTGACCCGCGAGATTGTCGAGTCGACTCTGGAGTACCTTCCGGCCGACAAGCCGCGCTATCTGATGGGCGTGGGCACGCCCGAAGAGATTGTCGAGTATGCCAACCTGGGTGTGGACATGATGGATTGCGTGCTGCCAACGCGGGCGGCGCGGCATGGGCTGCTGTTTACTTCCGAGGGCAAAGTCTCGATTAAGCAGGCGCGCTATGCCCAGGATGCGGGCCCGCTCGATCCAAATTGTGGCTGCCGGGTGTGCCGGCGCTACTCGCGGGCCTATTTACGTCACCTTTATGCATCCAACGAAGTGCTGGCGCAGGTCTTGAATACGATCCACAACCTGAGTTTCTACCTTGACACTATGCGGCGGGTGCGGCATGCTATCTCACTTGGGGAAGAGTCCCGTTTTCTGTCGAGTATATGGTCACGACCGAAACCGTAGACCTCAGGGACGCTCTCTCCGGATGCAAGCCTGAAGCTGAAGGAACCCGGCCGAAGTCGATCCAAACCCCGTGGTGAAATAACAGCTCCCGCGGCGCGAATGAGCGCGGGCGGTTTTTCGCGGACACCATCCGCGCGGACGTTTTAAACATGCAAGCTTTACTCTTATTGCAGGCACCGGGCGGTGGTGGGCTGTCGTTGCTGATCATGTTTGTGCCCATGATCGCGATTTTTTATTTTCTCTTGATATTGCCCCAGCAGCGCCGGCAGAAAAAATGGCAGGCCATGCTGGATCAGCTCAAGACCGGCGACAAGGTCACCACCAGCGGAGGCTTGCGAGGCACGGTAGTCGCGTTGAAGGATGACGCAATTCATCTGCGCGTGCCGCCGGACAATCTGCGGTTGGAAGTGACCAAGGCCTCGGTGGCCGTCGTGACGACTCCCGAGGAAGAACCGAAGGGGAAATAGTTTCGCGTTTCCAGTTTCGAGTTTCGACTGGGCGGCGAAGACTGACACTGGAAACTCGAAACCTGAAACTTCGTCTTTAATATATGACCAAGAATCTTCTCTATAAGCTCGGATTCATCGTTGCCACGATGCTGTTTTTCCTGTTCGGAATTTTTGGAATTCCGAAAAGTTTTTCCGGCCAGGGGCTGCTCACCGCGTTGACCGATCACATTCACCTTGGGCTTGATTTGAAAGGTGGAACGCACCTGATTCTGCAGGTGCAGGTCAATGATGCGGTGAACGTCGTGGCGCAGAACGCCGTCGAAGTACTGAAACAACAGTTGCACACCCGCAAGATTGACTTCAGCGACGTCTCCCAGTCGGACCCGCAGGGCAATCCCGACCACATCGTGCTGAAAGGCGTGCAGCCGGGAGCGCGATCGGACCTGCTGAGCATCGTGCAGGAGCGCTTGCCCGAGTACGACATCACCGGTGGCCCCGACAATTCGTGGAACCTGGCGATGAAGCCTTCGTCGCTGGTTGACCTGAAGAACAAGGCGGTCTCACAGGCCATTGAAACCATCCGCAACCGCATTGACGCTCTCGGCGTCAGCGAGCCTACCATTCAGGAACACGGACTCGGGCAATATCAGATTCTGGTGCAACTGCCGGGCGTGGACGATCCTGGGCGCGTGAAGGACATCATGCAGTCCACTGCGATGCTGGAGATCAAGCAGTCTCTAGGCGGGCCGTATCCAAGCGAGCAAGCGGCGCTGCAGGCGCAGCCGCAGCCCGGCGTGCTCCCGTCGGATGCCATTCTTCTTCCGGGGCACAGCGTGCCCGGAGCGCAGACAGAGGGGCCGGCGTGGTACCTGGTGTCGCGCGTTTCGGCGGTCAGCGGCAAAGACTTGCGGGATGCGCAGCCCACCAGCGATCAAAATGGCCAGCCCAGCGTTAGCTTCACGCTCACGGGCGAGGGCGGGCAGCGGTTTTATAGCTTTACTTCCGCCCACGTTGGCGACAGCCTGGCCGTGGTGCTCGACAACAAAGTGCAGGAAGTGGCCAACATCAAGGAAGCGATCCGCGACCAGGGCTCAATCAGCGGCGGCCGCATGACGGAGCAGCAGGCCAAGGATCTTTCGATGATCCTGCGTTCCGGCGCTTTGCCTGCGAGTATCAAGTATTTGGAGGAGCGCACGGTGGGGCCGTCGCTGGGCGCGGATTCGATTCGCTCGGGCGTGCTCGCTGCCGTGATCGGCATGACTGCGGTTCTGATTTTCATGCTGGTCTACTATCGCGGCGCCGGCATCAATGCGGACCTGGCGCTGATCATGAACCTGATTATTTTGCTGGGGTTCCTGGGATGGTCCACGATTGCAGGGGTGAACGTGGCCCTGACTTTGCCCGGAATTGCCGGCGTGATTCTGACGGTCGGCATGGGCGTGGATTCCAACGTGCTGATTTTCGAACGCATTCGCGAAGAGGTGCGCAATGGCAAGACGCCGCCGTCGGCCGTGGATCAGGGCTTCAGCCACGCCTGGATCACGATCGTGGATACGCACGTCACGACCATTGTTTCGGCGGCAATTTTGTTTATTTTTGGTACGGGTCCGGTAAAAGGATTCGCCACCACGCTCACCTTTGGCTTGCTGGCGAACCTGTTTACCGCAGTGTTCGTGTCGCGCGCGATCTTCGACTGGGTGCTAAGCCGGAAGCAACGCGGCGAAGCGCTCAGCATTTAACTACTAATGTGTGATGAAAAAACATCCTGTCATTCTGAGCGAAGCGAAGAACCTATGCATTCGGCTGGCGTCGGCAGAACTGCATAGGTCCTTCGCTTCGCTCAGGATGACAAGGGTTGATGAATGTTGCTAAGTCATAGATAGATAAGGGGCTAGATAAACCCGTGGAGTTCTTTCGCAATACCGACATAGATTTTCTTGGGAAAAAGTGGTATTTTCTCGCCTTTTCGCTGGTCTTCAGCGTTGCGGGCCTGTTTTCCTTGTTGTTTTGGCACCACATCCCTTGGGGGGTGGATTTCCGCGGGGGAACTCTGGTGTATGTGAAGTTTTCGCATACGCCCGACATCGCGGCGATACATGCCGCGATGGATCGCGCCGGATTGCGCGATCCGAAGATTCAACCCTACGATCAGGCCGCGCTGAACGAGGTTCTGATCGATCTCGATGTGCGGGAGACCAGCGAGCAGGCTCTCGATCAGGGCAAGCTGAAGATTATCCAGGCGCTGGAGAGCAATGCTCCGGCAGGCAAGCAAGACCTGAACAACGCCAGTTCTTTGACAATCAAGAATTATCTGACGGAGAAGGACCCGATGCATCTGGGCTCCGACGCCGAGCAGAGATACACGGCGCAGGCCCAGGCCATCGCCGACTATCGCGACAAGGGTCAGAGCGGGGTACTCAGTTCGCTCGACCAGCTGAAAGGCGCCGCCGGCGTCGACCCTGCCGTTGCAACTTCGCTGCCGGATGGCTTCTTTCTTTCGGATTTTGGCGTACGCGACGTGGCGATCGTCGGGCCCCAGGTGGGCGGCCAGTTGCGCACCCAGGCAGGGTTGGCTACCCTCTATTCGCTACTGGGGATGCTGGTTTACCTGGGATTTCGGTTTGAGTGGATTTACGGCATCGCCGCGGTGGTGACGGTGTTTCACGACACGCTTATCACTGTGGGTGCTTTTTCGCTTCTCGCGCCGAGGTTTGAGATATCCCTGACCGTGATCGCGGCCATTTTGACCCTGATTGGTTACTCTAATAACGACACGATCGTGGTATTTGACCGCATTCGGGAAAACATTAAACTCATGCGGCGCGAGAAACTGTCGGACATCGTTAACCGGAGTATTAATCAGACCCTGAGCAGAACGATCTTGACAGCAGGCCTGACCTTTCTTACTGTACTTGCTCTCTTCTTGTTCGGCGGCGAGGTGCTTCGTGGGTTCAGCCTCGCCCTGGTCATTGGCATTTTAATCGGGACGTATTCGTCGATTGCGATCGCCGCTCCGATTCTGGTGGCGTACCAGGATTGGCGGATTGAAAAAGGCAAGCGTCCGATGGCCATGCCCGGTAAGGCTAAGTAACTTACCCGATTGCGCGATGGTCATGATTGCGGTAGGCCTTCTTATGTAGGCAGTTAGAAGGGATTTGCTCAAAGCGCCGTGGGGGCTGGGGTTGGCCTCAGGGCGTTCTCAAGAAACCGGGAGCAAACTGGAAGCAGTCGGTGTCTAACAATCTTTAGGGTTCTGAATGCAGTTAGGGGAGAATCACAATGTTTGAAGACAGCCTTATCGAGTCCGGCGGCAAGCTAAAGACGAAGCGCGGGCAGACATCCGTCGTCGCGTTTATCATCGAGTTCATGATCATTGGTGTGATGGTTCTGATCCCGCTGATTTTCACCGAAGCCTTGCCCAAGGGACAAATGATGTTCCTTCTGGTGGCCCCCCCGCCGCCTCCACCGCCGCCACCGCCAGCAGCGGCAGTCGTGCAGCATGTCAAGGTGATTCAGACCGATATCGTCAACGGTGAACTGCGCACGCCCACCAAGATTCCGCAAAAGGTAAAGATGATTCAGGAAGACGAGGCCCCGCCACAAATGCCGACTTCCGGCGTGGTGGGCGGGGTTCCGGGCGGCGTACCGGGCGGATCGATGAACGGCGTGATTGGCAGCGTGCTCAGCGCGACGAACAATGTGGCCATGGTTCCGAAAATGGCCGCTCCGACGCGCGTGCGTGTTTCGTCAGGCGTATCATCGGGACTTCTGATCCGCCGGGTCAATCCGACGTATCCGCCGCTGGCGCGGCAGGCCCGCATTCAGGGCGTGGTGATTCTGCAGGCGCAGATCAGCAAAGACGGCAGCATCGAGAACCTGCAACTGATCAGCGGGCACCCGATGCTGGCGCCGGCCGCGATCGAAGCCGTGAAGCAGTGGAAATATAAGCCGTACCTGCTGAACGGAGAGCCGGTCGAGGTCGACACGCAGGTGCAGGTAAACTTCACGCTCGCTGGGGGCTAAACTCTCCAGCGCGGCGCGGTTTCGAGTGATTGGCAGTAGTGTGCACGGCCCTCCCCTTCCCACCTGAATCGCGGTGGCCGGGAGGGGCTTCTTGAGAAGCCCGGCGCGGCCGTCGGATCCTTTGTTTTCACCAAGGTATGGCCAGTGGCTCCGTGCGTGAAGCGGCGAAAGCCGCCGGGGAATTGAATTCTTTCGTGGGCGGTTGGCACCAGAAAGCGCATCACAGTGTCCAAGTAAGTTAGAGAGTTCCGAGGAGGGAAAAGCAACTCATGTTCGCAACTCACGTAGCAGCAGCACTTCTCAGTCACGTTCACGTCGCGGCCACCTGGATGGTCCAGGAAGGCGGCGGCGCCATCGCGACCGACCCGTTGGGCTTGTGGAAGGCAATGGGATGGGTCGCAAGAACCGTGGTCATCATTCTCTTCATCATGTCCGGTTGGTCGATCGGCGTGATGATCGATCGCTGGATGGCCTATAGCGCGGCTCGCAAACAGTCGCGTGCATTCGCCCCCGCTGTGGCGGGAGCGCTGCGCGACGGTCGTATCGACGAAGCCATCAAGGTTGCCGAGCGCAACAAGAAGAGCCATCTAGCCAAGGTTGTCACCGCCGGCCTGATGGAATTCAAGGCTCACCAGGATTCCCCGGGCGCGATCCCTGGCGAAACCATTGAAGCCTCCAAGCGCGCTCTGGAACGCACCGAAGCCATCGTCCACGCCGAACTGAAGCGTGGATTGGGCGGCCTCGCCACCATCGGTTCGACGGCTCCCTTCGTGGGACTGTTTGGAACGGTGATGGGCATTCTGAACGCCTTCATCGGCATCAACAACTCGAAGGCCACCGGTCTGGCTGCAGTCGCCGGCGGCATCGCGGAAGCGCTGGTTACGACGGCCATCGGGCTGCTCGTCGCCATTCCGGCCGTCATGATGTTCAACTATCTGACCGGTCGCGTGGAAGCGTTCGACGTGGAGATGGACAACTCGTCGAGCGAACTGATCGACTACTTCCTGAAGAAGCGCGGCGACGTTCGCCGGTAAGAAAGCTCCCCATTTTTCGGGCATAGGACGCACGAGAAATGGGATACCCACGGTCTCTCGAATGAGTTGCTTGTCCGGCGCTGGAGCATCCAGCGCCGGACCTTCCCAACTTAAACATGGGACCAGTACGGGAGATATCTAGCTATGGCATTAGCGAAACGGAACGAAGGAGCAAAGGTCAGCTCGGATATCAACGTCACACCCATGGTGGATGTGATGCTGGTTCTGCTGATCATCTTCATGGTGGTCACGCCCATGCTGCAGAAAGGCGTCAGCGTGGATTACGCCAAGGTCAACAACCCGGAGCAAATGCCGGATGCGGACAAGGAAGACGCGTTGCTAGTCTCCATTCAGCGAGACGGCAAGGTGTATCTGGGCAGCGAGTCCATTCAGGTCGATTCCTTGACCACCAGGGTGAAAGACCGCCTCGCCAACAAGCCGGACAAGCGCGTGTACGTGAAGGCGGACATGCGGACGCGTTTTGGCAGTGTGGTGCAGGTGGTGGATGCTGTCCGGGCCGCCGGGGTCGATGATCTCGGCTTGCTCACCGAACAGCGGCACGCGACTCCAAATGCCCCGCCAGCCCCGGCTGCACCCGGGCAGTAGTCAGGCGATATAGAGGAGAACGACCATGGGAATGACAACCGGCTCGAGCGGAGGCCAAAACGCAAACATGAACGTCACCCCGCTCATTGACGTTCTACTGGTGCTGCTGATCATCTTCATGGTGATCTCACCGGTCACCCCCAAAGGACTGGATGCGCTGGTTCCTCAGCCGCCTCCGCCGAATGCGCCCAAGAACGTTACCCCCGACCGGACCATCGTCGTGCAGTTGATCGACCGGGGCGCGGGTTCGGAACCGGGTGTGAAGATCAACACCGAAGACGCGACCTGGGACAATTTGCAGGGCCGTCTGACCGACATTTACAAGCAACGCGCGGAGAAGGTGATGTTCGTAAAGGGCGATGACGCGATCCCCTTCCAAAACGTCGCCAACGTGATTGATATTGCCCACGCCGCCGGCGTGGACAAAGTCGGTCTGATCACCGCGAAGATCGAAGCGGGCAACTGAAGGTCGGGTCCGGCAAGCCCGGAGTGCGTTTCGTAGTCGGCCCCTGCGCGAGAGCGCATGGCTTTCGTGCGCGCCCGCGGCCCGCAGTCGACATGCTGGTCGTGCTTGCCGTACTTGTCAAACCGATGTCTCTGGGCCTAGGATGCTGTGTCGAGGGAGACTTATACCGCAATGAATAAGAACCTGAAACTGATTACGCTGGCAGCCGCAGCGCTGGCGCTCTTCTCCTCTGTGGGATGTAACAAGCTACGGGCGCGCGACCAACTCAACAAGGGCGTGGAATCTTACAAGAACAACCACTACGAGCAGGCCATTGACCACTTTCAGCAGGCCGTTCAGCTGGATCCGGCCCTGATCAACGCTCGCATGTATCTGGCTACGGCGTACGTTTCGCAATATATACCCGGCGTGGACTCGCCGGACAATCTGCGCACGGCGGACCAGGCGATCCAGGAATATCAAAAAGTGATCGACGCCAATCCAGCCCGCGATCAGAAGGTGAACGCTGCGAAGGGCATTGCGTACCTGTACTTGAATGAGAAGAGGTGGGACGACGCCAAGAAGTACTACCGCATGGCGTCGGACCTGGACCCGAACGATCCCGAGCCTTTCTACTCGGTGGGCGTGATTGACTGGACGGCCTGCTACCAGCCGCGCATGGAAGAGCGCGCCAAGCTGGGCGTGAAACCACTGGAAAACCTCAACCCCAAAGACAAGGATCAGAAGAAGGTTTGCGCGGAGTTGAAGGAGAAGAATGGGCCCGCGATCCAGGAAGGTATGGACAGCCTGAATAAGGCAATTCAGATTCGCCCGGATTACGACGACGCCATGGCCTATATGAACCTGATCTACCGGGAGAGAGCGGACGTGGAATGCGACGATCTCCAGGCCCGGCAAGACGATCTCAAGACGGCCGATCACTGGTCGGATGAAGTCATGCGGGTCAGGAAAGTGAAAGCCGAAAAAGCGGCGCAGAGCCAGACCGGCGGCATTGTCGTGGATACGCCTGCTAAGTAGCAGCGTTGCGGCGGTACCGAGTTCAGCCTCCTTCGCCAGGTCGAGCGAAGGAGGCCTTTTCATTTCTGGCGTGTAGTTCGACACGCGGAATGCGTCGCTACTCGTGGCTATAGAGGCGGACTTCGGCTTTCGTGAATTGCCAGCGCAGCATCTTGGGGAACAATTCCGGAAGGACTTGGGTGAGCATCACTGTCGTGGGATCTGGGTCTCCTGCGGGGGCGTTGTTCATCAGCATAATCCACACTCGAGGATGGCTGGGCGCGGCCGTGCGCAGGAAGTCCGCCGAGGGCTTGCCGGTGAAGTCGCGATAGTCGAGGCCTGCGCCGTGGTAGGGGAACAGAATCTCCGGGCCGAGTTGAGCCGCGAAACTCGGGCTGGCGGTATTCTCCCCGGCGCGAAGGGAGCGGACGAATTCGTAGGGGATGCGGGTTCCGGCGATGTGAAAGATGACGGCGTCTTCGGGCTGAGCGTGGTCGAGAATAAAAGCGGCGGCTGCGACGGAGGCGTCCCGCTCGTTGTCGAAGTCGTTGCCGTAAACAAAAGAAATTCCCTGCGAGCCAAGAAGAAATATTCCTGTGAGCGCGACCGCAAGCAGCCACGATGGGCGCAGCCGTGCCAGCCCGGCGGCCACCAGGATCAGAAGTGCAGGCAGGCAGAAGATCATGTAGCGGCCCAGAAAGACGGGCCGAGCGAACGACAGCAGAACCGTGAGCACCACGGGGAAAAACAGCCAGACCAGAAGAAAGTGGATCCGCCACGTTTCCCACGACTGGTCGGGCGCCCATAGCTGTCTCCCAACCGGGAGCAATGCGGCGGTGCAGGCGGCGGCGCAGACGATCAGGAGAGCCCAATTGCTGCCGCCGGCCAGGTGCTCGTAGAACGCGAGCACATCGCGCAGGCCGGGGTGTTGAATCCAGCGAATCGGACCGGCTCCTGTCTTGGCTACAAAAATTAGGAGAGGCGAGACGGCGAGTCCAATCGTGATCCATGCGCGCCGCATTTGTTGTGTCGGCTGTACCTCGGGTTGTGTCTGACTTGGACCGCGCGCGCCATTTCCGAGCCGGCGCAGCGCCAGCCACTGAGCCACCACCAACAGCAACGCATAAAAATGAGCGTACACCGCCAGGATGCTGACCAGGATATAGGCGCGCCGATTGCGGCGGCCAGGTTCGCGCACATAGGCAATCAGAAAGCCTGACGAAAGCGTCGCCAGCAGCAGGAGCAGCGCGTAGCTGCGCGCTTCCTGAGCGTAGCGAACGCTGTAGGCATTGAAGGTGAATAGAGCGGCCGCGATCAACGCCACTCGCCGGTCATACAGCAGGCGGGCCAGCCAGTAAATCGCCGGCAGCGTGGCTGCGGCAATCAGGACCGAAAGGCCGCGGATGAAGAACTCGCTCTGTCCATTCGGCGATTCAAACCGCAGCCAGATTCGCAGCAGCAGGTAGTACAGCGACATGTTGGCTTCGCGCCACCACAGCAGGTGAAGGAGGTTGCGCCGGTCCAGGCGGGCGACCTCCACGCTGAAACACTCATCAAACCAGAAGGGCTTGCGGGCCAGGAACAGGAATCGAATCGCGGCGCAAGCTGCCAGCAGCAGAAGAAGAGTGAGCCAATGAACTCGGCGAGCCGGGTCCGGTAGGAACGATGAAGGGCTTGTCTGGTCCGCTGCGGCTTGAGGTAGCAGCATGCTGGCGTTGGAGGTTCGGTTCAATTTCAGATGATATGCTAGAAAATCCTTGTATCCGCGTATTTTCGAAATGAGCCCTGTCGTGTCCAGAGCTTCGATGATGCATTATTTAGAAACCGCAGCGCGTCACGACCCGCTGGCGACCGACGATCGCTGGAAGGGATACGTGTCGGTGATTGTGCCGGTTTACAACGAGGCGGCGCACCTGGACGAGTTGCTGCAGGCGATACAGGCCTCGCCGGTCAAAAAGGAAATCATTATCGTCGACGACGGCTCGACCGACGGCACGCGCGAGAAACTGCAGGCGCTGCCGCCGATCGACGACGTCACCGTTGTTTTTCACGAAAAGAACCACGGCAAGGGCGCGGCCATTCGCACCGCTCTGGCCTACGCCCGGGGCGAGTATGTGCTGATTCAAGACTCCGATTTGGAATATGATCCGCAGGATTATCCTGCGCTGCTGCGTCCGCTCGAAGAGGGCAAGGCGAACGTCGTCTATGGTGTGCGGCCGGACCGTCCGGAGCGCGGCCTGCGGTTTTTTCTGGGAGCCAAGCTGCTAACCCACCTCACCAACCTTCTTTACGGCGCCGGCATTCACGACGAGGCCACCTGCTATAAGGTGTTTCGCCGGTCGTTGGTGGCGCAGGTGAAACTAGGATGCCAGCGCTTCGAATTCTGCCCGGAAGTGACCGCGAAGTTGTGCCGGATGGGGGAGAAGATCGACGAGGTTCCCATCTCGTACCATCCGCGCTCGGCCACCGAAGGAAAGAAAATTCGGCACTCCGATGGGTGGCTGGCAATCTGGACCCTGATCCGTTACCGTTTCGTGCGGCCTTCGCGGTGGATGCAGCCAGCGGCGCCAGCTGAGGACCGCCAAGGGTTGCCGTTTGCGGTGAGCTTCCAGCGCCTGCCGCCGGCCTGAGAAATACAAGACGAGTCTGGGCTGTCACAGCGTCGACAGAAGCGTCGACGGCGGCGTCGGCTGTGCCAAGTTCTGCAGAAAGCTTGGGCGATGGTTGAAAGTCTGGTGAAGACCGACACTTCGAACGCGGCTGGAAGATTTGCTTTATCGCCTGCGATTCGCAGATCGCTTCTGCGGCTCATGCTGATCTCGTTCGTTCTGCAGATTGCTGCGATCGGAATTCTTCGCGAGTACAAAACGCGGCCCGGAGACGACCACTTCGGCTTCGGCTGGGAGATGGGCCGCATCGCCCGCTCCATCGCGCTGGGCGAGGGCTTCAGCAATCCGTACGGGGGCAATACAGGGCCAACGGCATGGGAGCCTCCGCTGTATCCGTACTTGATGGGCGGAGTGTTCAAGCTGTTTGGGATCTACACCTACGCGTCGGCCTGGGTGCTTCTGACCATCAATAGCCTGTTTGCCGTGCTCACCTGCATTCCGGTTTATCTGATCGCGGATCGGGCATTCTCGGATGGAGCGGTCGGCGCGCGCGTCGCGCTTTGGTCGGCGGGAACGTGGGCGTTACTTCCTTACGTCTGGTACTGGTCGATTCACTGGTTGTGGGATACGACTTTTACTCCGCTCGTTCTCAGTCTGATTTTTCTTGTTGCTCTCGAGATGGAGCAGTGGCCTGGCCTTCGGGGCTGGGTCATCTTCGGGACGCTGTGGGGCGTCGGGGCTCTGGCCAATCCTTCGATGCTTACGTTCCTGCCCTTCTGCGGCCTGTGGATCTGGCGGCAGAGATTCAAGAGAGGCTTGCCCTCGCTCGGCGGCGTGGTTGTGTCGTCGGCGATTTTTTTTGCCGTGCTGTCGCCTTGGTTGATCCGCAATTACGAGGTCTTCGGACGCTTCGTTTTTTTACGCGATGATTTTGGCCTGCAGCTGCGGCTGGGCAACTGGAAGGGTGCCGACGGCATGCTGATGGCCTACCTGCAGCCCAGCCAGAACAAGCTGGAGTTCGAGAAATTTCAGCGCATGGGGGAACTCGAGTATTCCGCCGACTGCAAGCGGCTCGCCTTGGAATGGATTCGCGAGGATCCTTGGCGATTTGCAGTAGTCAGCCTGAAGCGCTTCTTCTACTACTGGAACGGTGTTCCGCGCGAAACCGGCAGCCTGGCTCTGGTGGATTTTCGCAGCTCTCTTTTTCTTGCGACCTCCGTGCTTAGCATTTGGGGGCTCGGGCGTGCGCTGCGGCAAAAGCGGCGCGGGGCGTGGCTTTTCGCGGGGCTGGTTCTGACCTATCCCACGACTTACTACTTTGTATTTGTAAATGCCCGGTACCGGCATGTCCTTGAGCCGGAATTGTTTATGCTGGCGGTCTTCCTGATTGCGGAAGCTGTTCCGCGCCGCCAGCCAATGGCGGATAACGGCTAACCTGTCTGCCCGCGCCTCCAGTAGAATATCCAGTCCGGTTGGGAACTGAATCAGCAATACAGTCGGCGGACGCTTTCGCGAGCACTTACTATGTTCAAGAAGATTCTCATCGCGAACCGCGGCGAGATTGCGGTGCGGGTCATCCGCGCCTGCCACGAGATGGGAATTGCCGCCGCTGCCGTCTACTCTGACGTGGATCGCGCTTCGCTGCACGTCCGCAAAGCGGACGAGGCTTATCCGATCGGCGCGGCGGCCGCATCCGAGTCTTACCTGAATATTCCCAAAATTCTCGACGTCGCCGCGCGATCTGGGGCGGACGCCATCCATCCCGGGTACGGTTTTCTCTCCGAGAATGCGAAGTTCGCGGGAGCCTGCGCCGAAGCGGGCGTAAAGTTCATTGGCCCCACGGCCGCGGCCATGGATGCCATGGGCTCGAAAACCAAGGCACGGCAGGCCATGGAGCGTGCGGGCGTGCCGTTTGTGCCCGGTACGTCGCGGGGCCTGGAATCGTTCGAGCAGGCGGAGGAAGTCGCGGCCCGCATCGGCTTTCCCATCATGCTGAAGGCCGCGGCGGGCGGAGGCGGCAAGGGCATGCGCCTGGTACATGCGCCGGAAGAGTTGAAATCAGCGCTCGAGGCGGCGCGCAGCGAGGCGGAGCGGTCGTTTGGCGACAGCGAAGTCTACATCGAGAAAGCGATCATCAATCCTCGCCACATCGAAATGCAGGTTCTGGCCGACGAGCACGGGAATACAGTGTATCTTGGCGAACGCGAGTGCTCGCTGCAGCGGCGGCATCAGAAAGTGATTGAGGAAGCGCCGTCACCGATCGTTGACGCCGACATGCGGCGGAGGATGGGCGAGGTCGCGGTACGCGTCGCCCAGGCTGCGGGATATACGAATGCTGGGACGGTGGAATTCCTGGTTGATCAACAGAAGCATTTTTATTTCCTTGAAATGAACACGCGGCTGCAGGTGGAACATCCGGTGACCGAATTAGTTACCGGCCTCGATCTGGTGCACCTGCAGATTCGCATCGCGGCCGGAGAGAAGCTGCCATTTACGCAGGAGCAAGTCACGATTCGCGGACACGCCATCGAGTGCCGCATCTACGCCGAAGACCCCGACAACAATTATTTCCCCAGTCCGGGCAAGATCACGCTGCTGCTGCTGCCCTCGGGGCCGGGGATTCGGCGCGACAGCGGCATGTACGAAGGCTGGACTGTGCCTATGGACTACGACCCGCTGCTGGCCAAACTGATCGGCTATGGCACGGACCGCGAGCAGGCCATCAGCCGCCTGACGCGCGCACTGAACGAATATTTTGTGGGCGGGATCAAAACTAATATTTCGCTGTTCCGGCGAATCTTAAGCGATCCGGATTTTCGCGCCGCGAAGCTTGATACTGGCTTCCTTGATCGCCTTCTGAAGCAGAAGCGAACCGAGGTCCCGGCGGATCCCAAGGCGATTGAAGTTGCAGTGATTGCCGCGGGCATCTTTGCCGTGCTGGGCGCGGCCGCGGCGGGAGCGGGCGAGCGCCCAGCGGTTGATGGCTCCGCGAATAGCGAGCAGAATGCTTCGTCGAACTGGAAGGCGGCCTCGCGTCGTGAGGCGACGCGATGAACGTCGATCAAGCTTCGGCACCGAGGACACGGCTGACACGAACGAAGGCTTCGCTACGAAGTCAAAGTCCCCACCCCTTCGACAGGCTCAGGGCAGGCTCTCTCGCAAACAACGCGAGAAGGGTGGGGCACCCTCATCAGTGGCTCTGATGACTTACGACGTCACGATCGACGGCAAGCACTACCGGCTCGATCTCGATCGGGCAGAGGGCGTCTGGTCGTGCCTGGTCGATGGACACGAAGTTGCAGTCGACGTCGTGCTGGCGCGTCCTGATGTACTCTCGCTGCGCATCGGCAACCGGGCTTATGAAGTGAAGTGTGAGCGCGTGGCCGGCGAGACGCATCTTTGGGTGGGCAGCGCACGCTTTGCCGCGGAAGTCCGCGATCCGCGGTCGTTGCGTGGGCGCGTGCGCGCGGTCGACGATCACGGTCCCAAGAAGCTCATTGCCCCCATGCCGGGCAAGATCGTGCGCTTGCTGGTGAAACTCGGCGACCAGGTCGAGGCGGGCGCGGGCGTGCTGGTGGTCGAAGCGATGAAGATGCAGAACGAAATCAAATCGCCGAAGAAGGGGACGATTCAGAAGATCCTGGTCGGCGAAGGCGCGGCTGTGAACGCGGGAGACGTGCTGGCGATCGTGGAGTGAGCGAGTATTGGCCCATCGCTGTTTCCTCTGCAGAGAAATTCCCTCAGGGGTTAAAGCCCGGGTCGTAATTGACTCCAGCGGCGCGGCTTGAAACCGCGCCCTTTCAAGGCGAGGGGCGAAGCGAGATTAGCTACTTCTCGACCCCGTTGTTGTCGAGAACTCTCTTGGCGTAGAAATCCTCGACCTTGGCGGAATCGCGCAAGACCTCGTAATAAGCGGCTTTCAGCAATTGCTCGCGGCGATCGTGAAGCTGTGTACGGATGGCTTGCTGCACTCGTGGATCGGCCAGTTCGTGCTGGCCTGCGGGTTCCTTCGATACCAGCTTTACGACGCGAAATCCCACCAGTTTGTTCGCCGGATTGAGCACCGTAATCACCGGGCTGTACTGACCAGGCTTGAGCTTCATCACCATCTCGCGCGTGGCCGGATCCGCTCCCTTCAGGCCGGACTCGGGCACGGTACCGAGATCGCCGCCGTTTCCGGAGGTTTCCGGATCTTCGGAATATTTCATCGCCAGCGTCGCGAAATCGTCGCCACTGTCGAGACGGTTTGCGATCAGCTGGATTTTCTTGCGCGCGTCGCCTTCGTTCTGCGCCTTGTCGTTCTGGTCGTGGGCCTGCGGGTTAGGCGCCGGGGTCACCATGATCTGGGCCAGGTGGTACTGCGGTTCGATCAGATTGAACTCGCCCTTGTGCGCGTTGTAGTAGTCGGTAACGTCCTGGTCGGTGACGTTGATCTTGGACGAAACTTCCTTGTTGATCACCTTGTCGAGCGTAATCGAGCGGCGGATGTCGCGCTTGATGTCAGCCACCGTCCTTTTACTGTCTTTAAGGCGCTTGTCGAATTCTTCCTGGGTGAAGGGGGATTTGAGTTCGTTATACTTGCGGTCCACTTCTTCATCGGTCGCCAGCAGGCCAAGCTTTTCGGCGCGCCGCATGGTGATTTCGTCCTCAATCATCTGGTGCAAAATGTTCAGACGCAAGGCGGTGGCCTGCTCGCCGGTGGGCGCCTGCTGGGCGGCGGCGACCTGGTTGTCGTAATACTTGTCAACGTCGGTGCGGAAAATCTTCCGGCCATCCACGGTAGCCATCACGTCGCCACCGGTCTGCGAATTACAGCCAGAGAGGGCGGCCAGCAGGGCGGCGGCCGAGAGCGCCGCGGCGAACCGGGCAAGTGAGTTTCTTTTCAAGAATGTTCTCCGATCCACACTGCAACCACAAACTAAAATCGAGGCCGCGGAAGCGGCCAATCGCTTTCGCGAATCGCCAATTACCTGGATGCTGGCGCCGTGGCTGATGGAAGGTGCTGCGGCACGGGCTCTCCGGTGTCTTTCAGCGCCGCGTCCAGCGCAGCGCGTACGTCGCTGATCGGAACCGCCCCGTCAAGCTTCTGGCCATTGATGAACAGAGCGGGCGTTCCGTTGACGCCAAGGTCTTCGGCTTCTTTCATGGACGCTCTCACGGCATCCTCGTTCTGTGCCTTGATGCAGGATTGCAGCTTTTCCGCGTCCAGGCTGTGCTTTTGGCCTTGCAGCATCGTCATTTTGTCGAGGGCCTGGAAACGCGCCCCAGCGGTCCTTTCCGCGTCGACTTCTTCCTTGTTGGCGTGAATATAGTCCGCGAAATCCCAATAGGCGTCACCGCTTTGCGCTGCCAGGCAGTTGGCGTCAACGGCGGCGTGGATCGCCCAGGGATGAATCTCCGACAGCGGGTCGTCTTTATAAATGAAGGTAACCCGGTCCCCATATTCCTTTAAAACCTCGGGGAAAAGCGTCTTGTGCATGCTCGAGCAGAACGGGCACTCGAAGTCGTCGAAATTGATCAGCACAACCTTGGCGGCCTTGGCGCCGCGGGAAGGCCGGCCGCTGACGTCGATCTTGCGCATCAGTTCGGCAAACGGATCCTTGGTGAGGTCAAACTTGGTCATGCGCAGCAAGGTGGCGCGATCCTTGGACAGTAAGAAGCTGAAATCCTTCCGCCTGCCATTGCCGCCATCGATGGTCACAGAGATCGAGTCATAGTTTGGCCAGTCGGTGCTGGGAGTGACCGGGCCAACGGTTACTTTTACGTCAACAGGGATGTTATAGAAAGCGCGCACCTGGCGCTCGACCTTGCGAGCCACGTCAGGAGGCGCGGACTGGGCCACACAACCGAGACAAACCAGAAGCATCAGGAGCAGCGAACGTCGAATTAAAGTCACAAGGAACCGCCTCAGCATCGCTTTGTGTCGTTTCGATTATCTCACAGCGTATGAAGGTCAGCCCGAGGCGGCCAGTTCCGGCGGTCTGCTAACCCGTGCGGCGAAGCTGTTCCAAGGGCAGCAATGCATTCATCGACCCGGAGCGGAAACCTTCCAGGTCGAGGGTCACGAACTGGAATCCCAGAGCTTTGAAGATCGCCGTGAACTGGGCTGCCATCGCGGGATTCAGGGCGCGTTCCAGTTCCTCGCGGGCAATCTCGATGCGGACGATGTCGCCGTGGTGGCGCACCCGGAACTGCCGGAAGCCGAGGGCTCGAATCGCCTCTTCTCCGCGCTCGACTACTTCGAGCGCCTCGCGCGTGACCGGGCGGCCGTACTCGATGCGCGAGGAGAGACAGGCCGACGCCGGCTTGTCCCAGATGCGCAGCCCGGCCTGGCGAGCCAGTTCGCGAATCTCCTGTTTGGTGAGGCTTGCCTGCAGCAACGGCGCGGCGACGTGGTGCTGCCGGGCCGCTTGCTGCCCGGGGCGGAAATCGCCCTGATCGTCATGGTTCACGCCGTAAGCGATCGCGTCGAAGCCGCGCGCGGAGCGGAGCTTTTCCATGACCGCAAAAAGTTCGTCTTTGCATTGAAAACAGCGCTGTCCGTCGTTGCGCGCATATTCGGGACGGTCGAGTTCTGACGTAGAGATGACTTCAAGTGGAATCCCCTGCTCGTTGGCGAAGGCGACGGCATCGCTCAACTGAGTGCGCGCCAGGCTGGGAGAGTCGGCGATCACCGCCAGCATGCCGGTGCCCAGGGCACGGTGAGCGGCCCAGGCGAGATATGCGGAATCGACCCCGCCAGAATAGGCGACGAGCACCCGGCCCAGTTGACGGAGGTGCGCCTGCAGCTGTGAATCTTTTGCGCCGGCGCCGGCTTCGGGGAACTGCATAAATACTATGGTACCAGCCTCGTCAGCCGGTGGACTTAAGGTTTTTGGGTGGCGCAGCGCTTTTAGTCTGCTGTTAGCGCCTTGGAAGAAGCGGGTTTTAACCGCCGAGGTACCTCAGGGGCTAAAGCCTCGCTGATGTGCAAAGTCTTATCGCAGCGCTAGAAGCGCTGCACCACTCAAAACCAGGGCCGCCCAAACCTCCCCCTTGCATTCTCTCAGGCGAAGCTAGTACAGAGGCGAAGCTAGTACAGCCGTTCCTGCCGCCTGAGATTTCCGAACGAGCCGATGTTGGCAAGGGTGAAGGTGAAGCGAAACAGATTTTCGTTGCGCACATTCGCAATGGAATAGCGGCGGTATTCCATCGTCACGCCGCAGCAATCCCAGTTGTAGGTGGTTTGCGCGGTGGCGAACTGCAATTGCCGCGTTTCCGAATCGAAACCGACGCTGCTGGCGGCGCTGAATCCGCGGCGGGTCAGCCCGCCAAAGCCCAGGGCTACGCGGAACTGATTAAACTTGCAGGTTGGCTGCGTGGTGATGGTGGAACTGCACTTTCCTTCACTTTGCGTGGAGGAAACGGTGCGGGGCTGCGGAATCTGCAGAAACGCATCCCCACCGCCCACGGTGAAAGGTCCCATGCTGTAGTTAACCAGCAAGGTGCTCGCGTTGATGCGGCCCAATTGAAAGTCGTAGTCGAGATCCCACTCCGTGTCGGTATGGCTGCTGGTGGCAACCCGCAGGCGCGATACGATGGGAGAAAGATGCCGCGGCTCGGTGACGAAGGCAATGCCGGTCAGGTCTTCGGTGGTGGCAAAGACGTTGCGCTGTCCGGTTACGAGCGCTCCGCCGAAGGTCGGATCGAGGAAATACTTTTGCGTAACCTCCCAGGTGGCAATCTCCCGCACATCGGGACGCTGGCTGCAGGGCTGGTTGTCCAGGTTGGTGAGGCGTCCCCAGGGGACTGTCTGCTCGGGTGCTGCAGCGCCAACCGCCAAGCCCGTCATGGGCTTTTCGCACTCCTGGGTTTGCGACAACGGCCCTTTCGCGTAGAGGCGGCTCACGAACCCGTATTCGACTTCGTGGGTGTTACTCAGGATGTCGCGTTCGTCGAAGTGGAGCACATTCGCGAAATCGTTCACGCCCGTCACCATCCGGTAGACGGCTCGCGGTTCGATGACGTGTTTCCATTTCCGTCCCAGAAATTCATTCTCGAAGATCCTCTCCAGAACTGGCGGGCGCACTTCCACTGAGGCTTCCAGGGCCTGGCGCTTGGTGGGATCGTCGACGGCAAGTCCGTTCACGAAACGCTCGGTGTAGTAGGTCTCATGCAGAGTCAGTGCGGGGCGCAGGGACCAGCCGCCGAACTGCAAGGGCAGGGAAATCTCGGGGTTGAAATCGAAGCGTCCCAGGAGTTCTCCGGTATGAAAGCCGGGCTCGCTGCGCCGCAGACCTGCAATTGACGCATCGAAGGACCAGAACAAAGGCGAGCGGCCCAGCGGCCGGTCCACGCTGGAGGCGTCGCCGCTGGGAGAGTGCCAGATCTGGACGTCATCAAAAGACGGCGGGTTCGACAACGTGCCGTTGGTCATGGTGGTTTGAAAGAAATTCTGGTAGCGCTCGACCATGCCGCCGAAAGTAAAGCCGTTTTCCGTCTTCGAAAGAAAAGCCTGCGACTTCACTTCCGAGTTGACGGCCTGGGTGAAAATTTCGTTGAAGGCCAGACGGAACAGAAACGAACTCAGGTAGTCGATGTTGGAGATAGCGCGGAAGCCGAAGAAGTTGTCCTCGGCGGTGAGGCGCGCCTCCTGGCCGCCTTCCCGAAGCGGGGGCGAGCCGGAGCCCTGGCTGATGCCGCGGTCAATCACGCCAAAGAAACTCAAATCAACGTAGGACGATTCGCCCGGACGCGCGCGAAATTCTCCCCGCTGCGACCACCCGCGCTTGGAAAAATATTCCGCGCCCACCAGGGCGTCCATGCTGCGATTGATGACCCAGTAAAAGGCGTCGCCGAACTCGTTGCCGTTGGTGGACGACCGGCCACCCGAAGGCACCAGAAATCCACTTTCTCGCGCTTCCCGGTCCACGGGATGAGTGGCGTAAGGAAAGTAGAGAATCGGCAATCCATGCAGCCAGAACGTGCTGTGAACAATCTGGGCGTTGCCGCCCACATCCACAATCACTTTCTGAGCGTGGAACTGCCACTTGGGGTGAGGAAGCTCGCAGGTAGTAATGGTGCCGTCATAGACGACGTAGTGGTCGGAGCTGGTTTTGTCGACGATTTTGCCGGTGAAAGCAAAGGGAGCGGTCGAGGTCAGCAACAGGAAGTTGCCGCGAACCTGCAGTCCCGTGGTTGCGGTGACGTCGTAGAAGCGCCCGGTCTCGGCCGTCAGATTGTAGGTCCCGTGACTGGCCTTGATGTGTTCGTCGTTGGGCCCGCCGTCGAGTCTCACGTGGCCGGAGGCCGTGGCTTCGCCGCTGTCGGAGTTATAGGTAACTTCGTCGGCCCGCAGAATGTAGGTGCGATAGTGAATCTCGGCGTCGCCGTGCAATTGGTAGACATCGCCGACTTTTTCCTGCTGCAGGGAGCAGATCGTGGTGGAGTCGGAGTCCTGGGTAGCAGCCCGGCTGGCACAGAGCGTGCTGGCAGCGGGCGCAGCGGGTTCAATCTTCTGCACACTTTCTTTTGTGGACGGAGCCGAGAATTGGCCGAAATTCTCTGCCAGCAACTGGCTGGTTACTAGCGCGGGGGCGGGAAGCTGATGACAAAGAAACAGCGCCGTGATAAGGAATCTAGTGCGAAGAGTCATCGGAAGAAAATCAACGGAAGAAGACCGTCCGCCGCAGACGTACCTGCCCTTTTTGCGTTCTTGTCGCGGTATCGTGAACTTAGCACGGCGCTGGCCGCTCGGCAAAGTGGCGAAAAAGGCTAGGATTCCCGTTGCCAGCCTTCCGGTTGTACGTGGCACCCGAACCGGCACGATTTCGCGGGTTCCTTCGCGGGTTACTTAGACTTAGAAAGACTGGCTTTCATGAATTGTTCGCTGTGTGGAGAAGTTTGCCGTTGCCCCTCGGAGCCCCTTCCCTCTGCGTTGGCGCGGCGGAATCCTGAAGCCGAATCTGGGCGTGGGTCGTGGTGCGCTGCTGCTTTGGAGACGAAGGCGATGGATCGGAAAGTCGCCGAGATTGCGGACATTCCCCAACTTCACGATGAACCAGTTCAGGACGATCAGGCCCAGAATGCCCAGGCCGAGGCTGCTCCTGCCTGGCGCGACGAACTTTGCGCCCGTCTTAGCCGCTATCGTGCGCGGCGCAAGGTGCGTCCGCCCCGTTATCCGTCTTTAAGCCTGCAGTTCGAACCGCTGGAATGGTCGACACGCGCAAATGCCGGAGGATCGGCGACGGTGCCGGCGTTCGAGTCGGTCTCGAACCATGCCCTCGCGCTCGATGAAATGAGGCAGAGCCCGACGGCGGAGACGGAGGTTGAGTCTCGGGAGTTTCTGGCCGCAGAGGCCGTGCCGCCGGCAAGCCCGAATGCCGGAGACCTTGCTGGAAATCCCTCCCGACAAACCGCTGGAAATGCCGCTGGACATACTGCTGGACATACTGCCGCACATCGCGCCGGAAATTCCTCGGGGCATGCCGCGGGTGCGAAGATTATCGAGTTTCCGCGGTTTGCCTGGGCACCGCCGCCTCCTCTACCCGATCAACTTGCCGAGCCGGTCAGCGAGCGTCCACGAATCCTGGAAGTCCCCGAGGTTGCGCCGGCGCCTCCGGCGTTGGGAGGAATTACGATCGAAGCAGCCGAGCATCCGGAGGCTGAAAAGCGGCCCGGCATCGACATTCCCCTGGAAAGCGCACCGCTTGGTTTGCGTCTCCTGGCCGCCTTAGTCGATGGATTGATGATCGCTGCGGCATCGGGTCTCTTCGGCTTCATTTTCTGGAAGGTTGCAGCGATGCGTCCGCCGATGGTTCAGATTCTGGGACTGGCGGCTGGAATCCCATGCCTGTTCTGGGCGGCCTACCAGTACCTGCTGATCGTTTACGCTGCCAGCACCCCCGGATTGCGCGTCGCGGGCCTTGAATTGGCCCGCTTCGACGGCACTTCCACCAGCCGCTCCCTGCGCCGCTGGCGCGCGCTGGCGGGCTGCCTCTCCGGCCTTTCTCTGGGCATGGGATACGCCTGGGTCTTCCTCGACGAGGACGCCCTCTGCTGGCACGACAGGATTACGCATACCTACCTCGCCCCGAGGAAACGTCTTTAGCGGCTGACGCTTGTCTCGACAGCGGCTAAAGCCTTGTGTGAAAGGTGCAACCGTTTGGCATGCCTGAAGGCATGCCCTGATACGAACCTTCTTCCTTCTCAAACTGCACCATTACCAAGGGTGGATGCCCGCACTCCTCGTTTGGCCTCGCTGTGCTATCTTCAATGGTTTAACTTGGTTTGCACTTTCCGCGCTTTATCTGACGCATGGCTACTGCCCCTGAGGGAACAAAACCAGTCGTAAAGGTCTTCGTCGCCACTACGGTGATGCTGACCTTCATTTCGTTCTGGCGCGCCTCTGCGATTGTGCTGTCGGACCTGGCCTCTTCGGCCTATTACGCGGGCGGCGACGCCGAGAACGTCATCGGCAAGAGTGCTCCCTGGTTCATCCTCGCGGTCATGCTGTTCAGCTATGCAGTGCGGGCGCTGTATATCGAGTCCAGCAGCATGTTCGTGCGGGGCGGGGTGTACCGCGTGGTAAAGGAGGCCATGGGCGGTACGCTGGCCAAGTTCTCGGTCTCGGCCCTGCTGTTTGACTATGTGCTTACCGGCCCGATCAGCGCCGTGTCGGCCGGGCAGTATCTCGCGGGCTTCATCAAAGACATGGGTGTGTACCTGCACCGCCCGCTGAATTTTTCCGACAACCACTTCGCCGCCGGGGTGGCGGTAATCGTCGTGACCTATTTCTGGTGGAAAAATACCCAGGGAATGCACGAATCCAGCCAGAAAGCCCTGCAGATCATGGCCATCACTACGGTGATGGTGGTGATTCTGATCGTCTGGTGCACGGTTACGGTTTTGCGCGCGCCCATCGAGTTGCCGCCCAACCCGCTGCACCCGGGCGTGATTCCGCTGAATAAAGACTCGCTGGGCTGGCTTAACGGAACCTGGTTCAGCCACATTACGTGGATCATTCTTTTCGTCGGCTTTGGGCACTCGGTCCTGGCAATGAGCGGCGAAGAGACGCTGGCCCAGGTCAACCGCGAAATCGAACACCCGAAGTTGAAGAATCTGGAGAAGACCGGGCTGGTCATCTTTATCTACAGCCTGCTGTTCACCTCGCTGGTCTCGTTCTTCGCGGTCATGATCATCCCCGACAAAGTTCGCCCGGAGTACTTCGCCAACCTCATTGGCGGGATCGCCGTGTACCTGGCCGGGCCGATTTATCTGAAGCTGATCTTTCACGGCTTTGTGGTGCTGGTGGGCGTGCTGATTCTGGCGGGCGCGCAGAATACTTCCATCGTGGGCGCGAACGGCGTTCTGAACCGCGTGGCCGAAGACGGCGTGCTGACCAGCTGGTTTCAGAAACCGCATCACCGCTACGGCACTAGCTATCGCATCATCAATCTGATCGTGTCCCTGCAGGTGCTCACGATCGTGCTGAGCCGTGGCGACGTCTACAAATTGGCCGCGCTCTATGCCTTTGGCGTGATTTGGAGCTTCGCCATGAAGTCCGTTGCGGTGCTGGTGCTGCGCTTCACCGAGCCTGGAAACCGCGAATGGAAGGTGCCCGGCAACCTGCACATCGGCAAAAAGGAAATTCCTGTCGGCTTGATCCTGATCTCCGGAGTGCTGCTCATCACCGCGGTGGTCAACCTGTTCACCAAGTATCAGGCCACCATCGCTGGAATTGTGTTCAGCGCAGCTTTTTTCGTCATCTTCACCTTCTCTGAGCACCACGTCGCCAAAGAGCGGCACGGCAAGCCCGAGCAACTCGACCAGTTCCGGGTGTACGGCAACCAGGAGCTGGGCAACGGGGCCATGGGAGTGCGCCCGGGCAACATCCTGGTGGCAGTGCGCGATCCACGCAATCTCTATTACTTGCGCCACGTACTCGGTCATACCCACACCGGCAAGCAGGACGTCGTGGTCATGAGCGCCCGCCTGTACCATCGCGAACACAGTTTCAGCGGCAGCGCGGTTCTTGAGGCCAGCGAGGTTTTCGACCACTACGAGCAGGAGCTTTTCACGGCCGCCGTAGCTGTCGCCGAAAAAGAAGGCAAGCCCATCTCGCTGCTGGTTGTGCCCGCGACCGATGTGTTCGAAGCCATCATGGTCACGGCGCAGCGGCTCGATTCCAGCCGGGTGATCTGCGGCCTGTCGAACAAGCTCACCGCCGACGAGCAGGCCAAGTTGACCGGCGATGCCTGGGAGCGCCTACCGGAGCCGCGTCCGCGGTTGACTCTGGAAGTATGTGCTCCCGACGGCGCGATCCGCGAATTTGCCCTGGGCCCGCATGCACCTCGCATGCGCCCGCAAGATGTTGAACTCATGCATCAACTGTGGCTCAACATCACGGCCGACCCTAAATTCGCCGGGGCGCACCATTACCACATCGTGGCCCTGGCGCTGGAGGAACTGCAGCGTGAGTTGAGCACTGAACAGCGTGCGCAGCTGCTGCAAAAGCTGCAAGACGAAATGAATGCCGCGGCCAGTAGTGAAAAAGAATTAGATTCGTAAGGTCCAAATGGCGCGCATCCCGGGCGCTCCCCGGAGTCAGGTGGGGATGAGGTATATCAGCCCTAGGTTCTTTGCGCGACTGAACTGAAAAAGCCCCAGCCGAGACGGCTGGGGCCTGAATGATTCGCGAATCGTCTATTTGCCAACCCTGACCAAAGGTCTGAGGCACTTCATTCTCGCTGCGTAGTTCATCATCGCAGCAATTCTTTGCGGTCTTCTTCTCTGACCTTCTCGACCTTCGCGCCGGAGCAGCTTTTTTCGTCCTTGCTACATTTCCCAGCGCAGCATGCAGCTGCGGTCTTGTCTTTCCCGCAACTGTCCTTCGTGCAGCCATCTTTGCAGCAAGAGGCTGCCTTGTTCTTGCTGTTCTTCATGCAGGCCATGGCATCTTTGCCACTGGACTTTGCGTCCTTGCCGGCGCAGCACGACATTTCCTTGCCGTCGGCGGCTTTTGTGTCGTGACGGGCGCAGCAGGCGGGCGCGTCTTTCGCGTCGGCTGCGGCCATCTTGTCACAGCACGCACACTTTGCCTTGTCCGCCGGCACGGTGCTCTGCTGCGGCGTAGCCGGAGTGGTTTGGGTTGAGGTTTGGGCCCAGGTCGCGACGGCGAGGGCCAGGATCAGGGCGAACATTTTGTATTTCATGATTGAAATCTCCGTAGTTTTGTCTGAATTCGCATTGCGGGCTTGCGCCCGGTCCGGGCAGGCTGAACCAATTAAGGTGCACGCTTGCTTCATCGAGGGATTGCGCCTGGGGCGCGCGAGGAGGGACTCAGATGCGAAGGACTGTGCTTCGTACGGAGTAAGACTGGAACGGATTGCTGCCGGAAGCCTTGCCAGCCGTGCGGTTTCGACTATCGCGGTCTTGCTCCGCGATCGTCACGGGCATGCCGCCGGAACCAGGCCGCCTGTTCGTGCTCGCCGCGGGCAGAGCCGGCGAACTTTGAGAGGCTGGTTGAGCGCAGCATGGGTGCGGCTCGCCGCAAGGCACGCCGGCAGGTGCGGGCATCACGAAGAGTGGGGGCACAAACCGCGAGTGAGCGTCAGGACAGCAGGAATGATTACGCGCAGAAGCAGTTTGCTGTGCCGGTTTCTCCGTGTTCAATGAACTGGGCGGCTGCGGAGATGCAGACCATGCAGGCGCGCTCCACAACGCGAGTGAGGCGAGCACAACCGCGGCGATGAATCTCTTCTTCATTCCCAGCCTGCTTACAGCCTGACAGGCTAGGCAACTCGGAGTCAGTGATCAGGGTCACAAACCGGTGTGAGCCACGGCTAGCCTTTCAGCAGGCCCTCCAGCGATGCGCGCAGTTCGCTGAAGCGGAAGGGATATCCGGTGGCGACTAGCTGTGCGGGTTCGACGCGCTGGCTGCCCAGCAGGACAGTTTCTCCCATTTCGCCAAAGGCCAGCTTTACCACGAAGGCCGGCACGGGAAAGATGGCGGGGCGCGCGAGCACGCTGGCCAGCGTCTGGGTGAATTCCGCATTGGTCACCGGCTTGGGCGCGACCAGATTTACCGGGCCTTGCAGCAGATCGCTCTTCAGGATGTGATGAATCGTGCCCACCATGTCCTGCACGTCGATCCAGCTCATCCACTGGCGACCGCTTCCGATCCTGCCGCCCACGCCCATCTTGAACGGCGTCAGCATCTTTCCAAGCGCGCCGCCGGTGGGGCTGAGCACTACACCGGTGCGAATCCGCACGGTGCGAATGCCCGCATCCGCTGCCGGTTGCGCGGCCGCTTCCCATTCGCGGCACACTTCCGGCAGAAAGCCTTTGCCCGGTGCACTCTCCTCGTTCAAGATGTCGTCGCCACGGTCGCCGTAGTACCCAATCGCCGAGCTGCAGATGAAAACTTGCGGCTTGTCTTTTGCATGCGCGAGGGCCTGCGCCAGGTTGCTGGTGCCCGTGACTCGGCTGTCGCGGATCTTCAATTTCTTTTCTGCCGTCCAGCGTCCGACTATGCTCTCGCCCGCGAGGTGAATGACCGCATCGAAGCCGGAAACCGCTTCGGGGGCAACCGGCTTCGCAGGGTCCCAGAAAATCTGGCCTTCGCCCGCGGGCGTCCTACGTACGAAGCGGGTAACTTCATATCCGCCGGTCTTCAGAGTCGGAAGAAGCGCGGCCCCGATGGGCCCAGAAACGCCGCTGACAAGAATTCGCGAAATCATAGTAGATCGAGTGTCACTGTATCAGCTTGCGAAGCGTGCGAACAATCCTTAGACGGATTTGAAAGTTGAAACTCGCAAAATGCTGCAGGGCCAGGCGTGAAAATCCCCATGTCTCGCAGAATACGCGAGACATGGGGCACCCAGATTTTGCTGGTGTCGGCAAAGGCAGCGGGCAGAGCCTGCCGTGAGCCTGTCGAAGGGAGTGCCCGCTCCACACGGGCATTGCGGGCTATAATCGCACATGGCGAGCTTGCGCCAACAGATCGCTACCACTGCCCTCACGCTGACCAAGTTCCGCGACTTGATGAAGCGGATGCAGGAGAACCGTCCGCAGGACGATCTCACAATCGTCAAGAAGGCCTACGACTACTCCCTGAAACATCACGAGGGCCAGAGTCGCGCTTCCGGCGAGCCTTACCTGGTCCATCCGCTCGAAGTCGCGCTCGTGCTGGCCGAAATGAAGATGGATCCGGTCGCCGTTGCCGCCGGGTTGCTGCACGATTCCGTCGAAGACACGTCAGTGACCATTGTCGACATCCGCAAGGAATTCGGCGAGCAGGTGGCGCATATCGTCGAGGGCGTCACCAAGATCAGCAAAATTGATTTCGCCACGCGCGAGGAGCAGCAAGCCGAAAACCTGCGCAAGATGATGCTCGCCATGGTCGACGACATCCGCGTAATCCTCATCAAGCTGGCGGACCGGTTGCACAACATGCGCACGCTCGAACACCTGCAGCCCGAGCGCCAGCACAAAATCGCCGAGGAAACGCTGGAGATTTACGCGCCCATCGCCCACCGCCTGGGTATGGGCAAGATTCGCGGCGAGCTGGAAGATCTCGGCTTCCGCTTCCTCGATCCTCTGGGTTACGAGCAGGTGGAAAAAGCGGTCAATGCCCGGCGCAAGCAGGGCGAGGCCTTCATCGCCAAGATGCAGGAGACCATCGCCGACAAGTTGAAAGAAGCCGGCATTCAGGCGCGCGTGGAAAGCCGCATCAAGCGCCTCTACAGCATTCACAAGAAACTGCAGCGCCAGCGCATCTCGGTCGACCAGGTTTACGACCTGTGCGCCATGCGCGTGATTACGCGTTCACTGCAGGATTGCTATGCGGTGCTGGGCATCATTCACAACCTGTGGCGGCCGGTGCCGGGGCGGATCAAGGATTTTATTGCCATGCCCAGGCCAAATTTTTACCAGTCGCTGCACACTTCGGTGATCACGGAAGACGGCACCCCGTTTGAAATCCAGATCCGCACCGAAGAGATGCACAAGATGGCGGAAGAAGGCATCGCCGCGCACTGGAAATACAAAGACGGCCCGGTCTCAGCCCAGGACGAGCAGCGCCTGGCGTGGCTGCGGCAGGTGGTCGAGTGGCAGCGCGACGTCAGCGATCCCAATGAATTTCTTTCCACGCTGAAGGTCGATCTCTATCCCGAAGAGGTCTACACCTTCACGCCCAAAGGAAAAGTAGTCGTGCTGCCGCGCGACGCCACGCCGGTCGACTTCGCCTACAGCGTGCACACCGAAGTCGGCCACACCTGCGTGGGCGCCAAGGTCAACGGACGCATGGTGCCGCTGCGTCATAAACTGCACTCCGGCGACATTGTCGAGATTCTTACTCAGCCCGGCCACAAGCCCAGCCGCGACTGGCTGGGACTGGTCAAGTCTTCGCGGTCGCGCAACAAGATCAAGCACTGGCTCAATGTTCACCAGCGTGAGCGCGCCATCGAAATTGGACGCAAGCTGATCGAGAAAGAAGCGCGCAAGTACCGCATCGCGCTGAAGGAAATCAAAGACGAAGATCTGCAGAAAGTTGCTTCCGGCTATGGCCTGGGCAAAGCCGACGATTTGATGTCTGGCATCGGCTATGGGAAATATTCCGCGCGGCAGGTGCTGGCACGGCTGCTGCCCGCCGGGGCGACGCATTCCATTGCCGGCGACATCGAATCCGAGGGGCTGACTTCGGAGCCGGGCGCGATCGCCAGCGTTGTGCGCCGCGTGTTCGGCGATCACAACGCCATCACCGTGCGCGGGCAGGGCGACATGCTGGTCTACCGCGCTCAATGTTGTAATCCCATTCGCGGAGAGAGCATCGTCGGCTACATCACGCGCGGCAAGGGCGTGGCCGTGCACTCGATCCACTGTCCGAATGTAACGAACCTGATGTACGAACCCGAGCGTCGCATCGATGTCGAATGGGCCCGCGACGAAAGTACCCCAACCGCCTATCCCGTGAAGCTGACCGTCTTCTGCGATGACCGCTTCGGCATGTTGAAGAACATCACCGGAGTGATTGGCGACGCCAAGAGCAACATCCGCAACATTGCGGCGCACACCGCCAACAGCCAGGCCAGCGTGGAAGTCGTCCTCGACATCTCCGACCTGAAGCATCTCGAGCAGATCATCGCCGGCCTGCGGAAAATTCCCGGCGTGCATGAAGTGCAGAGGCTGCAGAAGATCTAGAAGCATGCGAGCTGAAAGGGTAAGGGCTGCCGGCTAGGACTGCAGAAGTTCGCTATCGAAATAGCAGTCTTTCTTTTCTGCTTAGTGAGTGACACGGGACATTGACTTCCCTCCTCGCATCTGAGCTAATCCTAAGTCTGGAATCTCTCGCGCGAAGGAATCAGCTATGGCTTTTGCAAGACTAGGGTTCGTTCTCTGCTTGGCCATCCTGGTTGGATGCGGAGGCGGTTCGTCCTCCAGTTCGGGTGGAAATCCTCCTCCTCCCCCGCCCCCCAGCGGCCCCCCATCTGGCTCGGAGTTTCTCTACCAGAACTCTTTCGCTAGCGATATGGAAGTTTCCACGGTGAATCCTGGGTCGGGTGTCCTGAGCGGGCCGACGGATGCCGCACCGGCTTCGGTCGTCGAGAACCTCGGACTGCACCCTCTCGTGACTCCATCCGCCAAGTTTCTTTACGTGCGGGGCTTTGATCAGGACCCTAACACCCAGCCACCAGTGTCACCGGTGAATGCTATCTACTGCTTTTCAATTACCGGAGTCGAAGGTCAACTAACCAGTGTTCCCGGTTCTCCGTTCATAGCATCGAACCTCTCGGACCCAAGTTTGTTCATAGGGGAAACGCCCAACGGTATGGTGATGGATGGGCAAGGCAGGTTTCTGTATCTCTCCGATTATGATGGTGTTGACGCTTCTGGTCAGTCGACCAATTCCATACGGGCATATACGATTGACGCAACCAGTGGGGCCCTTCAAAACGGCCCTGTCTTTACATCTACGTCGGTGGCGTGGTTGTCAGCACAGGCGATCGATTCTACGAATCGGTATTTGTACGCGTCTACTGTGCTCTCAAACGGGGTAGCCATCTCTGTGTATTCGATTGACGCCTCGACAGAAACGCTTACCGAAATCGCGGGCTGCCATTCTTGGTACGCAATACCGATCCGGACCAGGAATACAACCTCAGCATATTTGCCGCTCCCTCCAGTAACTTTGTCTATGCCATCGTCATAAACAATTACGGGGACTCGGGCGCTTATGTTTTTTCCGCCGATTCCACGACCGGTGAACTTACGGTCGTTCCCGGCTCACCGTTCTCCATCGGCGATCCTGCGAGCGCAATTCTCCACCCGAGTGGGAAATTTCTGTATGCAACGGCTCCCGGCACCGGCATCTCGGTTTTCGCCCTCGACGCAAACAGTGGAGCCGTGTCTCCAACCCCCGTTTCCACAGGACCCGTCAGCGGCTATTTCGGTCTTACGTTGGTGGATCCCGATGGGCAAGTCTTGTTGTTCAACACTAGCAATGACACCGCCTCAAGTTTTCTCATAAACGGTTCGACGGGTGCACTTACAGCGGTGACGGGCTCGCCTTTTACTGTGGCGCCGGGCTGGGAATCCGCTATTGTAGTCAAAATCCCCTGACTGACGATCAGTCCACACGCAGATCAAATTAACGTCTGGCGCGAGCCGCTCGCCTAAGTTCTGGAGTCGCGTGTAGATTTGACCTTTTCGCGGGCATCTGCGTTAATCAGCGGCGGACATTCTTATGCGCGAAATCGTTTCCACCAAAGACGCCCCGCAAGCCATCGGCCCCTACTCGCAGGCCATCAAGGCCAGCGGATTTATCTTCACTTCGGGACAGATCGCGATTGATCCCGAGACGCAGCAAGTCATTGCAGGAGACGTGGCCGAGCAGACCGACCGCGTCCTGCGCAATCTGTCGGAGATTCTGGAAGCGGCTGGCAGCGGTCTGGGGAAGGTTGTGCGCACGACCGTCTTCCTGAAGAACATGGGCGATTTCGCCGCCATGAATGCCGTCTACGGGAAATATTTCAGCACTGCGCCGCCCGCGCGCTCCACGGTTGAGGTCGCCCGCTTGCCGAAGGATGTGCTGGTGGAAATCGACGTGATCGCACTGGCGTAACAAAGACTTTAACCACAGAGGACACAGGAAACACAGAGGAGTTCAATGCTCCTGTGTTTTTCAGAATCCTCTGTTTAGTATTTGCTGGCAGGAGTATTTCATGATCTACAAGAGAGTCTTTGCAATGGCTGCAGTCGTCATCGCCGCCCTCGCTGTCCTCGCGCAGACGCCCACGCACAAGCCCATTCAGGCGGTTCGGCCCAACACCAACGCTCCCACCAAGGTCACGGGGGACGGGGTCAAAACCGAATCCGGCCTGCAGTATTGGGACATCAAACTCGGGCTTGGCCCCATTGCCAAGGCGGGAGATCACGTGAAGGTGCACTACACCGGATGGCTCACCACGGGCAAGAAGTTTGACAGCTCGGTGGATGCGAATCAGCCCTTCGAATTCACGCTGGGACAGGGCGACGTCATCAAGGGATGGGACGAAGGCGTAGCCGGAATGAAAGTCGGCGGCAAGCGGCAGTTGCGCATTCCGCCGGAGCTGGCTTACGGCGAAACCGGCTTTAAGACTGTCATCCCGGCCAATGCGACGCTCATTTTCGACATACGGCTACTGGCGGTGAAGTAAAAGACTTAACCACAGAGGGCACAGGGGAACACAGAGGAATAAAATCCTCCGTGGAACTCTGTGTCCTCTGTGGTTAAGGTTTTTTTAGGCTTTGACGACTTTGCCGCTGCGCAGGCAGGATGTGCAGACTCGCATGCGCTTGGTGGCCGCGCCCACGCGGGCGTGTACCGGCTTCAGATTGATGTTCCAGCGCCGCTTGGTGACGTTGTGGGCGTGGCTGATGCGGTTTCCCGCTTGCGGCTTCTTGCCGCAGATATCACATTGTTGTGCCATGACGACTCCCGGAGAATTCAGAACTTGTAGGGCAAACCTAAATTTTACAGGAATTTGGCTGGATTCGGCAATGCCGGGCTGAGTCGGCTAGCCCTGTAGGTTTCCTGGTGCATCCGTTACAGGCGCCAAGGCGGCTCGGGTGTCGGGAAACGCAATGTCTTATCCAAATCGACACTGGGGCGCTGTGCGATACTTACTCCATGCAGTCCCCGCTCCAAGCTGCCACTGCGGCCACCGATCCCAAGTCGGTCAAGGTGAATCTCACCACCGGGACGGGCGTCGACATTGAGTGGAACGACGGCCATGTGTCGCACTATAACTTCGTCTACCTGCGCGACGCCTGCCCGTGCGCGATGTGCGAGGACGAGCGCGGCAAGGCTGGCCGCCGGCCGGGCGACCCCGTCACCGCCGCACCAGGCGCTCTGCTGATCTTCAAGCCCAACCCCAAGCCCGTATCGGCGGAAGGTGTGGGCAAATACGCCATCAAGTTCTTGTGGAATGATAACCACGATTTGGGACTCTATTCGTGGAAATTTCTACGTGAAATCTGTCCGTGCGACGAGTGCAAGGCGGCGCGGGCAGCAGGTTAACGACAGCCGCGCCGACGTAGTCGACAAACATGAGTTCGACCAAACCAGTCTCCGCCGTGCAATCCGTGGTCAACGAGCTGCTAGCGGATCTCCACGCCAGAAGCGGCTGCGAGAAGATTGGCCTCACGCGAGAATCCTTTGCTGTGATCCTCTGCGAGGTGGGCTCGAAACATGCCACGACGGCGACCTCCGAGACGGAAATCCGCACTTTTTTTCTGAGCCTGCGGGTGGACGAACTCGCCCTGGCCCGGGCTTGCGCCGCGGGCGTCAATTCCGCGTGGGAAGTCTTTCTGACCAAGTTCCGTGAAAAACTCTATCTCTCGGCCCTGCGCATCGCGCGAGAAGACTCCGCCGCGCGCGAACTGGCCGACACGCTCTACGCCGATCTTTACGGCACCAACACCCGCGACGGCCAGCGCGTCTCCAAGCTCGCTTCCTACACGGGCCGGGGATCGCTCGAAGGCTGGCTGCGCACGGTGTTGTCCCAGGAATACGTCAATCGCTACCGCCGTACGAAGCGACTGGTGAGCCTCGACGAGGAATCGGAAGAGGGCGTCCAATTCCGCGCTCCCGATCCCGAGCCCGTTCCCGCCGCCGACCAGCGGCTGGGACAGGCCACCGACGAGGCTCTCGCCTTTCTTTCCGGCGAAGACCGCATGGTGCTGAGCGCGTATTATCTCGATGGCCGTACTCTGGCCGAAATCGCCCGGATGCTGGGCGTGCACGAGTCCACCATCAGCCGCAAGCTCGATAAGCTGGCCAAGTCGCTACGCAAACAGATTGTCGCTGCGCTGGCGCGACGGGGCATGTCCCGCCGCCAGGCCGAAGAGGCCCTGGAGGTGGACGTGCGGGACCTGCAGTTGGATATTCGACGCAGCCTGACGCAAGATTCGTCATCTGCGGCGTTCTCTGAGAAGAGGGTGGAGGCGAGGGTCCGGGAAGGCGAAGGATAGAGGGAAGAGACCCTATTTTAGGGAGCTTAGGTCGATCGCTGGAAGCTGAAAATGCAAAATGTCCCCAAAATCGTGCGCGAGCGGCTGAAGGTCGCCACGCCTGCCGCCAATCATCCCGACGCGGATGTGCTGACGGCCTTCGCCGAGCATTCGCTGCCTGAACTCGAACGGGACGGCGTACTCGAGCACCTGGCCCGCTGCGGCGATTGCCGCGACATCGTGGCGCTGGCCTTGCCTGCGATGGAACCGGTCGAACGCGCGGTCCAACCATCTCCGAGCGGATGGCTGACCTGGCCGACGCTTCGTTGGGCGTTCGTGGCGGCGGGGGTGGTGGTCATTGCCTCGGTCGGGATCCTGCGATATCAGGCGCGTTACCAGCCCACGACGGCGTCCAACAAGGCGCCCGCTCTGCAGCCTGCGGTCAAGGAGGCTAGGAATCAGCTGCCGGCAACGCCCATTGCCTCGCCGGCTCCCCCGCCCCCTGCCGAGAAACGTGACAAGGTCGAGGCGGCCGCAGCCCCGGAGTTCGCCACTTTGGAGGTTAACAACGCCGTAATCTCCGACAAAAAGAGCGCGCCGCCCGTGGACGTGCCTACGGCACATACCTTCCACGGTATTACTGGGGGAAACGCTGCGGGCCAGGCTGTCGGCGGCCCCTCCCTTCATAGTTCCGGGCTGGCGAATCAATGGCAGCAACAAAACACGGCGCAGAATCAGGCTGCGGCTCCGGCGTACGCGAAGCAACAAGCTCCTGCGCCATCTGCGAGTATGCAGGCTCCTGCGGCTAGTCAGACCATAGAGGCAGAAGCGTCGGGAGCTGAACTCGCCACCGATTCGAGTTCGCTCCAGTACGAGGCTGCAACGCAGCCGCCATCGGCTGACGACCATATCGGCAAGGCCAAGCCGGTGCCGCAGCCCGCTCCCGGCCAGCTCGGTGGTTATGTCGTTGATCCCTCAGGGGCGGTGGTCTCCAACGTGCGGATTTCAGTAATTCCTTCCAAGACGGGACGGGTTACCAACACTGTGACCGATTCGCAAGGCGCGTGGCTAATTGCCGGCCTTCCCACGGGAAATTATCGAGTACAAGCGCAAGCGCCGGGATTCGCCACCGCCGTCAAGGACCTTCACTACGACGCCAATCAGCCGTCGATGTACAGTTTCACATTGAGCCCGGGCAGCGTCTCAGAAACGGTTGAGGTTTCCGCACAAAATGTGCAGGTTCAGGCGGACACCGCGAGCGCGGCAGGCACGATTACGAACCGCGAAGTCAGCCAAGTGCCAATGAACGGTCGCAACTTCACCCAGTTGATTGCCCTGTCGCCTGGTGGTTCGCAGACTCTGTGGTCCATCAATTCTGCCGGCGGTCTGCAACGGTCTTTCGATCAAGGCAAGACTTGGCAGGCGGTCGATGTCAATGCGAATCCTGCGTCGTTCAACAGCGCGAGCCGTGTCGCTGCCGCCAACGGCTCGCGGGCGAAAATGAAAGACCTGGACCAAGCCGGCAAGGGTGCGGCCGCACTGACCTTCCGGGCCCTCGCCACTGCTGGCTCAGATGTGTGGGCGGGTGGTTCGGGTGGCGCGCTCTACCATTCAGCGGATGCGGGCAACCACTGGACCCGCGTCGTGCCCCTCGCATCGAGTACCGTGCTCAGCGGCGACATCGTCAGCTTGGAATTCTCCGACCCGCTGCACGGAAAGCTCTCAACCTCGACGGCGGAAGTCTGGACCACCGGCGACGCCGGCCAAACCTGGCAGAAACAGTAACCCAACGCCCCTCGTCGATCCTTTTAAGTTACTTCGGTCAGCCCGCAACTTAGCTCTGCGCTAACTAAGTTACCGAAGTGACATTTACACAAAAGGTAGGGGATTCTAATATCCGAATCGTGGTTTGGCAGTTCTGGGGGAGGGCTGCCGAGGCGTCCTGGACTTGAAAAAGTCGAGGGCGCTTTTCCTTTTTTCGGCACCCTGGCCCCGCGCGGGCGCCCGATTATCTTGATCCCCGGCAAGTCGAGCAATACCCGCCCATCTCCAACCGTGAAACCAGCACCCGGAACCTGCAGTCCTTCTCCACTTGCTGCTTCAGTTGCTCAAAACTGGCGCTCACAAACTCCGTGATCCTGCCGCAGCGCAGGCAGGCCATGTGGATGTGGTCGCGCTCCAGTTTGCGCTCGTAGTAATGGCCCTCGCCGTTAACGTGCATCAGGTCGAGTTCGTCGATCATGCCCTGCCGCTTCAGCAGTCGCAAGGTGCGGTATACGGTGCTGCGGTTGACGCTGGCGTCCAGGCGCTGCGCTTTGCGCAGAATCTGGCTCGCGTCCAGATGCTTGCTGGCCGTCTCCATCACGCTCAGGATCGCGCGTCTTTGCCCGGTCATGCGGATTCCGCGCTCCACGAACTGGGCCTGCAAACGTCCGGGAACTTCTGTTTGAGGAAGAGGCATCCAAAAACCTTCGGTGGTCGCAACTGGTCGCAATCACAGTGCGACGGAATTTTGCACCGGAACTGTACACCTTTTGCACGTTCCGGCATCATTATCGATAGTAACTCTAGATGCGACTGAGTTGCAATTAAACCTATGACACCATTTTCCCGTGTTACCCAGTCTTTTTTCCAAAGGGCGCTCGCCTTCGCGCTGCTGCCCTTGGCATTTGCCAGCTTTGCTCTCCCGATTCAAGCCCAGGAAAGTCCTTACATCGTTACCTACGACCACTATCTGGAGGAGCCCGGCAGTCTGGAGGTGGAGTACTTTTCCACGTTCGGCACGCAGCGCGGCGGCAACGATTTTCACGCCTTCTGGGCTGAGTTCGAATACGGCGCGACCGCCTGGTGGACGACCGAGGTCTACCTCGACGGCCAAACCACCTTCGGCGACAGCACCATCTTCACCGGTTTTCGCTGGGAGAATCGTTTCCGCCTGCTGCAGCGCGAGCACTTCATCAATCCCGTGCTTTATCTCGAATACGAGCAGACCAGCGGCGCCGATAAGATCCTGAAAGAAGTCGAGGGTCACGATGTCGAAGCCGACTACGCGATCCCCAACGCCATCGCCCGCCGCGAGCACGATCACGAACTCGAAAGCAAACTGCTGCTGTCGAGGACGGTCGGCGGTTGGAACTTTGCCGAAAACACGATCGCAACCAAGAACCTCACGGGCGGAAATCCCTGGGAGTTCGGCTACGCGATCGGTGCCAGCCGCCCGCTGGCTCTCAAAGCCTCAGCTCAACGGTGCAGCTTTTGCCCCGAGAATTTCGTCGCGGGCATTGAAATATATGGCGGCCTGGGGGACCGCTACAGTTTTGGACTGCACGACACTTCACATTACCTGGCGCCGGTGGTGGCCTGGAACCTGCCTTCGGACTGGACCCTGCGCCTGTCGCCCGGGTTTGGCCTCAACGATAACAGCCATCGCTTCCTGCTGCGCTGGGGAGTCTCCCGCGAGTTTTCAGGGTTCGGCGCGGCCATCAGCCGTCTTTTTGGAGGTCGCTCATGATGCAGCGAACATCGGTTCTTCTTCTGCTTCTGGCTGTCGGTGTAGCAGCGACGCAGACTCGGTCCACACCCACGAGCAAAGACAACTCCGTTTACGCGGAACTGGCGAAGGCTCCTAAGAAGGCCGCCGCCCGGCGCAATCCGCTCGAACCCGATCCCGACGCCGTGGCCGCCGGCGCCAAACTCTTCGGGTTGCATTGCGCCGAGTGCCACGGAGAAATGGCAGAGGGCGGCAAGAAGGCCCCCAGCCTGCTCGCCGACGAGGTACAACAGGCCAGTTCGGGCACATTGTTCTGGCTGCTGACCAACGGCGTGGTTCGCAAGGGTATGCCCGTCTGGTCCAAGCTCCCGGAAGCCCAGCGGTGGCAATTGGTTAGCTTCATCAAGTCGTTCACTCCCGCTCCTGTGTCCAGCGCGGGCGGCGAGAAAGCATCGCATCCCTGACCATCGGACAGTCTTGCGACTTTCCCGTCCGCCCAAGCATCCAATGGCAGTGTTACCATAAAGAGTTGGATCCCTCGCGGGAGGCACTCATACCAGACTCGCCCGGCGGCGCACCTACAGAGCGTCGCCGATTTTGCGAAGTTTACAGTCAGGAGAAAAGAAAATGGCAGGTAACGGAATCGTCGAAGTCACCGATGCAAACTTCGACCAGGATGTTTTGAAATCGGACAAGCCCGTGCTAGTGGACTTCTGGGCAACCTGGTGCGGCCCCTGCCGCGCCATCGCCCCCATTGTCGAAGAACTGGCCACCGAATATCAGGGCAAGATCAAAATCGGCAAGATGGACGTCGACTCCAACAGCGCGACCCCCATGCGCTACAAAGTCACCGGCATCCCAACGCTGCTGGTGTTCAAGGGAGGCCAGGTGGTTGAGCAGATCGTCGGCTACAAGCCGAAGGACACCATCGCCCAGGCGCTGAACAAGCACCTCGGGTAAACAGCTTCTAGCTGCTAGCTAAGAACTCTCGACGCACGTTGCTTCTTGGAGTGGCGTGCGTTTTTAGTTGCCGGTCGGCTAGTAGCCAGAAGCTGTCGCTAGTACTTCCTCAGCACTCCAATCACCCGCCCCTGCACATCCACCGACGCGGCCGGCACGATGATCGGCTTCATGGATACGTTCGAAGGCTGCAGTCGGACGTTGTCACCCTCGCGATAAAAGCGTTTCAGCGTGGCGTCGCTCTGATCCACCAGAGCGACCACAATGTCGCCGTTGTGGGCCGTGCGGGCTTTCTCCACCAGCACGTAGTCGCCGTCGAGGATGGCTTCATCCTGCATCGAGTTGCCGCGCACTTCGAGCACGAACACTTCTTTCGAGCGCACGAAGTCGGCGAGGGAAATGGTCTCGGGATTCTCCACGGCCTCGATCGGCTGTCCGGCCGCGATGCGCCCCAGCAGTGGCAACACCAGGCCCGTGTTCACGCTCATCGCCTGCTTCAGCCGTCCCTTGGGAGGGAGCAGATCAATCGAGCGGCTGCGGTTGTAGTCGCGCGTGAGCAGTCCCTTCTTCTCCAGGTTGGTGACGTGCTTGTGCACCGTGGCCAGAGAAGTTAGTTCCAAGCCTTTGCCGATCTCCTCAAACGACGGAGAATATCCGTGCTCCGCCACGAATCGCGAAATGAAGTCATACACTTCCCGCTGCCTGCGTGTAATGGCCATGCCGCCATTATTGGCGAACAGAAGGCGAAAAAGCAAGTAAGAAGTAAAGTTCCGGCCTGCATGCCGACAATCGTTGAGACATAGCCGCCTGTGTCTCCGCCGGCGCGATACTCGTTGCCGCCTCCGGGTTGAAACTTTTATCCCGGTCGCCACTCCAATCTGCCAGCCCGCAAGTTACGTACTCCACAGGGGGAAACAAAATGACAGCCTCTATTCGTTTGGCTCTGATTCTCTTTGCTGCACTACTTGGAAGCACGGCTTGCAGTGCCAAGGCCAGCCCGAGGTCGTCCAGTGCAGTGCCCGCGCCCATGCAGGACGCTGCCCGCGCCGCCGCGCCTGGCCAGCAGACCGCTGTCGTTTCCGGGGGATGTTTCTGGGGCATCCAGGCAGTCTTCCAGCACGTGAAGGGAGTGATCAGCGCGACTTCCGGCTACTCCGGAGGTTCGGCCAAGACCGCCGAATATGAAATCGTCAGCACCGGCGAAACCGGGCACGCCGAGTCAGTGCAGATTGTCTACGATCCTTCGCAGATTACCTACGGCGAACTGCTGCGCGTCTTTTTCTCGGTAGCGCATGATCCCACGCAACTCAATCGTCAAGGGCCCGACGAAGGCACGCAATATCGCTCTTCGATCTTCTACAGCAACGACGAGCAGAAGCGCATTGCCGGGGCCTACATTGCCCAACTCGACAAGGCCGGAGTATTTCCGCGTCCAATCGTGACCAAGGTCGTGCCCTTGCAGGCTTTCTATCCGGCCGAGGCCTATCACCAGAACTACGCTACGTTGCATCCCAATCAACCCTACATCCTGTTCAACGATGCTCCCAAGGTCGAGCACCTGCGCCAGGAGTTTCCCGACCTTTACACCGGAAAGTAGTCGCAAAGGAGACGACGATGTTCGATTCCGATCGCAATCGCGAAGCAGTTCAGGAAGATGGCACGAATCTGCGCCGCCGCGCGTTCCTGGCGAGTGCGGCGGCAGCCATTGGAGGGCTGGCGCTCTGGCAATGGAAAAGGCCGGCAGTGCTGGAAGCGGCGCCGGCCGCGGCGTCTGAACCAAAGGAAGTCACGGTCGTCTTGTTTTCCGATTCCGGTCAACGCCTGAAACAAGTCCGCATTGCGAAGGTTGTGAAAACAGAAGAAGAGTGGCGCAAGCAGCTTTCGAGCAATGCGTTCGACATCACGCGCCACGCCGATACCGAAATTGCCTTCTCCGGCAAATACTGGAACCTGCACGACAAGGGCATCTACCGCTGCATTTGCTGCGACAACGCGCTCTTCGATTCGGCGACGAAATTCGAATCCGGCACGGGATGGCCCAGCTTCTGGGCGCCGATCGCCGCCGAGAACGTGACCGAGATCCGCGACACAACCTTCGGCATGGTCCGCACCGCCGTCGCCTGCACCGAGTGCGACGCCCACCTAGGCCATGTCTTCGACGACGGCCCCGAGCCCACGCATCTCCGCTACTGCATGAATTCCGCGTCGCTGCGCTTCGTGAAGCAGGCGTAAGGCCTCGGCTTCGATGGGTGAGCTGCTTTCGCCCCTTCGCAATTACGCCTTACCAGACCTGCCCAAGCAGAGGACTACTTGTGGTCGCTGTCGGTCTGGCCGGCGCTTCTCAGCGTGACCTGGTCGTGCGAAAGCGCACCAGACTTCGGTACTGGCGGAGTGTCGGCCTGAGGATCGGGCCTGGGTTGCGCGGCCGGCTGCGGGACTTGATGGACATCGCCCGGATGAACGCTGCTGATTGGGTTGATCATTTGCTGGTCCTCCTGAGAGTTAGGATCGGCAGGGCGAGCGAGACCTTTAGTGCATTGGGCGGGAGTCGGGATCTTCGGTAACAGTTACCGGAAGCATCTGGAGAAGGCCAATTCACGTCTTCTTTCGGATTTGAACAGTGCGACCTTTGAGCACCGCGAAGTTCATTTCGCGTGCCCGCGAGTACCGATGAAGGAAGAAAGTTGTGACGGATCAGGCTCCGGCTCCGGTGATGAAGTAGCTTTCGTCGGGCTTGATCTTGTCTTTTTCTGGGGCGACGCCGGCGGTTACGTCCTGCACGAATTCGCGGCGGCGTTCGGAGGAGCCTTTACGCTCGACGGCGCGCACGCGGCGCGTGGGCATGTTGCTGGGTTCGAGGCTCACGATGCGGCCGTCGCGAACTTGAATCTGCGAGCGGAACCAGTCGGTGCGAAACATACGGCCGGCGGCGTAGAACGTCATCGACGCCGCGATCGGGCCTTCGAAGTCCTGTCCCGTGCAGGCCAGAACGCGGCGGCCCATTTCCTGCGTCCAGGTCATGCCGCCGACCAGAGGATCGTTGAGGCGGCAGCGTTCGAAGGGCATGGCATGGGAAATCTTGCGCAATTGCAGCAGTTGCAGCAGCACCGACGTCTTCGCCAGGTTGGTCACGATGATTCTGGATTCGGTGGCAGAGATGCGCTCCATCTTGATGTGCAGGTCGGGCGACCACTCGCGCTCGAACTCTTCGCGGGCCAGGGCCAGGCCTTTGTCGGTGGCCTCGACATAGCGCAGGGTCGCGCGGGCCAGAATCACGCTGAAGAAAGTGGTCACGATCGTGGCGACGACCGGAATGTAGCTGATCAGCGTGGAGAACGGGACGCGAAACGAGTTGGCCAGCTGCATGTGCATAGGCGCGCATTGCTCCTGCGGACTTGGTCTCCAGACTAGCCCGGGATTCGCAGAGTCTAGCGAAGGATGGGCGGGGGCTCCAGATGCGCATGGTGCGGGTGCGGTGGTGGGGAGGGTGACTGGACTTTCGTAACCGGACGTCAGACCTCGGACCTCGGACGTCAGCGCACCCACCGCTTCTTGATGCTCAGGTTTGCAGGCTCACAATTGCCGGCCGTCGCTCTGGTGCTGAGGTCTGAAGTCTGAGGTCTGACGCCCGCCTTATTCCAGCACGCTGTCGTCCAGCTTCTTCTTGCCCCAGTCGGCGGCGGCTTGCACGAAAGCCAGAACGATGGGGTGCGGTTTCTTCTCTGTAGACGAGAGTTGCGGCTGGAAGAGCGTGGCCAGGAAAAACCGGTGGGTGGGCGATTCAATGGCGCGAATCTCGCCCTGCGCGCCGCGCGCGACTACTGGAAATCCCGCTTCCATGGTGGCCCACTCGAACTCCGGGTTGATTTCGAAGTTGCAGAAGAACTCTTCGGTCGCCGTCTCCTGGTCCTTGCCGTAAAACGACTGCAGGTACGAGCCCGGACGCAGGCGGATCTCGGGAATCGCGCCAGATAGTTTAGGAGTGTCGCCCTTGCGATCGGGCACGGCGCAGGCCACGGGATAAATCACGATATTCTTGGAGCCAGAATTGTTTTCCGCGCTGTCGGCGTCTTTGACGTTGAGGACGTTGCGCAGGAATTCAATGAAAGCGTATTGAAATCCGCCGCAAGTGCCGAGGAAGGGCCAATCGCGACGGCGGGCGAACTCGATCCCTTTCAACATGCCGTCGAAACTCTTGTAGGGGCTGCCGGGCGAGGCCCACAGGCCATCGAAACTCTCCAGCGTCGTCTCGGCCCCAGGGGTGGTGAGCGAGGGCGTGGGCAGCCATTCGGATTCCACTTGCAGGTTCAGTTTGCGGGCGGCATGCTGCAGCGCGTCGTTGGTGGCGTGGTGTGAGCGGAAATCGGCATTGAAGTCGCCCAGGATTCCGATGCGGACGGCGTCGCTCACGGCTTGATTGTACTAGAGGGCAAGGGATGGGCTCGCGGGAGTGATTGCTACCAAGGTTTAGCAGGGTGGTGCGCTGGGCCGTGGGTTAGAACAGATCTGGGTCAAAACAGATTCTTAATGCCGAGAAAGAAATAAAGGCTGAGCAGCGCGAGCGCCGGGCCGCCCCAGATCATGAGCGCGCACTTCCAGCCCAGGGAGCGGGCGACTTCCTGCTGGCTGCGCCACGAAATCAGGAAAGTTTTGTTGTTGGTCCCCTCCATCAGAACGATCGGCGGATGTGGATCGAAGCCGTTCACTTGCGTCGGGGAACTCGTATAGCCATCGGAGCGGTTGCCGGTTCCACTGGGAGCGGCTATTTCCGGATCGGCCAGAACCTGCACGCCGCCGGGTGTCTCTGCGCCAGCGGGAGTTACTCCCGCAGCGGCCCAGGCCCGTGGACTCGCGATGCCGGCCTTCAGCAGCGCGGCGGCGATCTTTTGTTGTTGAGTCATGTCTGAGGAGTTCGCGGGGGCGGCCTCGGGAGAGAGGCGGATCACTTCATGCCGAGCAGCGCTCGGTTCAGTCGCAAGCCGCTGCGCCATCGAGCCGTAGGAGAGACCACTATGGCCGCTGCCCGTGGAAAACGAAAACGAATTGGACAGGGAGAATCCGCCGGTCTCACTGTCCTGAACGGGCTGCGGGCTGACTTCGAGGCCCGGATTGTCGCCCAGCGTGCCCAGGATGAATAGCGAGTTCTTGGGCTTGATGCAGCGCTCTTCCACCTTGATTTTGTTGCTGGTGACAATGCCGTGACGCGACAGAAAGCTGCGCACGTTGCCCGGTACAGGCTCTTTTGTGGTAAAGAAGGAATCGCAGAATTCCTGTTCGAAATCGCAATGAAGATCGAGATCGGCACCGCGCGGGTCGATCAGCAGGCGTCCGGTATTGTCGTCGACGAAGAAGGGCACGTGCATACCTTCGCCGGCGACTTTAACCCATTGTTTATCCTTGCCCTGCTGTTTGTACTCCCAGACCTGTGTGCGGTAGTAGTAGCATGGCCGCGCCGTGATGGGCGCGATCATGGTGTAAGGGCCGACCGCGAGGCCGCTGACTTCTACCATTCCCATGGAGGCGCTGCGAATCTTGGAAAACGGGGTGTCGAGAATCAGGCGGCGGCGCTGTAGAAGTTTGAATCCGTAAACGAAAAGGCCGATGCCGGCGCAGAATCCGACTACGCACCAGAGCAGGAGCCCTCTCGGGTCCGACGAGCGATAGATCAAAGTCAGCGCAGAAGGGGTCACCGGTGGAGTCCGCGGGCAGGCTGGCTCACGCCTCCCTAGTGGTCAGGCTAGCGAATCAAGGGGGGCTGCGGCAGCAGGAAACGGCGCGATGCGCTTACGTAGGTAATGGCGCATCGTCAATGACCAACAGGATCACATTCGGTGAGGCACTGCGGATTTAGCCTCTCCCACTTCTCGCAAAGAACGCGAGAAATGGGGCACCCGCAGCGTGAGACTAGTTGTTCTCTTACCCGCCGGCCTTCAACTCGGTCAGCACCTGCTTGGCGATTTCCTTCAGCGTCTCGAAGACGCCGATGCCCTGGAAGGCGACCGCTTCCACGATGGCTTCATTTTTCTTGCGCAGTTCAGTAGCGAGCAGATCTACGGGAAGAATGTTGGGCAAGTCGCGCTTGTTCAACTGCAGCACGTAGGGAATTTTATTGAAGTCGTAGCCGTGCTCTTTCAGGTTGGACATCAGGTTGTCGAGCGCTTCGACATTGGCGTCCATGCGCTGCTCCTGGGAGTCGGCAACGAACACGATGCCGTCCACCCCGCGCAGAATCAGCTTGCGGCTGGCGTCGTAAAAAACCTGCCCAGGCACGGTGTAGAGGTGAATGCGCGTCTTGAAGCCGCGCACCGAGCCCAGGTCGAGCGGCAGAAAATCGAAGAACAGGGTACGCTCGGTTTCGGTGGCGAGCGAGATCATCTTGCCCTTCTGCTGGTCCGCAGTTTTCTGGTAGATCACCTGCAGGTTCGTGGTCTTGCCGCCGAGTCCGGCGCCGTAGTACACGATCTTGCAATTGATCTCACGGGCTGCGAAGTTGATGAAACTCAAGGCTTTCCTCAAATGCGGGCATACCCTTGCGGGTGGCCGCGCACACTTTTGTCCTTATGGAGGCTCGGGGCCTTTATATCACACGGGAGGTTCCGGACGCAGGTTACTCACGTGACCCCCCGCCTACCGAAAGGTGCCACTTGGCAAGTTTTTGAGGCGGCAAAGCCAGCTAGCGGGCCTGCGGAATCGCATAATACCCATCCTTCGCAGTGACCTTCAGCCCTTTTTTGTCCACCTGTACTTCGACGCTGCGGTAGGCCGAACTGCCGGTTACTGCCTGAGGGGAATATCCCAGGGTGTATTGATTCCGAGCCTCGGAGGTGATTTCGGCATACGCGTCTTCGATGGCGTTGCGGGAGAGTTCGGCCAGCGGCTCGGCGCCGCAGGTCGCCTTAGCATATTTTGTAAGGAGATTGTCGCGACCCTGGTCTGGAAGATGGAACCTTTCGAGTTGCTTGTAACCGGGCAACGCGCCGCTGTCGATCAACACTGCTCTTACCTGGATGTCGCGGGTCTGCAGCAGGTGCAGCACGCCTTTGTAGCTGGCCTGACTGCCCAATTCCCGGCCATCACTGATGACGAAGATTACTTTTCGGCGAGTCTTTTCGCGCTTGCTCAGGTCCAGCGCCGCGCGCAGGAGGGCGTCGTTCAAGACGTGTGATTCCCGGGGCGGGGTGTTCACCGGCGCGATGATCGGCCCCCCGGCCGGCGCTCCATTCACGGTAGGTCCTTGCTGCCCCAGCGGCCCGCCCAGCACCGGCGGACCGTTAGCGTGCCCGCGCACCTCTTTCATTTCATTCAGCGCGGCGGTCAATCTCTCGGGCCGGCTGGTGAAATCAGTGGCCTGGCTCACGGTGCTGCTGTAGGTGTAAAGCGCGACTTCATCGTAGGGGCTGAAAGCGCCAGCGAGGGCTGAATAGGTTTCGTTTATCTTCTGCAAGGCGACGTCAGCCATGCCAGTGTCGAGGACAATCGCCACGGAAAGCTCAAACGGATCGCTGGTGAAGTAAGTCAGAGTCTGCTTCTTGCCGTTTTCCAGCACCGTGAAATCTTTGGGAAGCAGGCCATCGACGCGGCGCCCGTCCGGAGTCTTCACCATCACGGGAATCTGCACGAAGTTGGTCGTAATCTTAAACGTGAGGAGGCCATCGATTTGATTTCTCGGCATCCTCGGCGTACTGCCGGGCGGAACCGTTTCAACCGGAGGCATGGGATGCGGAGCGGTCGTGCCCTGATCTGGCTGATTCTGGTCTGCTGGTTGCGGGGTATCGCCCGGAAACGGAATCGGCTCGTTCTTGCGCTCGCCGGGCGGCGGAGCGGGAGGAAGCGATGTCTTGGGAGGCGGTTGGACGGTTGAGGGAGCGTCAGGGATATCCTGCGCCGGCTGGGTGCTGGCGGGGGGTTGAGTCTGGCTACCGCTGGACTGCGCTTGTAGTGCCGGGGACACTAGAGCCAGCGCCATCGCCAGAGTTGTCAGCGTGTTCCCGAAGGACTTTCGCCACGAGATATTTATTTTTACCGGCGCCATCGCTCTCCTCGTCCCGCGAAAAACCACTTTCTCTCCCGTAGGATGCCTAAGCCGCGCCATTTGGTGCATCTAACGCGACAGGATTAGACTAACATTACCAAAGAATCGCGAGAGAGTCTTGAATGCCAAAGCTTCCTTTTTCTCAGCGCCGAGTCCTGGCCGTGGTGGCCCTCGGTGCAATGTGCCTGGCGACGCCGTTCGCCAGGGCGCAGCAGCCGGCCGGGCAGCAAACGAGTCCCCAGACGCCCGCCCAACCACCGGCGGCGGGCCAGAAGTCTGACGATTCTCAGCAGCCCACCGAAACTTTGAAGGTGAACGTCAATGTCGTGCAGCTCTTCTTCAACGTCAAAGACAAGCACGGCGCGCTCATCCCCAACCAAACGAAAGATGATTTTGAAATCGCTGAAGACAGCAAGCCGCAGACCGTGAAGTATTTCACCGCCGAGACGAACCTGCCGCTCACGCTGGGAATCCTGATCGACTCCAGCGGCAGTCAGCTGCGAGTCCTCGACATGGAGAAGGAAGTCGGCGGGGCGTTTCTAAAACAGATCCTGACCGACAAAGATGAGGCTTTCGTCATCGACTTCAACATCGATGCAAGTCTGCTGCAAGATTTCACCCGCGACGTTCACCGCCTGCAGAAAGCGCTTAATTCGGTGAAGATCAATTCCGGCGTCACCATGCCGACGCTCCCCGGCGCTGGTGGGGGTCCGGTGCCCACCGCTGCCACTGCGGGCACGGTGCTGTTCGACGCCGTTTATCTATCCGCCCACGACATGCTGGCGAAAGAAGTGGGTCGAAAGGCGATGATTCTGCTCACCGACGGCGAGGATGAAGGCAGCAAGCTGAAGATTAGGGATGCGATCGAAGCCGCCCAGAAAGCGGACGCCATCGTCTACGTTCTGCTGTGCGCCGATCGCGGGTTCTATGGCGGGATGGGTTACTCCGGCGAATACGACATGCGCAAACTAACGGAGGCAACCGGAGGCCGGGTCATCAACGTGGGCAACAAGTTCGACAAGCTCCGGGACGCTTTCGACCAGGTCGCGGCCGAACTGCGCAGCCAGTACAACATCGGTTACACCTCAACCAATACGAAACTCGACGGAAGCTACCGCAAGATCGAGATCAAGAATAAACAGGGCTATAAGATTCAGTCCCGCGCCGGTTATTATGCCGGACGCAGCAGTCAGGATTAGGCTCCAAACAACTGATACACTCGCTGGCGGAGGATTCCATGCCCCGTTTCTCCCGGCGTTCATTTCTGCACATATCGGCGGCTGCGTCTGCGGCGGCTGTGTTCCAAGGGATGACTGAACCCATGCTGGCGGCCGCTTCCCGTCGCCGGCCGCACGCCAAGGATGCGGTTCTGATCGATGCCAACGAGAATCCGCTTGGTCCGTGCCAGGCGGCGCGTGATGCCGTAGCCGCCATCATCCCGCAGGGCGGTCGCTACTCCGACAATCTGACCGACGATCTGGTCGCCAAAGTTGCGCAGCAGGAGGGCCTCAACCCCGACTGGATTTACTGCACAGCGGGCTCGACGCCGCCGCTGATGTTAAGCGTGCTGGCCTTCACTTCTCCGCAGAAGAGTTACGTCACGGCAGATCCGTGTTTCGAGGCGGGCATGATGACGGCGTCGACTGCGGGAGTGCGCGTGGTCAAGGTTCCGCTCACGAAAACCTACGCCCATGACGTCAAGGCGATGCTGGCGGCCGGTCCGGACGGTGGAGTCTTCTACATTTGCAATCCGAACAACCCCACCGGCACGCTGACGCCGCATGCAGACGTTGAGTATCTCGTCGCCAACAAGCCGAAGGATTCGATCGTTCTGGTCGATGAAGCCTACATTCATTTAACCGAAGCGGGGCACTCCGCGCTTGATCTCGTCAAGGCCGGCAAAGACGTGATTGTGCTGCGCACATTCTCAAAAGTCTACGGATTGGCCGGTTTGCGCTGCGGACTCGTGATTGCCCGTCCCGAGCTGCTCGAAAAGGTTGCCGCTCGCGGTGGGCAGAATTTTATGCCCATCACCGCGGTCGTCGCGGCGACTGCCAGTCTGAACGATCCCACACTGGTCGCGGAGCGCCGCCGCATCAATGCCTCGATTCGTCAACAAACGTTTCAGTGGCTTGATCGCAACGGCTACGCTTACATTCCTTCCGAGGCAAACCATTTTATGCTCGACACTAAACGCCCTGGCCAGGAAGTGAGAGACGCCATGGCGAAGGAAAACGTGATGATTGGCCGAGTCTGGCCTATCATGCCGACGTGGGTCCGCATTACCGTGGGAACGCAAGACGAGATGGAAAAATTCCAGGCTGCGTTTCAGAAGGTCATGAAAAGCTGAAGGGAGCAGTTCGCTGCGTTACACATCGCCCAGTCGCCGCTACTGGCTGCCAGACGGGCTAGCCGAACCAAAGGTCTCCGGCGGATCGAAGTAGGATTGATGCCAGAGGGCGGAGTCTGACAACGTGCCCGCCTTCCATTGCTGAAGCGTGGCGAGAGTAGTTGCGATCATGCCGCCGTCTGCGGAATCGAAAATCAGCACAATTCCCGACAAGCCGCTCGCGTTCTTTCCGAGTTCGGTGTAGCTTTTGTCGAGCAAGGACTTCGCGAATTCCAGCTTCTGTTTCGCATCCCCGCTCGGTGCCGACTCATCGGTCTTCTGCACCGAAATAATCCTTACGTTTTTGTTGCGAAGTGGTTCCCAGTCGCCAGGGAAGGGAGCCGTTTCTTCGCGGCTGACGCGGAAGAGTTCGTCGGCAGTTGGTCCGGGGGCGACTCCGGCTTGAGTACCGACCTCGGGGATCCCATCCGGCATTTCCAGACCGGTGCGCCAGATCCATCCCCGGGATAACCCGGAAATCTTCACATGCACCCAGTCGGCGTTGAAGTCGAGCATCTCGAACTCATCGTGGGAGTTGGCCAGGAACAGCGTTTTCGCAGTCAAGCTTGCAGTTGCAACTACAGGCGTCCCGGACTTCTTCACGGCCACCAGGTTCTTGGGATGCGTCTGGTTCTTGAGAATCTCTTCCAGGCTCTCCGCCTCAGCCTTCAACTCGCGCTGGTCAGCGTTTGGCGGCGGAGCCGGCGCAGCTTCAGCCGTGCCGGTTCGCTCGGCCGCAAGTCCTTGCGCCAGAGACGAAGAGAATGTTCCGCCTGTTTGTGGCAATGGCCGCGTCGGCGCGGACGGCGTGGAGTCAGCTGGCTGGGCTGCAGCGGCTGGCTGCGCGGATGTGGAGGAAGGGGAGGGTGATGCGGGAGAAGGCAGTGCGGTCAACGGTGCAGCGGGAAGTTTAGGAGCCGGCTGCGGATTCGTGTTATTTCCTGCCGGTACTGGCACTACGGCAGGTCTTCTTGCGAGTTCTGCCGCGAGTTCATCAAGCAGGTCCACTTCGAGACGGCCGTTCGAAACGACCAGCTGATATCCCGAGCGGGACGGAATCGGATCGGAATACCAGGCCGTCACCTTGGTGCTCACGTGTACTACCGACCCTCCGGACGCCGTGGGGCTCACCTGCACGGTGGACTGGAAATAGCCACGCTGGTAGCGGTCGAGAGGGTGGTCGCTGGCGAGCGCGAAGCCGTCTAATACGGGAAGCCGTCCCGCGATCGAAGACTGCATTTCTTGCAAAACCTTTTCGACCGTTGCCCTTGACTGGACGAAGGTGCGTTCGTAACCGCCGCCCTGCGCGCTGCCGCGCCGCGCGAGCACCGTGAAGAACATCATGAGCCAAAGCGCGTGGAGCGCTCCCCGGCGCAATGCATATGGCCACTCCCGCTTCATGGCAGTGCCTCCAACTCGTCGCGGAAGATCCATCCATGCTGCCCATCGCGCGTTTCCACACCGTACCAGTAGGGAGTCGAAATCAGGATCAGAACTTCGGTGCCCGTCGGCAGCGGGCTGAGAGTGCTCGCCGTGTGGAAGGGCGCCGACTTGAGCGGAGCGCCGGGCGCTTTCACTAGCCTTTCCACCTGGCGGCGCAAATCCTGAACGTGCTGCTCCAAAGTTTGACCGGGGGCCAGTTCTGCAGGCTTTTCCGGAGCGGAACCGCCGTTGCTGGGGAGGTTTGTGTTCGCAGCCACTGCGGACTCGGCCACAGGTGCAGGGGTTGGCGCCTGGCTGCTGCTAACCTCCTGGGATTGTTTTTTCAGCCGCTGTTGCTGATGCTCTTGTTCCGCCTCCTCGGTCTGCTGCTTCATGACGTCGAGGGCGTCGAGGTGGTCGTGGATGTCTTTGTACTCGCTGCCTTCCACTGAGCCGTTCGAAGCATGCGCGATGCGGCGAAAGTCTTCGACGAAGATGGCGTCGATGCGCAGCACTGTGTTCTTATCGCCTTGGGGTTGGAGCACGTAGCGTACGGCCAGCGTGCCCACGTCGCCGCTGTCCTTGAAATTGCGCGGGTCGAGCGCTTGCAGCCGCACCTTGTAAAAGACCTTACCGCCCCCGGTCCAGGGCGGGAACACGCGCGTGGAATTGGCTGCCGTGGCGCCGCCGATGTATTGGTCTTTGTTGTATTCCTTGGTACCGCGGATGATCCCGTTCTGTGCGACGTCTTGTACGACTTGCTCGACCACCGGTTCTGGATAAGGGACATTGACGATGAGTCCCTCGCCGTAGGGAGACTTGTCCTTCTCGCGGGCTTGGAGCGAAGGCACAGTGGCCAACAATAACAGCGCCGCGGCTAGGGATCGCTGGGAGATATGTGTCCGCCGAAAACTGCGCTTGAGTTTCGCGTTCCCCGTGAGCAGCGTATCGGCGACCAGTTTTTCCATGACACAACCCAACAACGGACTCTGCGGTGGCAAAAGACTCGGCCTGCTTCTTCGGTCCGGCGACCGGCAGCACGCGACCGCCGAAGAATGCTCTTAACTCTTAATTGAGGTGTGGGAAGCTGTCAACCGGAAGGCGGATTTTCGATCAAAATGTGCCAAAAATCATAACTCTAGGTCACGTTCCGCAGGAGACATTGTCAAGAATTTGCAAAATAATACAAATTTCCCCTTGCACTTCGGCAACGGATCGTTGTAGGTTCTTGGGCACGGTACGGTGGTATGACCATGGGGAACGAAGTTAGGCATGGGTTCAAACCGGAGCAGAGAGGGGTTCGCTGCGCTACGGTTCCTTTGTCTGATTCTTATCTTCGCTCTTTGTTGCTAACGGCGCCCTTTGTTGCATTGTTGAAGAAATAACCATCAGTCTCAGGAGTCCGTCATGTCCACGTTGACGCGGTCTCGTCATGTGCGGTTTCGTTTTTCAACGTCTTTCACCGCCGCTGCGCTGGTTCTGGTCGCACTGGTTCTGAGCGCCAGCCCGTCGGCGAACGCCCTCCCCGCTTTTGCCCGTAAATATGGCCTGCGCTGTTCTGCTTGTCATGAATCCTGGCCGATGCTGAATTATTTCGGGCAGAAATTCAAAGACAACGGCTACCAGCTGATGAACGACCGGGATTCACCGATCTGGCAGAACCCGGGGTACTGGCCGGTCACGTTCCGCATCACGCCGATCTGGCATCGGGTGAGTACGGGCAAGGTCGAGGTGGATACCTACGCGGGCGGCGCCCCTACGGGGAATTCCGCGATCCAGCGGGTTACGAGTTCGGGGTTTGACCTGAGCGGGCTTGACTTCCACACCGGCGGCACGCTGGAAAAGAACTTCTCGTTCTACGTGCTGCCCTCCTCAGACGCTACGGCCTCCTTCCACTTTGAGACGGTGATGGCTCGGCTGGACAACTTGTTCGGCAGCCCTTGGCTCAACATCAAGCTGGGCAAGTTCGAACTCGATAACCTCCTTTCAGAAAAGCGGATTCTGACTCTCACCGGGAACGGAGGAATCTATCAGCTCTATCACTTCATTCCGGTTGGCGACGGCAACATCTTCGGGCAAATGGGAGATAACCAGCTTGGCCTTGAGGTGATGGGGCACTCCAACGACGACCGTACGCGCTACTCGGCGGCGCTGCTGAGTTCCGTTGACGGCAACGTTGGCTTGCCTTATGGCAATGCCTACACTGGGTTCTTCACTTTCAGCCAGGCGTTCGATGCGGGCAGACTGGGGGTCGATCGCATTGGCGGCTATGCCATGATTGGGCAAGCGCCGACCTACTACCTGACCCAGGGAGGCACTCCGCTTGCTGGCGCAGGGTTGAGCAACCAGTCATTTAGTCGCGAAGGCTTTTTCGGCCAGTTCTACTTCGGCCAGCACTTCGACCTGCAAGTCGTTACTCAGCACGGCTCGGACAACGCCTGGTTCGGTCAAGGCTATGGAGACTTGATCGGAGGCACGGTCCCGGGCAACAACGTACCAGGAACCACTCTACCGACCGGCGCCCAAACACCCAGCTGGAATGGCGTCCTATTCGAGCCTCACTACGTCTACAGCCCGCAGCTGATCTTCATTGGGCGGTTCGAGACCATCCGGATGTCGCAGCAAGCGAATGGGGCGGCGTGCACCACGTCCCCCGGCGTGGGACAGTGCTTCAATTCGACGACCGGCGCATTTACGGCCGGGGCGTCGGCATCCAACTTTGGGAACATCACCACCTACACCATCGGCTACCGCTACAACCCGTTCATGACCAGCCGCGCCGGCTTTGCCTGGCACAACGAGTACAACTGGTTGCACCAGGATGGCACCGGTCCGACACTCGGTCTGGGGACGGCCAACATCAACACCAGCGAGCTCCTGCTCGGATTCGACTTTGACTTCTAGAGAGGGATATAGACATGCGGACAAGATTGCAGACATGGTCGCTTCTGGCGGGCGCAACTGCGGTTTTGGCGCTCCCCATCGCGGGCTGGGCGCAGCTCACCCCGGTCGACTTTGAGACGCGCATGGGCATGGAAGCCCACATCGGAAATATCACCGGTCACGCCAAAGACGGCAAGGCGGACTACCGCCGGTATTGCGTCGGTTGCCATGGCGACAACGGCGACGGAAACGGCGAAAACGCCCCCTACATGCAGCCGCCCATGTACCAACAGCCACGCGACTTCCAATTGGGCGTATTCAAGTGCCGCTCCACTCCGACCGGAACCTTGCCCGCCGACCAGGATCTTTACGACGCCATCACTCGCGGTTTTGACCGCACCAACATGCCGCAATGGAACACCTTTACCAAGCAGCAGCGCGCCGATTTAGTGGCCTGGGTGAAGCACTTCTCTCCGCGCTGGGTCAACGAAAAGCCAGGGACGCCCATCACCATTCCGCCCGAACCAGAAGTCACTGCCGAGCGAATCAAAGCCGGGCGCGATGTCTTTGCCCGGGTGCAGTGCTGGAAGTGCCACGGTGTTCTTGGCCAGGCCAACGGACCCTCGGCGGCAACTCTTCAGGATGATCTGGGGCGGCCGATCGCGGCCTTCAACTTTACCGAAGGAGCGCGTCCGAAGTGCGGCGACACCGATCGCGATATCTACAGAATTTTCATGACCGGCCTGGATGGCACTCCGATGCCTTCGTTTGCCGACAACATCAAACCCGACGAAGCCTGGGACCTGGTGTTTTATCTGCGGACGCTCATGCGCCAGAACAGCAAGGAAAAAATGCTGGCGAAGGGACTTGGCCTGAAGCCGGTGGATCCGAATGCCCCGGCAGGACAACAGTAATGTCAGTTCCAAGTTGCCATTCGCAGCGCAAGGTGTATATTCGTACCGCTTCAAAGCGTACATTCGTGCGCTCTACTAGGAGGATTCTATGAGGAATCAATACAGATTTATTGTGGCGCTCTCGGCGATAGCGCTGGTCTGCTGCGCAGCGCTGATATTGAGTCAAAACGTTGTCAGCGCCGCTGGAGAGGGCAAAATCACGGGGACGGTGAAACTCGACGGGACAGCCCCGCACATGAAGGGCATCGACATGTCGAAGGACCCTTACTGCGATAAGGCCCATGCCAGCGATCCCGCCCACCTCGAAGAAGTCGTCGTCGGCGCTAATGGCGGACTGCAGAATGTGGTTCTCTACCTCTCCGACTGGAGCGGTGCCGCTACGACCTCGACCGCGATCCCGGTATTCGATCAGAAGAATTGCATGTACACGCCACACGTGCTGGCGATGGATGTGGGCCAGACATTCAAGGTGGTAACCAGCGATCAGACTACCCACAACATTCACCCGCTGCCCAACCCAATGACGGGCAATATTCCCTGGAACCAGTCGCAACCGCCCGGAGCCGCTCCGGTTGAGAAGAGTTGGAAAGCTCCGGAAGTGATCCCGGTCAAGTGCAATATCCATCCCTGGATGAACGGCTGGTATGTGGTGGTAAAGGGACCGTACGCCACCACCGATGCGAGTGGCAATTACACGATCAACGATGTGCCGCCGGGAAATTACACGGTAACCGCGTGGCAGGAAAAATATGGCACGCAGACGGCGAAGGTGACCGTGGCTGCGGGCAAGCCGGGGACTGCGGATTTTACGTTTAAGGCCAAGTAAGCAGTTGGAAGTTTGGATCGGTATGAGGGCCGCAGGGAAGTCCTGCGGCCTTGACACGAAGTGGCCAAGGCTGGGGGGCGAAACATCATGGCGAAATTAGTTGCGGTCACCATCATAGTAATCGCGATCCTGTCCGCGATTCCGATCCTGCGGCACACCTGGTGGATGGCGGAAGATATCTCGACTCACGGCGCGCTGATTGACGAGCAGATGTCAGAGACGATGGCGGAGGCGGGAATCTCCTTTCTGGCTTCGCAGTTCGTTCTGGCATTTTTTATCTGGAAGTTTTCCAATCCGCAGCCCGGCGATAAGATTAAGAATTTTCCCGGCGGCGCCAAGGCCATGGTCTGGGCAGCTTTTCTGCTAGTGGGAACTGAGGCTCTGGCGCTGGGCGTGTTCGGCGTCAAAGCCTGGGCCAACGTTTATCTGACTCCACCTGCGGCGGACGCCATACCGATTCAGGTGCAAGCGGGGCAGTTTGCCTTCTACTTCCGCTATCCGGGCCCGGACGGAAAGTTTGGCCCCATTCATCCCGACCTCATCAGCGAAGCGACCCAGAATTTCTACGGCCTGGACCAAGACCATGATGCGGACTCGAAAGACGACATCGTGACCGCGCAGATGGCCGTCCCCGTGAATCGCGAGGTCCATTTGCTGATGCACACGAAAGATGTCGGGCATTCATTCTTCGTTCCGGAGTTGCGAGTGCAGCAGGACTTCGTTCCCGGACTGGATGTTTCTTTGCATTTCACTGCGACCAAAGTCGGTAAGTACGAGATCGTATGTACACAGCTTTGCGGCCTCGGCCACTACAACATGAAGGCCTACATTTCCGTACTTTCGCAGCAGGATTTTGATGATTGGCTGAAGAAGCAGGCGGCTTTGCAGTAAGGAATTACGCGGTGCACTTGGTAGGGCGGCAAGATCTCCTGAGGTGAACCATGCACGATATGGCAAAGCACGAAGCTGTTGCGCATCATGCGCCGACCAGTTTCATCAGCAAGCACGTTTTCAGCCTCGACCACAAAGTCATCGGGAAGCAGTATTACGGCATGGCCCTGCTGGCCGCCCTGGTGGGTATGTTTCTTTCCTGGCTGATGCGCGTCCACCTCGGCTGGACCAACGCCGCCATTCCAGGACTGCATCTGCTCACCAAGAACGGGGCTCCCGGGGACGTGATGACGCCGGAGTTCTACCTCCAATTGATGACCATGCACGCCACCATCATGGTGTTTTTTGTGCTCACCACGGCGCCATTCGCGGCCTTTGGCAACTATTTCCTGCCCATCCAGGTCGGCGCCGAGGACATGCCCTTCCCTCACTTCAACATGATGTCGTTCTGGGTCACTTTCGTCGGTTTCCTGGTGCTGGTGTCTTCGTTCTTCGTAGGCACCGGACCGACTCTCGGCGGTTGGACCCAGTACGCTCCGCTGAGCGCCCTCGGCGAAGTTGGGGGGCCGGGCGAAGGCACCGGCGTGGTTCTCTGGGCGTTGTCCATTGCCATCTTCTGCGTCGGCCAGTTGCTGGGTTCGCTGAACTTCATCACTACGACACTGGATATGCGGACCAAGGGCATGAGCCTGTGGCGTCTGCCGCTCAGCGCCTGGGGATGGTTCATTACTTCCTGCATGGGCTTGACCGCGTTCGCCGTGCTGATGCCAGCCTGCATCCTCCTCATCCTGGACCACGTTGCAGGCACTAGCTTTTTCGTGACGGGAAACATTGTCATCAACGACCAGATGCAGCCGCACTCCGGCGGGTCGACGCTGCTCTGGCAGCACCTTTTCTGGTTCTTCGGACACCCCGAGGTTTACATCGCGATCATCCCCGGCATGGGAATCGTTTCGCATGTGCTGATGGCCAACATGCGCAAGCCGATGCTCAGCCACCGCGTGCTGGTCTACTCCATGGGCGGTTTGGCCGCGCTGAGCTACATGGTCTATGGACATCACATGTTCGTCAGCGGGATGAATCCGGTTTCGTCGCTGGCGTTTTCCTTCCCCACGCTGGTGATCACCATCCCCTCGACGATTGTGGTGCTGATCTGGCTGGGCAGCCTTTATGGAGCGAAGTTGCGCATCAATTCGGCGTCGCTCTTTGGTTTGGGATTCATTTCGATGTTCATCGCCGGCGGGGTGAGTGGCTTCTTTCTGGCACAGCCCTCGATTGACATTATGCTGCATGCGACTTATTTCGTGGTGGGACACTTCCACCTGGTCATGGGCGTCGCGGCCATGTTTGGGATTTTTGCCGGAACCTATTTCTGGTTCCCCAAGATGTACGGACGCATGATGAACGAGACTTTGGGCAAGGTTCACTTCTGGCTCAGCTTCGTCGGCGCGTATGCCGTTTTCATGCCGTTCCACTATCTCGGTCTGGCAGGCAACGTACGCCGCTACCAGGCGTTTACGCCCGATTACATGCAGCCGCTCATTCCGCTGCATAGGTTTATAACGGTGGCGGCGTTAATTACCGGCGCCGCACAGCTCATCTTCGTGTACAACCTGATTTACAGCCGTTTCAAAGGCGCGCCCGCGACGGACAACCCGTGGCAGGCGACTTCTCTGGAATGGAGCACTCCGACCACGCCGCCGCCGCACAACAATTTCGGCGACAAGCTGCCTGAGGTCTTCCACGATCCTTACCAGTACGGCGTGGAAAGCTCGGTGGGTGACTATGTCATGCAAGCCTCTCCAGAGAAAGTAAAGACGGAACACGACGAGGCGTAACGCAGAGATTCTGGGATTGGGGTCTGTAGTCTATGGCGACAACTGCAAACGAACCGGTAGCCATCCCGGGAACAAGCGAAGAACGCAGCCAGCGGCCGCGGCGGGCGGACAGTTCCGGCAACGGCGGCCGGCGGAACGGGGTTCCGGCGACTGGGAAGTTGCCAGCCGTGAAGAAGTATTCACCGCCGCCGGCTTCAACTGGAATCTGGGTGGTGCTCGCCTCCATCACGATGAGCTTCGCGGCGTTTACCAGCGCCCTGATCGTTCGCCAGGGGGGCGCGACGGATTGGCATCACCTCACGCTGCCTCCAATTCTTTATCTGAACACGCTGGTGCTGTTCGCCAGCAGCTTCGCCCTCGAGAAGGCACGCCGCCAGGTGGGCGCGTTCATGGGCGGACAAAAAACGCAGGGGCCGAAAACTCAAACCGACAAGCCGGCTCTCTGGCTATACGTGGCGCTGTCTCTGGGCTTGCTTTTTGTGGGCGGCCAATATGTGGCTTGGCTGCAATTGCGCGCCCAGGGGCTTTTTCTGAACACGAATCCCAACAGCTCTTTTTTCTACGTGCTGACCGCAATCCACGCGCTGCATGTGCTGGGCGGCTTGGGTGGGCTGGTGCGAGTGATTTCCCGGCTGAACCAGTCGATTCTGCGGAAAAGCCCACTCGACGCCACTGCCTATTACTGGCATTTTATGGACGCGCTGTGGGTATATCTGCTGTTGCTGCTGTGGATGAAGCTCTAGCACTCGCACTGGATTTCGATAGGAGGCCCCGTGAGCCAAGCGGAAGTGACAATGGGATCACACTCAGCTCTGATGGAAACGCCGACATTTTCGGTTCCCGCGAAGAAAATGGCGATGTGGCTGTTCATCATTGCAGACTCGGCGACCTTTGCCGGTTGCCTGGTCGCTTACGGATTTATCCGCAATGCGACTCCCAACTGGCCAAGGCCGTTCCACAGCGTCACCAACGTGGCGCTGATGACATTGATTCTGCTGACCAGCAGCTTGACCATGCTCATCGGGGTACGGTCGGCAGAGAAGGGCGACAAGGACGGAGCGTTCCGCTGGACCATGATTACCGCCGTGGCCGGAATTTTGTTCGCCGTCCTGCACATTCGGGAATGGATGGGAATGATTGGGGAAGGCGCGACGCTGTTCCACAATCCGTGGGGCACGCCGTTGTTCAGTTCGCTGTTTTTCAGCATTACCGGCCTGCACCTGCTGCACGTCACCAGCGGCGTGATCGCTCTGATCGTAGTGGGCTTGCGCTTCATGGGCGGCCGTTACAAGGCCGATGACCTGGAAATTACAGGCCTGTACTGGCACTTTGTCGATCTGGTTTGGATGTTCGTGGTGCCGCTGGTCTATCTGTTGAATCTGTCCCATTGACCGACTGAAACAGGCAGGAGCAAACTAATATGAGCACCTCCGAAGAGCACAAGAACAACGGAGTGGGGAAAGACGTTGTTGTCTACTTTTGCATTCTGGCCCTGGCCGGGATACAGTTTTTCATTGCCTATCAGGACATCAGCGCATCTCAAATGTTTGTGCGCATGCTGATCGTGGCCATCGTGGAGGCCGCGCTGGCCCTTCTGTTTTTCATGCATTTGTGGGAGAATCGCGGACTCAAGTGGTTCGTCCTGATTTTCACGGTTGCCGTGATCCTGGGGATGCAATATGGATGGACCGACAGTTACCGCCTGATCGACGGCGTACCGTGGGCAAAGTAGTGTGGTCAGCACGTCTTTCAGAAGAAGGCAGCCATTGAAGTTTTGGAAACAATTCGGGATTCTGGCGATTGCGCTGGCGGCATTGATTATCCTGCTGTCGCCGGTGCCGGCGTTTTCGCAAAACTGCGCGCTCTGCTACACGCAGGCGGCTTCCTCGGGCTCGCGAATGATTCAGGCATTGAAGAGCGGGATTCTAGTCATGATCGTTCCTCCCACTCTCGGATCCATTGGCATGATTTTTGTCGTCTATAAGAAACGCAATCAGGTGAGGCGGACGGAAGAAGAAGAGAACGACGAATCCGGCCGAGACTGGTAGATATGTCAGCCACGCAAACAATGACCAACGCCGCCTCGCTCTCCACGCTGAAGTCCAAGCTCCGGGACTACTACACCCTGACCAAGCCCGAGGTGAACCTGCTGATTCTGATGACGACCTCGGCGGGTTATTACCTGGCCTCGCGTGGACCTTTCCACATCGTCGGGCTGATCAACACGCTGCTGGGCACCCTGCTGGTGGCCAGTGGAACCGCGACTCTGAATCAGTGGATGGAACGCGTCTGGGATGGCAAGATGCGCCGCACCGCCTCTCGTCCGCTGCCTTCGGGCCGGCTGACGAGCCGCGAGGCGCTCGTGTTTGGCCTTCTGTTGAGCGTGAGCGGGGGCCTTTATCTGTTGGTCGCCGTGAATGCGTTGTCGGCGGCGCTGGCCGTTTCAACTCTGCTCTCCTATCTGCTGGTTTACACCCCGCTCAAGCGCAAGACGCCGCTGTGCACGCTGCTAGGTGCATTCCCCGGCGCCATGCCGACGCTGATCGGCTGGGCGGGTGCGTCCGCGGCCATCAACCGGCAGGCTTGGTTTCTTTTCGCTATTCTCTTCCTTTGGCAGTTCCCTCACTTCCTTGCCATCGCGCTGATGTATCGCGAGGACTACAGTCGGGCTGGCTATCACATGCTGCCCGACTTCGATCGGGACTCCCGCTTCACGCACGCGGAGATTATTGGTTTCTCCGTACTGTGTGTGCTCGCCACGTTGCTGCCTCTGGTGGGTCACGGGGTCTGGTGGTATGGCGCGGGGATGGGCCTGGCAGGAGCGTTCCTGCTCTATCACGCCGGCAGGCTGGCGACTTCGAGCGCGAAAGGCCTGCCCGGACGCCTGCTGCATGCCTCCGTGCTCTATCTGCCCGTGGTTCTGGGGATCATGGTCGCCGCGAAGTAGTAATTTACGGCCTTATTCCGGTGCTTCCGTCCACAGAACGCGCCGTCCTTCCCGGCTACTCTTATGCGCCAGCAGCACTCCGCGCATGGTGCGCAGCGCCTGCTCCGGCGTTACATCCAGCGGAGCACCTTTCTCGATCGCATCTCGCACGTTGGCGTAGAAACCGCGATAGTCCCCGCGATCGGTCTTCACTTTGCGGGTCTCGCCGCCGACGCGGCTGAGAGTTCCCCAGCGTTCCTCTGGTTCCACTCCCCAGTTCGGGCCCCAGTCTGGGCCGTCGGGGCAGGCCGGGCTGCGCAGAATTTCCTCTTGCGGATCCATCCCGTACTTGATGAACGATCCTTCGGTTCCGTGGATCAGCAGGTGCGGGCCGGGAGCATAAGCAACAATCCGCGCGCGCAAGGTCGCCCGCAGATGCGGATACTCCATGTGCACGTCGAAGGAGTCGTCGATCTGAGCGGTCTGGCGCTGGCAGAATGCGGACGCCCAAATCGACTCAGGCGTGCCAAACAAAACCAAAGCCTGATCGATCAAATGCGGACCCAGGTCCCAGAGAACGCCGGCTGCGGGGTGGTCTGGGCGCTCGCGCCAGGCGTTGAGCTTGGACTCGAGGCGAAAGCGGTCAAAGCGCGTCTCGTATTCCGCAACTGCGCCCAGCGCGCCCGATTTCACGAGTTCCTTCACGGTGTGAAATTCTCCGTCCCAGCGGCGTTCCTGATAGACGGTGAGCAGGCGGCCGCGCTCGGCGGCGAGGCGCACCAGTTGCTCGGCTTCGGCCATGGTCGGCGTGAATGGTTTGTCCACGACCACGTCGCGGTCCGCTTCGAGACAGGCCTTGGTATAGGAGTAGTGCGAATCGTTGGGCGTGGCCACGGCAACCAAACCGATCGTCTTGTCGGAGAGCATTTCATCGAGGGTGCGCGCCACCCGAACTTGCGGATACTTCTGCTGGGCGTTCGACCCATGCCGCTCGAGAATGCAAGCCAGTTCCATGCCCTGGACGCCACGAATGATGGGCGCATGAAATGCCTGTCCCGCCAAACCAAATCCGATTAAGCCTACTCGTACCATATTGGATGGTCCCCCAAAGTGACTAGTAGTCGCGAACGGAAGGCGCGTTATTGTGTCGGCGCGTACCATCCCCGTCGCGAGCGCACTCGGAAACTCTTCCGGTCGTTGGTGACGATTTCGATGGTGCGGTAGTGCCCGTCGGCCTTGAAGTCGGCCGGCTTGTAGGCAATGGCGTACTGGCTGCGCAGTTCGTCCTGAATCTCGGAAAACGCGTTGGCCACATCGCGAATCTGGAACGGAAAGAAGGCGCGCCCGCCGGTGGCGTCGGCGATGCGCTCCAAAACCTTGTCGCCCGGCCCTTTGGTCCCGCTCACGTTGGTGCTGATGGTGTAGACGATGGCCTCGGCGCGCTGCGCCATCTCGATCGCTTCCTCGCGCGTGACATGGCTCTGGTTGTCTTCGCCGTCGCTCAGCAGGATGACGGCGCGCCGCACGGTGATCGACTTCGGAGCCTTCATCAACTTATCGCGGCAAGCAAAATAAAGCGCGTCGTAGAGCGCCGTACCGCCGCCGGGACGCAGTTCGTGCACTCCGTGCGCCAGCAATTCGCTGTTGTCGGTGAAATCTTGCGTGACCTCGGGAGTTACATCAAAACCGACCACAAATGCCTGATCGAAGCGCGGGCGGATGGTCTGGTTCAGAAATTCGATGGCCGACTCCTGTTCAAACTTGAAGCGGTCGCGCACCGAATTGCTGGCGTCGATGAGCAGTCCCACTTGCAGCGGCAGGTTGGCTTCGGCGTGGAAGCTGCGGATTTCCTGCGGCGGCTTGTTATCGTCCAAAACGCGGAAATCGTTCTGCTTCATATCGGTGATGCGCTTTCCATGCTTGTCGGTTACGGTGAACACGACGTTCACTTCGTTGGTGGGCACCACGATTTTCAGGAGCGAGTCGTCAGTCGGAGCGTTGGGATCGGCGGGCTTTTGCTCTTGCCCGGCGGGCGTGCCGCTGGCTGGCGGAGCACTCGAAGGCTGCGCCTGCGGGGCCGCGGCCGGAGCGGTTGGGGTCGAGGCCGGAGCCGAGGACTGCGCCGTCGCGCTCGCTGCCAAGAGCACCAGTAGAGCCAGTCCGGAGCTTACCATCCATTTTGCCTTTAGAGTCTGCATCGGGTTCGACCATTATATCCGGCGACCCTGCGTGAGCTTCAACTCCCGCGAAGGGCGCCTTATTTACCCTTTGTAGCATCGCTTGCCTTGTCACTTTCTACGCTTTCCAGAAACGCCTGCAGTTCCGCGGGAAGCGGACTTTTCAGCGCGATCTTTTCTCCCGTCCGGGGATGCGTTAGTTCCAGTTGCGCGGCATGCAGGAAATTTCGCGAGAGCGAAATCGCGCCGCCCTCATCCGTGGCGCGGCCGCGCCTGGCCCGCATCTCACGCGGCGCCCCGTAGAGCGCATCGCCCACCACGGCGTGGCCCAGCGACGCCATGTGGACGCGGATCTGGTGGGTGCGACCGGTATCGATCTTCACTTCGACGAGGGTGAACTTGCCAAAAGCCGAGTCCAGCCGGCGGACGACCGCGTAGTGCGAGATGGCGTCGCGCCCGCCGGTGCCGCGGGTCGTCATGCGTATGCGGCGCACGCGGTCACGGCTGATGCTGGCCGCGATCGTGCCGCGATCCTTCTTGACCCACCCGTGCACCAGCGCGATGTAAGTCTTTTTCACTTCGCGTCGCGCAAACTGGGCGGCCAGCTTGCGATGCGCTTCGTCGTTCTTGGCGACTACAATAAGCCCGCTGGTTTCTTTGTCCAGCCGGTGAACGATGCCCGGCCGCATCTCGCCGCCTACCGCGGACAGAGTCGCGAAATGATGCAGCAGCGCGTTGACCAGAGTGCCGCGATTGCGCTGGTCTTCCGTTGCGCCGGCTCCGGCATGAACCATCATTCCCGCGGGCTTGTTGATGATGGCCAGGTCGTCGTCTTCGTAGACGATGTCCAGCGTAATCTCTTCGGCGATGGCGCGCAACGGAGGTCGCTCGGCCGAGCCGAGCACCGTGACGCGCTCGCCGCCGCGCAGCTTCAGCGAGGCCTTCGCGGGTTCGTCATTCACCAGAATTTTTTGTTCGGAGATCAGCTGCTGCACCCGCGCCCGGCTCACGTCAAGATGCGATGCCAGAAACTGGTCGAGGCGCTGCCCGGCATCGTCAGCAGAAACAGAAATAAGAATTGGGAATGCTTCCGGCATCTCGCTGGGAGGATACTACAGCGCCAGGCGGGCAGCTTGCCCTACCCCGGTGGAGTAGTCAGGAAAGGATTTCGTCAAACATCTTTACCTTTCAAATTGCCACCGAACGGTGTCTAATCTCCCGCATTGGCATTCGCCGGTCTAGCTAGCGCTGGCTCTGAGTGACGTCTGGAGGAGGATAGTCATGACAATGAGACATCGGCGGGTAGTCGCGATTCTGGGCCTTCTGTTCACATGTCCGATCTGGTGCCGAATCGTACAGGCGGCGGCTGGGGTCGCAGTCCCAGCTGGAACGCAGCTCACCACGCTCAAATACAACGACACTGCTGGGACGGTCGTCCAGTTGAAACCGGCCGAGCAGGTGGCCTTCCTGTTCGTGTACGGCTTGCAGAATCTGGAAAGCAATTGTCTCAACGCGTTTTTCGGTGGCCCCGGCAGGCCTTGTTCTTTGGACGAGTTGGTGAAGGGAGTGCACGGGAAGAGCGGAATCATTGGCTTGAATACCGACCCCGCGCAGGACTCGAACTATCAGTACAAACTGGAGATTATCGGCCAGGACTGTGTGATCAGGGCGATCCCGCAACACGCAGGCCTGGGCGGATTCATCTATATCGGATCGCCAGCCAGCATGCACGGCACCTTCTATTACAACCCGAACGGCCCGGACATGACCCAAGCGAAAGCGCTGGGCGAAATGGGATATTCGGGAAAGGGCTTCACGCGCTGACCGAGGGCGTCTACCGCGTCGCGCTGACGGTCCGCGCCGGCGCTGGCTTGGATCCGGGGCGCAGCCACCAGATGAATCCGCCGGCGAGGACCAATCCAATCGAGATCAGCTGCGTGCCGGTCATGGCGCCGCCGAAGACGGAGCCGCGGCCGGGATCGTCGCGCAGATACTCGAGGAAGAACCTGGCGACACCGTAAATGAACATGAAGGCGCCAAAGATCTGGCCATCGAACTTTCTGCGCTTGAGCAGCCACATGAGGAACAGGAAGTTGGCCAACTCCACAGCCGACTCGAATAGCTGCGTGGGCTGAAGCGGCTTGCCAAGGGGCGTCCCGGTGATCTCGGCGGCCAACGGATTGGTGAAGGTCACCCCCCACCAGTGGTGCGTCTCTTTGCCGTAGCAGCAGCCCGCGGCGAAGCAGCCGATGCGGCCGATGGCGTGGCCGAGAGCGAGGCCGGGGGCAAAGGCATCGCAAGTACCGAGAGGCGGCATATGGTGCCTGCGCACGTACCAGGCTGCCGCCGCGAACGCGGCTATCAGCCCTCCGGAGAAAACTCCTCCCGCCTGCAAGGTTGCCAGACTGAAAATGTCGCCGAGGTGGTCCTTGTAGGCGCTCCAGTCGTTAATGACGTAAAGCACCTTGGCCCCGAGAATGCCGCAGAGCACGACCAGAATCCCCAGGTTCCACGCCTTGTCGCCGTCAATGCCCAGGCGCTCGGAATTGCGCACACTGATCCATAGTCCGATCAGGACGCCCATGGAGACCAGGAATCCATAGGTGGGGAGAAAAAACTTTCCTAGATGGAATAGTTGTGGATACACAGTGAGTTGGATGCGAAAACTAAGGATTCGCTACTTGATCAGTCTAACAGGAAAGCAGCCCTCGGCCTTAGCCTTCGGACTTTGGCTAAGCGCCAAGAGCTAACAGCTAATGGCTGGTTTTATCAAGCCGACCCACTAAGCCGTGTGACGGGGCCGAGAATGAACCCGTCGGTAGACGTTGGGAACCCGCCGAGACCCTTTAGGCATCTCCGCATGGCGGAGCGTCGCTCACCGGATCCTAGTTCGAGTCGAGTCCCCGTTCATTCAGCATTGGTTCAAAAATCGGTTACCCGCCATCACCAACCCTGCAGGCCGGCTTTCAATCTGGATGCTAGGCAAATCCCGGGCGGTTGGCAAGTGGAACCCCGCAAATAGTTGGCAGACGATTTGCAACCAAAGTAATGTCCGGTTCACAAACGGGCTTGCATGCGACCGCGAACCAATGGCTGCATTCCGGAAAAATCAAGTCACGGGGAAAGCCTGCAGCGTTCCCGGAGACGAGCCAATCCCGCGTCTCGGACCACGGAAGGACTTGATTCTATTGACTAATTGTGCGTTCATACTGAGAACGCGAAACATCGGGCCCAACGCGTGCTCGCTGGCGGATCGGCGATACGCTGGAGAAGTTTGAGTAATGTCCAAACTGCGCGCGTCCGCACTCGCGGCGGCGGCAATCCTCATGCTGGTGCATGGGGCGGTGCTGGTGTTCCGGTACGGTACTGAGACTGCTTCTCTATGGGGCGATTGGATCGACACCATAGGACCGCTGGTGGCAGCAGTGGTCTGTTGGATTGTTTCTCGCCAGGCCGGGCCATTTGGCAGGCGCGTCTGGCGTCTGGTTTCCCTCTCCTTCTTCCTTGCTTTTATTGGCCAGGCACTCTACACCGACTATTACGACTATCTGCACGCCCCCCTCGGCACGCTGTGGCCGAGTGATGCGCTCGTTTTCTTCTGGGTCGTTCCACTCATGACGTCGCTGTTCCTGAGCCCACGGGACCCGGGCAGGGGATATGGCTGGTTGCGAGTCTGCGACTTCGTGCAGGTGTGCACGCTTGCGCTGGCGGTCGAATTGTCTCAGATTTATGTGCCTTCGCGCTGGCAGGTTGCCGGCCAGGCCATGCAGGTCCGCGCGCTGCACGCCGGGATTTTCTTCTTTGGCCTGGTAGCCGCAAGTTTCCTGATTCGGGGCCTGCTGAGTTTCAACTCAACTGAGCGATCTTTTTTTCTGCGCATGGGCGGCTTCCTGGTCGTTCATGGGATCGTTCTCAACGCCACGCTCGCCTATCAAGCCGGCGGACATTATCAGCAGGGGAAATGGCCCGATCTTCCCTGGACGATCAGCTTTTGTTTGCTGATCGTGATCGCGGGCACTTGGAGCGATCCTGAGCAGCGTCCAGAGCGTGAGCCGCAATCCCATCGCTTGCAAATGCTCGCCCAGTTGTCTCCCTTGTTAATTCCAACCATCGTGTTTCCCCTGCTGCTGAGCATCGCCCAGGAACAATTCGTCTGGTCGGTTCTGCTGGTGATGGTCTCGTTCGCAGCCGCTGGGGGACGCATGCTGGTTGTGCAGAACCAGTTGCTGGTGAGCTCCCGAGAACTGGAGAAGAACCTTGCCCTGCTGCGGGGCATCACCGAGGGCACGACGGACGCGGTCTTCGTCAAAGATCTCCAGGGCCGTTATCTGATGATGAATCCGGCGGGCGCGGGCTTCCTGGGCCGGACGGTGGAAGAAGTCATCGGCAAGGACGACACCGAACTCTTCGACCCGGAAAACGGCCGCGAGATTATGGAGCGCGACCGCAGGATCCTCGAGTCGGGCGAAACCCAGAATTACGAGGAGGGTGGTACTGCCGCCGGGGTGCCTCGAATTTACCTCGCCAATAAAGGTCCCTTCCGCGACGCGAGCGGGAAAGTTGTCGGCCTGCTGGGGATCTGCCGCGACATCACCGACCGTAAACGCGCCGAGGAGGAAATGCACCAGTCGCAGCAGAAGCTGCACATTCATTTCGAACACACTCCGCTGGCGGTGGTGGAATGGGATCTCGAGTTCCGCGTCACCGCCTGGAATCCCTCGGCGGAGCGCATCTTCGGATATTCCCGGCAGGAGGCCATTCGACAGCACGGGAGTTTTATTGTTCCGCCACAGTATCGCCAGCTGGTGGACAAGGTTTGGCAGGCGCTGATTAGCCAGCGTGGCGGAACTCGAAATACGAATGACAACCTCACCAAGGATGGCCGCACCATTTCCTGCGAGTGGTACAACACTCCTCTGGTCGACGAGTCGGGACGAGTGCTCGGAGTGGCATCGCTGGTGCACGACGTCACCGAGCGCGTAGCTCTGGAGGAAAGACTGCGCCAGTCGCAGAAAATGGAAGCTGTTGGACGTCTCGCCGGCGGCGTTGCTCACGACTTTAACAATCTTCTGACTGTGATCCTTGGATACTCCCAAATTCTGGCCGAAGGCGTCCCCGCAGGCAGCCGACTGGCCGACAGCACCGCGCAAATCAAGTCAGCCGCCGATCGCGCCGCGGGCATCACCCGCCAATTGCTCGCCTTCAGCCGCAAGACCGTGCTATCCCCGCGTGTCATTAACCTCAACGACATCATGCTGAACCTCGACTCCCTGCTGCGCCGGCTGATCGGAGAAGACATCGAGGTTCTGACCGTGCCTTCGAACGATCTGGGTTCCGTGAAAGCGGATCCTGGGCAGATCGAGCAGGTCATCATGAATCTGGCCCTGAATGCTCGCGACGCCATGCCGCAAGGCGGGAAGCTCACCCTGGAAACCTCGAACGAGCAACTCGACGAATCCTACGCCGAGCGCCACCGGCCCACGGAACCCGGTCGCTACGTCATGCTCGCCGTGAGCGATACCGGGCACGGCATGACTCCCGAGACCCTGGCTCGTATTTTCGAGCCCTTCTACACCACCAAAGAAGTTGGCAAAGGCACTGGCCTCGGCCTCTCCATGGTGTACGGAATCGTCAAGCAGAGCGGGGGCTACATTTGGGTCTACAGCGAGCCCGATCGGGGCACGACCTTCAAGATTTATCTTCCTCGCGTCGACCAACTCGCCGAAACGACGGGTGCCGAACGTCCCAAGAGCGTGCAACGCGGTACTGAGACCATCCTGCTGGTCGAAGATGACCCGCAGCTCCGCCAGCTCAGTTCGTCGGTCCTGGCGCATTGCGGCTATAAAGTCTTGACCGCCAACGGGCCGGAAGAGGGACTCGCCGTCTGCCGGGAGAACCATCGCGACATCCGCCTGCTGGTCACCGACGTGGTCATGCCCCGCATGAACGGACGCCAATTAGCCGAGCAGATCCTGCAGGTGTCTCCCAACATCAAGGTGCTCTACATCTCCGGCTATACCAGCAATGCCATCGTGCACTACGGAGTGCTCGACCCCGGACTCTGGTTCCTGCCCAAGCCGTTTACCCTGTCAGCCCTGGTCGCAAAAGTGCGGGAGGTTCTTGACTCCAAGAACCCGCAGGACGATCCAGTCCAGTAATCCCGCACGCGTCACTTCGACCCCTCGGCCCAATAGCTGCTTCGCGCCAGCACTGCCGCATCCCCCGCTTCCCGCAATCGCACCCGAATCTGATGCAGGCCGGGATGCGGACTCTGGGGCGCGAAGCTCAACAGATAGCGGCTGTGCAGGTGATTGGTAAAGTCATTCATCCGCACGTCGAATTTGTTTTTGGTGGCGAAGAGCTCGTACTCGCCGCCGGTCATGGAAGCGATGGTACTTGGAATATTTTTCCTCATGGCCTGCGCCGTCCGGTACGCAAGATCGAGAAAGTTGATGCCCTGATGCATCTCGCTCTCAATGTTGGTTCCGCGCCCGGTGTCGAGGATGTTGGAGAGCGCAGGTGAAAACGTGAGTGCGTACATAACGGAATTACTTTGTCCAATGGCGCTCACGGCGTCGTCGATCTTTACGTGGCTGCCGTGGTCGCGGGTTTCGCTGATCAGCAGCAGCACGCGAAGACGGTCTTCCGGCTGCTGCTTGAGCAGGTTCACCGAGTACCGGACCGCGTCCAGGATGGTCGCTCCTCCATCGCCCGGCTGCAGATTTCTCAAATCGTCGTCCACCATGGTCTCGTCTTTAGTGAAATCCCTTGTGAGCTCAACCTGGCTGTCGAACTCCACGACGGCGACCCGCGCGGTTCCCAGGCTGAACAGCGGGTCGAGCATCGATTTCAAACCCTGCATCCGGGGAAACTCGGCGTAAGCCCGGCGTCCTCGCTGAATCGCCACGACCAGCGAGATGGGCTGCCCCTCGGGAGCTTCATCGAGGCGCGCCGCTTGCTCGACGCCATCGTCTTCCACGATGAAGTTCCTGGCCTGCAACCCATATACGACTCCGCCCTGCCGGTCCTTCACCAGCGCTGGAACCAGCACCACATTGGATTGAGATCGGAGAACTGGTTCCTGAGTGGTTCCCTGAGGAAGAGCGACGCCGCCGAGCAGCGCCAGAATGATTGGAGGTAAAACAAGCGCAGTCAATACTGGAGAGACGATGCGGGCGCGGCGCAGACTATCCCGCCTTGCGGTTGTCGCCCAGCACTTCGTCCAGCGCATCTGCTAATAGATGCGCCCGCTTCTGATACTCGGTTGCCCCGCCGTCCTGCTTTTTCTTGAGCAGGTGATATTCATCGGCAATATTCAGCGCCGCCAGCACGGCCAGCCGCACGGTATCGATCGTATTGGTGGCTTCGGCTACGGCGCGCATCTTGGAGTCCACATATTCCGCCAGCTTTAGAATGTACTCGGCATCGGACCCGCGCAGGTTGTAAGCCTGGTCAAAAATCTCCACCCGCACGCTGGAGTTCTGCGCGTCCTTCACCATCTGGTCCTTGGTCGCCGTCGCCATACACACTCCGTAGAGACGTAGCTTGCTACGTCTTTCCCGCCATCAGTCTCTAGCTCGCCTCAGCCAGCGACTCGATCTGCTGCAGCATTTTCTCGACGCGCCCGCGGATCTCTTCCCGCTCTTTCTTAAGCTGCACGGTTTCGCGTCGCAGTGTCGCCAACTCCGCATCGCGGTCTTCCAGTTGCTGCCGCAGCCGCTGCGCATCGCGCTCGGCCGTCACCTGCGCCTGCCGCGCGGTTTTATACATTTCTATGGTGCGATAGATTTTCTCTTCCAGCGCTTGAAAATCGTCCGCCGGAACCTGCTCCGCCACCTGCTCGACTGCATTCGACGCCATAAGTGCACTCTTCCCCACCAAGATTTCTGGAACCAATTTCGGAACCACGATTTCTGGAACTTTATCGCAGTATACTCCACATCTTTGTGGACACGCGCCAGATCGTTTGAACCAATGGTTGTACCCACCGGCGAGGACCGGGCACGGGCGATCGACTATAATTCCCGCTGCCAGGTAATTCCGAACGTCAGCTTGTCATTCCGAGCGCAGCGAGGAATCTGCGGTTTGCTTGCAGTATTTCTGCGCCATGGCGTGAGCAAGAAAGAAATCAGCGAGCCAGCTTCGCCAGTCGGCGCGCCGCTTCGTCCAGCGTCTCTGGCTTCTTGCAGAATGCGAACCGCACCTGCCGGGCCCCATCCCGCGGATCGCGGTAGAAACTCGATCCCGGCACGCACGCCACGCCAATCTTTTGCACCAGATATTTCGCGAATGACACGTCATCTTTAAAGCCGAACGCGGAAATATCCGTCATCACGTAATACGCGCCCCGCGGACGAAAACATTTGAACCCGGCCGCACTCAGCGCCGGCATCAGGTGATCGCGCCGCACGCGGTATCCCTCGGCCAGTTTCGCGTAATACATTGCGGGCAAGCTCAGGGCCGCCGCGCCGGCTTCCTGCAGCGGCGCGGGCGCGCCCACCGTCAGAAAATCGTGCACTTTGCGGATCGCGTTCGTGATCTTCGCCGGCGCAACCGCCCAGCCCACGCGCCATCCCGTCACGCTGTAGGTCTTCGACATGCCGTTGATGGTCACCGTGCGCTCGCGCATTCCATCGAGCGATACCATCGCAATGTGTTCGGTTCCTTCGTAGAGAATGTGCTCGTAGATCTCGTCGGTGATTGCCAGCACGTCGAACTCGACGCACAAGTCGCGGATCAACTCCAGTTCGCTTCGCGTGAAAACCTTGCCCGTAGGGTTGTTGGGCGTATTGAGTATGATCGCCTTGGTGTGCTTGTCAAACGCCCGCCGCAATTCCTTCGGATCAAACGTCCACTCCCCGCCGTCAATCGTAGGCGGGCGCAGCTTCACAAACTTCGGCTTCGCCCCGCTCAACACCGAGTCCGGCCCGTAGTTTTCATAGAACGGCTCGAAGATGACGACTTCGTCGCCCGCGTTGCACACGGCCAGCAGAGTCGAAATCATTGCCTCAGTCGAGCCGCAGCACACCGTGATCTCTTTCTCGGGATCGACCGTAATCCCCTGCCACACGCCCATCTGCCGCGCAATCGCGTTGCGCAGATTCTTCGCGCCCCAGGTGATGGCGTACTGGTTCACGTCGGCGGCAACCGCCAGCTGCGCGGCCTGTTTGATCTCCGCCGGAGCAGGGAAGTCGGGGAACCCCTGCGCCAGGTTGACTGCCCCGTGCAGCATGGCTTGCCGCGTCATCTCGCGAATGACGGACTCGGTAAAGTGCCCGACCTTGTCGCTGAGAAAATGCTTGCCGGGCCGAGCGCCAGAAACGCCGGGTGCCCCATTTCTCGCGTTCTTGGCGAGAAGTGGGGATTTGAGATTCTGGGGCCGGGACGACTTCCTGGACGTCTGGGCTGTAGATTTCCTAGCCTTCTTGGGATTGGTGGAAGTGCGGTCTGCCATAGCAGGCAGACTAGCAGCGCGGCCGTAGTAGTTTCAAATCGGAACGACGTATGGCACAATTTGCTGTTGGGTGGCGCAAAATCGGCGGAATGACAAGTGTTTTGAGAAGGCATGTGCTTCACTGCATGGGATTCACTTCATGACCAATTGCTTTTTGAAGAGTCTGAGTAAGGAGACGGGAATGAAATACGGATTCGTAGTGATTATGATGCTGCTGGGTTGCGCGTCAGCGGTCGCCGGGCAGGCGAATGCCCCGGCCAAGCCAATGAGTCCGCTGGAGCAAACGCTGATGGCTGCGGAGAAGAGTTTCATTGAGGCGGCGAAGAAGGGCGACGCTGGGTTTTTCAAGCGCACGCTCGCCGATGATTTTACGTTTGTCGACTTCGCCGGCGAACTGGCGGGGCGGCAGGAAATGGTTGACGCCATGTCCGGCGGCGGGTTCGATCTGCTCCCTTACGACATGAAGGTCGTGCCGGTAAGCGACGGGGTCGCCATTGTGACCTACAACGTGGTGCTGCGCGTTCCCGCGGCTGAGGACCAGGGGCCCCCGCCGCGATATCAGCACTTCAGCACCACCTGGGTTAAAAAGGGAGACGCGTGGAAGATGAAGTTTCTGCAGATGACGGTGGCGCATTATGGAGACTGGTAGGAATTACAATTGTTGATTGTTGATTTCTGATTGTTGATTGAAAATCGGCCAGGGAAATAGTTGACGCGCTGCTTGGCTCAAGCTTACTATCTGGCCGCAGTCGGCAAGTGTTTTCAATCAGCAATCAGAAATCGACAATCAACAATGAATTGCGAGGCGTGCGATGAAAAACACAGGAATGATCTTGACGGCGTGGCTGGTGCTGGCAGCGGCGGCGATGGCGCAGATGGACATGCCGAAGCCGGGGCCGGAACACAAGAAACTCGACATGTTTGCCGGTTCCTGGACGCTGGAAGGCGACATGAAGCCAGGCGCGATGGGTCCGGGCGGCAAGACGACCGAAACCGAGAAGTGCGAGTGGATGGAAGGTGGATTCTTCCTGGTCTGCCATACCGACTACAAGACCACGATGGGGAACGGATCCGGCATCTCGATCATGGGCTACTCCGCCGACGACAAGTCCTATACCTACCGCGAGTTCAATAGCTGGGGGGAATTCACCGACGCGAAGGGCTCGCTGGATGGCGACACGTTCACCTGGATCAACGACTTTAAAGAGGGCAACATGATTAAGGGGCGGTTCACCATGAAGGTTACTTCGCCGGCATCGTACAACTTCTCGTACGAAGCATCGCCGGATGGAACGAAGTGGACGCTGGTTATGGACGGGAAGGCGACCAAGGCGAAGTGATCGCGGCATGGCAATTTTGACCTGACAATTGTCATGCTCCACGGCTGACGAATCGCACTGGGCAGACGCGTCGGGGTCCGCTACGATCCTCGCGAAATGCTCCCTTAGATTTGGCTACGCGCTAGAGGCTACCAGCGAACAGCCAGGAGCTTTTCCAACCAAGGAGTGCGCACATGGATCTCAAGGCGATTCTGATTTCAACTCTCGTTCTATTTACGGCTTCCGCGTGGGCACAGATGGCGCCCACGCCCGGCGCGGAAGTGAAAAAACTCGATTACTTCGTGGGAACGTGGGCGGTGGAAGGGACCATAGCGCCAGGTCCGTGGGGAACGGGCGGAAAATTCAGTTCGACCGACACCTCGGAGTGGATGCCGGGCAAGTTCTTTGTGGAGGGTCATTCGGACTTCAAGATGCCTCCGGAACTGGGCGGCGACGGCATGGCAGTTTCCTACATGGGGTACGACACGAACGAGAATGTATATACCTACAACGAATTCAACAGCCAGGGACGACGGGAGAATTCGAAGGGCACGGTCAGCGCCGATACCTGGACGTGGACCAGTACGCAGAACTACGGCGGGCAGGAGATCAAGCAAAAGATGGCGATCAAAGTGCTAACGCCGACAAGCTATACTCTGAAGTTTGACGTATCGACGGACGGCACAAACTGGATGCCGTTCATGGAGGCGAAGGCGACAAAGAAGTGAAGAAAATGCATTTCCTATTTGCGTTTGTGTTGGGGCTCGGATTAGGAGCGCTCGGGGTTTCGACGGAACTGCGTGCGCAGGACGCGAAGCCCTCGGGGTCCGCGACTGAAAAATCGGCGGAACCCGCTGCCACTCCGCAACCGGACGCGAAAAGTAGACAGACATATTCGGGGATGTACGCGTTTCTGAAAGAGGGAGAGTTTGTGCAGGTGACGGTGGAGGACGCGGGACACGTCACGGGATTCGTTTCGCGATTCGGCGACGGAGAGAACGACAAGGGAGAATTCCTGGACCAGTTTTTCAAGAGCGCCAAACTCGAGGGAAACAAGTTGAGCTTCACCACAGAAATGGTCCACGGAGTGACGTTTGATTTTAAAGGAACGGTCGAACGCGGTGAGGGGAAGAATCCTGGGGATGACGCTTATTTCGTGCTCAAAGGCACGATCACACAGAATGTGAGCGACGCGAACAAGAAAGTCACGTCGCACTCCCAGGATGTCGTGTTCAAGATGTTTCCGCAGGAAGAAAGAAAGTAGCGAGTCGCGAGTACCGAGTACCGAGCAAAACCAGAAGAGTGCGACAAGACAGCGGAATTTCCCGGTACTCGCGACTCGGTACTCGGTACTTTTGCTATTGCCCCGCGCGGATGGGCGAGAGGCTCAGGCGGCCGGGGGCCTTCTTGCGGGCGCCTTCGGGGCCGTAGACGAGGTCGGGGCTGCCATTGGAAATGTTGGATGCTTCCGCCAGGGTCGCGGCCAGAGCACGGTAAGAGCGGCTGATCTCAGGACTTTCCTGCAGGACGACAGGGATGCCTTGGTCGATCGAAGGCGAGACGGCATGGAAAGCGTTGGGAACCTTCCACAAAACCTTGCAGTTGGTGACCTGCTGAACATCTTCATCCGTGAAGCCGGGAATCTTCTTGTAGCGATTCAAAACTATGCGTAGCCGGTCGCGGCCGCTGCCTTCCTCGAGGAAGGCGTGAATGCGTCCGGCGCTCCAGAGAGAAACCACGTCGGTCTGCGCAACTACGAGCACGGCGTTTGAGAGGTCGGAGAGCAGGCGCGTGGTGGGGTCGAGACGGCTAGACGCGTCGACAATCACAAACCGGTAGTGATTGACCAGCAGATCGAACAGGCGCGCCAGTTCACCCGGCGTGGGTTCGGTCGGATAGGGCTGCTGCGGCCCGGCCAGAAGATGCAAGCCTTCCTTGGTCGGGGTCATGAGTCCATCGAGCAAAGAGCCATCGAGGCGGTGCAGGTTCTGCAGCGCGTCGAGCACGCCGAACTGCGGCCGCAGGTTGAGGTGAAGAGCGGCATGCCCGATCGGAGCGAAGTCGACGAGAACGACATCCCCGTGAGTCTGCTGCAGCGCTACGGCGGTGTTCACGGCGGCGGTAGTGCAGCCCGCGCCGCCCTTGGCGCTGAGGAACGTAAATACCCGCGCCTTGCCTTCGCCTCCCAAGCTTCGGGTGCGCGCGGAACTGAAGCGGGTGAGCGCTTCGAGCAGGGGCTCGAACCCCGCGGAGTCATCCAGATACTCGCCGGCGCCGGCGCGCATGCTGGCCACAATGCTGGCGGGATGCGTCATGTCGCCGTTGGCGAAGATTCCGATCTGCTGCGTGGTGGCTCGAATCAATTCAATGGTGCGGATGGCGCGCTGCGAGTCTTGCGCAGGAATGTTGACGATGACGACTTCGGCGCGCGAATCCTGAAGCTGGCGGAGGATGGAGTCGGTCGGTCCGGCGGGAAACCCCACATGACTGAACACCGCCTGCCCCAGGCGCGTCGCTTCCAGGCGACTTTCTAGCGCAGCTAAGTGGTCCTGGTCCTCGGTCAGGAGGGCGACGGCGATCCCATGCATAACGCGGTTCTCGCTGCTTTCTCTCGGTGTCTGCATGTTAGAAAGAGAACCTTCTCTCCGCCAAGTGACCTAGGTAACCAAACCAACGTGCTTTCCCCGCCATACTCGCGACGCGGCACGGACAAAGCAACAACGTGATCTACATCTCGAGGGGGGAAACCAACGGTAGAAAACTCAGGCTTGTCCGCCTTTGTTAGCTGCCATTGTAAGACAGGACAGCAAAGTTGAAAAGGTCATTTTTGCTCTGCTGCGGGAGATTAAGCCCATTCAAAGGACAGGAGAGTCTCAGAGGCGGAATCGGGGCGGAATCAGCCCAAGACTGGACGGGCAGCCGAATGCGCCAGACGACGGTCCTCGTTGTGGGGATGAAGGGCGGAAACGCGCGGGAAGGTGGCCGAAGACTCGGAGGATTCGGCCAGATATTCGTAGCCTTCAAAGCGCACGGCGACGCCGATTTTCGTTTCCGCTTGGGCCGATCCAGCATCGTGAGCAGCGGCAGGCCGGACGACGCGCAATACGCGGCCGCGACAGCGTACCGGCATGTTCTCGCCCAGCGTGATCTCGGACGGCATCCGTAACGAAAGCTCGATTTCGGAGCCTTCGGTGACCGGCGCGTCGGTGAAAAAAAACACTCCGCGCGAACTGAGATCCTGGGTAAAACCCACGCCTTCGATGGAGGTCCCGGGCTGGCGCAGCGAGAGCGGAAGAAGGTACGGGAACCGCTGTCCGACACGGCGTTCAATCCCCACTGGAGGAGTGGTCATAGTAGCCTGACTTCCTTTGCCGAATCGCCGCAAGCGCAGGCGCTACTTTAGCGCAGAGCGGGCAGGAAGAGAAGTTCCAAATTCGTTACCGGGAGAAATATTCCCAAATTGGTCATTCGCTTGCATTTGGAGGCTTGTGGGAGGGGCGTTCGGCGTGCGAAGCACCCCTTCTGTGGAAAAATCGAGCGGATCGAGCCGCTTGCGCTGGTGGGTGTGGAAACTCGCCCACGATATAGTAGTGCGCAAGATGGCGCGCAGTCATCCAAAGAAACGAACGTGGCTGAGTCGAAAGTTTCCATCCCAGAAAATGCGCCGGCGAACGGCGAGCCCGCGCCCGAGAGCGGCGGACCGCGCTGGCAGGCCGCCGGACGCGCCCTGCGGCATCGCAACTTTCAGCTTTTTTTCGGCGGACAACTGATTTCTCTGATCGGCACCTGGATGCAGACCGTGGCGCAGTCGTGGCTCGTCTACCGCCTCACCGGCTCGGGATTGAAGCTGGGTGCAGTGGGGTTTGCCAGCCAGATCCCGGTCTTTCTGTTTGCGCCGATCGGCGGGATTGTCGCGGATCGCAGCAACCGCAGACACGTGGTCATCGGTACGCAGATCGCGTCGATGCTGCTGGCATTCGTGCTGGCGGCGCTAACCCTTACGCATGCTATCGACCATCGGGTGTGGCTCATTTTCGTGCTGGCCGCGCTGCTCGGGGTGGTGAACGCGTTCGATATCCCCGGACGGCAGTCGTTTCTGGTCGACATGGTGGGCAAGGAAGACTTGATGAATGCGATTGCGCTGAATTCTTCCATGTTCAACGGGGCGCGCGTGATTGGACCGGCGATCGCTGGCTTTCTGGTCGCGCGACTGGGCGAAGGCTGGTGCTTCTTCGCCAACGGAGCCAGCTACATCGCCGTGATTGCCGGACTGATGCTGATGAACGTGCACGCTCCGGCGCGGGTTTCAGCCAAGACCTCACCGCTGGAGCACATCATTGAAGGATTTCGATTCGTCAACCGCACGGCGCCGATTCGGGCGCTGCTGATTTTGCTGGGACTGGTGAGCGTGGTAGGCATGCCGTACGCGGTGCTGATGCCGATTTTCGCGGACAGGATTTTGCACCACGGGGGGCAGGAATTTGCGTCGCTGATCGGATCGCACGATCTCGGGGCGGTGCGGCTGGGCATTCTGATGGGCGCAGCGGGCGTGGGAGCATTGCTGGGCGCGCTGACCCTGGCGCTGCGCTCCGGTTTGAAGGGGCTGGGACGGTGGGTCTCGGTATGCTGCGCCGGGTTTGGCGTGAGCCTGATGCTGTTTTCGTTTTCGAGATCGTTCTGGCTGTCGGTGCTGCTGCTGCTGCCAGTGGGATATTTCATCATGCTGCAAATGGCGTCGTCGAACACGCTGATCCAGGCGATGGTGCCCGATGCCCTGCGCGGTCGGACCATGGCGGTGTACTCGATGATGTTCATGGGAATGGGGCCGGTGGGAGCGCTGCTGGGAGGCGCGCTTTCGGACCGGCTGGGCGCGCCGCTGACGGTCGCCATTGGCGGGTTTGCCTCGGTGATGGGAGCGTGGTGGTTCGCCGTGCAGTTGCCGAAGATTCGCGTGGAAGCGCGGCAGTTGATCATCGCGCAGTCGATGACCGGCGGAGAGCCGTCGGAGGAGATGACGGCGCCGGTGGCGGAGGAATAGGGCAGCGATAGCGGTCCGCCGACTCGGAGGTCGATGAGCGAGATTGCTTGGTTTCAACAGTTACCGAACGCGACGAGAAACTATCGTGGTGAGTACCGAGTCTGTCCCTTCCTCAGGCCTTACAGCTCTGACCGACCCATGTGATGGATTATCGGATCACGGCTTTTTCGGCGAGACAGACGGTGCAGTTCCAGACATTGCGCTCTGGATCGCGAGCGCTCCTTAACTAGGGTTTGCGCACTGATCGCGAGGAATCCGACAAGCATTTTCGGCTGTAACGTCGCCGTCCCATTCCTCCAACGCCGATAGCGAACCGAGTTGCCGACGATTAACCCATAAAATTGTTAACGAAACTGTCGTAACATCTCGATTGCACTCAGCGACAAATCAATGAGCGCTAAGGCCGGCGATCAAGATTCCCTCCCGACGGAACCGGTGCTGGAGTGCCGAAGAATCAGTTCATCGGAAGAATCAGCTCATCTGCTGGGCGCTAGTGCGGATGCCGCAACTCGTTGGCGACTTGATTCGCGGTCTGGTCCATAAGGTGGGAGAGAAGGATTTCGTCCGGCGATTGATCGTGCGCTCTAACGATGCCGGAGGACCATTCTTCCAGTTCCCCCGCCCGCATGATCCGGTACGAAACGGTGGCACGGTTCTCATCGGGAGCACCAGTACGAGGGTCGCCCGGCGCACTACCGATCTGAATTGAGCGGGGCCGGGGATTGTTAATGTCAGGCGTGCCAGAATCAATTATCTCAATTACGTTGGTGTGCAGAATGAACTGGCAATTCTGCTCGCGCACGGCTGGATCGGTCTCTGTATTTGATTCCAGCAGGACGGTTTCTATGCGGGCAGCCTTGCCCTTGGTCACATCCTTGCCCTTGTTGGCTCGTTCGAACGCCTTAATCAGTTGGTCACGCTGCCAGGTCGTGTCGATGAGGCTGTGCGAGCCATTCTGGAGGGTGGAGACGCAGAGTCGAATGGGCTCAGGTCGATTCTGGGCATGGGCAAAGGACGTCAACATCAATAGGATTGGCGACAGCAAAGCCGACAGTCGTCGCATCGAGGCTCACCCCCTTGTCGGAGGAACGGAACACCAAACAAGATACACCTGCAATCGCCAGCCAGGCGAATTTCGACTTAGCAACCGGGAGTCAGGTCGCGGTCTCTCTCGAAACATCTCTATTCACTCATTGCCCCTCGGAGGGGCCCACCGAGGCGTCTATAATTCTGGCCATGAGGACTACCAGGTTCTGCACTGTCTCTATCCTGTCGTTCGCATTTTTATTCAATGCAGTGTTGCTGGCTCAGACCGCGGACGCCGATCCGCTCGCTCCCACGCAGGGCACTAAGTCGGCCGCGGAGATCGATCACGAGTGGCAGGCAGCAGTGGCGAAATATGATGGCGCACGCGCCGCGCTCCTGCGCGAAGTCGACCGCCAGGACAACGACGGTCCGTACCGCGCCGACTGGGAAACGCTGCGCAAGTTTGAGATTCCGCAGTGGTACAAGGACGCGAAGTTCGGCATCTTCATTCACTGGGGCGTGTTCGCGGTGCCGGGCGCGATGAATGAATGGTATCCGCGCAACATGTATCGCAAGTCGGACCCGGCGTTTCAGGAGCATCTGAAACGCTACGGGGCGCAGGATAAATTTGGCTATAAGGATCTCGTTCCGCTGTTCAAGGCGGAGAAATGGGATCCGGCGGACTGGGCGCGGCTTTTCAAGCAGGCGGGCGCGCGTTACGTGGTCCCGGTTGCCGAGCATCACGACGGCTTTTCTATGTACGACTCCGGCCTGTCGGACTGGACCGCGGTGAAGATGGGGCCGAAGCGCGACGTGATTGGCGAGCTGGCAAAAGCAGTGCGGGCCGAGGGACTGCACTTCGGAGTGTCTTCGCATCGCGCCGAGCATGGTTTCTTTTTTGATGGCGGGCGCACGATTCGTTCCGATGTCAATGATCCGAAGTACGCCTCGCTCTACGGGCCGGCGCATGCGTGGCTGACGGATCCGGCGCAACCAGTGGCGAATGACTGGACCTATGTGAGCCCGGAATATGCCAATGACTGGCTGGCGAGGGCGACGGAGATTGTTCAGAAATACCAGCCGGAGGTGATGTACTTCGACTGGTGGATCGGGCAGCCGAATTTCCGGCCGAACGTCACCAAGTTCGCGGCCTTCTATTACAACTACTCCGCACAACATGGAATAGCGGGCGTGATCAACATGAAGGATTACTCCCTCGACTGGCAGGCCGGAGCGCGCGACTTTGAGCGCGGCATGAAGGAAGGCATTGAGGCCGAGCACTGGCAGACGGACACGTCGATCAGCAACATTTCGTGGGGCTACGTGGAGCACGATCAGTTCAAGACGCCGGAGTTTATCGTGCATCAACTGATCGACATCGTGAGCAAGAACGGAAACCTGTTGCTGAATATCGGGCCGCGGCCGGATGGGACGATTCCCGACGAGGTGCGCAACGCGCTGCTCGAGATTGGCGGCTGGCTCAAGCAGAATGGCGAAGCCATCTACGACACCACTCCGTGGACTGTATACGGCGAAGGGCCGACGAAAATTCAGCCGGGGTTTGGACATGATCAGGACACGAAACCTTATACAGCGGAAGATTTTCGTTTCACCCGCAAGGGGAACGTGCTGTATGCGATCGAGATGGCGTGGCCCGTCAATGGGCGCGTGGGGATTCATGCGCTGGGAGCCGCGCAACAGGCGAAAGGTTTGCAGATCAAGAATATTGAATTGATCGGCAGTGGAGAGAAAGTGGAGTGGCACCAGAGCGACGATGGCGTGCAAATGCAGTTGCCGGCATCGACTCCCGGGAAGTATGCGTACGTTTTGAAAGTTACGCTGGGGCAGTAGACGACGGGTACCCTCTGACCCCTACGAAGCGATCACCCGATAACCCTCACGGTTTTCGCTGAACCTGTTCTGAATATTCGTGAAACCGGCACTTCTCAAGCGTTCTATCAACTGTTCGAAGCGAAATGGATAGTAGTCAATCGGGTAGGAGCGCACCGACACTTTTCCGCCAGAATCAAAGACTAAGAGCACTTCAATCGTGTGAGCGTCCTCGAACCTCTCCGGAAAGTTCCAAATGTAGATGGGCAAACACCGCTGCCCCGCGCGCTCTCGCCACTGATAGGGCGTGAAACGTATTTTCTCTTTCCGAATGTGCTCCCAATTGCGAGAGTCAATGACGAGTTTGCCGCCACTCCTTAGAACGGTGCGCATTCCCTGCACCGACCGAAACATTTCTTCTCCGTTGCGGGAGTGCCCGATTGCGTTGCCAAGACAGAAAACCAGATCGAAGGGACCGGCAACGTGAGCCGGTAGATCCTCCCAGATACAGCACTTCAGCGGGACGTCTACCTTGGCGTTCCTGGCGGCAAGATCCGCTTGCTCGATCATTCCCGGGCTGCCATCCGAGCCACTGACTTCATAGCCAAGCTTAGCCAGCGCTATTGCGAACGTTCCGATTCCACAGGAGCAATCCAGGATGCGTGCCTTTGGGCCGGCGTCTTTCAGAACGTCTTCGTGCTCCTCAAGGTAGGGCTGGCCGGAAGAGACATAGTCCGAGTAGAGCCAGTGGTAGTTCGCAGCGAACTCGTCGTATTGCGACATCGCACTCGTAATCGGACCGGTGCTCCAAACTCGGCTACAGGCTGCGGAAGCGCTCTTTCACTTCGCGCACGAAATCCACGAAGCGCGGCTGGGTAATGATCTGGGGATGCCAGCACAGATCGCGCTCGATCAAATCGTAAGTCTCGACGATGTGCGAACCGGGCAGGGGATTGCCTTTCGCGTCATGATCGCGTCCCATCAGCCAGAGGTGGTCAGAGACGGCGGCGGCGGCGGTAATGTCGTGCGTGACCACAATGATGGTATTGAGGTCGTCCATGTTCGCGACCTTCTGAATCAGCTCGCTGGTTTTTTCCAGCATAAGCAGGTCGAGGCCGCTGAAGGGTTCGTCCATCAGCAGGAAATGTTCGGAGCACAGAATCTGCTGGATGATGGCGCAGCGCTGGCGCTGTCCGCCGGATAGCTGCACCGGGTAAAGGCTTGCCTTATCGAGCAGGTCAAACTCGGTCAAGTATTGGACGACTTTGGCGCGCGCGGTTCTTTCGTCTTTTTCTTTCTGGTTTGCCGCGAGCATCAGGTTCGACATCACGGTGCGATGTGCGAACAAAGGATAATCCTGGGAGACGACTCCCACTTCGCCAGCTTGCACCGGGCGGTCGAGGCCGTTGATGGTGACGCGGCCCGAGGTCGGCTTGTTCAATCCGGCGATGATGCGGAACAGCTGGGTCTTGCCGATGCCGCTCGGCCCGAGGAACCCGACGACCTGGCCCTGCACGTGATCAGTACAGATGATGTCTTTGATTTCCGCGGTGACGTGTTTGAGGATGGGACGGCCGTCGTATTCGAGGGAAACGTCGTCCACCTTCAGCAGCGTTTTTCCGTAGGTATAGGAAACCATGATGTCGTTTTCTTACTTGCGTTCCAAAGTCAGATCCGCGTAAGGACAGAAAACCTCGCGCAGCAGGCCGATGCCGTAATCCTGCGCCAGGCCCAGCAGCAGAATGGTCAGCTGAATCGCAAATACCGCGTTTAATTGAAAATGTTTGTTCTGATTCAGCAGCATGGCGCCCACTCCGCCTTCGGAGCGCGAGATGCCCTCGACCATGGTAAGCATCATCCATCCCATAGCCGCGTTCTGGCGAAGCACTTCAAAAGCCTTGTCGGCTTGACCGAGTATGACCACTTCATAGACCACGCGCCATTCGTTCATGCGCAGCGTGCGCGCCAGATCGAACTCTCCTTTGGGTATGCTGGCGACCACCTCGGCCATGCCGGTGACAAAAAATACCGACACCGAAAAGACCAGCAGATACAGTTTGAGTGTGTGTCCGGTGCTGGCCATCAGGGTAAAGAAAAACGTGAGGCCCACCATGGAGAGGAAACGCAGCTTGCTGAGCAAGGTCACGATCGGACGAAAGAATGGGATGACGGTCAGGTAGGCCATGCCGAGCGAGAGCAGGGTCGCAAGGGCGATCGCCTCCAGATTCAACACGAAGCTGGTAATGAGTTCGCCACCCAGGCCTTCCTCCCACATTTCGCCGAGCGCCTGGAAAACTTCTTTCGGCTTGGGCAGGAAGACGGTCGGCGAAAAAGCCCAGATGAAAAATAGCAGCAGCAGCTGGAATCCGACCATCCAGCGCACGGTTTGTTTGGAGATCACCCGGTTGGGTGAAAAAACCTCAATCGCCTGATTCATCTGGGCTTGCCGTTACCCTCAAACCTTGTCATTTCGAGCGAAGCGAGAAACCTGCTTTCCCTTCGTGCCAGCAAACAGCAGGTTTCCTTCGACTTCGCTCAGGACAGGCTCTCGTCGCTGCGCTCCTCGGAATGACAAACGTGGTCGATTCCGTTCGTTGCGATTTAGCTGCCGAGCAGCGTGATTTCCACGCGGCGGTTAGCGGCCTTGCCCGCGCTCGTCTCGTTGGTGGCCACTGGATTTTGCGAGCCGTGCCCCGCAATCTTGAAGCGGTTGTCGGGGAAGTTGCGCGGCGCATGCTTCTGCAGCCAATCTTTTACGGCCGCGGCGCGCGCATCGGACAGCGCCTGATTCACTCCCTCGCTGCCGGTGTTGTCGGTGTAGCCATCGACCTGAATGAACAGACCGGTGATGGCCAAGGAGTCTTTCAGTTCCGACATGGTGCGCACGCCTTCTTCGGTGAAGGTTGCCTTGCCAGTATCGAAGTTGATGGAGTACGACCGTTTCGAAACCACCGGCCCGGTTTCATTGGCGGCATATTGCGGAGCCTCGCCTTCCGCTCCGCCGCTGCTCATGCGCGCCTGCGCCCCCGTGATGTATGACTTGTCTTCAATGTCTTTCACGTCGGGAATTGGCGTGTCTTTGAACAGCGCGGGATATTGCTGGGTCGCTATGTGGGCGAACACCGTGTAAGTCGACCGGAAGTTGTCGTTGCTGCCCGGCTCAAGGCCGAACAGAATCAAATTGTCGGCGAGGTTGTTAACGGTCGATCCGCCGAGATCAACCTTCAAGTTTTGCGCGTCGTTTTCGGTTACGCCTTTGTAGTACTTGTACCAGTAGGCTTCATCCTGGTCGGCATAAACTTTGGCGCTGATCGCCGCAGCTTTATGCAGCACCTGATCGAAAGCCTTGACCTGGTCTCCGGCTTCGAAGGTAGCGGCGAGCATGCCTTCGATCTCGGCGCGATTGCGTTCGAAAAAATTCTTGGGACCGAGAATCACGGCGGGCATCTGCGAACGATACTGCTTGGAGCTAACTACTTTGACTAATCCGCCCTTCTGTTTGGCCACGGTCACGTCGCCGGGCGTCCAGGTCACCACGGCGTTCACGCAGACGTGCTTGGTTTCTCCGGTGAGATGTCCGTCTTTCACGACTTTGCGGTCGTCGCACTTCCCGGCAACGTAGTCGGCCGCGGCCACGTTGTAGTCGGAGGCGTTGATCCAGTTGACCGCGTCGGCATCCCACGTCTTCTCGTCGGGATTATTCTTGATGCCGTTGTCGCCTTCCCACTTCTGGGCGATGTTCCAGTCGCCGTCGCGCAGCACACCTTCCACCAGCAATCCTTTCGCGGCCTGCGGATTGCTCTTCACCTCGGGCGGCGCCATGAGCGAATCTTCACCGCGGCTGTAGCCGGTCGCGCCAATCACCTTCGCCTGGTAATCGGGTCCAAGCTTCTTCAGTTGCGGGTTGATGGCAGCGAGGAACTGTCCCGAACCATCGCCCATGATGACCACGAAGTTGGCGCCGTTGGAACACTGCGACGAACCGCTGGAAATCTCGCGAGCGCAGGCGATCAGGTCTTCCTGCATTTTTCCGGTGTCATCCTGGCGGATGAGCATCAGGTTGACGCCGTGCTTTTCCATCAGCGAGCCTTTGGTCGTGCTGGCACCGCCGTTGGCGTAGATCAGGTTCATCTGGGCGTTCCACTCCCAAATCTCACCGCGGATCAAAGTTGCGGGCACGGTCGCGGCGGACGAGGCGGGAAGCGCGACCGGTTCCACGTTCTGCACCAGAGCCTCCTTCACATCCGGCAATGCAGCCTTCTCCGGCACGAGCGCCTTCATCACGCCGGGAGTGGGAATCCAGCCAAGTTCGGCGGCCTTGCGAAGTCCAAACACAAAGCCCGCAACGAGCAGAATGATCAGAATAATTTTAGGGCCAGCCTTGAGATGTGCCATGTCTTGCCTTTCCTCCCGTGTACGACTCTTCCTGGTTCAACTCCTGCTTAGAAATTCCGTTACTTGAACATGTCGCCGTAATCGCCCGCACTTTTCGCCGCCGGCGGAGCGTCCGCAGCCTTGCCCGCCGGAACCGGCACTGGAGCGGCGGTTGCGCCCGGCAGCAGGAATGCCGTGTCGGTAGCGCCCGAAGTGAGCAGTTTCTGCTCGTAGGCGTCGAGTTTTTCGAGGGCGTCGGTCTCGACCGCGCCGTTTTCCAGATCGATCGTGTCCATGAAGTTCTGCGCCAATCGCTGGAAGTCTTCCATCTCTCCGAGCTTGCGGCCGGCTTCTTCGGCAAGATGCTCCATGGTCTGGTCGTAAAGTTCTTTTTCGTCTCCCGTGCCCTTGATGACGGCGAGCGCCGTCCGATAGGCGCGGAAGGCTGTGTTGATGGTCTTGTATTCGATCTCCGCCTGCTTGACCTCGTTGTCGGTGTCTTCGATGTAGAAGTCGATGTGGACGGCCCACTTGCTGAGCAAGTCGTAAATGCTCTGCAACTTGTTCAGCAGTTGCTGGTAGCTCAGATTCGACTTCTGCAGCCGCCCCGCCTGGTTCGCCTTGGCCTTCATCTGCAGCGCCATGCGGAGCTGCTCATTCTGGTCGGCGCTCGTAGTCGCGAGTTTTTTGGCGTGGGCCGCGAGGCGCATGTTCTCGCTGGCCAGGGCCGAGTTCTTGTCGATGATGTTTTTCAGATACTGAATCTGGCCGCTGACGTTGGAAATCTGCTGCGACATCACATCGCGGCGCTTGCGCATCTGCGACAAGTGATCTTTCAGGATGCCGATGGGATCGATATCGATGATCAGCCCGGTAATGGCCCTCATCAGCAGACGGAAGAGCAGGCGCGTGCGGCTGCTGAAAACAACGAACAGGATCGCGCCCAGCATCAAGGCCAGCAGAACCATGTGCAAGGTATCGGCCAGCATCGAGACGATGAAGGGCACGATCTGGGCCCAGCCGTAAACCACGGCCGCCGCGGCCAGAGCGATGAAGATCATCCCTGTCTTGCCTTCGGGGCGCGACCAGAAAGACTTCAGTTCATCGCCGATATTCGTAGGTGTGGAAGGCGTTATGCTCATGGGGCTTTATCCTTAATCTCTTCTTTATCGTTAATCCCTATCCCTGGGTTACCTATCCTTGGAGAAGGCTGACGTACTTGGCCTTCTCCTGATCGATTTCAAGAGCGCGCCGCTGGGCCGCGATGGTGAACTGCGATTCGGCGCGCTGAATTTTGCCCTGCGCCCCCACCAGTTCGTTGGTGACGTCGGTGAGCCGCTGCTGGAGTTGCGCAATCTCTTTCTGCTTTTGCGCGATCGCGTCGGTCACCTCTTGCACCTTCTTCTGGCGATCGTCAATTTCACGCTGCTTCGTGGCTGCGGCCGAGGCGGCGAACGATTCCTGCTCGTTCTGCAATGCGACTTTCAAGCCGTCAAACGTGGCGAGAATCTTCTCCTGGGAGAGCCCTTCTTGCGCCTTGGCCTGAACCACCGCGGTCTTGAAACGGGTACGCTCGTCGAGCGAGGCGATGGCCGATAGCGGATCGAGATACTTGTGGATCGTGGCGGCGACCTGGGTCGCATTGAAATTGGTTTTCGCCAGAATTCTTTGATAGACGTGCTCGGCCTCTTCGCTCAACGGCTGCGTGCTCATGGTTGGCACGCTCACGGGCTGATAAACCGCGCTGTCCGTGAAAGACGCGACTGGCGGGGCGACGGCGGGCGCCGCTTCTGTGTGCGGTTGCGCATGCGCTTGAGCCTGTCCCTGACCCTCCGGCTTCGGGTCGTCGTCCTCGATGATCACATGCTTGATGCCGTCAAAGAATTTGTTGCTCATAGCAAACTCCTAACGTTATGTTACGTACACTCCCGCCTGACAGTTCCACGAGGCACGGTTCCCATTCTTCTTTTGTCGGTATGTTACTGAAAATGATCGCCTCGGCATAGCGTTGCGTGGGGACGAGGTGCCTGCTCTACCAATAGCTGCCTGGACCGCGGGCAGACCATCCCTGCGGCGTGGTACAGAGGATGCTATGTCCTGACACGGGTGATGTCAACGGCGGGTTTGATGCGGAATATTGCACTTCGCAAAGCCAAGTTTGCAGAAGATCACGGCGGTGCACGGCTGAAGCCGCGCCCTTCCCAAACCCCATCATGCGAACAACTCCAGTGCACCGCGCGTTTTAGTCTAGCCGCACAAGGAAAACTGATCCCTCGGGGGTTTCAGTTTCAGCGGCCAGTTTCTGCGCGCGGTCGCGGTCGTCATCAAGCACGCGGATACGGATCCACCAGTCCCCGGCGGGGCTCGCGAAGCATAAGACCTGAGCTGTGCGGTAGCGGCGCTTGAGGTGATCGGCGAGTTTGTTGGCCGCCGGTCCATGGGGAAATCCGCCGATTTGCACGGCCCATTTGCCGGGCGAATCCGGAGATGCGGACTGCATCAACTCGACTTTCACTTCGGCGACGCCGGGCTGCCAGACGTCGAGCTTGCGGGCGGCAGCGAGAGAGAGATCGAGAACGCGCCCGGGAATGAAAGGACCGCGGTCAGTGATGCGGACCAGCGCGGTGTGTCCGGTCTTGACGTTGGTGACGCGCACGATGGAGCCGAGAGGATAAGTCCGGTGCGCGGCCGTCATGGCGTGCATGTTATAGACTTCGCCGTTCGATCCGCGGCGGTTGTGGTAGGGAGGACCGTACCAGCTGGCGAGTCCGGTTTCGGTGGCGAGAGGCTTGGCATTGGCCGGGAGCGTGGGCTCGGCGAGGTCGGCATCCGCTTCTTCTTTGGATTTGGCGGGTGGGTTTTCTTTTGCTGCCGGGATGGTTGCGGCTGGCCGGGACTCGGTCGGCTTAGTCGTGGTAGCCGGTGGCGGGGGCGGTGGAACGCTCACGCGCACCTGCTTATGCTGGCCGCAGCCGCTCAGCAAAAGAATCGCGATGAGAACAATCAGTAGCATAGCGACGCGGACGAAGTGGGCGCGGCGGCGTGGCGTGACTGCGAACTGAGTGCTGAATTCGGCTACTTGGGCGGGTGGTGGTGCTGCTCCATGTAGTCGGCAAACTCCGTAAGTTTCTGTGAGGCTGTCCGCAGAGCCTTGGTGGAGTGCGTGCGCACGGCGGGGACCACCTCGTCGTTGAGATATTTGATGAATTCGGGAATCTCTTTTTCCAGGCGCTCGGCGGCTTCGTTGATGGTTTGGCTGACGCGTGTCGAAGCGTCTTCCACCTTGCGGTTGAAGTCGTTCATGGTGCTCCTCGCGATGACTCGGCGTGAATGCATTCACGCGTGGTGCGGATGCCAGGCAGGCCTATTATTTCGCGGCCGGGGGACGAGGTCAATGGCAGCGGAAATACGGGCCGCGCAGTCTGCTGCAAGAGACAGTGCTGTGCACAGCTGGCTTGAACAAGGATTCAATCCTTGATAGAGTAAGGATATGGCGAAGGTGACTTCCAAGCTCCAGTTGACCGTACCCAAGGCGATTGCCGACCAGTACGGGATCAAGCCCGGGGACGAGTTGGACTGGGTGCCTGCGGGGGAGAGCATTCGAGTCGAACTGGTGCGCCGCAAAGCCAAACCCGGACACCAATTGACGGTCGAGGAACGGCTGGCGCTGTTCGATGCCAATACGAAGTGGCTGGACGAGATCCAAGCGGAAGAGTTGAAAGAAGCGAAGGTCAAAGCAACGCGCATCACCCGTGAGAATCGGGGCTGGACGCGCGAGGAACTCTACAACGATGATCGGGGGCTCCCGCGTGGTTACCCTCGTCGACACTAATATTCTGGTCTACCGCTGCGACCCACGAGATTTGGCCAAGCGTGACGCCGCACGCGCGGTGCTGCGCCGGGGAGAGTTGTCGGGAGACTTTCGCATTGCTCACCAGTCGCTGGTCGAGTTCGTAAACTCCGTGATTCGATCGCGAGGCGGGGAGTCGCCGTTGATGACGCGCGAGGATGCCGCTCGCCAGGCCGAATTGTTTATGACGGAGTTCCCGGTGATCTATCCGAGCGAACCGGTCTTTCGCACAGCGCTGCGAGGGATGGCAACCTATCGGCTCCCATGGTACGACGCCCATCTCTGGGCTTATGCTGAGCACCATAGCATCCCAGAGATTCTCTCGGAAGATTTTGAACATGGACGCTGGTACGGGACAGTGCGGGTGTGGAATCCCTTCGTGGAATCGGGATTGGCGTAAGGCGAGAGTTTGCAAGCTGCGTCTCTGCGGAATCCATTTCGATGTCATCACGCAAACTCCAAACAGGTTCGGATTCGATGAGGGCCGCGTTCCGCAAGCGGGTGCTGGCCTGGTATGACGAGCACGCGCGCGATCTGCCGTGGCGCGCGCTGCCGCGAGCAACAAGGCCTAGCGATCCCTACCGGGTGTGGTTGTCGGAGATCATGCTGCAACAAACGCGGGTGGCAGCGGTGATTGCGCATTATCACGAGTTCCTGCGGCGGTTCCCGACAGTGGAAAAGCTGGCGCGTGCGCGCGAAGCCTCAGTGCTGGCGGCGTGGAGCGGCCTGGGATATTACCGGCGGGCGCGCATGCTGCACGCGGCGGCGAAGGTTGTCGCGCGGGAACTGGGCGGGAAGTTTCCGGAGACAGCGGACGGCTTGCGGGCGCTGCCCGGCGTGGGGCGCTACACGGCAGCGGCCATCGCCAGCATTGCGTTTGGCGAGCCGGTCGCGGTCGTGGACGGGAACGTGGAGCGCGCGTTGCAGCGGGTTGCGGGGCAGCGTCTCGCGGCTGAGGATTTCTGGGTGGCGGCCGAGAAGTTGCTGGATCGCGGGCGTCCGGGAGATTTCAATCAGGCGATGATGGAACTGGGAGCGACGGTGTGTACGCCACGAGATCCGGCGTGCCTGACTTGTCCAGTGGTGGAGTTGTGCGCGACCCGTGGGGAAATGGCCGGACGGGCAAAGGCGGAGCGGCAGAAGAAGCGGGAGATACATTATGCGCTGGATACGCGAGACGGCGCGGTGTTTCTGGTGCAGCGGGCGCGGGATGCGCGGTTGATGGCGGGAATGTGGGAGTTGCCGGAGATTCCCTCAGGGGCTAAAGCCCCGTCCAACAGGGCAGGCGCAATCGCAGCGCTGAGAGCGCTGCGCCACCCAAAAGCAAATCGCGAAGCAAATCACGGGGACAGCGCTAAATCCTGCTTGAGCCTCAAACACTCGATCACAGTGACCGACTACACCGTGCAGGTCTGGCACATGGCTGCGTCATCGCGCGTCGAAGGAAAATGGATTCCGGTCGAGAAGCTGGCGGGGGTCGCGCTGACGGGGCTGGCGCGAAAGATTCTGCGGAGCGCAGGAATCATGGCTGCAAGCCTGACAGCCACCCGCAGTTCATCTGATTTAAGATAAGGCCATCGGGGCGAGCGAAATGCGCTGGCTGCGCGAGATCCTGAAGGGGCGGATTGGAGGACAACCAATGGCGGCATTGGCTACGGGGACAAAAGCGCCACAATTTGAGTTGGAAACTTTGGACGGGAGGCACTTTTCGCTGGGCGATAGCGTGGCGCGCGGGCCGGTGGTGCTGGCGTTTTTCAAGGTGTCGTGTCCGACGTGCCAGTATGCGCTGCCGTTTTACGAGCGGCTGTATAAGGCCTACGGGCATAAGGGTGTTACGCTGGTTGGGATTTCGCAGAATGACGCCAAGGAAACGTCGGCGTTCAACAAGGAATTTGGCGTCACGTTTCCGGTTCTGCTCGATGACACGCACTCCTATCCGGTCTCGAATGCCTACGGGCTGACCAACGTCCCTACGATCTTCTGGATCGCGCAGGATGGGGAGGTTGAAGTCTCGAGCGTGGGCTGGCTCAAGGCGGACTTTGAGGACATCAATCGCCGGATGGCGGAGGCGGGGAAGATTGCCCCGGCGGCGATGTTCAAGCCGGGCGAAGATGTACGCGACTTCCGCGCCGGTTGAGGGTCGAAAAACTAGCCGCCGGTCCGGCGGATAAGCAAAGCCGAGCTTCGCTCGGCAGACGGGCGAGGGCGCCCGTCCCCACACAATCAAACCACAGCTACCCACAGAGGCCACCGAACACGTCTGCGCATCCGGACACGTCCGGGCGTGTGCATTGTTCCGGGGGGTGGGTGCACTCTCGTGCTGCTGGCACTGGCACTTCTCATGCAGCCGGGGCGGGATGGTCCTTTACAATCCTTGCAGATCTTCACAAAAAACAAAGTCTTCCAGTGAGCACGTGTAGTGGGAGAAAAAGCCTCTTTATGCAAGGAATTCTGAAAATTACGTCGGCGTATCTGATGGTGGGCGCGAGTCTGCTCGCTTATGCAGAAGGCGGGGCTGGCGGCGCGAAGGGTGCGAGGAGCGTGCCTTCGGCGAAACTGCCGGGAACCGCGATTGTGGCGCTGGAGACGATCACGCCGGAGCACATTCGCTGGCACGTGCGCTACCTGTCGCACGATCTGCTGGAGGGGCGCGGGACGGGGCAGCGCGGCGGAGACATCGCGGCGGAATACATCGCCACCCAGTTTGCCGAGTATGGGCTCAAGCCTGCCGGCGACCATGGGACGTATATGCAGAAAGTGCCGCTGGTGGGGATCACGACTCTGCCGGAAACTCAGTTCTCCCTGGTGCCGAAGCAGGGCGAGACCATGAATTTGAAGCCGCTCGACGAGTATGTCGCCTACGACCAGACCCAGCAGCCGCAGTCCGATGTGGATGCGGACGTCGTTTTTGTGGGATACGGGATTGAGGCGCCGGAGTACGGCTGGGATGACTACAAAGGTCTCGACGTGCGTGGCAAAGTTCTGCTGATGCTGGTGAATGAGCCTCCGTCGGATGATCCCAAGTTTTTCAAAGGCAAGGCGCTCACTTACTACGGGCGCTGGACCTACAAGTATGAAGAGGCGGTGCGCAAGGGCGCGGTGGGAGTGCTTCTGGTCCACCAGACGCAGATGGCGAGTTATCCGTGGGAAGTGGTGCGGAATTCGAATTCGGGAGAAAAGTCGTTTCTGAAGCTGGAGGGTCCGGCGCTGAAAGTGGCGTCGTGGGTGCATCTGGATGTGGCGACGAGGCTGGCTTCGGCATCCGGGATGAATCTGGAAAAGATGATGAAAGACGCGCAGACGCGCGAGTTTCGCCCCGTGAGCCTGGGGGCGCGGCTTAGAGCGCACATGGTAAGCAAGGTCCGAAGTTTCGAATCGAATAACGTGCTGGCCATGCTGCCCGGCTCGGACCGCAACCTGGCCAGCGAGGCCGTCATCTACACCGCTCATTACGATCATTTCGGCATTCGTCCGGATATGCCGGGGGACAACATTTTCAACGGCGCCAATGACAACGCGACGGGATGCGGCATTCTGCTCGAATTGGCGCGCGCCTTTGGGACGGCGACGCAGCGGCCGCGGCGGTCCATTCTGTTTGCCGCCGTCACGGCCGAGGAGCAGGGGCTGCTGGGATCAGAGTATTTGGGCAAGCATCCGCCGGTTCCGGCGGGAAAGATTGCCCTGGATTTGAACTATGACGATGTGAAGCCGCTGGGAGCGCCGGAGGAAGTGCAAGTCTCCGGGGCGGAGCGGACGACGTTTTATCCAGCGGTCGAGGCCACGGCGAAGGAGTTTCGGCTGGCGATCCGCGCGGATGCGCTGCCGGAGGCGGGACACTTCTACCGCTCTGATCATTTCAGTCTGGCGCGGGTCGGCATTCCTGCGTTTTCGATCAATGAAGGAATGAAGTACAAGGGGCACACCGAAGCCTGGGGGCTCGAGCAGGAACGCGAGTACGTGGAGAAGCATTATCACCAGCCCAGCGATGAGTATCGTCCCGAGATGGATTTCGTGGGCGACTCGGCGATGGCGCGATTTGGATTCGCGCTGGGGTGGGAAGCCGCGAGTTTGCCGAAACGGATCGAATGGCAGAAGGGCGATGAGTTCGAGGCAATGCGGGCGAAGAGCCAGTAAGCGCGTGTGCCATGTCTCGGCCCAGGTCAGGAAATTTGCAGTCCTACTGCCGCGGCAAGCTTGGCCTGCCGCTCATCGAACGTCCAAAAGGCTTGGGCCTTGAGTTGAAGGGCCGCGGCAACGTGCAAGCTGTCCAGCGTTCGCATGCCGAGGCGCGGACCATGCCGGCGGGCCAGTTCCGCGCAGGTATCCCAAACGGATTCTGGAAAGTTGACCGTGAGCCAGAGTCCGCTTCCCAGATCGCGTGCCAGTTCGGCCTGTGCGCGTCGAGCTTCGAGCGCAGTAATCTCCTTGCGGAAAACATGCTGCGCGACGGCGTGCATCCATTCGGCGCGATGGAGGGGAGCAAACCAGATCCGCGGTTTTGAGGCCATGCGAGGCTCCGCCTCGGCCGAGTGGCGATCGGGCAAGTAGAGGGAAACGAAGAAACTTGTGTCTGCGTAGATGCTCAAAAACGGCCGCGTTCCTCGATCACCAGGTCAGCCCCTGACACGAGCCGTTTACCGAAGATCTTCTGACGGCGGCGGGCGAAATCAGGCCACTGCTCAGGGACGGATTGCCGGTGCGCCGGGACAATGCGGGCAATCACGTTCTGACGCTCGCGGAGTTCCACGGTCTCGCCCGCGCTCAACAATTCCTTCAGGCGGCGAGTGTCGCGCAACTGGCGAATATTCACAGAGAGCATGGCATATTGTGGCACATAATGTGCCACATTGCAAGTAGGCACGTTCCCTAGGAGCTGCGAGTTCGCGAAACGACCCTCTTCCCTAAGACCAACGAACCCCACAGCTTAAGGCCGGTAACCGAGGTAACTTTAGCCGTTGGGCACGGCATGCTAACCTCGACCTGTCCGTTTGAAATCAGCAACTTCCAAATACTCCTGATCCAGGAATGCCGAGACTGCCTATTTTCCGTCTGGGTGGAGCGCCGGAAAAACCGGCGCCACCAAATCTGGCTGCGTCGACGCCCTTCGTTGCGCTGGAGGGAATCTCGGTCGGCGTCGACAACTTGCGGCACGATGTAGTGCTCAGTCCGCGATTTGCGGAGCTGGCGCGGGCGCAGATTTCAAGGTTGATCGCCCGCCACGGCGAGTTGGAAGGATTGCTCTCGGCGGAGGCCCCGCCAACCACCCAGGGTCCTTCGTGGATGCGGAACCAGGCGGGAAGAGCATCTCGGCCCAAGATTGATCCGGCAGACTGGAAGTCGGCGCTGGCCGAGTTGCAGGTCGCATCGCTCAATCGAGCTAAGAAAGAGTTCAAGCTGTCGGTCGACGTTCTGGCGCGGCTGGCGGTGACGAAATTCCTGCGCACGGAAATGAACCAGCAGTTCCTGCAGGTGCTGGAGCGCTGCCGCGTGCTGCTGAAGACCTACGATAACCTGCGGCAGCAGAAGGCGCACGAGTACCGCGAGCGGCTGGCGCAATTCCAGGTGCGCAAGAAGATCATCCTGCGAAAAACTGGGCAGGAAATTTTTGAGACCTTGCGCGAGGTGGAGAAGAGCACGCTGGCGCGCACCCGGCGTTCCTTGTTTGGCGAAGAAACCAGTGGGGGAAGCTATTTCACGTATCCGCTTTTTCTGAACCGGCTGCTGTTTTCTGAAGACGGGCGGGACGACTACCTCTGTGCCGAGCATTACGTCATGTTGGGCAACTGGGACCGTGATCCCGATCGCTATGGCCGCATGCGCGAGGTGGTCTCGGGATTTCTGCGCTCGCAGTATGGCGAGGAAGTCAGCGCGGAAACACTCGATTCCTGGATGAACGTGCCGGAAAACGCACGGGCGCTGGTGGGAACGGGAACGCCGGAGGGTTCCGACGAAGGGATGGCGCAGCAGGAGCGGCTGGCGGCCTGGGTGCGGCTGCTGGAAGACGAGCAGGTCATGGAAAACGTGATTGCCTCGTACTACGTGGTTCCCTTGCTGGGCGAGTATGCGCCGCGCATCAATCCGCAGCAGTTGAAGAGCTCGCTGACTGACCGCACTGAATGTGACCGGGTCGAGCGCATGATTCAGGAGCACGGCAAGCTGACGCCGAACAGCCTGTATGCGGCGGTGGCCAAGGTCGCCAGTTGCCGCGGGGCGGAGCGGGCAAAAGTGGCCGCACGGTTCCTGGGGGATTTCTTTCACTATCACCGCGACCTGCGGCGGCTGGAAGTTTTGAATGGGGCGCTCGATTCCGTCAACCTGGTGAGCAACGAACGGATTCAGGAACTGTCGCGGGTCAACGGAACGCTTTATGAGTTTCTGCTTCCCGAAGAACAGGGACAGACGGACACGGAACGAGTGCTACGGCATGTGGTGCTCAAGGCCGACGTCCGCGACTCGACGCGGCTGACGCGGACGATGATGGAGAAGGGGCTGAATCCGGCGTCGTACTTCAGCCTGAATTTTTATGATCCGGTCAATAAGCTGCTGGAGAAGTACGGCGCCCGCAAAGTATTTCTGGAAGGCGACGCCATCATTCTGGCCATTCTGGAGCGCGAAGGCGAGCCCGGACTGGCCGTGAGCCGTATGTGCGTGCTGGCCCGCGAAATCATCGAGATCGTGCGTGGGTATAACGAACTGATGCAGCGTTCGGGCATGCCGGGTCTGGAGCTGGGCCTGGGCATCACGCTGCAGGAGTCGGCACCGCTGTACCTGATGGATGGCGAGCATCAGATCATGATTTCCGAGGCGCTGAACGAAAGCGACCGGCTGTCTTCCTGCAATAAGCGGGCGCGCAAGGTGATGGAGCCCAAGGCCGGGCCGTTCCACGTGTATGCGTTTCAGGCGGCGGAACTGGACGAGAACGGCAACCCGGAAGATGTGATTTTGAGCTTCAACCTCGGCGGCATTCGCATGAATGAAGCCGCCTTCCGCAAGCTGCAGCAGGAAATTACGCTCGATCCGCTCAAGGTGCGGCTGCCCGCCTCGCTCGCCTCCGACCGAGGCGAGTATAAGCTGTTCAGCGCCACGGTGGCCGTCGACCGGGACATTTTCCGGACCATTGTGGTGCGCGAAAGCCGGATTCCGCGCATCGATCCGGCTGACTTTTCCGTCACGGGATGGACCGAGCGCTCGTACTATGAAGTCTGCACCGATCCGGCGATTTATGCGGCACTGGAAAAGCACCGCGGCGCGAGCAGGGGGTAGGGGTTCGCGACCGGCGTCCATCGCCTGCAAGAGAAAACCAACCAACCACAAAGGGCGCGAACCACGAAGGGCTTAGTTTGGATGCTTTCCTTCGTGTGCCTTCGTGTCTTCGTGGTTAAAGATCTTCCGACCGCACACTACCGCCTGGTCTCCGCGCGCATCCCTTAGGCGGACAGAGCGTTTATAATCTTCTGCTTCGGCATTCTGCCGCAATTCTGATTGTAAGGACACCCCTTGCTCGATTTCTTAGGAGATTTACGACGGACTCATATGTGCGGGACGCTGCGCCCTTCCGACGCCGGCAAGAAGGCCGTGCTCATGGGATGGGTGAACCGGCGGCGCGACCTGGGCAACTTAATTTTTATTGATCTGCGCGACCGCACCGGCGTGACCCAGGTTGTGCTCAACCGCGAGCTGGACGCGGCGGCGCACGATAAGGCCAACACCCTGCGCAACGAGTACGTCATCGCCGTGATCGGCACGGTGAAGTTGCGCGACGCCGACACCGTCAACCAGAACATTCCCACCGGCGAAGTGGAGCTGGTGGCGAGCGAAATCCGCATTTTGAACGAGTCGAAGCTACCGCCGTTCTTGCCGTCGGACACGGCGCTGACCAACGAAGAGACGCGCCTGAAGTATCGCTATATCGACCTGCGGCGCGAGGTCATGCAGTTCAACATTGAGACGCGGCACAAGGTGGCCAAGGCGATCCGCGATTATCTTTCAGGGCAGGGATTCTTCGAAATTGAGACGCCCTTCATGACGCGTTCGACGCCGGAAGGCGCCCGCGATTATCTGGTGCCGAGCCGCGTGCAGCCGGGAGCGTTTTACGCGCTGCCGCAGTCGCCGCAGATGTTCAAGCAGATCCTGATGATTTCAGGATTCGACAAATACTTTCAGATTGTGCGCTGCTTCCGCGACGAAGACCTGCGCGCCGACCGCCAGCCGGAGTTTACTCAGATCGATCTGGAGATGACTTATCCCCAGCCAGAACGGGTGTGGGAAGTGGTCGAAGGATTTCTGACGGCGGCATTCCACGCTGCGGGCAGTGCGATCAAAACTCCGTTCGTGCGCATGGACTATGACGAGGCCATCCGGCTGTACGGGATCGACAAGCCCGATTTGCGGCTGCCCGCGTTCACCGACGTGCGGGAGTGCTTCACGGCAGAGAATCTGCAGGAACTGGCGATCAATGCGAATCTGCCCGTGATTGCCCTCCGCACGCCGAAAGTTGGCGAGCTGTCGCGCAAGGAGCGCGACGACATCAAGCCGATGTTTCACTCCAAAGGCGGCGCGAAGATTTTCGAAGATTTCAAGCGCATCGGCAATAAGTTTCCTGACGCGGCGGCTGCGATCGCGAAGAAGACTGGCGTGGAGGAGGGCGACTTGATCGTGCTGGTGGCCGGATCGGCACAGGCCGGGCCGCAGACGGCGATGCCCGCCCACCGCAAGGTCACACCTGCGGAGCTTGCGATTTACGCGTCGGCGGGACTGCTGCGGCTGGCGCTGGCGCAGAAATATGCAGATCGGCACGGCATCTTCAAGAAGTCCGGCGACCCGGCGAAAGATTTCCGTTTCCTGTGGGTCACGAACTTCCCCATGTTCGAGTGGGAGGAAGGCGAGAAGCAGTGGATGGCGGCACACCATCCGTTTACATCGCCGCATGAAGAAGATATGAAACTGCTGGAAGCGGGTGTGGAGTCGTTGAACGATCCGCAGTCTCCGTTGAGCGCGGTGCGGGCGCTGGCTTACGACGTGGTGCTGAACGGCACGGAGCTGGGCTCGGGCTCGATCCGTATTCACCGCCAGGACATTCAGAGCAAAATCTTCCGCGCGCTGGGCATGACGGAAGAAGAGGCGAAGTCGCGCTTCGGATTCTTTCTGGAAGCGCTGGAGTATGGCACACCTCCGCATGGAGGGATCGCGCTGGGCCTCGACCGCATCGTCATGATCATCGCCGGCGCTGAAAGTTTGCGCGAAGTGATTCCCTTCCCCAAGACAGCGCGCGCCGTGGATTTGATGTGTGACGCGCCCACGCCAGTCAGCGACCGCCAGTTGCGCGAGTTGGGGATTGCGGTGAAGAAGTAGACGGAGGTTCCTGATTTCGAGTCCGGTCTGACAGTGTTGGGCTTCTGTCCTTGGCTTCTGCTCTTGGATGGGTTTTCTGCTTTTGGGTGGCGCAGCGCTTTGAGCGCTGCGGTCTGTGGCACTCAAATTCAACCGGCTTTAGCCGCCGAGGTCTAACCCCACACTATCCCTGAATCTTCTGCACCAACTCCCCGCGAGCCACCTGCACCTGTTCCCCGGTCGCCAGATTCTTTACGGCGAACGCATCCGCCTTCACTTCGTTCTCGCCGACGATCAGAATGTACTTGGCCCCTGCCTTGGTGGCCGCCTCAAATGACTTCTTCAGCCGGAAGCCATCATCTCCTAACTCGACCACCAGATCGTGACGTCGTAACTCCCGCGCCAGCCGCGCCGCCTCGGCATTCATCCCCGTCATCGGAGCCACATACACATCCGGCTTGCGCAACACGCTCTCGGCCGTCTCCTTGAGCGACATCACCAGCCGGTCCTCGCCGATCGCAAATCCAATCCCCGGAGCCGCCGGTCCGCCCAGCGCCTCCGACAGCCCATCATACCGCCCCCCGCCGAGGATCGCGTTCTGCGCGCCCAGCGCTCCGTGCGTGAACTCAAAGGCCGTGCGCGTGTAGTAGTCAAGCCCGCGCACCAAACGATCGTTGATATGAAACTCGACACCCACCGACCGCAGAATCGCCTGCACCGCTTCAAAATGGGTGCGGCAGCCTTCGTCCAGAAACTGGCTGATGCGCGGCAGCGTCTCGATGATCGGCTGATCCTCCGGCACCTTGCAGTCAAACACGCGCAGCGGGTTGGTCACCGCTCGCCGCTGGCAATCGGCACACATCTTTTCCTTAACCGGATCGAGCGCCTTACGCAACGCCTCGTTAAACGCCGCCCGGTCATTCGGACATCCCACCGAATTCAACTCCAGATTCCAATCCGTGATGCCCAGACGATCGAGCAACGTGGCCAGCATCTCCAGCACTTCCGCATCCCGTGCCGGAGACTCGCTCCCCGCCGACGCCGGCCCAATTACTTCCGCGCCAATCTGATAGAACTGCCGGTACCGCCCCTTCTGCGGCCGCTCGCGGCGAAACTGTGGGCCGATGTAGTAGAGCTTGTTCAGCCCGCGATCCCAAAGCTTGTGCTCGATGTAAGCGCGAACCGTCCCGGCAGTATTCTCCGGACGCAGTGTCAGCGACTGCCCCTTATCGCTCTCGGCCCGTCCTCGATCTTCCCACGTATACATTTCCTTCGAAACAATATCCGTGTCCTCGCCCACCCCTCGCGCAAACAACTCCGTCGACTCGAAAATCGGCGTGCGAATCTCCTGGAAGTTGTAGGCGCGGAACACGTCCCGCACCGCCGCCTCCACAAAATTCCACCGCGCCGTCTCCGGCGGCAATAAATCGCGCGTCCCTCGCACCGCTTTAATCACGTTGCTCCTTTCACGCTGTCATCCTTCTATGAAAACGGGCGTACCTGTCCACAGGTATTTTTGCGGCGATGCGGACAGGCTTCTATTCGTGCTCGAGGCACATAAGGTATGT
>Ga0209040_10000008_pt1 | contig 161673 bp, 138 predicted proteins | sample BogFormECP12_OM3_FD_188240 | JGI IMG/M metagenome (GOLD analysis project Ga0209040, IMG submission 188240) | Bog forest soil microbial communities from Calvert Island, British Columbia, Canada - ECP12_OM3 (SPAdes) (version 2) | ecosystem: Environmental > Aquatic > Freshwater > Wetlands > Bog ... | reverse complement strand
AGATATTGTTCATCCAGTTCAGATAAATCTGGCGGTAGTTGTCCGGGACGATGGTAATCTCGCCGCTCTCGACAGCTTGCTGGGCGCGATCGGCCAGCGGCTTGATCTTGATGAACCACTGCTCCGACAGCCGCGGCTCGACGACGGTTCCACAGCGGTCGCACTTGCCGATGGAGAGCGCGTAGTCTTTCTCACTGACCAGAAATCCTTGCTCCTGCAAATCGGCCAGCACACGCTTGCGGGCTTCGTATCGATCCAGCCCGGCATACGCGCCGGCGTTCTGGTTCATGTGGGCGTGCTCGTCCATCACGTCGATCTGCGGCAGGTTGTGGCGCAGGCCAGCCTGAAAGTCGTTGGGATCGTGCGCCGGAGTCACCTTCACCGCGCCCGTGCCAAACTCGGGCTGCGCCAGTTCGTCGGTGATGATCGGAATCTCGCGATTCATCAGCGGCACTAGAACGTGCTTGCCGTGCAGATGGGTGTAGCGTTCATCTTTCGCATTGACGGCGATCGCGGTATCGCCGAGCATGGTCTCGGGGCGCGTGGTCGCGACGGTGATGAATTCCGTTTCTCCGCCAGGCGGCGTGCCCGGCTTCTTTTCAACGACCGGGTAGCGAATCGCCCATAGCTTTCCGGCCACGTCCTCGTGCTTCACTTCGAGATCGGAGATCGCGGTCTCGCAGCGCGGGCACCAGTTGACGATGTATTTCCCGCGATAGATCAAGCCTTCTTCATACAGACGAACAAAAACCTCGCGCACCGCGTGCGAAAGATTTTCGTCCATGGTGAAGTACTCGCGGTCCCAGTCGACGGAGGCGCCGAGGCGCTTCATCTGGTCAAGGATGGCGCCGCCGTAGAGCTTCTTCCATTCCCAGACGCGCTCAATGAATTTTTCGCGGCCCAGGTCGCTGCGCTTCTTGCCTTCTTTGGCCAGGGCGCGCTCCACCATCATTTGCGTGGCGATACCGGCATGATCGGTGCCGGGCAGCCACAGGGTGATAAAACCGCGCATGCGGTGCCAGCGCACAATGATGTCCATCTGCGTCTGGTTAAGCATGTGGCCCATGTGCAGGCGTCCGGTAACATTCGGCGGCGGCAGCAGCAGCGTGAACACAGGCCGCGTTTCACCTACTGGCGGCGTGGGCACGGAGAACAGTTTTTCTTTGATCCAATAGTCGGCCCAGCGCGTTTCAATCGCGCCCGGCTCGTAGGCTTTGGGCAGTTCGTGAGGCATCTTTGTGAGCGATGACGAGATTCGGCACAGGAGAATCCGCCAGCGGAAGAGTAAGTCCTGATCTTACAGGCGCGGGAAAAGAAGGGTCAAACGGGAGGGGGGGTGAGAACAGGAAGGGAGGGAATATGCACCCCTGACGAGTCCGGCTGACCCGGAATGCAATTTGTCCATCTCGCAGTCTTCGCGTGGACAGTGAATCCTGCATCAGTGCGGCGTCAATTTCAGCACTCGTTCTGCGGCTTTTGGCGCAAGGGGCACTGCAGAAAGCTCGTTGGAGGCTGCCGACTCCTCGCCTTTTGCGTTAACAGCTGTCGCGACGTAATAGTAGGTGGCCCCGTTCTTTAGTGCACTTCCGCTTGCCAGCGTTGAGTGTGTGTAGGAAGTTGTTGTAATTCCTGGGATTTTGCTCCGGCTACTAAGCGCGACTCCTGCGGTCGTCGAATAGTAGAGGTTGTACATTGTTGCACCGACAGCAGCTGTCCACAACAGTGACACCTGAGCATTGCCGGCTACGGCAGCCAACCCCACTGGAGCGGACGGAACGCCTGACGCGAGCGCAGGCACCGGCGCGACTGGAGTTGCTGAAGCTTGATTGGAGGCCGCTGACTCGCCGTTTTCGTTGACTGCAGTGGCCACGTAATAGTATGGGGTTCCGTTCTTGAGTGGGGTCCCGTCCGACAACACGGAGTGAGTGTAAGAGGTTGTTGTAATTCCGCTGATTTTTGTTCCGTTATCGGGCGTCACTCCCCCGGTCGTCGAATAATAGAGATTGTAGCTTGTCGCACCGGCTGAAGCTGCCCACTGCAGAGATACTTGCGCATTGTTGCCCACCGCAGCCAAGCCAGTAGGTGCAGCAGGGGAATGTGCGGCTGCCGCGGTCGCGTTTGTCGCCGAACCCGCTTCTTCTTGAAGTTCCTGCAAGCCGTTCGCCAGGGTACCTGCGTTGAGATATGCGATCAGGTCTCGCCTTGCAGCAAGAAGTGGGTATGCGGTTGTATCAAGGGACAGATTGGAAACAATGGTAGCTCGCACTTTATCCCGTCGGGTCTGCATCGCGACTCCTATGACGGGAAATGCCTGCTGGGAGAAAAAATTCTTGTCAATCGACAATGACAAACCAGAGAATCCAGTTCCGAGTGCACTGAAAATCGTCTTGGTCGCGCCATGTGTCGCTATGCTCGCCGCGCTGCTCAGCCCTAAAGTGAGAAAGTCGCCGCCGACTGCGGCCGTTCCCTTCGCCGTGAAGAGCTGATTGTAGTATTCGCCGTAGACGACGTCGATCTGGGCCATCAAGCCATAAGCAATATTGTTACGCGCCTGTTTCGCCAAATCAGCATTTGCGTTAGGGCCCGGAGTCATCGCACTCTTATAAGTCGCGACATCGTTCGTGTAATCTGCCACAGTATAGTCCGCCGGATTGATCGGTGTCGGGGCCGGCGCAGTTATTCGGAAACGGTGTGTGCATCCTGGACACAAAGTCATCATGGTGCAAATCAGAATCGAGGGCACGATAATACGCGCCCGGGCAGGAATCGTTGTCCAACTTTGCATGGACACCTCCTCACAGCGAGTGCGGAATCCGAGTCTGGGCCGTATGGCCTATCTCATTGCGTCCGCACTCGCTAAAATGTGACAACTTCCAGATCGTGGCGATTCGGTTTCTAGCGATCCTTTCGTATGCTGGGCACCACCCAGAACAAGTCTTCGAGGATGGGCCGCTTAAATTTGTTTCGCTTGCTAAACGCCTGAGTCGATCATGGACACACTTCCCTGCCACTCACGCACCGAATGCAATGTCCTTTTTTCGGATCATATTCGCAGCACCGCTCGCACGGAGGTGGGATCACTACCGGTGGACCGGGCGGAGGAGGCGAGCTGCATTGTGCAGATTCAGAACAGCTTCCAACAGCCCACCTGCACCAACCGCTGCCATTGCATGCACAGCACAACCCAGCTGACGTCACTGCGCCGCCGCACGCAAGTCCTACACACGCTAGGTATCCAACTACAGTCTCGGCGGTTACCGCGCATGAGACAGCAGCAGCTGCACATGTGCCAGCCACCTTCCCGAGCTGACATTCAACGCAGCTCCACCAGCTATGTTGGAGGGTGACAATATTGTTGTTTATGGCGAATTCCTGTATCTTTTTGAAGTCGCCACCGGGCGCGAAAAGATAGAACGAATACGTTTTAGTTACTCCCGTACTACTTGTCAGCGTTAGCTGAGCAAGCGCAGCAGCATCCTTAGAATTCTGCTTCACATAGTCCTGAGCATAAATTGCAGTGATGAGATGTTCAGGGACCCCTTCAATGATTCTTTGATGCGTACTAGTTCTTCCCCAATAGTTCTTCGTCGCCGTAGCGGGTAAGAACTTCAGGCTCCGAAGTTTGCTATCAAGGAGCCCAATCTCTCGGTTCACCTGCCTGATCTGCTCAAATCTTTGAATCACTATGTCTTTGTCAATCTCTTGTGCAGCCACTTGCTGAACTATTGCAGCTGTGGTCGCCCCCTGCGTCTTTTCTTGGCTGGAGCAATAGATGGGCAGCGATGCTATGCAGCAGCCCACTAGAATGCTAATGTACTCGTGCAATAAGCCTCTCATGGCATCTCCTTGAGATATTCCGACCTTGAAACCGCGGAGGTTAGCCGCGCTGAAGGTTGTTTGACAGCTTGGTTTAAGGCGTGTGAATGTCTGAAGGTAGGCATGCCCACGCTCTACTTGCTCGAAACAACCGTCCGACTGGCATGGGACGGTTGACCAGCGCCGTTAGAGGAATGTGTAGGTACGAGCAGAATCCCGGGGGGATCGGGAGACTTGATCGCCCGATTGCGAATAAGATCACATACCCCGGTCGATGTCAGTGATTCGGCTCACATATCAAGTTAAGAAGTCTTTTACAAAATCCGAACACGCGTACAGAGTGAACAGATCTGAAGGTCCTCGTACGCAGTAGGTTGGACGAGTTGTAGCTGTGGCTGGTGAGCTTAGCAGGTATCGCCAAAAACCGTGCGCCAAGTTACATACCGCGAACAGGGGGACAGAACCTACAGGCCGATGGCCCACTCAAGCCTGGTGTTGGCTTGAGTGGGGCATTTATGGGGCTGGACAGAGTCTTGCTGCCGCCTCTTCGGGCTTTCGTGTCGCCGATTCCGACTCGATCTCCGCTGTCCCTCGCAGCTGGTTATTGGCTTTGGATCAGCCTCCAACACCCCCACTCTAAATTTCGCAAAGAACGCGAAATTTAGAATGGGGCACCCGGCGGGGACGGTTTAAAGCGTGGATTGCAGCTAAGCTGATTATTTCTTCTTGCCCATTTTGCGCGAGATCTCTTCGACGATCTTGGGACGCAAATCGGCGAGAACGCTGTCAACGATGCTGGCAATTTCGTCCGACTCGGATTCAGACGTGTGCGCCCCCTCGGGAGCCTTCTCGGCACCGGCGGCAACGGCCATGGCCGCCGCATCTTCAGGAGCGGCCGCCGCGGATTCTTCTTTCGAGGCAGGCTCGGCCGGCGAAGCCGGTGCGGGTTTGGTGTCTCCGGTCTCGCGAATGCGCCGCCAGCTGGCCCAGGCCGCGGCCGTGGTCGCCGCTATTTCAGATTCTTTTTTCGCCATATCAAATATGCCTCCTGCAGCCAGTTCGCTAAGCGCGGCTGCAATGTCTGAAGAAACTGCTACGGAAGAAATTGCCGTTCGAGAAATCACGTCGGAAGAAACTGGCTTCGCGGAAGCGGACTCCGCAGGAACTTCTTTGACGAAGGTTGGCGTAGTGTCGGGCGTCGCTGCGGTGACGGCTGGCGCTTCTTCCTGGGCAGCAACCGGGGCGGCAACGGGAGCCGGGGCGTCGCTTTTCACTTCCTCGTTCTTTGGTGCCTGGATTTCCTGGGGAGCCGGTTCTGGTTGCTTCGCTTCCGGCCCGTCTGGCTTGGCCGACTCGACATTATGAATTTCCAGACCATGCGGGGCAGTTGCCGCCGGGCTTTCGATCGCCGGACTTTGTACTGCCGGACTTTCCGCCGCCGGGCTTTGCACCGCCGCAGGACTGTCTTCCGCGCGGTCCTCTACGCTGGCTGCGACGGCCGGAGGCGCATCAAGCGGGGGCGGCACGTTGAAATCGTCTACTGGGGCAGGCTCGGGCGGCGCTGCAGGTGGCCTGATCTGCTCAGCATAGGCCGCCGCTACCGCTTCCAGTTCTTTCACGGCCTCGGTGATGGCTTCGGCCGCGGCGTTCGATACCGCAACATCGGTTACCTCGGCATCGCTTAACGCCCGCATTGCCTCCGCGCTCGCAGAAGGAGGCGCGGCAACCGGCTCGGGCAGGGCCTGTGCTGGCGAAGTTTCTGCCAGCTTGGAATCTGGTTCTGGCGCGGACTGAGCCGGCACTGGCTGGTTTTCCTCAGGCTGGGCTGCGTGCGACTGAGGTTGAGTTTCCTGAGGCTGGCACTCCGGGATGGCCGCAACTGCCGATGCACGAGCCGTCTCAGCGGCAGCCAAAGCCGCGAAGGCCTTCTGCATCTCGAGTTCGAGAGAAATCGCTGCGTCCTCCGGGGCCAGCGCAACCGCAACCGCAGTCCACCGCGAAGCTACCGCAGCCGATCCCGCTGCTGCTGCCGCCGCCAGCGCCATGGTTACGGGTTCGTCAGCGGCCTGGTCAGCACCCTGCAACCACGATCCGTTGCCTGAACCTGCGCCCGGCGATTGGACTGGATCGGGCTCCAAGGCGGCGATCGCGGCCATCAGATCGTCGTGGCTGGGGGCGGCGATGCTGCCCGCTTGCGGCGGCGCTTCGCTAGACGTCTCCGCAGCCTCTGCGATCTTTTCTTCGACTTTTGCTTCTTTTACTTCGACTTTTTCCTCGGACTTTGCTTCGACCTTTGCTTCGATTTGTTCTTCAGGCTTCTGCTCCGCGAAAGTTGCCACCGGCGGCGCTGCCTCCGTGACTTCCTGCGGGAGTTCGACGGCAGGCGGAGCTGGTTCCGCTTCTATCTTCGGTTCGGGCTTGGCTTCAGCCAACACCGGTTCGGCGAACTTGTGCTCCGTGATCTTCGCTTCGGCGGCCTTCGCTTCAGCGGCTTCCTCTTCGGTAAGCTTCCATTCGGCAACCCTGGCTTCGGCGATCTTGCCCTTAACCTGGGCTGCGGCCGCTGCCAGAGCGGCAATTTCTTCCGGAGTCACATCCTTGGGCAGACCCTCGGGCGCGAGGGCGCCAAGATCGACCCGGTCGTCCTCGGTGGCCTTAGATTCATGCCGGGCGGCAAGCGGCGGGTCTGGCTTGCGCTCGACCACCGTGCGCAAGTCCTTGTTCATGGGGTTGTAAAACGAGGAATCGTCGTTTTCGTCGGGCGCGACTTCGGCCTTTTCCTTTTTCTTGGGGAATACGATGCGGTTCTTCCAACCGGAATCTTCCTCGATCGCGACGCTCTTGTCGTAGCGCGCCTCGTCGAGCGCAGCGTTGGCGCGGGCAAAGCGGCCCGGCTTCGAGGCCTCGGGACGAGGCACAATCTTGTCTTCCAGTTTGCTGAGGGCGCTCAGCAACTCGCTGGCTTCAAAGGGCTTGACGATGAAACCGTCGGCGCGCGCGCGCTTGGCCTCTTCCGGCTTGAACGGCTCCAGTTTGCCCACTGTCAGCAGCACCGGAACGCGCGAAGTCTCCTGCGCCTCCTTGAGGCGCTGGCACACTTCAAGCCCGCTGTAGCCGGGCATGTAAACGTCGAGAACGATCAGGTCAGGCTTCAGCTCGGCGATCTTTTTCAGAGCTGCGGATCCGTTGTTAACGGTAATGACTTCGTATCCCGCATCCGCGAGAATCTTCCGCCCCATGTTCTGGGCGGTCACGCTGTCATCGGCGAGCAGTATCTTCCGGGCCAAAGGTTTCCTCTGATGAGGGGAGATAGCCCGAAGGTAACCCGAGCCACACTCCAAGTCAATGACACAGAAGGGAAGTAACTGGTTACCAGTGGTCAACACCTAGTGCGTAGGAGCTTGACCTCGGACCTCGGACTTCAGACCTCGGACCTCAGCCACGGGACCGGGGTCTGAGGTCTGAGGTCCGGGGTCTGAGGTCCGCCTTCAGAACGGAATGAGCTTTTTGAGGCCCTTCTTTTTCTTCTTCTTGCTGCTGGAGATTTCCTGGTCGCTGGCGGGGGCGGAACTGTCCGCACTGGCCGTGGCGGAAGATGACGCCCCCTGCTGAATTTCATTGACCTGCGTGGGCGGAGGCAGCGCCTGATCTGCGCCGCTGTCGGTCGGCCTCAGTTCGTTGGGATCGGCGGACGCATTCGGTTTGAGTTCATTGGGATCGACCGCGGACTCAGTCGCGGTGGGTAAGTGCCCGAAGGGTGATCCGCCCGGCGAAGTCGCGTCCGACGGGGGTGTGGATGCGGCGGGCTGTTCGGGATTCCTGATTTCCACTCCCAGGGCGCCCTTTTCGGGCACTCCCATGGATGCTCTCGCCTCGCCACTGACGATATCCTTCGCGGCTACCGGTTCCGGATCAACCAGCGGCGGATCGCCCACTCGCGCCGCGTTGGCCACGTCCGGCCCTTTCTTGATGAGATTCAATGCTCTCTGGACAGTAGTCGCCTCAACCCGGCTGTCGATTTCGGCTTTGTTTCTCGCCACGTCTCCCTTGGTGGGCCGGGGAATCGGCTGGTGCAAAGCCTCCAGGCGCTTGGTGGCATCATCAGAGCGATCCATGAGCGGATAGCGGGTGAGAATCTTCGAGTAATTTTCCGCGGCCTGCGCGGTCAGATTCGCGAGGTAGGCCCCTTTGTTTTTCTCGGGCAGGCAGCCCCGCGGCAGGAACTTCGCGTCGCAGGTGGGTATCGCACGCAGCCGCGCGATCTGCCCTTCATAGTCCTGCCCCAGCAAATACAGAGCCTCATCGGCGCGGCTGTACAGCGGATACTTTTCCACCAACGATTTGAGGCGCGCGATGGACGCCGGATAAGACTGGCGCAGGTAGTAGAAGCGTCCGATCTCAAACTCGCGTTCGCCCAGCACTTCCTGGACTTCCAGCAGACGCAGCTTGGCTTCGGGCACCAGCTTGCTGTCGGGGTATTGCAGAATCAATTTGCGGTATTCGTCCTCGGCGCGCTTGGCGTGGGTGTAGTCGCGGTCGGCTTTTTCCATCTGCTGATAATGGATGTTGGCGATCTTCAGCTGCGCTTCGGCGGCTTCCGGCATATTGGGAAAAAAGATCTCGAAGTCGCTGTATTCCTGCTCGGCCTGCGCCAGGGCAGCCGTGCCGCCCTCGGCGTACCAGGAATCGCCGACCGCCAGCTTGGCGCGGGCAATAAATTCGGAGTCGGGATAGGTGTTGATCAGGGTCTGCAGGGTCAGGCGCGCCACGTCGAAGCGGTTGTGCCGCATGGCGTCCATGGCCTTGTCGAACAGGACCTTGTCCGGTTGCTTCGACCCGACCCCAGCCAGCGGGTTTCTCGACTTCTTGTTGGTGCAGGCCGCGGTGAGGATCAGCAGCATGCCCAGAACAGCCATCACCAGAATGCGACGTGACATAGGACCTCGATTTGGTCGTGTGGGCCGGATCTTTGACCCGGCCACCGAGCGGAGCTCGGTTCTTGCACTTGTGCGGCCGGCGATTCGGACGGTGTTGGCCGCGACTACCCGCCGGGCTTTGCCCGGCCCGACCGGGTCTGAGACCCGGTCCCACAAAAAATTCAGACTTTCTGCAGCGCAGCTTCGGTCGCCGCCTTCAGCAGCGCCTGCGCATTCTTGCTTGGATCACCATTGCCGAACACGGCGTTGCCCGCCACCAGAATTTCTGCACCTGCCCGCACCACATCGGCGACGGTTTCGAGCGCCACGCCGCCATCCACTTCGATGCGATAATGCAGCCCGCGTTCGCCGCGAATCTCGGCTAACCGCCGCATTTTGTGCAGCGTGGACGGGATAAACTTCTGCGCCCCGAACCCCGGATTCACCGACATCACCAGCACGTAGTCGACAATGTCGAGTACTTCCGAGAGCGTTTCGACCGGGGTCGCCGGATTGATCACCACTCCGGCCAGGCAGTCGTGACTCTTGATCAGATGCAGAGTGCGGTTCAAGTGGCGGCAAGCTTCCTGATGCACCGACATCCAGTCGACGCCCGCGTCGGCAAAGGCGGGAATGAATTCGTCCGGATTCTCGATCATCAGATGGCAATCGAGCGGCAAATCCGTGACCTTGCGCAGCGACTTCACCACCGGCGGACCGATGGTGAGGTTCGGAACGAAATGCCCATCCATGATATCGACGTGGATGACACTTCCACCGCCCTCGGCTGCGGCGTGCACCTGCTCGCCCAGCCGCGCAAAATCAGCCGAAAGAATTGACGGTGCCAGTTCGATCAAACCTGAACTCTCAGAACCTGATGTATCAGAAACGCAGGGAAACGGCGTGGACAAAATTCTATCATGCTGCCGTGTGTGGCGCGGGCACTCCCTTCGGCAGGCTCAGGGCAGGCTCTGCCCGCGAGAGGCAGGCCAGCGTCTGGTTCACGGGGCCAACGAGGCCGCGTAGGAGGCGATTGCGACCATGTCGGCGACGGAAAGTTTAGCGATAGCGGGCTTCATTTTTTGAACGGCCGATCCACCGCGCGCGCCGTGTTGAATGTCGTAAAGTTGCCGCACGATATAGCTGGGTGAACGGCCAGCCAGCGGCGGGACTTTGCCGAGGCCTTTCAGGTCGCGGCCGTGGCAGGTGGCGCAGCGCAGAGTTTTGCTCGAGTTCCCGGTTACAAGCGCCTCGCCTTTCTTAAGGCTGCCCACCGGCACGTAGGCGATGAAGCCAGAACGGTCGTCGCGCAGTTCGGTCCGTTCCAGGTTTTCCGGGGTCTCGATGATGCGCTCGCCGATCGGCTCGGTCTCGCCCGTGTCAGTCGCCACCAGCATCCAGCCCGCGACGTGAGTCTTGGGAACGGTGTCGGTTTCGACGACACGAATCCACGGCCTTGGATGCAGCGTGGAGAAGTAGCCCGCCGCAGCTTGAATCTCTTTCTCGTTGGCCTTGGTCTCGTACGCGATCATCGCTCCGGTGGGGGCGTGCCGGGGATCGGAACTCTGGCGCAGGCCGTTCTTGAAATCGGCCAATTGTTGCGCGATGTAAGCGGCGGGAAGCCCCGCCAGGCTGGCGTTCTCGGGGCGTCCTTGCCCGTTGGGCAGGTGGCAGTAGCCGCAGGCGAAAACCTCGGGCGGACGGCCGCGCGACACAATGTCTGGCGTCGGCGGGTGATCGGCGGGATGCCAGTCGGGCGGGTTGAACATATCCCCAATTTGGCTGTCGGTGAACGCCGCCTCGCTGCCAGGCACATGCCGGGGAGTGGCGTCGGGCGTTTTCGCGGGGGCAGTTGCCACTTCATCCGGCGGGTTGATGGCATAGGCCCAAGATGGAGGCGGTTCGGGCAACGCCGCCGCCGCTGCTACAACCTGGTTCCTGGGAACATGGTTGGGCGCCGCCGGAGTCTGCACAGCCGGAGTTTGCCCTGCTGCGGCCATCACGGCGACCATCCACGAATAAATGATCCACTGTCCAAGTCTCAAGGCTGGCCGTTCTTAATTCGGAGTGGAGTTCGGAGTAGCTGGTTTCGGGGCGGCTGGAGTGGTCTTTTTGATTATGGGCTTGTTGGGAGTGTCGTCGCCCATGTCCTTCAGCTCCTGCTGCATGCGACCCTTCCACTCGTCAAGGTACTTGCTCAGAATCGGCATAGCCGCCTGCGAGCCCTCTCGCATGACGACGGGCAGTTCCTGCAATACCTTCTGGCCGACCGGCGAGGAGTAAAACGCATTCATGGCGTTGATGTCGCCTTTGGTGAAATGCTTTTGGTAGGCGGGAATCATCGCCTGCGTGATTTCGTCGACAGGCATGCCTTTGATCATGTCGTCCATGGCTTTCTTGAAATGCGCGTCGAACTCCGGGGGGACGCTGCCTCTTTCCTTGAGCGTCTGATCGCGAAATAACTGCTGCATGTTCTGGGATTGCACTTCCATGATTTGCTGGAACATGTCATGGGAGCGCATGGTGCGCAGGTAAAGGATGACGTCGTCTTTGGAGGCGGGTTCATCCGCGGCCTGCGCCAGGACGGAAACACTGCCGGAAAAACTGAAGGCAAGGCAGGCAAGGGCGATCAGCAAACGCTTCATCACGGTCCTCCGTCTACTTCAGTAGCGTATCGCAAGACCTGCCAGGCAGGCCACCGGTTTCGGCGCGTGGCCAGGTCGAAAATCGTTAACCACAAAGGACACGAAGTCCCACGAAGGAAACACGCGCGTGTTACGCTCATCGCGCGTGTTTTCGCTGACCCAATTCGCTCCGGCGGTCTACAGCGTGACCGCGGTATTGTTGTGGGGCGCGGCCGACTTTGCCGGAGGGTTAGGATCGCGGCGCGCCAACGCCTTCGTGCTCACGGCGTTCTCGCACGTCTGCGCCTTCGCGCTGATGTTCGTCATTGCGCTCAGCCAGCATGGGGCTTTTCCTGATCGCGCGAGCATCGTGTGGGCGCTGATCGCCGGCGCGGTGGGAGGATTCTCGCTGGCCGTTTTCTATCGCGCCCTCGCCTCCGGACAAATGGGGCTGACGGCGCCTATCGCAGCTCTGCTAGGTGCGGCCATCCCGACCATGGTCGACATCGCCCAGGAAGGCGCGCCCAGCCGCTGGACAATCGGCGGCTTTGGGCTGGCGATTCTGGCCATCTGGCTGATCACGCGTCCGGAACCATCCGGCGAAGTCCACGAAGGATCATCCGATATAGGCCCGTCCGATAAAGCATCCTCTAGCGAAAACGATTCTTCAGGCCGCCCCGCCGGAGTCGGGATGGCCGCGCTCGCCGGTGTTGGATTCGCAGGCTTTTATCTTTGCATCCACCAGGCGAGCGGATCGCCGGCCTGGATCGCCACCATCTCCCGCATCGGGTCGTTCACGACTACGTCCATCGCCGTGCTGGCGACTCGCGCACCGCTCAAGCTCGATCGCCCGCGCGCCACGCTGGGCATGCTGGCCGGATTTCTCGACATCGCTGCCAGCGCTCTGTTCATCTTTGCCAGCCAGCATGGACGGCTGGATGAAGCAGTCGTCATCACGTCACTGTATCCGGCCATGACCGTGCTGCTGGCATGGCTGGTGCTGAAAGAACACTTCAGCCGCTGGAAGTTTGTCGGGCTGCTGGCGGCGCTGGCGGCGGTGCCGATGATCGCGGCGGGGTAGAGGATTGTTCTATATTCCGGAATGTGGAATGGTCGAAGGATCGCCGATGCCGCTTCTCGAAATCCGCAATCTGACGAAGGTGTTCCCGCATGGCGAATCGCCGTTTGGGGGGAAGTCTCGAGGAGAAGTGCGCGCGGTGGATGACGTTTCGCTGGACATTCACGCGGGCGAGACGCTCGGCCTGGTGGGCGAATCCGGATCAGGAAAGAGCACGCTGGGGCGGCTGATTCTCCGGCTGATTGAGCCGACTTCTGGCACGGTACGTTTTGAGGGCCGCGATCTGCTCTCGGCCGGGCGGAGCGAAATGCGCAGCCTGCGGCGCGACCTGCAGATTATTTTTCAGGATCCGTTTGCTTCGCTCGATCCAAGGTTCCGCGTGGAAGACATCATCGCCGAGCCGCTCGTTATCCATCGGGTCGCGAAAGAGGGCCAGCCAGGTGATTTCTATATGCGCGGCCGGGTGGTCGAGCTCCTGCGGGCGGTGGGCCTGGACGAATCGGCGGCGCGGCGCTACCCGCACGAGTTTTCCGGGGGACAGCGGCAGCGCATCGGCATTGCTCGCGCTCTCGCGCTGCGGCCGAAGTTCATGGTGTGCGACGAGCCGGTCTCGGCACTCGACGTCAGCGTGGGCGCGCAGATTGTGAACCTGCTGGCGCAACTGCAGCGCGACTTCGGGCTGACCTACCTGTTTATCTCGCATTCCATGCCGGTGGTGCGCTATCTGGCGACGCGCATTGCCGTGATGTACCGGGGAAAAATTGTGGAAGTCGGCGACACTGCCCAGATCACGGAGCGCCCGCAACACTCCTACACGCGCAGTTTGCTCGAAGCTACGCCGGAGCTGCTGACGTAACAAGGCTCTATGAGGTTAGAACCACCAGGACCACAGGCAATCCACACGGGCGCTGAACGAAAAGACATCAATCACGAAGGACACAAAGTATCACGAAGGAAACATGTGCAAAGGTTTTTCGTGAACCCGTGGCGCTCGTGGTAAAGAAGTAGGCCGGATTGCTTGTCTAGAGGCTCGTCTGGGGCTAGAATTTCCTCGAATTTGCTCGAATCTTTGTAAGGAGACATTCATGGCCGCCGCACCGGTCCTGCCCGCTTCGCCCGCCCCCACGCCTGAATCTGCGCCGCTTTCTCAGGGTGCGCGCATCGTCAATACTTTTATTGCGCCGTCGAAAACGTTTACCGATTTGCGCCGGAGCGCAATGTGGTGGGCGCCGTTTCTGCTGATCGTCCTTCTGGGTTGGGGTCTGGTTTACGTGGCTGAGCAGAGGATCGGCCTGCAGAAAATAGTGGAGAACGGGTTGCAGGCGCGGCCCAAAGCCGAGGCGATGTATGAAAAAGCTACGCCCGAGCAGCGCGCGCAGCAGATAAAGGTCACCGGAGTGATCTATTACGTCGCGATTCCTGTGTTCTTGTTAATCATCTGGCTGATCATGGCGGGTTTGCAGTTTGGCACGCTCAAGATTGCTGCCAACTCCGATATTTCTTACAGCAAAACGCTGGCGGTGCTGGTTTACTCGGCGTTGCCGATTGTGCTGAAGAATGTGTTGGCCATTGCCTCGGTGCTTGCCGGTGTGAACCCGGATGGATTCAACCTGAACAACCCGGTCGCCACGAATCCGGCATACTTCATGAATCCAGCCGAAAGTCCTTTCTTGTATTTCATTGCATCGCAGGTGGATATTTTCCTGCTCTGGTCGCTGGCGCTGACCGCGATCGGTTTTGCCGCGACCGGCAAGGTGAAGATCGGAACAGCGTTCGCCATCGTGATCGGATGGTGGGTCGTGATCACGCTGGCCCTCGCGGCTGTACTATCCTAAGAGCGTGGCGGCGCGGGGCGTCAGCCGGCGATGGATTCGATTGCCCGGACCAGCTCTTGCGGAAGGGTCAGCGCGAGGCTGGCGAGATCTTGCTTCATGTGGTCTGCGTTGGACGTGCCGGTTAGCGGCAGGATTCCGATGGCGCGCGCGAAGCTGAAGATCAACTGCGCGGGAGTTGCATTCATCTGCGCCGCGAGCGCGATCAACGGAGGGTGCTGCAGCACTTCGGGATTCGCGGTGAGCAGCGAGAATCCCTGGTAAGTGATTTTGTGTTCGCGGCAGAACGATCGCACTTCGCGATCCCATCCGAGACGAGCAAAGCAGCGGTTCTGGACGAATGCCGGAAGTTCCGAGTGAGCGGACTCCATTTGTTCCAGGTGTTGCAGCGATACATTGCTTACGCCTATCAGGCGCGTGCGGCCGGCGTCGCGCTCCCTCCGCATTGCCTCCCAGACTTCAGCATCGGCGTCGGTCCAGTCATAACCCGAGGATGGCCCGTGCAGGATAAAGCTTTCAACGTGGTCCGTGCCGAGATGAGCGAGCGAACTGGATAAAGATTGAGCGACCTGTGTGGCCAGGCTGGCGGATGGATCGTAGGGCAAACGATGATCCTGACCGCGCTGGTAGGTGAACTTGGTCTGCAGAAACAGATCTGCGCGGGTCACGATGCCGGCGCGATAGGCCGCGGCCATGCCCTCGCCGACCCCGGCTTCGAAATAGTGCCGGCGCTGGTTGGCGGTGTCGATGGCGCGAAAGCCAGTGCGGAGCGCGAGTTCGGTCAGGGCGGCGGTGCGGTCTTCCTTCCAGGCGGTGCCATAGAGAAAGCCGGGGACGGGTGAGGGCATCCGTCATTGTGGCACGAAAACTCTTAACCACAGAGGACACAGGTGGCGCACTGAGGGGACTCTGGATTTCCTCCGTGTTCCACCGTGTCCACTGTGGTTGAGGAATTGGCTTGCCTTCGTCATTCGCGCGCCGCGTGCGGGGCCGAGTAGAATGGGAGCGGCATCAGGCCGTCGCCTCGATGGCGCGATTTCGCGGAGGTTCTTATGAAACGCACGCTCTGTCTTTTTCTGGTTTTCGCGGCGAGTGCAGTTTTCGCACAGGACAAGAATCCGGTTACGTCGGTGGTCCGGGAGATTCTGCCGCGGCAGCAGAAAAACCTGGTGGCGGCGGTGGAAGAAATGCCCGCCGATAAGTTTGGCTACAAGCCGACGGAGCTGCAGATGACGTTTGGCCATCTGGTACTGCACATTGTCGGGTCGAACAACCATTTGTGCTCAACGATTGGCGACGTGCCGGAAGTCAAGGCGGCGCCGCTGACGGAAACCGACGGGAAAGACAAGCTTGTGGCGGCGCTGAAGGCGAGTTTCGACTTCTGCTCGACCGCTCTCAGCAAAGTGGATGATTCCAAGCTGGCTGATGAAGTCGAGTTATTCGGCGGGCGCAAGGGGCCGCGGGCGTTCGCGCTGATCATGCTCACCAACGATTGGGCCGACCACTACAGTTCGGCGGCCATGTATCTTCGCTTGAACGGATTGCTGCCCCCGACGGCGCAGCCGAAGAAGTAGCATTTAGCCAGCGCATGGATTATTTCTTCGCCAGCAAGTTCCTGGCATGGCTCAGTTCCGGACGCGACGAACTGCTTCCGCCGCAGACTCTCACGAGCGTCGCGTAGTACTCCGTCGCTTCGCTCCGGTTGCCGGCCTCTTCGGCGGCGCGGGCGGCGCCGTAGAGGCCGCTAAAGCGGTTAGGGCTGTACTTCAGATCCGCCTGATATTCGGCGAGAGCCTGCTGCGGGCGTTTGGCTTCGAGCAGAATCTCGGCAATCATCTCGCGGCTGGGGATGCCTTGCGGTTCATCTCCGAGCGTTTCTTCCTTTTCTGCCAAGGGACGAAGGATGGCGACCGCGTCGTCGTATTTGCCCTCGGAAAAAGCCAGCCAGGCCCGCGCCTGCTTCAGGTCGTTCTCGGTGGCTTCGGCGAAGTCCTTTTTTTGGTCATCTACAAACTTCTGATGGATGGCTGCGATCGCGGCGATGTCTTTGCGGACTTCGTCCGGTTGGTGCAAGTGCGCCGCGCCGATGGCTTTGGCCCAATAGCCGAACGAGTCCTCCGCAGTGTTTGGAACATTCATGGGGGTAAGCGCCGCGGCGGCGGCCCAGTCGCGCATTTCAATCGGATACAAGGAAGCGAGATTCGCCGACATCGCCAGGTGCGGATCGAATCCCAGGCCGTACATGTCGTGCATCTCAGGCATTTTGGCGATTTCGTCCATGAGAGCCCTGGCATCGGACTCCCTGCCGCTCTGCATGTAGGCGTAGAACAGGAAGCTCATGGCGTGAAACTGGTGGCCTTCTCCGCCCATGCCCATAGCGGCGGTCTTGCGCGTAGCGGCGATGGAGGCGAGGTTGGATTTGATGTCGTCCTGCCACAGGCCCACGCGTGCGAAGATGTGCGACGGCATGTGCAGAGCGTGAGGAGCGGCGGGCGCGACCTGGGCATAGCGGCGGGCGGCGGGAATACCCAGTTCGGCAAGTTGCGGCTTGTCGTAGGCGTGGATCAGGTAGTGGGCGACTCCGGGATGGTCGGGTTCGGTGGCGAAAAGTTTTTCGAGGATCGCGGCCGCTTGTTTGCGGTTGGCGAAGGTCGCGTCGTCATGCGGCTCGGAGGCGAGCAGCGAGAGCGCATAGAACACCGCGGCTTCGTGATCGTCGGGATAAGACTCGTAGACCTTCTTCATCTGGTCGGAATAGGCCTTGGCTCGGGCGGCGTGGTCGAGCTTGTCGGAGCCGGCGTAGAAGGCGGTGATGGCGTCGAGGTATCCATTTTCCCGAGGAGTGGCCTTTAACCCCAATTTCTTGGCCGCTGTGGCTTCCTCCAGGCCCCGGCTTATGACCTTGGCATCGGGCTCGTTCCAGAGTTGATGCCAGATGCTCATGGCGATACCCCAATGGGCCATGGCACAGTGCGGGTCGGCCTTGGCGATGTCGAGGAATTCCTTTTCGGCCTCTTCGTACCAGAAGGAGTGCAGCAGGGCGACTCCGCGGTTGAAGGGCTTTTCGACCGACGCGGCGCAGGAGATGCGGAACTGGACGGTTCCGAGCTGGGTCTCGGTCAGATCTCCGTGGTGATGTTCTTTTTCGTCGTCGGCGGCGAACGCGGCGAAGGTGAAGAGGAACGAGAAGAGCAGCAACCAGGCAAGACGTTTCATAAGAACTCCGCTGGAACGGGAGTCTAGTGGAGCGCCTACAGAGTGGTCAAATGGGGAAAGGAAAAGCAGATTCCTCCCTTCGGTCGGAATGACAAAATCCGGGAACGCAGGATGAATCTACACACGAAAAAGCCCCTCGCTCGCGCGAAGGGCTTTTTCTGGGGGAGGGACTTTCGGGCGACGCGCCCGTCATCCCAAACTTATTTCGGCTGCTGCGGTTGATCAGCGCTGGCGACCGGGGCTCCCGTGTTGGCGGAGAGCTGTTCCAGGTCGTTTTTCAGGAGGCTGATTTCGACACGCCCTCCGCTCGTGCGCCTGGTCTTGGCGGCTTCATCGGCGCTGGGGGCGTTGCCCATGCCGACAAGGTAGATGCGGTAGACCGGAATCTCATGCTGGAGCACGAGGTAGCGCACGACCGACTCGGCCATCCTTTGCGAGGTGGTAATGGCAGCCTGCCCCTTGCCAGCAGAGAAACCCTGCACTTCAATGATGTAGCCGTGCTGACCTTTGAGGCTGCTGGCCATGGTGTCGATAGCGTCCTTGGCGTTCTTGCTAAGCGCGGTCTGGCCGGGACGGAACAGGATTTCCGCCTGGTTCTGTGCCTTGTACTGGTCGATGTTGGTGACCACGGTCTCGACCGTCTGGACGCGGGTGGTAGCCTGCTGGGCGGTCTGCTGCGCCGTGGTGGCCTTGTTGCTGGCCTCGAGTGCGTGCTGGTCGGCGGCGTCGGCGCGGTCCGAGGCCAGTTTGATGCCAGCCTGGGCGCGGGAGTCAGTGTCTCTGATGGCCTTGCTGTTGCCGGCGGTCAGCTCATCGAGTTCGTTGACGCGGTCGCGGATGGGCTCGGTCTGCCGCCGCACGTAGCTCTTGCGCGCAAAAGGATTCAGATGTCCCCAGAAGCCTTCGCGGGACTGCACCTGCAACGGGGCCTTCCCGGTAGCAGTGCCGGTGTCCGACGAAGCCGACGGAGTCTGCGTGGCGGCAGGCTGGCTCTGATCTGAACTCGTGGTGGTCTGCGCGAGCGCCGGGAAAGCGAGCACGGCGGCTAAGGGCAGGGCGAAAAGCAGGCGGTTGTTCATGATGACTTCCTCCAAGTTGGGGGAGCGTTTTTGGGCTCCGATAAAGGCTGGCCTTGAACTCTGGCGCCTACTACGGTGGCGCCTCTTCCCTGCTTCCTACTACACCTGGGATGCCAAATCGGGAGCCAGGGCGAAAAGAGCTAAATGCTTGATATCTATAGACATTGTAGTACCGTGGAGGCGGGAAAGATAGGCGGGCGGGCGGGGGCTGGGTAATTTTGGCAAACCTGATATAAAAACTGCGTGGAAAAGGGCCGTCGGTTACAGGGAGGATTTTTGGGCAAAGATCGAATGGGAAGTTTGATTTGGCTGGTCGTAATCGCAGGTTTGGCTCTGTCTGCTTTGAGTTGGGGCGAGGATTCGGGGCTGCCTTCATCGAGGATTCCGGCGGACCGGCTGCAGCAGTATTCCGATCTGGCGGTGACGTGGATGCAGCAGTATTTGCGCATTGACACCACGAATCCTCCGGGGAATGAAATGCGGGCGGTCGAGTTCTACAAGAAGATTCTCGATGAGGAAGGGATTGAGAATCGGACGTTCGAGTACGCGCCGGGTCGCGGGGATCTGTGGGCCCGGTTGCCACATGACACGACCCCCACTTCTGCCGCAAAGGGCGCGGCAGAAATGGGGCACCCGCGTCCCATTATTTTGTTGAACCACATGGATGTCGTGACCAGCGATGCGTCGCACTGGAAGATTCCGCCGTTCAGCGGGGAAATTCGCGACGGATACCTGTGGGGACGCGGCGCGCAAGACATGAAAGATGAAGGCCTGGCGCAGCTTGTCGTGATGGTCATGCTGAAGCGCGAGAAAGTGGCGCTGGATCGCGACGTGATTTTTCTGGCCGTGGCGGATGAAGAGGCCGACGACACGGGGACGGAATGGTTCATCGCGCATCAGCGCGATCTGCTCGGCAACGCTGAATTTCTGATCAACGAAGGTGGCGAGAACCTGCTGGAGAACGGCAAGGTGAAGTATGTGGGCATCGATGTCGGCGAGAAAACTGCGTACTGGCTGCATGTAGTGGCGCATGGCAGGCCGGGGCATGGGTCGCGGCCAAATCCGGATTCGGCTCCGAACCGGCTGGTGCGGGCGCTGAACCGTATCCTGGCTTACCAGACGCCGCTGCGGGTGCTGCCGGTGGTGGATGAGTTCCTTCGCGATATGGCTCCGTCGGAACCGCCGGAGCGGGCGGCGGAATATCGCAATATAAGGAAGGCGATTGAGGACAAGAGATTTCAGGAAGAAGTGGAGAAGGACGAGTCGCTGAACTTTCTTTTGCGCGACACGATTTCGCTGACCATGATGGGCGGGTCGGAGCAGACCAACGTGATTCCTCCGGAGGCGTGGGCGAATCTGGATGTGCGGATTCTGCCGGGAGGCGATCCGAAGGCGTTGCTGGCGGCGGTGCGGCGGGTGGTGAATGATCCCAATGTCACGGTGGAACCCTGGAAAGGAGAGTTTCGCGTGGCCAATTATTCGGGGACGGATAATGCGCTGTTCGCGACGATCCGGGAAGTGTCAGGAAAGTATTTTCCAGGGACGCCGGTGGTGCCGCACATCACCAGCGGGTACACGGAGAATCAGATTTACCGGCCGCTGGGGATGGTGGCCTACGGGTTCAATCCTTATACGGCGACGGATGAAGAGGGGAATACGGAGCACGGGAACGATGAGCGGATTCGGGTGGAGGAAGTCCGGCGCGGGCCGCGGATTCTGTTTGACGTGGTAGCGGGGGTGGCGGGGCGGTAAAGCTGCGGGCACCGCCGGCGTAAAGCCCGATGGGTTACGGATGAGAGCTACGTGACTGCCAGGTGTGACGTGACGCAGCACGATCTGGCAAGCAGAGGTAAGAGAGCGTGTGCGATACTTCCCTCCTAAGAGATTGGCGGTGTAGCCGTGTCCCGCGTGTGTTCTTACGGTGTGGCGCTGTTCGTCCTGGCGATGGCGGCGGTTATGGGCGGGTGTTCGAGTTCGACGCCGCCGATTTCGGTGAGCCTTTCTCCTTCCTCTCAGCGAGGAATTGATCAGGGCCAAACGGTCGGAATCGCCGCGACCGTGGCGAATGACAGGTCTGCTAAGGGGGTTTCGTGGACCCTGACGGGCCCGGGCTCTCTCAGCGGTTCGACAGGGACGTCTGTTACCTATACTTCTCCGGCGCCCAATCTCGCCAGCGCGCAACAGGTAACGGTCACGGCCACGTCCATAGCGGACTCGACCAAGAGCGCTTCGCTGCAAATCACCGTGAACCCGTACTTGCAGATTCCATTTCAGACGCTGGCAAGCGGGTCAATGGGCGCGGCGTACAGCCAAACCATCGCGCTCACCGGCGGTACTCCTCCGTTTCAATGGAGCGTGTACGACGGGCCTATTGAAACTGGATATGAGGTGGGCGGCTCGGTACCGGACGGGCTGAAGCTCAACGCTAATAGTGGGGTGGTCAGCGGCACACCGACCGGCGGCGGAACCTGGTATTTCGAGGCCACGGTAACGGACGCGACCGGCGTGACCACAGACAACGGCTTTTTGAGCATCCAAGTCTATTCGAATGCCGCACCCCGCAATCCGGTTCCATTCCTTGATCAGCCGCTTGTGCCGACCGCGGTTTCACCGGGCGCTTCGGGCTTCACCCTCAGGGTGAGCGGGACCGGATTCGTTTCCGGCGCGACCATTGATTTCAATCGCGCGCCGCTAGCTACAACATTTGTCGACAGCCGGCATTTGACGGCGACGGTTCCGGCGGCGGAGGTCGCGACCGCGGGGACGGCCACAGTAACGGTGGTGAATCCGGGGCCGGGCGGTGTCGCATCGAACGTGGGGTATTTCCAGGTCGCAGCGCCCGAGGCCACGGTTAACTTCGCGAATGCGGCCAATTCGCCGCTGCAGGTTGCCGAGCCGTTTGGGATCGTGGCTGCCGATTTCAACGAGGATGGCAAGCCGGACCTCGCGATCGCGGCGAACATCCGCATGTACGTCTTTCTCGGGAACGGCGACGGCACATTTGCGCCGGCGGCCGCTTCTCCTGTCGGCATACCGAGCCCGCCCTACGACGACTTCGGCTCGCCCTACACCGGGCCGGCTATAGCATTCGGTGACTTCAACCATAGCGGTCATCTAGGATTAGCTGTTGGGCTGTTCCAGAATGAAGCTGCGGCGATTTTGTTCGGGAAGGGGGATGGGAGCTTCACGTATTCGAGCACGCTCGCAAACACTGAGGGGCAGGCTACAATGTCGGCGACGGCGGGGGATTTCAACGGAGACGGAAACTTGGATTTGGTGGCGGTAAACAGTCTGAACGGCCAATCACCCGTCGCCCTGTTGGGCTACGGTGGCGGCGCTTTCAATCAGGTCCAGCAGAGTATCCAGATCTCCGGTATTTCGTCGGCCGCCGGAGACTTTAACGGGGACGGGAAACTCGACCTGGTAATCGACGGGGCGAACATCCTGCTCGGCAACGGCGACGGATCGTTCACGCAGGGGCCTTCGTTGCCAGCGGTTGCCGGCGCATCTTTCGTTGTGGTGGGCGATTTCAATGGCGACGGTAAGCTTGATCTAGCCGTTTGCGACAACCTTAGCAGCGTCACGATTCTGCTGGGCAATGGCGACGGGACCTTTGCGTCCGCCTCAGGTTCGCCAATCCCGGTAGGAAATCAACCGGACGCGATCATAGCGGCAGACTTCAATAACGATGGGAAACTCGACCTCGCCGTCGCAAATTACGCGGACGGCACGATCAATCTTCTCCTTGGGAACGGCGATGGGACGTTCACGCAGGCCGCAGCTTCGCCTTATGCGGTGGGCCACGGCCCGTACCAAATGGCGGCGGCAGATTTCAATGGCGACGGGAAACTCGATCTCGCCGTGGCGAACCTGACTGACGGAACGGTATCGATCTTGCTGCAGCAGTAGTTCCGCGGAGCCACTAACAAATAAGAAAAACTCCTGCCGCGTTGCAACGACAACTTCGCTCAGGATGGAAGTTTATGTGTGCTTGCCTCAGCGCAGGCCGCCGTAGTGTTTCTCGTATTGCTCGAAGATGAAGTTGTCGGTCATGCCGGCGATGTAATCGCAGATGACGCGCGGCAGGGAATCTTGTTTGGCCTTTTCCTGATAGTTGTGGGGGAGGGTTGTGGGGTTGTCCATCCAGAAGGTGAATAGTTCCCCGATGACGCGCTCGGCGTCGTCTTTTTCTGTGGCCAGAGCTGAGCTGAAGTAAAGATTTTCGTAGAGGAAATTCTTGCTCTGCTTGCGTTCGGCTTCGACCGCGGGGCTGAATGCGGCCAGGCGCTCTGCGTGATTGCGGACATCATCGAGGGTTTGAATTCCGGCCTGATGAATCCGCGTGCGCGTATTTGTGATGAGGTCGTCGACAAAGCGGTTGAGGATGCGCTTCAGCGTCTCGTTGAATTTCAGCTTGGCAGGGGCCTCGGGGTAGAGCTCGTTGACTTCACGGTAAAAGCGCTCGAACGCCGGGATGCCTTCGCGGATTTGCTCGAGCCCGAGAAGATGGGCTTCGTACCCGTCGTCAAGGTCGGCGGTGTTGTAGGCGATTTCGTCGGTCAGGTCGATTAACTGGGCTTCGAGCGGCGGGCGCTGGTCGAGCAAGTATTCGGCGAGTTCGGCATGGTCTTTCGCGCTGTAGTCGTGCGAATGCTTGATGATACCTTCGCGGACTTCGAAAGTTAAATTCAGGCCGCGGAAGGCGGCGTAGCGCTGCTCGAAATCTTCGACGATGCGGAGGGCGTGCAGGTTGTGGTCGAAGAAGAGGCCGTGCTCGTGCATGGCGGCGTCCAGCGCTTTCTCTCCGGCGTGGCCGAAGGGAGGATGGCCGATGTCGTGGACCAGCGCGAGGGCTTCGGCGAAATCGACGTTGAGGCCCAGGGCTCCGGCGATGGTGCGGGAGACTTGCGAGACTTCGAGGGTGTGGGTGAGGCGGTTGCGGAAATGGTCGGAGTAGCGGCGGGTGAAGACCTGCGTTTTAGCTTCGAGGCGGCGGAAGGCGCGGGCGTGAATCACGCGGTCGCGATCGCGCTGAAAGTCGTTGCGGTAGGGATGCTGAGGCTCAGGGAAGCGGCGTCCGCGGGAGTGTTCGACATGCACGGCGTAGGGCGCCAGCATGGGGAGAGGATAGCATTGTTGATTGTTGATTGCCGATTGTTGATTGAAAGACGGAACGATTGGGTTTAATCAACAATCGAAAATCAGCAATCAACAATGCTTTTTTGGTCAGTGCTTGTCAGATTCTTCCTTGGCGAGTTTTACTTTGGCGGCGTCGAGCTTTTGCTGGACTTTGGCGAAGGCGTCGGTGTCCTGCTCGGCGGGGACGGTCTTATTCCATTCCTGGACCGAGCGCTCCCAGTGGGCGGCGGCGAGTTTCAGGCGGCCGGTTTTCTGGTAGAGGTCGCCGAGATGCTCCTGGACGGTAGGGTCGGAGTTCATGTGAGCTTCGGCCTTGGTCAGATTTTCTTCCGCCTGATCGTATTTGCCGAGTTTGAAGTAGGCCCAGCCGAGCGAGTCGAGATAGGCGCCGTTGTTGGGTTCCAGGGTCAAGGCCTGTTTGATGTAGTTCAGAGACTCCTCGAGCTTCACGCCGCGATCGGCATTCATGTAGCCGAGATAGTTGAGGGTGGCAGCGCTCTGCGGATCGGTGGGTGAAGTTATGGCGAGGACCTTACGGAACTCGGCTTCGGCCTGGTCAAACATCTTCTGGCGCTGATAAAGGTCGCCTCGGAGGAAATCGACGTAGCCCTTGTCGTCGGGCTTGGTGGAAAGCTGCTCGGCTTTGGCGAGAGCGTCGAGGGCCTCGTTCCATTTCTTGGCGCGGGTGTAAATGATGGCGAGACGGAGATAGACTTCGCGATCTTCCGGGCCACCCTTGAGCATGGCGCGGATATCGGCGACGGACTTGTCGATTTCTCCGGTGTCGGCCAGTTGCGCGTCGAGCACCATGCGAAGGTCGCGATCGTCAGGCATTTTCGCGACGGCCTCTTTGGCGACGGCGGTGGCTTGCGGCCACATCTTGGCCTCGCGATAGGTGTCGATGATTTCCTGATAGCCGCTGCGCGTGTTTTCGTCGCCCAAGGGCAGCATTTTTCGGAAGGTCTCGACCGCGGCGGTGTAGTTCTCCTGCTCACGATAGACCATGCCGAGGCGCTCGATGAAGATGGCGCGGTTATTGCGGTCGGCCTGGCTCGATCCAGTCTCGCTTTTTTCGGTGCGCTTCACGAGATCCTGCAGGATCTTGATGGCGTCGTCGTAGCGGCCCTGTGCCTGGTAAACGGCGGCCATGTTGTAAGGCACGTCCATGGTGTCGGGAACCAGGGTGTCAGCGCGCTTCAGACTTTCGAGCGCAAGGTCGTACTTTGCCTGGCGGCGATAAATCTCGGCCATGCGGACGTAGGTCTGGGCGTCTTCGGGATTGGAGTCGGCAATGACTTTGTACTGTTCGAGGGCGGCGTCGAGTTGACCGTCATTCAACAGGTTTCCGGCCAGGCCGCGAATGGCGTCGAGATTGTCGCGATCGAGAACGACGGCGTGGTGGAAAGCGTCAATGGCGTTCTTGTAATCCTTGCGCTGCTCGTAGGCCGCGCCCAAAGCGGCGTAAAGCTTGGCGGAGCGGGCCGAGTCGGGGATGGCGCGCAGAACTTCCAGCGCGTGCGCGGTGTCGCCCTCGTCGGTGTAGAGCATGGCCAGGGTGGTTACGGCTTCTTCGGAGTTCGGATCGAGCTTGATAGCGATCTTGAGCTCGGCTTCGCCTTTCTGAAGATCGTTGTTCAGGCGATAGAGGCGGCCGAGCAGAAGGTGATCATCGACGCTGTCGGGATCGAGCTTCACGATCTCTTCGTACTGTTCGATGGCCAGCTTCAGAATGTTGTCGGAGCCGGAGCCGCCGGGCATGTCGCCCAGGGAACGCAGGTAGATGCGGCCGAGAAGCTTGTGGGCTTCCAGGTTCTTGGGATCGCGTTTGAGGATGTCTTGCGCTTCCTTCACCGCCTCGGCGATGCGGCCGGTTTTGACGTAGAGCTCGGCCAGGGCGGAGGTAAGGAATTCTGACGAGGGATCGGCCTCGATGGCGAGGCGGTACTCCTCAGTGGCCTTGGCGGCAAGGTCGCTGCGTCCGTAGGCCGTTACCATTTCCTCGTACATGTGGGCGAGGGTGTAATGGTAGTAGGCGGCTGCCTTGTCGACTTTGCGCGGCGAAGACTGGCTCGACGTAGATTGGCCCGCCGAAGACTGGGCCGGCTTGGCATCGGGAGCGGACGGAGATGACGGGCTGGATTGGGCGACAGCCACGGTGGCGACCGCGATCGTCATCGAAGCGGTTAACAAGGTGCGAAAAATTCTATTCATGCTGGACCTGACTGCGCTCCCGCGCGTTTCCGAAACCTCAGCTTGATTGGATGCAAAGCCACCGGGGGAAAGGTGCCTTTATTCTAACCCGAGGATCGGCGGGATGGGAAAAAACACGGCGGGGGCGCAGGAACTGGGCGAACCGGAGGTACAGGGACCTGCGGAGAATTGTTGATTGATGATTTTTGATTGCTGATTGAAAACCCAGGCTGGCAGCCATATCTTTACAATCAGCAGTCAAAAATCAGGGAATCAACAATTTTCTGTTCAGTGCCGGAAGTGGCGGACTCCGGTGAAGAGCATCGCGAGTCCGAGGCGGTCGGCGGCGGCGATGACTTCGGGATCGCGCTGTGAGCCGCCGGGCTGGATGATGGCGGTAGCTCCGGCGCGGGCGATTTCTTCGACGCCGTCGGGGAAGGGGAAGAAGGCGTCGGAGGCGGCGACGGTGCCTTTCAGTGGGAGTTGGGCTTTCATGGCGCCGATCTTGGCGGCGTCGACGCGGCTCATCTGGCCGGCGCCGACACCGACCGTCTGGCCGTCGCGCGCGTAGACGATGGCGTTGGATTTTACGTGCTTGCAGACTTTCCAGGCGAAGAGCAGGGCGCGGGTTTCTTCGGGCGTGGGCGGGCGTTTGGTGACGACCTTGAGATCGGCGTCTTGCAAGGGGCGGACGTCGGACTCCTGCACTAACAATCCTCCGGAGATATTTTTTAACACCCAATTGCGCTGAGCGGTCTCGGTCGCCGCCGGACGAATGCGTCCGGGGCTACGCGGGTCGGTGACTTCGACGAGGCGAAGATTCTTCTTGGAAGCGAATTTGGCTTTGGCGGCTTCGTCGAAGGCAGGGGCGGCAATGACCTCGAGAAAAAGCTTGTGCATTTCTTCGGCGGCCTCGGCGTCGATGGGGCGATTCACGCCGATCACGCCACCGAAGGCCGAGACCGGATCGCATTCGAGGGCACGCCGGTAGGCTTCGGCGAGAGTTTTGCCGGTGGCGGCGCCGCAGGGGTTGGTGTGTTTGATGATGGCGACGACCGGAGTATCGAACGCGGGGTCGTTGAATTCCTGAGCGAGATCCCAGGCGGCTTGCAGGTCGACGATGTTGTTGTAGGAGAGTTCCTTGCCCTGGAGTTGGCGGGCATTGGCCACGCCGACGCCCGAGCCGTCGGAGTACATGGCGGCCTTCTGATGAGGATTTTCGCCGTAGCGCAGGTCGAGCGTTTTGTGGAACGTGAGGCGCAGGGTGGGCGGGAACGAGTCGGTTTCGGGCTGAGGTTGAGACGAATCCGGGGTGATGCGCTCAAGCGTGGAAGCGATGGCGGAATCGTAGGCAGCGGTGGTGGCGAAGGCTTTTTGCGCGAGGCGCCACTTGGTGGCCTTGGAGAGCGCGCCGCCTTCGCGCTGCAGCTCGTCGGCGATGGAATCGTAGTCGGAGGGGGACGTGACGATGGCGACGTCGTGAAAATTCTTGGCGGCGGAGCGGATCATCGACGGGCCGCCGATGTCGATGTTCTCGATCAATTCTTCGAAAGCGACTCCAGGCTTGGCGGCGGTCTTCTCGAAGGCGTAGAGATTCACGACGACCATGTCGATGGGGGCGATGCCGTGCTCGGCGACGGCGGCGACGTGCCTGGGATCTTCACGGCGATGTAGGATTCCGCCGTGGACTTTGGGGTGAAGCGTCTTGACGCGGCCGTCGAGCATTTCGGGGAAGCCGGTGAGTTCGGAGATGTCTTTCACTACGACGCCGGAGTCGCGGAGGAGCTTGGCGGTGCCTCCAGTGGAGACAAGTTCGATGCCGAGGGAGGAGAGCTTGCGGGCGAAGTCGACGAGTCCGGTTTTGTCGGTGACGCTGAGAATGGCGCGCTGGATACGAGCAGACATGCTTGGCCTCGGATGAAAAGTGAAGTGATGATCGGCGACCAAAAATTCTATCAGTAACGAGAAGGGAGTTAGCGGATACCGAGTTGCGGTCAGGGTCGCGGAGTTGGGCTACGTCTTGGCTTTGGCTTTGAGTTTGACGTGGCCGTTGGCGATTTCGACGGAGTATTCGACGTTCTCGCAGTGGTACTGCTTGCGGATCTGTTCGGTTTTTTTCTGGACGAAGGTGGTGAACGAGTCGATGCTGCCGGTGACATTTTCTCCGGCTTTTTTCTTGGCCGCGACCAGGGTGTTGTAAAGGCGCTCGACCTGCTCGCGTTCGGCTTGGTCGACGCTGTGCAGGGTGAAAGCCTGGGACGCGGCTCCGCCGGCGGCTGCCGCGGCCGCAGCATGACTTACGCCATAGACCGGGTGGTGCGCGGCTTTGTGCTCGTCTTCCGCCACTCGAACTCCCTGCACCGAGAGCAGAGCGTCCTGCGGGCGGCGATAGCCCTCTTCGCGGATGCGGGACTTCTTGCGCCACAGGTCGCTATAAATGGCGTAGCGCTGGGCCATTTCGTTGTAACGGTAGCGCTGGGAGAAGTTCATGCGGCCGCCGTCGGAAAACTTGCGCAGCATGCTCAGCACCTTCCACTCAACGTCAGTGGGAGGCCGCTTTTGCGGGTTGCTGAAATAAATCTCGTACTCGATTTTCAAACGGCGCAGTTGCGTGTCGAGAACGTTCAGTTCCTCGTCGGTGGTCACACGTGTCTCCATGGACAGTTTAGTAAGGATGAGAGGCGGGGGCGAGGTGCCTATGGGTCACCGAGGGGATGGTACGAAAGTAAGCAGCTTTTAGCTGCTAGCTCCTAGCTTCTAGCGTTTCCACATGTTGCCTTCGGGCGTGGTTCAAGGGATGTGGGGCTGTCTCGGGTAGTTTGCGGAGGCCGCAGGGGTTCGTTTTGAGCTAGGAGCTAGTAGCTAGAAGCTTACTTCGCATTCGACGCCATCTTCTTGACCATGGCGAGAACCAGTTTACGATCGCTGTCATTCAGGCTGGTGGAATAGCGGCGGATCTGGCTGAGGAAGCGGACTTCGTCGTCGGAGAGCTGGGGCAATCCCTTGGAACCGTTGTTGTGGCCGGGCTCGGCGAAGAACTGCGACAGCGGAAGCTCCATGGCGCCGGCGATTTTGGAGAGCGTATCGAGCGATGGAATGGTGTGGCCGTTTTCAACGCGCGACAGGTAGCAGCGCAGCAGGCCGGTCCGCTTTTCGATGTCGCCCTGAGACATACCTTTCTGCAGCCGGTAGTTGCGGATGGTCTCGCCGATATTCATCGTGGGGAGCATTTCAGGATGGGCCATGGTAACCAGACCGGCAACTTATGGCAAGTGGGAAATTTGTGCCATGAGCGGAACGTTGGTGCCATAGGAGAAATGAATGCGATGAAGCAGCAGTCCGCTGGCATGGCTGGTTATTGTTTATACATCGTATAAGCAACGAGATGCACGAAACTCCCCGTCCGGCAGGCCTTTCCGGGCCGTAGAGGGCGGGCGCTACTTCTTCAGTGTGGTGCCCAGAAAGTCGAGGATACGCTTCCACGCGTCGGCGGCATCGGCGGCGCGGTAGCCGTCTTTGTTGTTCGGATTCTCGAAGCCGTGGCCGGCGTCGTCATAGATCTTGATGTCGATCTTCTTACCCAATTGATTCACCGCCATTTCAAACTTCTTCACGTCGTCGGGAGTGATGCCGTGATCCTGCGCGCCGAACAGGCCGAGAATGGGGGCGTTGATTTTCTTGAGGGCCTCGGTGTCGGTGGCGAGGTGGCCGTAGTTAATGACGGTCGCAGCCAAAGTTGGTTCCTGCAGCGCCACGTCCAGGGAATAGCCGCCGCCCATGCACCAGCCGATGGAGCCGATGCGGTCTTTCTTTACGTTGGGCTGGGACGCGAGGAATTCGAACGCCGCGTGGAGGTCGCGCTTGGCGCGGTCTTCGGGGACGCCGCGCATGATTTCGTGGGCCATGTCAGGCGTGGTGGCGACCTTGCCGCGATAGAGATCGATGGCCAGCGCGACGTAGCCCTGGTCGGCGAGTTTCGAGGCTTGCTCTTTGACCCAGTCATTCAATCCCCACCATTCGTGGATCACGATCAGCGCGGGGAATGGGCCTTTTCCGGCGGGCGTGTAGAGAATGCCCTGCACGGTTTCGTCGCCGCTTTTGTAGGAGACGGACTTGCTGTCGGCGGCGAGAGCGGAGGTGGCGAGTAGGAGGAGAGCCAGCAGAGAGAAAATTCTGGGCATGTTTTTCATCCTTTCATCGACAGCGTCTTTACTTCACCCGCCGACCAAAAATGTTCGCCCTTACAGTTCTAATTTGTCAGCCGCCGGATGGCCTCTTCCAGCGCCGCGTCACGCGAAACCTTCAGATCCTCGAGAGTGAAAAACGATACCTGGATGTCGGGAGGAACGCCGATAGCGTCAAACGCTGTGCCGTCCGCAGTGTAGTAGACCTCATTGGGCAGTCCGAAATACCAGCCATTGGGAAGAGAGCGGCGCAGCACATCGGAAAAAACGCCTTGTGTATTTAGACCAATCCGTAAAACGTGAGGTTCCCGTCCCATGAGGGCCATGGTGAACGTCTCGCCGGCGCTGACGGTATCTGGACCGATCAGCAATGCAACCTTGCCTTTGAACCCCGGCGCACCCGCGGGCACGACCCACAGTGGTTGCCGCTCGGTGAAATGAACTGGCGCGTCTAGAGCGCTATTGTTGCGGGCGGCTTTTTCATATGCCAAGTATTTCTTGTCGGTGAGACGTGCTGCGATTTCGACTCCCAAGGGATCGTCTCCGCCGTGGTTCAGGCGGACATCAATCACCAGTCCGTTGAGCTTCTCCCGAGTTTCGAAGATGGAGGTGAGGCTGTGCTGCAGGCATTGCAACTCGTCGGCATAAGTGCCGTCCGCATAATCGTAAAACGTGGTGACGCGCAAATAGCCGAGGTGGCTCTTGAGCATTCCAAACTGGATGCGGCCCTTACAGTAGGGAAGCAAAGGCCCCTGCAGGTACTTCGATTCGATGATCGAGGCTGCCTCTTTCCAATCGGCATCGGAGCGGTTGCCCGGGTCTCTCCGCCAGCCTTCGAACTCCTGTTTGAGGTCGCTGGCCTCGATGCTGGTATGAGTATCGTGCAGCGGTTCGATCATCTGCCGGAAAATCTGGAATAGCTCGGCTGGGCCGGTTGTATTCGTTACTTTGGAACGGAACTGCTGATCGACCGCGCGCCAGTCCACCTTGCGAAGTGCGAAGAAGGGATATTGCTCGGCAAACGTCTGCCAGAAGATCGCATAGTTCTCCTGCGGTGAGTTGGCGGGCTTGTGCGTACACATCTCGGGGAGTTTGTCGGTGCGATGCAAGATGAGGTCTGAGGCTGCCCAGTCCATGTGCAGGCGCAGAGTGTTTGGATCGTCGGTGCGGCTCAGTGTTGTGATCGAGTTGCCGGAGGAGAATGCCAGAGTCGAGTTCGAAGGAACTGCCTTGATCGGCGGCCGAGTCTGGGAGTAGCTGCAACTGATGGAAGTCAGCTCGTAGACGCTCAAATCAGTTGTATTCAGTTCGAACAAAAGCCCGTAGCCGTCTGCCAGCCATGCACCTTCAGGAGGCTTAGCGGACGATTCCTTTTGCGCACTCACCGGCAGAGCCAGTGCAAGACAGGTCACGATCACGGAGAACCGTTTCATCGAAAGGGCAGCGATATGCTGCGACATTGTTGCCCAAGCTGGGGGCAATTACAACCGGAATTCCATGTAGAGTGCTCCGGCGATCGGATTCGAACAGTAGGGTGCGATCTCTTTGAAACCCAGCTTGCGATACATGGCGACTGCGTCCTTCATAGCTGGTTCGACGGTGTCGAGGCGCATGCGCAGGTAGCCGATCTGGCGGGCTTCGGCGATGATGTGGTCGGCGAGCACCCGGCCTAGACCTTTGCCGCGAAAGTGAGGACGCAGATAGAGGCGCTTCATCTCGCAGATTTCCGGATCGAGCGGGTGGAGCGCGACGCAGCCGGCGAGTTGGCCTTCGAAATCGGCCAGCAGAAGCCGGCCTTGCGGTGGAGCGTAGTCGCCGGGAAGATCGGCGAGTTCTTTGTCGAAGTTCTGGAAGCACAGGCTGAAGCCGAGGGACTGGGCGTATTCGAGGAAGAGCTCGCGTGCTTGCGCGATCTGGGCGGGTGTTTCTGCCTGGGCTAGCAAAAAGCCTTTTACCGCCGAGCACGCGGAGCGCGCCGAGGGAAGACTTGGGAACTGTGGAGATTCGGTGGGCATTTTCTTAAGACCATTTTTCTCGGCGCTCTCGGCGTGCTCGGCGTTGAATCAGCCCTATCCCATCAGCATGCCGCCATTTACGCTCAGGACGTGGCCGGTGATGTATGCGGCTTCGTCCGAGGCGAGGAAGGCCACGGCGGCTGCCACATCTTCCGGCGTTCCAACCCGGCCGAGCGGAATCTGCTTGACCGCAGTCTGCTTGAACTCCCCGCTCAGAACGGCGGTCATGGCGGTTTCGATGAAGCCGGGGGCGACGGCGTTGCAGGTAATGTTGCGCGAGCCGACTTCGCGGGCGATGGCCATGGTCAGGCCGATCAGTCCGGCCTTGGAGGCGGAGTAGTTGGCCTGACCGGCCTGGCCCATCTGGCCGAAGACGCTGGTGATGTTGATGATGCGTCCCCAGCGCTGCTTGAGCATGGAACTCATGACGGCCTGAATGCAGAGATAGGCGGAGGTGAGATTGGTTTGCAGGACGGCGTCCCAGTCGGCGCGCTTCATGCGCAGGACGAGCTGGTCGCGGGTGATGCCGGCATTGTTGACCAGGATGTCGATTTTGCCGAACTGCGCGATCGTAGATTTGACGGTGGATTTGACTTGGTCTTCGTCGGCGACATCGAGAGCGAACGCGGCGGCTTGGCCACCGGCGGCGGTGATTTCAGCGACCAGCTCGTTAAGTTTCTCTTGGTTGCGTGCGGCTGCGGCTACGGTCGCGCCGTCTTTGGCTAGGCGCAGGGCGCAGGTGCGTCCGATGCCCTGCGAGGCGCCGGTGACGAGGGCTACTCGTCCGGAAAGAGACATGAGGATCTCCCAATTGCGGTTGAATGAATGCGGAACGCCGAATTATACGCGGGATTACGCTGCGCGGAGTGCGGAGCGCCTGTCCCCACATAATTTCAAGGAATCACATTGCTAATTCACAACCGTGGCAGGTACCATGCGAGCACTCCTATGGTGCAGACTGCGACGAACGTTGTGATGATGCCTGAGCCCTCCAACAAGAATTCTTCCCCAGCGGACACTGGTTCCGGACACCGGTCGACGCAGCGAGCCTCGGCTGCGGAAAAGCCGATGCTGGTTGGAAAATCGGAATCCGACTTGCCAGCAGCGGGTGGGGCGGAGCCTTCGACCGAGGTGTTTGCCGTGTTCGGCGTTGAACCGGAGATTCAGGCTTACGCCATGGCCAAGTATTCGCGGTCGGCGCTGTCGATGAAGGAGTCGCTGCGGGAGATCAGCACGCAAAAGGCGGAGAAATTTCTTAACACTTTTTATTTTCAGTACGGGCATCGCTCGATTGCGGACCTGGCGCATATTGCGCTGGCGGTGGAGAGGCTGTCGATTCTGGCGGCGATCGAACTGGCGGACGAGCAGCGCTGGGACGGGCAGGAGCGGTCGACGCGCTATCAGGATTTCAAGAAGAGCGGCTATTACACGCCGGATTTCGGCGCGGATGACGAGGCGCGAAAGCTTTATCGCGAGACTCTGGATTTTTTGTTTGCAGAGTATGAAGCGCTTTCGGCGCACATGACGCAGCATCTGATCAGCATCACGCCGAAGCCTGCCGATATGAAGCAGGACGCGTACGAGCGCACGCTGAAGGCGCGGGCGTTCGACATCACGCGGTATCTGCTGCCGCTGGCGACGAATACTTCGCTGGGGGAAATCGTCAATGCCCGCACGCTGGAGACGCAGGTGGCGCATTTGCTCTCGCATACCCATAAAGAGGTGCGGGGGCTGGGCGAGTCGCTGAAGAAAGCGGCGACGGGGGCGGCGTATAACGTCAATGCGGAGTCGTTGCGGGATTTGGTTTCGCAGATTCGAGCCGTCAGTCCTGAGTTGGGGGCGCGGGCCGAGCAAGAATTGCTGCGCGAAGTCCGAGTGGCGCCGACGCTCGTGAAGTATGCCGACCCGAATGAGTATGAGATGGCCACACGGCGCGAGCTGCGGCAGGCGGCGCGGGAATTGATGGCGGATGAGCCGATGGCGCCGTCGAAGGCGATCGTCGACCTGCTGGACGAGGAGCCGCTGGAAGTTGAGATTGCCACGACGCTGCTCTACGAGCATTCTCATCATTCTTACCGGCAGCTGCGGCAGGCGCTGCAGGTTTCGGGCGAACGATACCGGCGCGAGATCATCGACCTGGGGCTGCGGCATCGCGGCAAGCATGATGAGATGCTGCGCGCATTCCGCGCGGGACAGCAGTTTCGCTTCGACATTCTGATGGATACGGGCGGGTTCCGCGACATGCACCGGCACCGGCGGTGCATCCAGGTGATGCAAGGATTCACTACGCAGCATGGCTACGAGATGCTGCTCGACATGGAAGATGCGGGCGTGCGGGGACGCTTTGAGGCGGCGATGCGGCGGGTGCAGACGGCGGTGGAGAAGTTGGCTTCGGGGAGTTCGCCGGAGGCAGCCGAGAATTCGCAGTATGCGATTCCGCTGGCGTTCCGCAAGCGGGCGCTGTTCAAGATGGATTTTGCCGAGGCGGTTTACATTTCCGAGCTGCGGACTACACCGGCGGGGCATGTTTCGTATCGCAACGTGGCGTATGCGATGTATGAGGCCGTGGCGCGGAAGTATCCCACGCTGGCCAAGTATTTTCGGGTGCATGACGTGACGGCGCCGGTGGACTTGCTGCAGAGGTAGGATTCGTGGCCAAGGAAAGCGGGCAGTCGCAGCGGTTTGTGCCGGAGCGGGCGCTGGAACACTACCTGCGCAACGTAGTCCCTTCGCAGCGCCTGGTCAGGCCTGAGGTGATGGCCGCGTATCGCCGCTCCAATGAAAAATATCGCGAGTTGTACAAGCGGCTAGCGCAGGCGTGATTGGGAAGGGCACGAGTTCCACTCGTTCCGTAGATCTTCCGAAATCATCGCTGGCTTCATGCCGCTGGGGTACGCTCTTTGATTCGGGAGCGAGCGTTCCAGCGGTCTGTTTTAGGGAACCAGCAGGATGCTCAGGGCGCATGGGCTAACAGCGACCTCAGCGGCTAAAGCCGCTGTCATTTTACCTCGTTACGGCACGACTGAACGTCGTGCCCTTCCCGATCCGCACTTGGGGCGGATGCCCAACCCCTTTCTCCCATTTCGGAAACTTTTCCACCTATATTTTCTTAATTCGCCTTTTCTTCGCTTCGATCTGTATGTATAATCCGGCCAGTCGGGCGGCGGGCTTAATCTGCACTTCTAAAGGAGCTTCCATGGCGGATGAACGGGGCAAGGCGATTGAACTGGCGGTCTCGCAGATTGAAAAACAATTTGGCAAGGGCTCGATCATGCGGTTGGGGTCGAAGGAAGCGATCGTGCCGATCGCGGTGATTCCGACCGGGTCGATTTCGTTCGACGCGGCCCTGGGCGTGGGCGGGTTTCCACGCGGGCGCGTGGTGGAAGTGTTTGGGCCGGAGTCTTCGGGCAAGACCACGATCACGCTGCAGGTGATTGCCGAGGCGCAGAAGACTGGAGGCATGGCCGCGTTTGTGGACGCCGAGCACGCGCTCGATCCCGCGTACGCCAAGAAGTTGGGCGTAGACGTGGACAACCTTCTAGTTTCGCAGCCCGATTACGGCGAACAGGCGTTGGAGATCACCGAAGCGCTGGTGCGCTCGAATGCGATTGACGTGCTGGTCGTCGACTCCGTTGCCGCGCTGGTGCCCAAGGCCGAACTCGACGGCGAAATGGGCGACAGCCACATGGGGCTGCAGGCACGGCTGATGTCGCAGGCGCTGCGCAAGCTGACGGGGACGGTTTCGAAGTCGAGGACCTGTCTGATCTTCATCAACCAGATTCGCGAGAAGATTGGCGTGATGTTCGGCAATCCGGAAACGACTACCGGTGGACGGGCGCTGAAGTTTTATTCCTCGGTGCGGGTGGATATTCGGCGCATTGCGGCGATCAAGGAAGGCGACGTGGTTACCGGGTCGCGCACGAAAGTGAAGGTGGTGAAGAACAAAGTTGCGGCGCCGTTCCGCGAGGCAGAGTTCGACATCCTTTATGGCGAAGGCATTTCGCGCGAGGGCGATCTGCTCGACATCGCCGTGAACAACAACATTCTCGAGAAGTCCGGGTCGTGGTTCAGCTATAAAGGCGAGCGCATCGGCCAGGGACGCGAGAATGCCCGGCAGTTCCTGAAAGACAACAAGGACGTCATGGCGAAGTTGGACGCCGAGGTGCGTAAGACGCTGGGATTGACTCAGGGCCCGGCGCAACCGGCGGCCGTGCCGGCACAGACAACACCGCCTGCGGGCGCGCGCGTGACCACCATGCCGAGCGCGCCTCCGGAACCGGTCAAGGTGCCGATCGCGGCCAAGCGCTAGAGTTCGTTGCCTCCGGGCGCGGTGATTGCGTGCTGCGCCCGGGTTTCTTACTCACCTCATCCAGCGTCGCCTTCGTTCGTGATTGCCATTGTTGCTCCGACCCGCATAAAATCTCCTATTGCTTCTGTTCGCTCCAAATGCTGAACCCACGGCCTTCCTGTGAGGACGATTGAATAAGGGCATCGCGGTTTATCCCGGTTCGTTTGATCCGCCCACCAATGGGCACCTCGATCTGATTGAGCGAGGCAGCAAGATGTTCGAAGAGCTGGTGGTTGCGATTCTGCGCAATTCGGAGAAGACCCCGATGTTCAGCCTGGCCGAGCGGCTGGAGATGCTGCGACACCTGACGGCCGATTGGAGCAATGTGCGCATCGACACGTTCGACGGCCTGATGGTGGAATACGCCAAGTCGATTGGCGCCATGTGCGTGTTGCGCGGCATTCGCGCTATCAGCGACTACGAATACGAGTTGCAGATGGCGCTGATGAACCGCAAGCTCGAGCCCACGCTGGAAACGGTCTTCATGATGCCGGCCGTCAAGTATTCCTACGTAAGTTCGCGGCTGGTGCGCGAGGTAGCGCAGGCCGGGGGGCCAGTCAAAGATCTCGTCCCGGACGCGGTGGAACAAAAGCTGCGGGAAAAGCTGGACCCCGCATACAAACTGGGGGACACGCAACTGATCGAAGTCCCGAGGAAAAGGAAGAAGAAGGCATGACCACAGCAACCACGGAAGCGCTGAAACTCACCGACCGGATCAACCGCATCGAACCCTCCGCCACGATGGCGGTGGTGGCTGAGGCGGACAAACTGCGCTCGCAGGGAATCGACGTGGTCGATTTCGGCGCGGGGGAGCCACACTTCGCCACGCCGCAGCACATCAAAGACGCGGCGATTGCCGCGATTCAAGGCAATTTCACGAAGTACACCGCTGTGGCCGGCACCGCCGAGTTGCGCGACGCCATCGTGCACCGGCACAACGTGGACTTCGATTCCGACTACCGCCGGGAGGAAGCCATCGCCTCGACCGGCGGCAAGCACGCGCTGTTCAATGCGATTCAAGTTCTGGTGGATCACGGCGACGAAGTGATTCTGCCGGTGCCGTACTGGGTTTCGTTCAAGGACATCATTCGTTACGCGGGCGGGAATTGCGTGCTACTGGAATCGGACGAGGCGCAAAGCTTTCGCGTGACGGCGGAGATGGTGGCGCGCCTGATCACGCCGCGGACGAAAGTCATTATCCTGAACTCGCCCTCGAATCCTTCGGGCGCGGTCATGAGCGCGGCAGATATGACCGAGGTGATTCGGCTGGCGCACCAGCGCGGGATCTGGGTGCTCTCGGATGAGTGCTATGTGTATTTGAATTACACGAGCAAGAGTTTTTCGGTCGGGGCGCTGCGGGAATACAAGGAACGAATGGTGGTGCTGGGATCGCTGTCGAAAACTTACGCGATGACCGGCTGGCGGCTAGGATACGCGCTGGCACCGGTGGCGGTCGTAAGCGCGATGTCGAAACTGCAGAGCCAGTCCACATCCAACCCGACTTCAATTGTGCAGAAGGCCGCGGTGGCAGCACTCAAGGGACCGCAGGAATGCGTCGAGCAGATGCGGCTGGAGTACATCCAGCTGCGCGACCATGTGGTGGAGGGACTGCGCTCGATTCCTGGTGTGCGGTGCACGCTGCCGGAAGGAGCGTTCTATGCCTATCCGAATATTTCGTCATTTCTCGGCAGGGGCGGGCTGAAGTCCGCTTCCGACGTGGCGGGGCGGCTCTTGCGCGAAGCTCATGTGGCCACGGTTCCGGGTGAGGGCTTCGGGACAAGCGAGCACATTCGCGTGTCGTATGCCACGTCCAAGGCCGAACTGGATCGCGGCCTGGAACGCATGCGGAAGTTCTTCGCAACGCTGTAAGGTTACGTTGCTCTGGGATCATCAGGTTCGGCAAAGGCCGTTCCGCTTGCGAACGGTCTTTTTTTTGAGCGCAAGGTTGGCATGGGAAATCTTTATCCATTGTTGATGCTTCCGGCGTTTGATCCGCGTCCATGGGGCACGCTCGATTTGTCGCCGATCTATTCCAATCACAAGTTCGAGGAAAAGATCGGCGAGGCCTGGTTGAGTGGGGACGAGTGTAAAGTGGCGAACGGGCCGCTCACGGGAAAAACGCTCGCGCAGCTGAGCGAGGAGTACCAGCGGGAACTGGTGGGCGAGTCGGCGCGAGATCCGAGAAGGTTTCCGTTGCTGCTGAAGTTTCTGTTCCCTCACGAGAAGCTTTCGGTACAAGTTCATCCCGATGACGCGCAGGCTCTACGAGTCGGTCAGCCGTGGGGAAAAACAGAATGTTGGTACATCGCGCACGCGAAGCCGGGCGCGCAGATCGCGTTAGGCCTGAAGCCGGGTGTTACGGTGGCGCAGCTGGAGGAAGCGATTCATCAGAAGCGAGCCGAGGAAGCTCTGAACTGGATCAATGTCTATGCGGGCGACATGATCTATGTCGCGGGTGGCACGGTGCACACGCTGGGGCCGGGATCGATTGTGGTGGAGACCCAGCAGCAATCCGATACAACGTATCGGCTGTATGATTACGGGCGTCCGCGCGAACTGCACCTGAAAGACGGAATGGCGGCGGTAAAGGAGAAGGTGAATTCGGGCAAAGTGGTACGCCCGGCGCCGAAGCAAATACATGGTGGCAAGAACCGGTATGCTCCGCTGGTCGCGGCCCCGTATTTTGTCGTCGACATGTTTGAGGCGAAGGAACCGCTGGAGCTTTCTACGTACAACGATTCCGGGCGGAATTCCGTACAGATTATCGTGGGGGTGGAAGGCTGCGGAGTGATCGAGGGAGACGGAATGGATCCGGTAACGCTGGCCAAGGGAGACGCGGTGGTGGTTCCCGCCTGTGTCGGTAAGTTTGCCGTGCGGCCGCAGTGGGCGTTTGAGTTTTTGCAGGCGTACGTCCCAGGCAAGCCGCTGCCCGAGCCAGAGACCAGGATGTAGGAAGCGATTTCAGAAATCAAGCATCAGTATGCGTTCACCTAAGAACTCGAATTTCTATCCCGTAATTCTGGCCGGAGGGCGCGGCACGCGCTTCTGGCCGCTCAGTCGCAAGAAGCGCGCCAAGCAGTTGCTTGCCCTCGATGGCGCCCAAACGATGATTCAGCAAACCGTTGCGCGTCTATTGCCGCTGGCTCCGGCGAAGAAATTCTGGATCATCAGCAACGAAGACCTGCGATCCGCCATTGCGAAGCAGCTTCCGAAGCTGCCGAAGGCGCAGATCTTGGCCGAGCCCGTGGGACGAAACACGGCTCCGGCCATTGGCCTGGCGGCGTTCTTGCTTTTGCGCGAGGATCCCGCGGCGGTGATTGGCATGTTCCCGTCGGATCACGTGATTGCAGATGAGCCGCGCTATTGCGAGACGCTGCAGCGCGGGATTGAAATCGCGGCCGCGGGTGAAAATATTGTTGTGCTTGGCGTCCGGCCCAATCGCGCGGAGACCGGATACGGGTACATCGAGGTGGGAATCGCGGCGCACGGCGATGCTTTGCGGGTGCGGCGCTTCACCGAAAAGCCTGACGCGACGAAGGCCGCGGAATTTGTCGCCGCGGGGAATTACTTCTGGAACAGTGGAATGTTTTTGTGGAGCGCGCGCACGCTGGCGAACGCTCTGCGAGAGCATCTGCCGAAGACGGCGCCACTGCTGGAAGAAATTGCCGCGGCATTCGGCACACGCAGGTTTGCGGCGACGTTTCGGAAGCTGTATCCGAAGTGTGGAAACATCAGCGTGGACTATGCGGTGCTGGAGCCGCGCTCGGCGAAGGGCGAACTGGCGGGAAACATTTTCTGTCTGCCGGCTGATTTTGGGTGGAATGATCTCGGTTCCTGGACCGCGCTGCACGAACATCACTGCGCCAAGAGCAGTCCGCCGGAAGAGAATCTGGTAGAGGCTTCTGACGTTTTTCTAATGAACGCGCGCGGCAACTATATTTATGCTCCGGGAAAGTTTGTGGCGGCGGTGGGCGTCAGCGATCTGGTTGTGGTGGAGACCGCGGATGCTCTGCTGATCACGACCCGGCTGCACGCGCAGGATGTCGGCAAGGTTGTAAAGTATCTGGACGAGAAGAGGATGCATAAGCTGACTTAGTTTCGAGTTTCCGGTTTCGAGTAATCAAGAGCGCCGACAGCGTTTGGGCTCGCTCGAACTTGAAACTGGAAACCTGAAACTTCAACAACATGGCACAAGATATCAAGTTCGGAACCGATGGCTGGCGGGGAATCATCGCCGATGATTTTACTTTTGACAATGTGCGCCGGGTTGCCGGGGCGATCGCTTCGTACGTATTGAAATACGAGGAGGCGCAACGGGGAGTGTTTGTGGGGTACGACGCGCGTTTTGCCTCGCCGCGGGCGGCGCAAGTCGTGGCCGAGGGGATTGCCGCGGCCGGCATCCCGGTCAAACTGGCCAACGATTACACGCCCACGCCCGCGGTTTCCTACGCGGTGAAGCATCAGGGAGCGGCGGGCGGCGTGATGGTCACTTCGAGCCACAACCCATGGAACTGGAACGGAGTTAAGTTCAAAGCTAAGTTCGGTGGGTCGGCTACACCCGCGATCATGAAGAAGATCGAAGAAGAACTCGCCGCCGGCGCGATGCCGAAGGGAACCAAGGCGGCGGTTGAAGAGGTCGATTTTAAGAAGGCTTACGTGGCTGCCGTCTGCAGTTTTGCCGACATGGACCTGATCGCAAAGACGAAGTTCAAGTTTGCCGTGGATGCCATGTTTGGCTCTGGGCGCGGCGTTCTGAGCGGGATATTTGCCGAACGCGGAGTGCTGTACGTGGCGATTCGGGAGGAACTGAACCCGCTGTTTCCCGGGATCAATCCCGAGCCCATTGAACCGCACACGGCAATGTTGCAGCAGACAGTGGTTCGCGAGAAATGTGATGCGGGCCTGGCCACCGACGGTGATGCGGATCGCGTTGGCGCGGTTGCGGAAGATGGCAGCTTCGTGGACTCGCATAAGATCTTCTGCGTGATTCTGCGCTGGCTGCTGGAGCGGAAGAAATGGCCGGGCGACATAGTGCGCGCATTCAATACTACGCGGATGATCGATCGCATCGCTGCGAAATATGGACGAAAACTGCACGAGACCTCTATCGGATTTAAGTACATTGCCGACCTGATGATGGAAGGCGAAATTCTGATGGGCGGAGAAGAGTCGGGCGGCATTGGCTACTCGCGATTCTTGCCCGAGCGCGACGGCGTGCTGAACTGCCTGCTGCTGGCCAATGTGATGGCGGAGGAAGGCAAGCCGCTGGGGCAGTTGGTGGCGGAGTTGCAGCGTGAGTTTGGCGCGCATTATTACGGGCGCAGCGATCTGCACATTCCAGAAGAGATGAAGCAGAATGCGATTGCGCGCGCGCGCGCAGAGAGTACGCAGACTCTCGGGCGCTACCGCGTGCTCAAGAAAGAGCACATGGACGGGGTAAAGTTCTTTCTTGATGCGCCCACCAACGGAAATGGAGCGGAGGCGTGGTTGCTGTTCCGCGCGTCCGGGACGGAACCGCTGTTGCGGCTGTACTCGGAGGCTTCGTCACCGGAACTGGTCCGCGAACTGCTGAGCTCGGGCGAGAGCTTCGTGAGGAGCCAGACTTAGCGAATCGTAGAGGAATCATGGCAGAAGATCCAACTCCGATTCAGGCTGACTCGCCTGAGGCCCGCCGCTACAACCGCATCCGGCGATGGCTGGGCATTGCAGATTTCGTGGTTGGATTCGCGTTTCTGATTGTCTTGTTGGTGACGCGATGGTCGGATTGGCTCAGGGACGTGGCGTACCGGCTGGGGTTTCAGAATTATTCTCTGTCGCTTTTCATGTATCTACTGCTGCTGCTTTTGATCAGCAAAGGGTTGGGTATTGGGCTCGACTACTACGGGTTCTCGCTGGAGCGAAGTTACAAGCTTTCGACACAAAAATTCCGCTCCTGGGCCTGGGATGAAGTAAAGGGATTTCTGGTCGGACTCGTGCTGGGCGCGATCGTGGTGGAGCTGTTGTACTTCACCATCCGGCAATGGCCGCAACAATGGTGGCTGATCGCATGGGCGCTGTTCATGGGGCTGTTCATCATTCTGGCCCAACTGGCGCCGGTTGTGCTCTTCCCCATCTTCTACAAATTCGAACCGCTCGACAACGAAGACCTGCGGCGTCGTTTGGTGCTGTTGAGCGAGCGCGCCGGGACGCGGGTGCGGGGCGTGTATCGCTGGAGACTCTCGGAAAAAAGCAAGAAGGCGAACGCAGCCCTGACCGGGCTGGGCGCGACCCGCCGCATCATTCTGGCGGACACGCTGCTCGACAACTACACGCCGGAAGAGATCGAAGCGGTGCTGGCTCACGAGCTCGGGCACCATGTGCATCGCCACATTCTGAAAAGTATTCTCGTGCAGGCCGGGATCACGCTCTTCGGTTTCTGGGCGGCGAACTGGACCCTGCACTACGCGGTTGACCAGCACATGTTTGAGGAATTGTCGGACTTCGCCAACCTGCCGCTGCTGGCGCTGGTTTCGGTGGTGCTGTCATTCTTGCTGATGCCCGCGCTCAACGCGTTTTCCCGATTCAACGAGCGGCAGGCGGACCGGTATGCCTTCGAGTCCATCGCCAGTGTTGAGCCTTTCATCTCGTCGATGAACAAGCTGGCGGAGCAGAACCTGGCGGAGCGAACGCCCTCGAAGTGGGTGGAGTGGTTCTTCCACTCGCATCCGGCTATATCGAGGCGACTGGCGGCGGCGAAGGAATGGGGCCGAAGGCAGGGCATGCATCCGCAGGTTTGAACCGCGCGGTCAGCATTTTCGCAGGATTTCGATCACGCGCCGCAGGTCTTCTTCGGTATCCACCCCTACGCTGTCATGAGGAGTCTCGCCGACATAGATCGGGATTCCATTTTCAAGAAAGCGCAGTTGCTCCAGCCGCTCAGTCTTTTCGAGCGCAGACTCCGGCAGGGTTACGAAGCGGTCGAGGGCGTTCTTGCGGTAGGCGTAGAGCCCCAGGTGCTTGAAGTATGGCGGCCGCGTGAGGTCGCGATCGAAGGGAATTGTGGCGCGAGAGAAATAGAGCGCGCGTCCGCTGAGATCTGTGACCACTTTCACCGCATTCGGGTTCGCGATATCGACTTCAGCCGCTGGGGTCATCAAGGTTCCGACCTGCGCCGCAGGATTTTCCATGAGCCGCAGTAGACTCGCGATGTGTTCGGCGCGGGTGAGCGGCTCGTCTCCCTGGACGTTGATGTAGACGTCGGCCGCTGCGCGACATGAGATTTCGTGGACTCGCTCGGTACCGCTGCGGTGCGAGGGCGAAGTCATCTCGGCCTTCCAGCCGTGCTCGCGGCAGACTTGCATGATTGCTTCGGAGTCGGTGGCGATAAAGGTCTCCGCCAGCAGCGGCGATGAGCGAACAGCTTCATAGACCACACCGATCAGCGGCTTGCCCGCGATTTCGCGCAGCATTTTCCGCGGCAGGCGTGTGGAAGCCAAGCGGGCAGGGATAACAGCGATCGCTTTCATGGATGTTCCAGTCATAGTGATTGTGAATTGAAGTTGAGCAAGGTTCTGCGCTGGCGAATGAGGGCGCGCTGCGTTCCTGGATACTGGCGGTCAGGCCGCAGGCCGATGAACATGCCGCAGAGTATATCTGGGTTGAGCCCGTTTGACCTATTTCGGTGCCGCTCTTAGAATTAGAGATTGGACGCAGCGGAGCGACGCGTCGTTGCTTCCATGCTGCGAGTGCCGGGGGCGTGCCGGCGGCAAGGTTCCTTTCGCGCATCCTTCCCGATTTGCAGGCAGTGGCGGCGTAGCTCAGGTGGTTAGAGCGACGGTCTCATAATCCGTAGGTCGTAGGTTCGAGTCCTACCGCCGCCACCAGATTCCTAGGAACGGGCAATCCGCAATAAGCCTCATGCAAAACAAAACGTCCCAGACTCATTGAGTCATGGGACGCTTGTCGAACAGCCCTCCCCCGAAGTCTGCTCAACAACAGACTACCGGTTGACCGAGTGGATGGGAATGGCTCTGATGGGCTATTGAGGAAGTAATTAATAAGCAAGTCTCACGGGTGCAGCGATCTCGATGTTTTGTTTGAGGATGCCCCCGCGGTTCACCATTGTTCTTCGGTGATATCTTGGTGGGTGAATCGCCAGCCGTGAACCGCGCGGCCTACCCATGGACATTCTGAAGAGTCTTTTTGAGCAGCACTTCCACTCGCCGGTCGAGCGGGTGCAGCCGTTGCAGGGGCAGCTTGGCGGGTCGGGGCGCAAGATCATCCGGTTGGCAAGCGAGAAGATTAGCGCCATCGGGATTCTTTACGACGTGCGCGAAGAGAACGCCGCCTTCCTGGAATTCTCCCGGCATTTTCGTAAGCACGGTCTGCCTGTGCCGGAGATTTATGCCGAGGACCTGGATCAAGGGGCCTATCTTGAGGAGGACCTGGGGGACACGTCGCTGTTCGAGTTTCTCTCGAAGAATCGCACTGGTGAAAACATAGCTCCTGCCGTGATCGAAGCCTATCGAAAAGTCATCGCAACGCTGCCCCGCTTCCAGGTGGAGGCGGGCCGCGAATTGAACTATAAGGTGTGTTATCCCCGCGGGAGCTTTGACCGGCAGTCGATTGCCTGGGACCTGAATTATTTCAAGTACTACTTTCTGCGGCTGGCTGGAATCCCATTTAGCGAACAGGCGCTGGAAGACGACTTCAGCCGGTTGACGAAGTTCCTGTTGAGTGCGGGGCGCGACTACTTTTTGTATCGCGATTTTCAGTCACGAAACATTATGCTGCGCGACGGGCAGCCCTATTTTCTGGACTACCAGGGCGGGCGCAAGGGCGCTCTGCAGTATGACGTTGCCTCTCTTCTGTACGACGCCAAGGCCGACCTGCCGCCTGATTTGCGTCAGCAGTTGCTCGATCATTATCTCGGCGTGCTGGCGGGCTTTGTTGCCGTGAAGCGCGAAGCGTTCCTGCAGTATTACTACGCTTATGTGTACGTCCGCATCATGCAGGCGCTGGGGGCTTACGGGTTTCGCGGCTTCTATGAGCGCAAAGCACATTTTCTGCAAAGCGTGCCGTATGCGCTGAAAAACCTGCGCTGGCTGCTGCATCACGTGACGCTGCCCATTGCTCTTCCCACGCTGACAGAAGCCTTCCATAGCATGCTGGCTTCGGAGAAATTGCAGGGTCTGGCTTCCGAGGCGGACAGCCTGGTGGTGCGAATTCTCAGTTTCTCTTTTCATCGCGGGTTGCCGAAAGATGAGAGTGGGAATGGTGGAGGGTTTGTTTTTGATGGCCGCAGCCTGCCGAATCCTGGGCGCGAAGAGCGCTTCAAAAAACTCACGGGGCGGGACGCGCCGGTGATCGATTACCTCAATCAACAGGAGAGCGTGCACCAGTTTCTGGCCGGCGTGATGTCGCTGGTGGACGCCAGCGTGAGCAACTACCAGCGCCGCGGGTTTAAGAATTTGATGGTGTCGTTCGGATGCACAGGAGGGCAGCATCGCTCGGTGTACCTGGCAGAGCAGGTGGCGAAGCGTTTGCAGGGACGGAATGGAGTCGAAGTCGTCTTAACGCATCGCGAGTTGGAGAGAGTGGCGCAGGAATCGGCCGGGGCGGAGAAGCCGGCGCTGGATCGAGCGCAGCCGCATCGAGCTGAATCATGAGGGCGATGATTCTGGCCGCGGGACTGGGCACGCGGCTTCGTCCACTGACTGACGATCGTCCGAAGGCCCTAGTGGAAGTGGCGGGACAGCCGCTGCTGGAGATCACGCTGCGCCGCCTGCGCGGGTTTGGCGTTCGCGAGGTGATCGTCAACGTGCATCACTTTGCGGACATGGTTGTGGAGTATCTGAAGAAGAACGACAACTTCGGGATGCGGATTGAAATCTCGCGCGAAGAGGAGTTGCTCGACACCGGTGGCGGGCTGAAGAAAGCAGCGTGGTTCTTTCTGGAAGCATCGAGCGATTCGGGAGAGCCGTTTGTTGTGCACAATGTCGATGTGCTGAGCACAATTGATCTCGAGCGTATGGTGCAGTTTCATCGACACCATCGGGCGCTCGCGACGCTGGCGGTGCAGGAACGCGAAACGTCACGATACCTGCTTTTCGACGAACAAAATCAACTCTGCGGACGGAGAGCGGGACGCGATCAGGCACCAGAAATTGTCCGGCCCTCAAAGGAAACGCAGGGCCTGGCTTTTTCAGGCGTGCATGTGATTTCTCCACGCCTTCTCGCGAGAATGGACGAAAACGGGGCCTTCTCGATCATTACTCCTTATCTGCGGGTAGCCGGGCTAGGAGAGAGAATCCTCGCGTTTCGTGCGGACGAGTATTACTGGCGGGATCTGGGCAGGCCCGAGAACGTGGCGCAAGCCGCTGAGGACGTGAGGGAAAAACGTCTTCAGCTATAGGCGCGAAGAAGTGAATCAGGACTTTGCCAGGCAAAGACTTTCCCCTTGCAGCCTGCCCCTGGCTTCGATACCATCTTCATCTCAGCACCTCGCGAAACAATATGAATAGCTGCTATCTGCACCGAATTCGTGTCATAGTCTTGGGGGTGGGGATGGTTGCACCCTCTCCGGTGCGGAGGGAACCAGTGAGCTGAGCAACACGAAATCTTGAAGGCTCCCGAATCCCGCCCCGCCAGAAACGCTGGCTCGGTGGGTTTTGCTTTTTAGGAGCCGCAGGAAGGTCGCATGAAAGACAAGACGAACATGACCGGCGCCAGCATTCTGTGGGAGTGCCTGGAGCGCGAAGGGGTGACACACGTATTCGGGTACCCGGGCGGAGCCATTCTGCCCGCATACGACGCGTTGAAGGGCAGCAAGGTTCACCACATTCTGGTGCGCCACGAGCAGGGCGCGACCCACATGGCGGATGGCTACGCGCGCGCCAGCGGGCAGGTGGGAGTTGCCGTCGCGACTTCCGGACCGGGCGCGACCAACATGGTTACGGGGATTGCCACGGCCATGCTCGACTCGTCGCCGATCGTCTGCATCACCGGACAAGTGGGAAGCAAGCTGATCGGGTCGGATGCGTTTCAAGAAACCGATATCACCGGCGTCACGCTTCCCATTACCAAGCACAATTATCTGGTGACCCACGCCAGCGAAGTGGCGCGCACCATACGCGAGGCATTTTATGTGGCGCGTTCCGGACGGCCGGGGCCGGTGCTGGTGGATATCACGAAGGACGCGCAGCAGACGACCTGCGAATTTGACTGGGAGGCGGCCAAGCCGCAACTGCCGGGGTATCGTCCGGATCTGTCGCCGGAGCGGGAGGAATATGAGCAGGCGCTGGAATTGATCCACAACTCGAAGCGGCCTGTGATACTGGCTGGCCATGGCATCATCATTTCGGGGGCCATGAACGAAGTGCGTGAATTCGCTGAGCGCGCGGGTATTCCTGTCGCGCTTACGTTGCTGGGTATCGGGGCGTTTCCGGCATCGCATCCACTGAATCTCGGCATGATGGGCATGCATGGCGAGGCCTGGGTGAATCATACGATTCAAGAAGCGGATCTGCTGCTGGCTTTCGGCATGCGCTTCGACGATCGCGTGACTGGGAACCTGAAGACCTACGCATCCAATGCGAAGAAGATTCACATCGAGATTGATCCGGCGGAGATCAACAAGAACGTAAAAGTGGATGTGCCGCTGGTCGGCGACCTGCGGGAAGTGCTGCACGAATTATTGCCGAAGGTCGAATCAATTGATCGCAGCGAGTGGCTCGACTCCATCGACAAGCTGAAAGGCGATGCTGCGGTGCGCGATATTCAGAACCTGCCCGACAGCGGACATCTCTATGCCGCGCATGTGATAAACGATCTATGGCGCGAGACTCGCGACCGTGAAACCGTGGTTGTAACCGACGTGGGCCAGCACCAGATGTGGGAGGCGCAATACTACAAGCACGAGAAGGCACGCAGCCTGATTACTTCCGGAGGGCTGGGGACGATGGGCTTCGCGCTGCCCGCGGCGATCGGCGCCAAGGTCGCGCGGCCGGAAGCCGAAGTGTGGGTGGTAGTCGGCGACGGCGGCTTTCAGATGACGCTGTGCGAACTGGCGACCATCGTGCAGGAGAAGTTGAAGGTCAATATTGCCATCATCAACAACGGCTTTCTGGGCATGGTGCGGCAGTGGCAGGAATTTTTTTACGAACGCAACTATGCGGCGACGCCCCTGCTGAATCCGGATTTCGCCAAGCTCGGCGAGGCTTATGGCATTCACAGTATGACGGTGACGGAGCGCTCGCAGGTGGTGCCGTCGGTGCGGGCGGCACGGGAGCATGACGGGCCGGTGCTCATCAACTTCCGGGTGGAACAAGAGGACACGGTGTATCCCATGGTGGCGGCGGGGGCGTCGTTGCACGAGATGATCCGGCGGCCCAGTAAGATTGTAGAAACCGCCGCTGATGAATAGAGGCGATGCGTCGAGACGAAGAGCAGAGAAAACATGCTGAATACTTACGTGGTGTACGTGGAAAATAAGCCGGGCGTGCTGACGCGCGTGGCGTCGCTGTTTCGGCGGCGCGCTTTCAATATCGATTCGCTGACCGTAGGCCGCACGGAAAAACCAGAGGTCTCGCGCATGACGATCACGGTCGAGGCGGATCGCGACCAGGCGCGCCGCATCGAAGCCAATCTGTACAAACTCGTCAACGTGCTGCTGGTCGAGAACATTACGAAGCAGCCGGCGATTATTCGCGACCTGGCGATGATCAAAGTCGCAGCCACCCACGAGGCCCGGTCACACGTGCTGGAACTGGCTAGCGTTTTTCGCGCGCGCGTGGTGGACGTTGCCCCTGACTCGCTGACCATTGAAATTACCGGTGCAGAAGATAAGATTGACGGGCTGCTTGAAGTGCTGCGTCCCTACGGAGTGCTGGAAATGGTGCGAACCGGAATTGTGGCCATGCGGCGCGGCAAGTCTTCCGCGACCGGCTCGACTGCGGCTTCGGGTGAGGATGTAGCCGAGGAAGATGTTTCGCACTCGGTGTGAACCGCGAAAGGACCTCGCCGAACTGTAATCGGCTCTTAGACTTGCAACCCACAGCACCGAGGGCTCCATTTTCCACAGGAGGGCCATGTACGAGTGAGTCTCCGCAAGTTACCGAAGTTTCTTAGAAAACCTCTAAATCATTGTTTCTAAATATGTTAGCTGGTATTTATGGGGAGGCTGGGCATCCCTCCAGCCGCAGTGTGTTTACTCGAATGACTGGTGCAAGCGACATCGCCATAGGTCTGCCTACGCACTCGCGCTCGTGGAGAGGACTGTCTCGAGCGGCGAAGCTGTACATCAGCGTGATCGTGATTGCTGGACTCGGAACGCTGATTTACGGCGGAATTCACCAGAGCAGCAAGAACATTGCCGAGTTCATCTGCTATTTGGGCATCGCCACTCTGGCGTCGCGGCTCAAGGTAAACCTGCCTGGCATTACCGGCACTCTGTCGGTGAATTTTCTATTCATCCTGATTGGAGTGCTGGAACTCAGCCTCACCGAAACCTTGATTCTGGGCGCAGTGTCGATGCTGGCCCAGTGCCTGTATCCGGAGCGTCCGAAGGCGATCCAGGTCACGTTCAATGTGTGCGCCGGATCAATCTCGACGGCGCTGGCCTACGCGGTGTATCACTACCCATTGGCGAACGTGCTGGTCGCCAACCGCCCGATCCTGCTGGGCGTGTCGGCCACGGTGTACTTCATCGCCAATGCGGGTTCGATTGCGACGGTCATTTCGCTGACCGAGCGCCGGCCCCTCACGCGGATTCTGGTGGACTGCTATTTCTGGTCCTTCCCGTACTACCTGGTGGGAGCTGGGATCGCGGGTACGATCGCGTGGCTCAACCGGACCTTCAACTGGGAAACGTCACTGCTCATGGTGCCGGCGGTTTATCTGATCTACCGCTCGTACCGCCTCTACCTCGGCAAACTGGAGGACGAGAAGCGCCACGTCGAGGAAATGGCGAACCTGCATCTGCGGACGATCGAAGCTCTGGCTCTGGCCATTGAAGCTAAGGACCACACCACCCACGAGCACCTGCAGCGCGTCCGCGTTTATGCCATCGAAGTAGCGAAAGAGTTGGGAGTGAAAGGGCCGGAGTTAGAGGCCCTGCACGCGGCCGCGCTCCTGCATGATATCGGCAAACTGGCCGTGCCGGAACACATCATCTCGAAGCCCGGCCGCCTGAGTCCCGAAGAATTCGAGAAGATGAAGATTCACACGTTGGTTGGCGCCGAGATTCTGGAGCGCGTGCGCTTCCCCTATCCCGTGGTGCCCATCGTGCGCGCTCACCACGAGAAATGGGACGGCTCCGGGTACCCCCTGGGACTCAAGGGAGCGGAGATTCCCATCGGGGCGCGCATCCTTTCGGCCGTCGACTATCTCGATGCCCTTGCTTCCGATCGCCAGTACCGGCGTGCTTTGCCGCTGCGGGAAGTCATGCAGAAGCTGTCTGCCGAATCAGGTAAGGCGTTTGATCCGAAGGTGGTCGAGGTTTTGCAAAAGCGCTACCAGCACCTGGAACGGCTCGCCGTAGCCAAGTCGACGTCGGACCCCAGCGGCCCACTCTCCACGGCCATCAAAATCGAGCGCGGCCTCGAACCCGCTGCCGGGTTTGAGAACGCAACCGCGCCGGATTACGCGGGACGCGAAAACACATTCCTGTCTTCCATCGCGGCGGCCCGGCAGGAGGCGCAATCGTTGTTTGAACTGAGCCAGGATCTGGGCGCGTCCCTCAGTCTGACTGAGACGCTTTCCGTATTCTCGGTGAAGCTCAAGCCCATGGTGCCGTACGATGCCATCGCCATTTACATCAAGCGTGAGGAGGAACTGGTCCCCGAATACGTGAACGGAGACAATTACCGGTTATTTTCTTCCTTGCGGATTCCCCTGGGGCAGGGACTGTCGGGCTGGGTGGCGCACAACCGGAAGCCGATCATTAACGGTAATCCGTCAGTCGAGCCGGGATACCTGAATGATCCGACGAAGTTCAGTACGCTGCGTTCCGCGTTGGCGGTGCCGCTGGAAGGGGTCTCCGGCGTGATCGGAGTTCTCGCGCTCTACCGCGCAGAACGCGATGCCTTCACCACCGATCACTTGCGCATCCTGCTCGCGGTCAGCGGCAAAATGGCGCTCTCGATCGAGAACGCGCTCAAGTACGCGCAGGCGGAAAACTCGGCAATTACGGACTACCTCACGGGCCTGCCCAACGCCCGCTCTCTCTTCCTGCAGCTCGACCGGGAACTGGCCCGCTGCAAGCGGGACAATTCGTCGCTGACCGTGATGGTCTCCGACATGGACGGTTTTAAACAGATCAACGACCGCTTTGGGCATCTAGAGGGCAATCGCGTGTTGCGCCTGTTTGCTCAGGCCCTGAAAGACAGCAGCCGCGAATATGATTACGTGGCGCGCATGGGCGGAGACGAATTCGTGGTGATTGCGGTTGGCCTCTCGGCTGATGCGGCCGGCAAGAAGGCGGAGCAGATGCGGGCGCTGGCAAGGCAGGCGGGCAACGAAGTTTGCGGCGAAGACATTCTCTCACTGAGCGTGGGACGCGCGTTGTTTCCAGACGACGGCAACGACGCGGAACAACTTCTGGCCGAAGCCGACCGACGCATGTATCTGGAGAAGCAGAAAGAGCTCTCCTACAAAGACCGCCGGTCCCACCCTCGCCTGAAGTGCCGGGTTACGATCGAGCTGCAAACCGAGGCGGGAGGAACCCCGTTGTTCGCCAACATTACCGATGTGAGCCTGGGCGGCTGCTATGTGGAGACCAGCAACATTTTTGCGCCCGGCACAAAAATCAAGCTGGGATTTTCGATGGATGACCCCAGCCTGACTGCGGAGGGCGTAGTGGCCAGACTGGATCCCGGCTCCGGCGTCGCAGTGCAGTTCCGGGAGATGAACCGGGAGGGCCGCGAGCGCATGTTCAAGATTCTCGAGTTCGTGCAGAAGACGACCACGTACTATAACAACCGCTACCTCGATAGCCTGACCAAGATTTAGTCGGATCAGGGGCTGATGTGTGAGGCGGCAGCGGCCGAATTTTAGCCTTGAGTTCGTGCGGCAATTTTCGCGGCGGTGGCGCGAACAATCTCAGCGCCAATTCGATCGAGCGGCAGAATTTTATCGGCCAGACCGCTCCGCGCTACCAAGCCGGGCATGCCCCAGACTACGCTGCTGGCTTCATCCTGCACATAGATTTGGGCTCCTAAGGCGTGCAGGGCTTCGCATCCCTTCAGCCCGTCCTGTCCCATGCCGGTAAGAACCACAGCCAGCGCACGAGCTCCGAATGCACGGGCGATCGAGTGGAAAAGCACATCCACCGACGGACGGCAGAAATTTTCCTTTGGGCCTTGATGCGTCTTGAGCACAAGGAGTCCATCTTCCTGGCTGACCACCATGTGAAAGTCTCCCGGGGCAATCACGGCACAACCGGGCCTCAGCGGTTCCCCGGACACGCATTCCCGCACGGGCAACGCCGACTTTGCCGAAAGGCGTAACGCCAGCAGCGAAGTAAAAATTCGTGGCATATGCTGCGCGATGACGACGGGTACGGGAAAGTTTGCCGGCAAGGAGGGCAGAACCCGGGCCAGTGCGTCCGGACCGCCGGTGGAGACGCCAATCGCCACGATTTGGACCGGCGACAGGCCACCGCGAACCACCGCGGCATTGTCGACCGGGAGCACTGGCTTGTTCATCGCCTCTCGCAATCAGCCCGGCCTCATCGCTCGGCCGCTGTCGCTTCCGCTGCGACCGGAACTTGGCACGCGTTTCCGCTGTCGAGCGCGTGCAGAAGATTTCCTTCGAGCTTGTAGACCCCGAGAATCAGGCTGCGGATCTCGCCGCGCAGGGTGTCAGGAGGCGCCTCGAAATTGGAGTCCGAAACCTCGATGACTTCTCCAATCTCATCGACCAGCAGGCTCACCGCACCGTCGGGGGTGCGCATCACCACGTTGATGGGCAGTGTTCCTTCGGTTCGACGGGGCAGGCCCAGGCGTCGTCGCAGATCGATGGCCAGCACGATCTGCCCGCGCAGGTTGATCAGCCCCTCCACGGCGGGCGGGGCCAGGGGCACGGGCGTCATTTCGTGAAAGCGGATGACCTCCTGCACCTGGGGCACGGGCACGCCGAATAAGTAGCCGTCCAGAAGAAATGTGCAAAATTGTTGCGATGCCATGGGGACGATCCTATATGCTCCAGGCCTCCGTCGCATCAAACAGACCGGGGATTGCGGCCCGCACAATGGCTGGCAGATCCAGCAGGTCGGTCACATGGTGCTGGCTCACGAAAGAGCCCACGACGCCCGGGCGGGTCGTGATGGCCTCGACTGCGGCGTGCTCCTCCACAATGTCGATGATGCGATCCACGATGAGGCCCACGGCGCGTTTGCCCTCGGAATAGATCACGACCTGGATCGAACCTGTACTTGCCTGTATGTCGGCGTCGCGGGTTGCAGGAATGATTTCGGACAGGCGCAGCAGGGGAATGACCTGCCCGCGGTATTGCATGACTTCCTGCGTGCCGGCGTGCTCGACCACGGTTCGCGGAAATTCCTCCAGGCGCGCCACCATCGCCAGCGGAATGGCAACTCGCCCCTCCAGCCCATTCTCGGCCAGGAGCAGGGCGTGTTCGTCCGAGACCACCGGGGTGCCAGCTGCGCTGCGCGCTTCGTCCGACGCGGGTGGGCGGGCTTCCGCGATCACCCTGGCTTTCTGCGCCAGTCCGAGCACGTCCAGAATCAGCGCCACCCGCCCGTCGCCCATGATGGTGGCGCCCGAGTACGCGTTTATCCCCTTGAGTTGCTTAGCCAGGGGCTTGACCACGATTTCCTCGGTGTCGGTGATCTCATCAACGATCAGCCCGAACTGCCGGTCTTCAGCCTGCAATACGACAATGTTGATCGCGGTGGAGCAGCGGGCCGCGTTTCCGGCTTCGGTCCGAATTCCGAGTTCCCGGCCCAGATAGACCAGGGGCACCAAACGTCCGCGCAAACGATAGACGGGAGCGCCGTGGACCCGTTCAATCGCTTTTCCCTTGTCCTCGGAGTCCAAACGCACCAGTTCCAGCAGGCTGACTTGGGGAATGGCAAAACGTTCGCCGCCGCAAGTCGTGATCAGCGCCGGAATAATGGCCAGAGTCAGCGGAATTCTTACCCGCACCGTCGTGCCCAGCCCCGGCGTCGAATGGATGTCGACGGTCCCACCGATTTTCTCGACGTTGGTTTTTACGACATCCATTCCGACCCCGCGCCCGGACACTTTGGTGACCTTTTCGGCGGTGGAGAATCCGGGAAGAAAGATCAGGTTAAAGATGTCCCGGTCGGGCATGCGCGTGGCCTGCTGAGTGGTGATGAGACCGCGCTCAATCGCCTTCTGCCGGATGCGGTCGCCGTTCAATCCGGCGCCGTCGTCGCTGATCTCGAGGTTGACCTGGCCACCTTCGTGGAAAGCGCGCAACCTCAGGATTCCCGTCGGGTCCTTGCCCGCGCGCTGGCGTGCGGCGGACTCTTCGATGCCGTGGTCCATGGAGTTACGGATCAGGTGAGTCAGGGGATCCTTGATGGCCTCAATGATGGTCCGGTCCAGTTCGGTGTCCTGGCCCTCCATCTCGAGCCGGACTTGCTTACCGCAGCCGAGAGCCAGATCCCGCACCGTGCGAGGAAATTTGTTCCAGAGATTGCCGATCGGCTGCATGCGAGTCTTCATGACTTCTTCCTGCAGTTCGGTCGCGATCAGATTCATGCGCTGGGAAACCGCCTGAAATCCGGGGTCCTGCAGCCTGCTGGAAAACTGCAGCAACTGGTTGCGGGCCAGCACCAGCTCGCCCACCAGATTCATCAGCCGGTCCAGCAGAGTCAAGCCCACGCGGATGGTTTCCACCGCCGCGTCCGGATTGCGCGACTCTACTATTTTTTGCGCCGCGAACACGTCCTCAGGACTGGCCGCTCCGTGGGCGACAAGAATCTCGCCAATCTTTTGCCGGCCCTTTTCCTGCATCTCCAAGGCCAGCGCAAGATCTTCGGGGCGAAGCTGCCCGCGCTCGACGAGGACTCCTCCAATTTTGGTCGGGTCAGGGCGAGCTTTCTCGACCTTGCGTTTGCGCCTGGGCCTGCTGGCCTCCCGGCTGGAAGAAGGTTTCGAGGACGACTCTTCTTTCTTCTCCGCGTGCGGCTCTTCGACGGCTGGCTGCAACGCAGGCAGTACGTCAGGTGCGGGGTCGGAGGCTGCCGCGGCCGGCTGGGCTGTCGGCTCGCCCTGCAAACCCGCCAGCTGTCCAACGAGAGTTGCGTAGTCTTCCTTGCCATCCTCGCCAGAGGCTTGGATGGCGGCGAGCATGTGTCGAACCGCATCCACCATGGCGAGCAGGCCGCTGGTGATCTGCGCGTTCAGCGCAAGCTGGCCGTCGCGCAGCGGAGAGAGCAGGTTCTCGCCTGCGTGCGTCAGCCTCTCCAGCTGCGCAAAGCCGAGGAATCCGCAGCTTCCCTTGATAGTATGGATCGTCCGGAAAATGCTGGCCAGCAGCTCCTTGGAGGAAGGTTCGCCCTCCAGCTTTACGAGTTCCTGGTCGAGCCGGTCCAGATTCTCGCTGCTTTCGATAAGAAACTCCTTAACGATTTCGTCCATAGACCCATACCGGCGAGCTCCTGCCTTCTGCCTCTACGTCACCATCGGCATTCTGGGAGACAACTTAAGTTTCAATCGTGTGCTTTCTGTGCGCGGTTGAGTATGGACACGCTTGAAGGCCGCCTCGCGCCCCCTTACACTGGAAGCATGCACGTGCACGTTCATGGCGCGGGCGGTCCCACGCGGGTTCTGAAGATCTCGCTGGCCGTGACCCTGGCCTACATCGTGCTGCTGGTCGTGGCCGGGATTCGCGCCCATTCCCTGGCGTTGCTCTCCGAAGCCGGACATAATCTTTCCGATTTTCTCGCCCTGCTGCTGTCGCTGGTCGCGGTCTACTTCCAGTCGCGCCCCGCCAACTCCACGAAGACTTACGGTTACCACCGCGCCGGCGTGCTGGCCGCTTTGGTCAACGCGATATCGCTGGTCGCAGTTTCATTTTTTATCTTCTACGAGGCCTTCCGCCGGCTGCAGCGTCCCGAGCATGTGCAGGCCAGCGTGATGATGTGGGTGGCCGCGGCGGGCGTGGTGATGAATGGGGTGATCGCGCTGCTGCTGTATCGCTCAAGCCAGGGTTCCGGCGGCGACGTGAACATTCGCAGCGCGCTGCTGCATGAGGTCGGAGACACGCTTTCGACTGCGGCCGTGATCACCGGGGGCTGGGCGATCCTGGTCACGGGAAACTACTGGATTGATTCCGCACTGTCGTTCGGCATCGGAGCGCTGATCCTGTGGTCGGGCTTCGGCATTGTGCGCGAGACGCTCAATATTCTGCTGGAAGGCACGCCGCGCGGCATGAAGCTGGAAAAGATCGAGTCCGCGATCCGTGCGATTGGCGGAGTCAATGACGTGCACGATCTGCACGTCTGGAGCATCGGATCGGAAACCCACGCGCTCTCCTGCCACATTTCGATTGCCGACATTCCTCCGTCGGTCAGCGAACGCATCTTGCGCGACGTGAAGGAGCGCCTGCTGCACGATTTCCGCATCGACCACACCACGATCCAGTTCGAGCACCTGGTGTGCGAAGTGGCGCATGGCTGCGTGATTCCGGTGAGCGAGAGCGAAGAGCACCATCACCACCACAGCCACTGAGACGGCGCGTGGCTGCTATCCAGGCTGTTGCTCGTAAATCTCCCGCACCCGCTCGATCGTGTCCGCGTCTTCCGCCGATTTATCCGGGCGCAGGCGCACGATGCGTGGAAAGCGCAGCGCGTATCCGCTCTCGTGCCGGTCGGATCGCATCATGTTGTTGAACGCCACTTCCAGCACGATCTTGGGCTCGACCACGCGCCGGAATCCATGATCTTCCAACGTATGGTCGAGGAACCACTGCGTCATCTCAGCGATCTCGGCGTCGGTCAGACCGGAATAGGCCTTGCCGATGTTCACCAGCTGATCTTTGCCCGCGTCCCACACGGCGAACGTGTAATCGCTGAGCACGCCGACGCGCTTGCCGTGGCCGTATTCAACCGCAGTCACAACCACATCGAGCGTGGCCAGTTCGCGCTTCATCTTCAGCCACGACTTCCCGCGCTTGCCCGGCGTATACGCTGAGTTGAGATCCTTGATCATCGACCCTTCATTGCCCCGCTCTTGCGCCGCCGCAAAGAGTTCGTCCAGTTCCTCCGGCGACGAAGCGCGATATACGGGCGCGCGGATGATGCGAGCCGCTACTCCCACCTGGTCCGCGTCTTGATCTTCAAAGGCTAGCTTGCCTTGCCCGGTTTTACTCCGTGCCTCAGCCTGCCCTGAGCGAAGCCGAAGGGTGCCTCCGTGGTGAATGATTCTTCTTTCCGCCGCCAGCAACTCATCCAGGAGCCGCGCCCGCTCCCGCAACGGACGATCCATCACCAACTCTCCGCCGGCGTATAAAACATCGAATGCCAGGAAAGCCACAGGAATTTCGCGCAGCAGCTTGTCGCTCACTTTCTTTCGTCCCAGCCGCTGCTGTAAAACGCTGAATGGCCGCGGCCGCCCCGCCGCGTAATCCCAGGCCACGATTTCTCCGTCGAGAATGGCGTCCTGCGGCAGCCCGGCCAGCGCGTCCGGCAACTCCGGAAATGACTCCGTAATCTCGTCCCGCGTACGCGAAAAAAACTTCACCTCGCCGGCCGCTGCGTGGGCCTGCGCGCGAATGCCGTCGTACTTGTCCTCCACGGATGCTTCCGCGAAATAACTCAGGCCCTCCTCCGCCGAATCGATCGGACTCGCCAGCATGAATCCCAGGGGATGGAACATCCGCATTTTTATTGTTGCCTCGGCCAGCTTGCCCTCAGACGCCAGCCGAACCGCCTCGCCGATATCGCTCACGAGCATGTTGGCGCGTTGCACCTCGCCCAGCGCCCCCGCCAGCGTTCCGCCGTAGGCCTTGGCAATCGCTTCCTCCACCAGGCTTTCTTTGAGTCCGATGCGCAGATCGCCGGTCATGATCTTCACGATGTACTTGGCTTCGAGCGGCGTGGCGCGCGCCAGCAGATCGCGGCCGATGGCTGTCTTCGCGGCCGCCCCGCGCGCCGCAGCAATCCGGCGAAACGTCGACTCTACTTCCAACACATTCAGACCCTGAGCTGCGCGTTCGGGAAGAACTTCGCCTGCGACCGATCCTAAGTCTCCGTGCCGGCGATAAGCGGCCGTCAGCTCGGCTTCATCTTTCTCCGACAGGTCGGCCACAATGCGCCACAACGACCGCCCGCCAATCTGCAGCGTGGTCTCTTCCCATGCCGGAAACGCCCGCCCCGAAAGGAAGACCGCCGACACCGCGGCCTCGTCCGTCGCGCGCGACTTCAGATAGTCTGCGACGATGCCTACCTTGAGCAGCTTCTTGGTGGTCCCGGCAATGGCTTCGCAGGCTGTGGCTAAGCGTTGCATGCTTCTCCAATCGTAGCGCGGCGTCACCGGGCGTAGTCGCCTTCGCTATCTTCAGTGAACCTAACCCACGCGCCTGCTTCGACGTAACCGTGCTCACAACCCATCCTAAACGACTCTCAGCCTGTGGTACCCTAGAAGGTGCGTCGTGTGTTTGTCAGGAGCATCCAATAGTCGTGCGTACACTACGAAATTACTTGCGATTCCTAGCTACCGTGCAACTTCTGCCCGCCCTGGAAAGCGGGGAAGAAACACTGGTCGGCGGGCAAGCCGTGCTCGAAGGGGTGATGATGCGCTCCCCGCACGCGTGGGCGATCGCCTGCCGCAAACCCACAGGTGAAGTTGTTACCATGAGCGAACCGCTCGAGCGGCCTTCCGAGAAGCATAAGTGGATGGCTTGGCCCATCGTGCGCGGCGTGATGACGCTCGGCTATGCCATGAATCTCGGCTACCGCGCCCTGCGTTTTTCGGCGAACGTCGCTATCGAAGATGTGATGCAGGGCGACGAGAAAAACCATGGAGCGACGGACGCCTCGTCCGTTCTGCCAGCACAAAGCACGGCGGATTCGGCCAAGTCCCGCGAGAAGGCAGCTACTATCAGCAACTGGCTGGCCGCCGTCAATATCGTGATCTCGTTGGCTTTCTTTATCTTCATGTATAAATACATTCCGCTGCTGGCGGCGACCGAACTGAAGAAGATTGACCCGGCGCTGGGTGGACGAATCGTTTTCAACCTGGTCGACGGCGGCATCCGTCTCGTTTTATTCCTGCTGTTTATATGGGGAGTGTCGCTCTGGAAGGACATCCGCCGGGTCTACGAGTATCACGGCGCCGAGCATAAAACCGTTTTCGCCTTCGAAAACGGCGACCCGCTCACTACCACGGCGGTGCAGAAATATTCGACCTATCATCCGCGTTGCGGTACCAGCTTTCTCATGACGGTGATGTTGATCTCGATCGGCTTCTACATGCTGGTTCCATTCACCACGTTCTGGGCGCGCTTTGCCTCGCGTATCGTTCTGCTGCCGGTGATTGCGGGAGTTTCTTATGAAATTATCCGCTTCGCGGCTAAGCACCGCGGATCGCTCTTCGCACTGATGACGGCGCCCGGCCTGTGGCTGCAGCGCATTACCACCCAGCCTCCCTCCGATGAGATGGCGCAATGCGCCATCACCGCCCTCGAAAATGCCATGTCGCTCGAAAAGGAGCGCGGGGGCGAGTTGGTGATTGCCTAGCGGTCCCGCGGCGAAAACACGTTCTCAGTTTCCAGTTCTCAGCGAAAAACGCATAGAATGATTTTGCCCAATTCGGGCAGAATTTCCGCGTGAGCCCTCCGGGGACTGCGAATCTGGACCGAGAATGAGAGTTCGCAACTGAGAACCGAGAACTGAGAACCGAGAACTTCATGTTTGAACGACTCGACCAAATCGAAGCCCGCTACGAAGAGCTGACCAACGCTCTGGCGTCGCCGGAGATCGTGCACGACTCGGCGCGATACCAAAAGACCGCTAAGGCGCACAGCGAAATCGCGCCTATCGTGGAGAAGTACCGCGAGTATAAGGATCTGACCAAGGGCATCGCGGAGAGCAAGGCCATGCTCGTCGAAGAAAAAGATCCCGAGATGCGCGCCTATGCTCAGGATGAACTCGACCAGCTGGAAGCTCGCGTCGGCGCGATCGAAGAAGAGTTGAAGGTTCTGCTCCTGCCCAAGGACCCGAACGATGAGAAGAACGTCATCCTGGAAATTCGCGCCGGTACCGGCGGAGACGAAGCCACGCTCTTCGCGGCCGAGATCTTCCGCATGTATACCCGGTACGCGGAGACGCAACGCTGGAAGGTCGAAGTGCTTTCGTCTTCGGAATCCTCCGCCGGCGGCTTGAAGGAAGTCATCGCCATCATCGAAGGCAACCGGGTGTTCTCCCAGTTGAAATATGAAAGCGGCGTGCACCGCGTGCAGCGCGTGCCGGCCACCGAGCAGCAGGGGCGCGTTCATACTTCGGCCGTCACCGTTGCGGTGCTGCCGGAAGCGGAAGACGTTGACATCAAGATCGAAGCCAAGGATTTGCGTATCGACACGTTTTGCTCGTCCGGCCCCGGAGGCCAGTCCGTGAACACGACGTATTCGGCGGTGCGCATCACGCACATCCCGACCAACACGGTGGTCAGCTGCCAGGACGAAAAATCGCAAATCAAGAATCGCGAGAAAGGCATGCGCGTGCTGCGCTCCCGGCTCTACGAACTTGAAATGGAGAAGCAGCAACAGGCCCTGGCCAAGGAGCGCAAGGCCATGGTGGGATCCGGCGACCGCAGCGAGAAAATCCGCACTTACAATTTTCCGCAGAATCGGCTGACCGATCACCGCATCGGTTTCACCATCCATCAACTCGAAGCTGTGATGGACGGGAAGTTGCAGCCGCTGATCGAGGCGCTCACAACGCATTACCAGGCTGAAAAGCTGAAACAGGAAGCCGCCAGCGCGGTTTAGGGGAAGAACGTGTGGGAGCGGCTGCCCGCGAAGGCGGAGAGACAATGTCTAGACTTGATCGAGCGCTTGCTTCGATTCTCGCCGACCGCTACATGGCGAACGCTGCGAGAGTCCGCGAGCTGGCGGCTCCGCTCGGCGACAAACAGTTCTGGCAGAAGCCGTTCCCCTACGGAAACAGCTTTGGCCATCTCGTTCTGCATCTGACCGGGAACTTGAGCTACTACATCGGAGCGCAGATCGCGAAGACCGGATATGTGCGCGACCGCCCGCGCGAATTCAACGACCCGAATCCGCCGTCGAAAGAAGAAGCTCTGAAACGCTTCGATGAAGCAGTGACCATGGTCGTGCAGACCATCAGAGCGCAGTCGCCCGAAGATTGGTCGGCAGAATACTCCGGCGCCGGCACGAATGCCAAAGTCCGCCTGGACATGATTCTGCAGTGCGCGGCGCACATGCAGCACCACATCGGCCAGATGATTTATCTCGTCTATCAATGGAAGCAGACGGAGATAAATCCGAAATAAGAACCTGCAGATGAGACTTGTTTTCCTCCGTGCCTCAGTGTCTCCTGGGTGAAATAGACTGATTCGAAATAGATTGGTGCAGCTCAAGCAAATCTTCGGGTCGGCCGTCGCCCGCCTTACCGCGGACCAAGTCCCCTCCCCGCGTCTGAACGCCGAGTTGCTGCTCATGTTCACGCTGAATTGTGACCGCGCCTATCTCTTCGCGCACCCCGAGCGCGAATTTACGTCGGACGAGCAAACTCGCTATGAATCTGCGCTCGCCGAACGTGCGCGCGGAGTGCCAGCGCAATACATCACGGGCCATCAGGAATTCTGGGGGATGGATCTGATCGTCTCGCCGGCCGTCCTTATTCCGCGGCCCGAGACCGAGCATGTGATTGAAACCGTGCTGGAACTGGCTTCGGTGGAGGGGGCTGGCGGGCAGGAGTGCCCGCCCCACACCATCCGCATTGTCGACGTTGGCACGGGCTCCGGTTGTATTGCTCTGGCGTTGGCCAAGGAATTTCCTCATGCTGAAATTCACGCGAGCGACATATCGGCGGGGGCACTCGAAATCGCCCGCGCCAATGCCGCGCGCCATCAGCTTGAAACTCGCATCCAGTTCCATGAAGCAGACCTGCTCGAAGGCCTCGGCGTTGCTGACTTGGATTTCATCGTTTCCAATCCGCCGTATGTCGGGGAAACGGAAGAAGACCAGGTTCAACTGGAGGTGCGAAAGTTTGAACCGCGCCCGGCCGTGTTTGCCGGCTCCGCTGGGACCGAGATCATTGCCCGGCTGATTCCGCAGGCGGAGGCAGCGCTGCGTCCGGGCGGATGGCTCATCATGGAGATCAGCGGCAGCGTCGCGGACGAGACGAAACATCTCCTAGGTGGTTGGGATGAGATGCGCATTAGCCTGGATCTACAGGCGATTCCGCGAGTGGTGCGGGCGCGAAAGCCACGGCGCTAAGGCGCGCTACCGTCGCACGGCGGCAGGCAGAATTTCTTCGACATCAACGATGTCGGTTGGATAATTCCCCGTGTAGCAAGCCGAACAGTACGAGATTTTCTCACCCTCGCCACAAGCCTTCTTAAGACCTTCGAGCGAGAGATAAGCCAGCGAGTCTGCGCCGATGTAGTCGCGAATTTCGCTGATTGTCTTGTTGGCGGCAATGAGCTGCTTTTTCGAAGGCGTGTCCACACCGTAATAACACGGCGAGATCGTCGGCGGGCACGAAATGCGCATGTGCACTTCCTTCGCCCCGGCCGTGCGGATCATACGGACAATCTTTCGGCTGGTGGTGCCGCGCACGATTGAGTCGTCGATCAAGACGACGCGCTTGCCTTGCAGCAAAGAGCGCACCGGATTGAGCTTCAACTTCACGCCGAAGTCGCGGACGCTCTGGCTGGGCTCGATGAACGTTCGTCCGACGTAGTGGTTGCGAATCAGGGCAAAGCGAAACGGAATGCCGCTCTCCGCCGCGTAACCCACGGCGGCGGTTACTCCAGAATCCGGCACGGGGACGACCACATCGGCCTCCACGCCGGCCTCCCGCGCCAACTGGCGCCCTAGTTCCTCCCGGCTGGTCTGCACTGCACGGCCGAAGACGATGCTGTCGGGGCGCGAAAAATACACATGTTCGAAAATGCAACTCGATTGCTGCGCGGCCGTCGAGTAGAACCGCGAACTCATTCCCTCCGGGCCCACGACGATCAGTTCGCCCGGTTTCACGTCGCGCACGTACTCGGCGCCGATCAAGTCGAACGCGCAGGTCTCGGAGGCAAAGACGACGGTGTCGTGCTTCTGCCCCTCCAGCGCCGCGATCCGGCCCATGGCCAGCGGCCGGAAGCCGCGCGGGTCGCGGACGGCGAACACGCGGTCGTTGCTCATCATCACCAGGGAAAACGCTCCTTCGACCTTGCGCAGCGCGTCCGCCACGGCTTCCGGCAGAGTGTGCTCCTTGGACAACGCAATCAAGTGAACGATGACTTCAGTGTCGCTGTTGGTCTGAAAAATCGAGCCCTGACTTTCGAGTCGCGCTCGAACCTGCAGCGCGTTGGTGAGGTTGCCGTTGTGGGCCACGGCAATCGACCCCTTGTTGGATTGCACCAGGATGGGTTGCGCATTCAGCAGCGCTGAGTCTCCGGCGGTGGAGTAACGCGTGTGGCCGATGGCCAGCGTACCCCGCATTTTCGAGAGCACATCTTCAGTGAAGATGTCTGCCACCGAGCCCATAGCCTTGTGCGCCCGCGAAGTCAGGCCGTCCGACGTGACAATCCCCGCCGATTCCTGGCCGCGATGCTGCAAGGCATGCAGCCCCAGGTAGGCCAGCTTCTCCGCCTCGGGACGGTTGAAGATCGCTACCACACCGCACTCGTCGTGAAATTTGTCGGAAGAAAGCATTTCGCTCCTGGCTCTTAGCTTATAGTTATTGGCTTGCTGACTCTGGCTCTGGATCCGTTCGCAGCGCCGCTTCCAGCGCGCCTTCGTAAGCCTCGCTCAACTCAGAAATCGCGGCCGCAATAACAGCCTTGCCATCGAGCGAAATCTCCAGCCGCTCGGGAATCGTCTCGCCAATGACATCTGCAGCGATGCCGTGTTTCTCCGCTACTTCTTTGATTCGCGACACCCGGGCCGGGTCGCAGGAGAGTGCGATGCGACCGGCGTCTTCCCCAAACAGCACATATTCCGCAAAGAGCCCGTCAGAGGCCAGGTTTACTCGCGCGCCCACGCCTTTAGGGATTGCCTTCTCCGCCAAGGCAACGGCCAACCCCCCATCTGCGCAGTCATGTGCCGAATCAACCAGCCCTTGCTCCACCAGTTCGATAACGGTCTTCTGTAACGCCGATTCTTTTTCCAGATCCAGCTCCGGCGGATATCCCCACAGCTTGCCCAGCACTTCCTTCGCGTATTCCGATGAGCCAAACTCGCTCTCCGCATCGGTGATATCGCCCGCCTCTCCGGCGCGCAATAGAACGATGGTGCGACCGGACGCGGCAAAGCGCATTTTCGCGGCTTTATGCACGTCATCGAGAATTCCCACAACTCCGAGCACGGGAGTGGGATAAATGCCCTCGCTCAGCGTCTCGTTGTAGAAGCTGACGTTGCCGCCAGTAATGGGGATTTCCAATTCCTCACAAGCCTTCGTGATTCCATCAATGGTCTGCGAGAACTGCCACATGATGTGGGGCTTCTCGGGATTGCCGAAGTTCAGGCAATTGGTTGCGCCCACCGGATTCGCTCCCGAGCAGGCCACTTTGCGCGCAGCCTCGGCGACGGCGTGCATCGCGCCCAGCCGCGGATCGAGATAGCACCAGCGCCCGTTGCCGTCGAGGGCCATCGCCAGCCCGCGCTGCGAGTCCCCGGGGTTCGTAGGCTTGATGCGGATCACTCCCGCATCACCCGCTCCCGGCGCCTCGACCGTGTTGGTCTGCACCATGTGGTCGTACTGTTGCCACACCCAGCGCTTGCCGCAGATATTCGGGCTGGCCAGCATCTGCTTGAGATTCGCCGTGAAATCGCCGGTTCCACCCAGCTTGACATCTTCCGGCATCTCGCGCGGCACCGGCGGTTCCCATCTCGCCAGGGGACGCTTGTATACCGGGGCCTCGTCCGTTAGGGCCGGATTCGGAATCTCGGCCACAATTTTGCCATGCTCCAGCACGCGCAGACGGTTGTCCGTCGTAACCTTGCCTACTTCGACCGCGTCGAGCCCCCATTTTTCGAAAACGCGGTAGACCTTTTCCTCGCGGCCTTTTTTCGCCACCAGCAGCATGCGCTCCTGCGATTCGCTGAGCATGATCTCGTAGGGAGTCATGCCAGTTTCACGCTGCGGCACGCGGTCGAGCTCGATTTCAATGCCTACACCGCCGCGTCCGCCCATTTCGCAGGTCGAGCAAGTCAGGCCGGCCGCGCCCATATCCTGAATGCCGACGATCGCGCCTGTTTGCATGGCTTCCAGGCAGGCTTCGAGCAGGAGTTTTTCGAGGAACGGGTCGCCAACCTGCACGTTAGGCCGCTTCGCCTCCGAGGCCTCGCTGAACTCCTCGCTGGCCATGGTGGCGCCGTGAATGCCGTCGCGTCCAGTCTTGGCGCCCACGTAGATTACCGGATTGCCTTCGCCCGCGGCCTTGGCGTAGAAGATTTCATTCTTTCGCACCAGGCCGAGCGCAAAGGCGTTGACCAGCGGATTGCCCGAGTAGCAGGGCTCGAACTTCGTTTCGCCTCCGAGATTCGGCACACCGAAACAGTTACCGTAGGAGGCGACGCCGCTAACCACACCTTCGAGGACGGAATGATTCTTGTGGAGTTCCTTCCGGGAAATGCCTGCCGACGCTGTGATCGGGCCAAAGCGCAGCGAGTCCATTATCGCGACCGGCCTTGCGCCCATGGTGAAAATGTCGCGCAGAATGCCGCCCACACCCGTGGTCGCGCCCTGAAACGGTTCGATGAACGACGGATGATTGTGGGATTCGATTTTGAACGCGCAAGCCCAGCCGTCGCCAATATCGATGATGCCGGCGTTTTCGCCCGGGCCCTGCAGCACCAGCTTGCTGCGCGTGGGCAGGCGTTTCAGGTGTACGCGCGAAGATTTATACGAGCAGTGCTCGCTCCACATCACGCTGAAGATGCCCAGTTCTGTGATCGTGGGCTCGCGGCCTCCGAGAAGTTGCTTGATCTTCTCGTATTCCTCGGGCGTGAGGCCGTGCTGCCGGAGAGTTTCCGGAGAGAAAGCAGAAGTCAAAGAGGTGGCCATGGGAGGAGCTTCTATTGTCGCATTTGGCGGGGAGTATGGGTAGGGACATCCTATACGGTCGGCGGACGAAATTCACCGCCACATCAATGACGTTGCGAAAGTGCAAGCATCGCAAACGCCGCGGCCACCTTCTGATCGGTACCCCACGGAGCGCCCACAGATTTCCGCAGTCCATCGACCTGTTTGCGCAGTTGCGGTTCTTTCACTCCCCATGTGCCGGCCGCGTTCAGCCAGAGTTCCCGCTCACGGGCGGAAACAACCCTCAGCCCCCAGCTCTGACAGGCGGAGGCGAGCGCCCGCTGGAACAATGCCGCTTCGGCGGTGTGGATCAGGGGATGAGAGCGAAGCACTGCCGATAGATCTTTGGGCACTGGTTTCGAGCCACAAGTAAGTCCCGCTGTTTTGATCACACAGACCAAGGATCGAAGATGATCGAGAACGTCCTTCACGGCGATGAGGGCAATCTCGTGAGAGACGGTTTCGGCGCGAGCCACCAGTTCGGCGGCTTGAGACGGGGGCAGTTCCGCAGCTTTGTGATAGACGAAGCGGGGAACAGAATCTCCGGGCGGTAGTAATTCGACGCGGCGACGGAGCAGAACCTCAAACTTTCCGGGTACTCCTGCAACCGCAACCACAACAGCCCAACCGGTGTGCAAACGGAATCCGAGTGCGGCGGGCGCAGTCATGCATGGAAGAGTATGGCCAGGATGGGGATATGCGCAAGGCGGCGGTGCAGCGCAAGAGATCCTGCGCAGGCCGTTTCCGGTAAGATCTCAGAGCACATGAAATCGATCGTTGTAGGCACGGCGGGCCATATCGACCATGGAAAGACGGCGCTGGTGAAGGCGCTGACTGGGATCGACGCGGACCGGCTGGCGGAAGAGAAGCGTCGCGGCATTACCATCGACCTGGGCTTTGCGCATCTCGACTTAGAGGGTATGAATGGCGAAAAGCTCCACATAGGTTTTGTGGATGTCCCGGGCCACGAGCGTTTTGTGCGCAACATGCTGGCTGGGGTGGGTGGCATCGATCTGGTGCTGCTGGTCATCGCGGCCGACGAGTCGATCAGACCGCAAACTCGGGAGCACTTCGACATTCTGCAGCTGCTCGGCGTGCAGCGCGGCCTCACGGTGCTCACCAAGTCGGACGCCGTGGATGCGGAGACGCTCGATGTCGTGCGGTTGGAGGTGGAAGAGTTTCTGCGCGGGACATTTTTAGACAGCCCAAAATCGATCATCGCCGTCAGTTCACTGACCGGCGCAGGGGTGGACGATCTGAAGCGAGCGCTGACTGCTGCGGCGGCGGAAGTGCAGCCGCGCGATTCGCGCGCCCTGGCCTGCTTGCCAATTGATCGCGTGTTCACCATGAAAGGATTTGGCACGGTGGTGACCGGAACGCTGGTGGCGGGAACGATTCATCGCGAAGAAGAGTTGGAAGTTTTCCCCACTGGCCAAAGGGTTCGCGTGCGCGGAGTGCAGGTGCATGGGCATTCTGCCGACGCTGCGGTTGCCGGGCAACGCACCGCCCTGAACCTGGCGGGCGCCAGCACAGAGGATTTATCGCGCGGCATGACGCTGGCGCCGGCTTCGACGTTTGCGGCCACGCGCCGGCTGGATGTCCGGCTGAGCCTGTTACCCTCCGCACCCCGCCCGCTGAAATCCCGGACGCGAGTGCACTTCCATTCCAACACGATGGAAACTGTTGCCGAGATCACGCTCCATGTCGCGAAGCAACTCGCTCCCGGATCGCAAGCCTTGGCGCGGCTGAAGCTTCCCGGGCCCGCACTCTTGCTGCCCGGAGACCGGTTCATCATCCGCCAGTTCTCGCCGGTCGTGACGATTGGCGGTGGCGTCGTGCTGGACCCTGCCCCCATTCCGCGAATGCCAGGACACGAAAGCTTCCTTGAAATTCTGTCTGCCGGCGATCCGGAACCGATGCTGAAAGCTCGCATTGCGAGACGAGGTCACGGCGGAATCCCGATGTCGCAACTTGTCGCAGAAACTGGGTGGACCAGGAACTTCATTGAAGCGCGACTCGCCGAGGCGGTGAAAGAGGTGCGCGTGCTGCGGACCGGCGCCCTGCTGGTAAATGCGGCTGCAATCGTCGGGCTCCAAGAACTCATTCTGAGTTCGGTTGAGGGTTTTCACGAAAAGAATCCCCTGGTGCGCGGGATCGCACGGGAAGCGCTGCGCGAGCAGGTAAAGGCGTCTTCAGACGTTTTCGCTGCGGCCCTCGATCTGCTGTCCCAGGAAAAGAAAGTCGAAGCCGCCGGCGATCTGGTTCGGATGCTCGGTCACGGCGTAGTCATGAAGGACGAAGAGGCCGAGTCAAAGAAGCAGATCGAAGCCGCGTTCGCGGGCGCTGGATTAAAAGTCCCCGCACTCCAGGATGTGATCGCCGGGCTCAAAGTCGACAAGGCTCGTGCCCAGAAGATTGTTACGCTGCTGCTGCGGGATAAGTTGCTGGTCAAGGTTTCCGAAGAACTAGTATTTCACCGCAGCGCGCTGGAAGACTTGCGACGGTTAGTCGCGGCGCAGAAGGCCAAATCTTCGAAGATGGATGTGGCCAAGTTCAAGGAACTGACGGGCGTCAGCCGTAAGTACGCCATCCCTTTGCTCGAATACTTGGACCGGGAGCGTGTAACCCGGCGCGTAGGGGATGCGCGGGAAATTCTTTAGCAGATTGAGTAATTGGGAAATTTAGTAATTGGGGAATTTCAAGAACGGGCCGCGTGGTTTTCAAAATCACTCAATTGTCAAATCCTCCAATGACTCAATTCTTCAGATTTTCTCTTCCGGAAACTCCACTTCCAGCCCCAGCGGGTCAGTAAAGCGGTTGGTCAGGTTGGCGAGGCCGGTCAACAGATGGATGTCGACGATCTCCGGTTCCGAGAACTGAGTTCTCAGAGGCGCGAAGTCGTCGTCGCCGATCTCGTGCGGAGTGCGCGTCAGTTTCTCAACGTAGATGAGGGCCGTACGTTCTTTTTCGCTGTAGCGTGAATAATCTCCCGCTTTGAGCGCGAACCAGTCTTCTGCGGTCAGCCCCACCCGCTTCGACGACGCCAAGTGATGTTGGGCGCAGTAGTGGCATCCGTTGATGAGAGAAACCCGCAGGTAGATCAGTTCGTAGAGCTTGCGATCGAGCGAGCGCCCCACGCTAGCGTAGAAGCTGAGAAAACTCTTAAGCATCTCGGGACGATGGGCGAGCGCCTTCTGGGCGTTGCCCGGCTTGCCACGCAGCATGCTGTCATAGACCTCCTTCACTTCAGGAGAGGCTGCTTCATGTGCAATCAGGCTGATCCGCGCCATGCGATCCTCCGGGGTCAAATTCCAGCTGATTTCATCATAGATGAAGTGCAGGTCGAAAGACCGCCGGAACGTAAAGCTAAGTCGGGAATTGCCGATAGAGCTTGCATGAAGCCCGCAGAGGCCAACGAGCGGCAGAAAGCAGGTCTGCCGGAACGAGGGATCGCTCCTCCAAGAGGCTGGTGGCTTGGATACGCAGGAGAAGGAACGAGTTGAGATGAGGACACTGTTTTCTGTGGTCCTGTTGTTGTTGACTGTGCCCCGCGCCTATACGCAAGCGACGAGCCCGGCCCAGGCGGACGAGTCGCGCATTCTGACGCTCGAACTGGCCTGGAACCACGCGGTGCAAGAAAAAGACACCAAAGCGCTGGAGATGTTGATTGCGCCGGAGATGGTCTACATCGAAATTGACGGCACACTGATGAATCGGGCCGAATACCTGGCCAGCGTAGCATCTCGATCGGTTCATGCGGAGCAGATCTTGTACGAATCCATGACGGTACACCTCTACAGTCCGATCGCGATAGTGAGCGGAGTGTATCGCGAATCAGGCGCGAAGGACGGGAAGCCCTATACCCACCGCGAGCGGTTCATCGACACCTGGGTGCTGAGGGGTGGGAATTGGCTGTGCGTAGCCAGCCAGTCGACGCTCATCGCGCGGTGAGTATTCGCATGAAACGTCCTGCAATGAGAACGCTGTGGTTGTTTGCGCTGTTGGCTGGGGCGGGAGCATCGGCAGTCTACGCGCAGGGAAACTCTGATGCCGACGCGGAGTCGAAAATTGTTGCGATGGAGCATGTATGGGCTCAAGCCTACATGGCCAAGGACCCAAAGGCGCTGGCCAGGATTCTGGACGACGCATTCGTTTGCGTCAGTTCGGACGGCAGACTGCTCACCAAGGCGGAGGTTCTGGCAGATGTGAAGGCATCCGAGACCCTGGAAGTATTGACGGAATCGATGGCGGTGCATCTGCACGGCGATACCGCCATCGTCACCGGAATTTTCCGGACAGTGGGGGTGAATCGTGGGAAGCCGTTTGCGCGGCGGGAGCGTTTTGTGGACACATGGCTTTACAGGAATGGGCAATGGGTTTCAATTTCAAGCATAGTAACTCGCACCCGGGACTGAGGTCGCGCAGGGTACTCTGCTTTCCAAACGCTTTTCCGGGACGGGAAGCAAGCCTGGTGAGGACGGCCGGCTGGTTGTTGATTGTGGTCTGCGCGTTGTCTCTGTCCGTTTACGCACAGGAGACGAACGACGGCGGCACCGCGGCGGCCATTCGTGCGCTCGAGCGCGCATGGGTTGAGGATCAGTCCCGCAACGACAATGGCGCCTTGGATCTGATTTTTGATAATTCGCTGGTGTACGTCGAGTACGGCAGCCTGGTGACGAAGGGAGACTACCTCGCAAGGATCAAAGATGCCAGCCCGCAACTCAGCCAGATCGTGATGGAACCCATGACTGTGCGTATGTTCGGAACCACGGCCATCGTGGTGGGAACCTACCGGGAGCGGGATGTGAATGGCGGGAAGGTCCGGCTGAGGCGCTGGCGGTTTGTCGATACCTGGGTGTACAAGAAGCGCGGATGGGTGCTGGTTGCGGCTGGTGCCGCGCCCCTGACGGAAAAGTAAAAGCACGGCGCTGCCCGACCGGATAGAAGGTAGATACTTGTCTCATCGCTCCCTTGCTCTTAGAGTGCGAGCCTGGGAGTCATCAGCGAGAATCTATGAAACGGCACGCCTAAAGAATATAGCCGGAGGGTCCATGAAGCGGGCGCTTATTGCAATGATCATAGTCTGTACAACCGCGGTGTGCCCCCTGGCGCAAACCGACGCCGAGTCCACGAAGTCGAAGATTGTGGCGCTCGAACAGTCGTGGAACCAGGCGTACAAGTCCGGAGACACGAAGGCGCTGGATGCCATTCTCGACGATGCCATCGTGCTGGTGAACGACGACGGCTCGGTGCAATCCAAAGAAGAATTCCTCGCGAGCGTGAAATCGTCCACGCCGCAGCCTACGGCACAGCAGCAGCAAGTCGCGCCCGAGTCGTTCAGCGTGCATGTGCTCGGAAACGTTGCGATCGCGACCGGAGTGATGCGCGTGAAAGGCATCGAGAACGGCAAACCTTACTCCCGTCGTGAACGCTTTGTTGACACCTGGCTGCAGAAGAACGGGAACTGGGTGTGCGTCGGCACTGAGGCCACCCCCGTTCTGCATTGAACTGCCCTTCAAGATGCTGGCGCGAGAGGTTTCGCGAGCCGCGGAAAATGCATCGGCGGTCAAAATAGGGCGTCTAAGCCGACAGCATGGCAATCATCAAAATTATAGGAGCGGGACTGGCTGGGTCTGAAGCCGCGTGGCAATGTGCGCGGCGCGGCTTGGACGTGGAACTGTTTGAGATGCGTCCCGTGCGCTCGACCCCGGCGCACCAGACAGCGGACTTTGCCGAGCTGGTGTGCTCGAACTCGCTGAAATCCGATAGTGAGAATACCGCTCCGTGGCTGCTGAAGGAAGAGATGCGGCGCGCGGGTTCGCTGCTGCTGCAGATTGCTCGCGAATGCGCGGTTCCGGCCGGACACGCCCTGGCCGTGGACCGGGTCACCTTCGCGGCTCGGGTAACTGAGGCGATTGCGCGGGAGCCACTCATCACAGTAAAGCGGGAAGAAGTTAGCGCGGTAAATGAAGCGGACGGCGTCACTATCATCGCGACGGGACCGCTGACTTCGGAGGGACTAGCGGCGGAGATTGCACGGCTGAGCGAGTCAGCAGAGTCCGAACCTGAGCGGGCGAGTCGCCCGCTCCCACTCAGTCTACCTCTGTACTTTTATGATTCGATCAGCCCGATTGTGGAAGCCGATTCGATTGACATGGGGCGAGTCTACATGGCGGCGCGCTATGACAAAGGATCGGCGGATTACATCAACTGCCCCATGACACCGGAGGAATATGGCCGCTTTTACGATGCGCTTCTGACGGCGCAGTCAGTCGAGGAACGCGATTGGGAAAAGCTGAACTATTTTGAGGGCTGCCTGCCGATTGAGGAGATTGCTCGCCGCGGGCGCGACACCCTTCGCTTCGGTCCGATGAAGCCGGTGGGACTCATCGATCCCCGCACCGGCAAGATGCCCTATGCGGTGGTGCAGTTGCGGCAGGAGAACCTGCGGGCGGATTCCTACAACCTGGTGGGATTCCAGAATCATTTGAAGTTTGGCGAACAGGCGCGCGTGCTGCGCCTGATTCCCGGCCTGGAGAATGCGCGTTTTCTGCGCTACGGACAGATTCACCGCAACACCTACATCAATGCGCCGACTCTGTTGCAAGAGACATTGCAGATGAAAGCGCATCCACAGGTTTTCTTTGCCGGGCAGATTTGCGGCGTCGAGGGCTATGTGGAGTCGATCGCCACCGGACTTCTGGCCGGGATGCACGCTGCCGCGCTGGCCTCTGGACGCGATCTCGAAGCCGCGCCCCGGGCCTCGGCCTTCGGTTCTCTCACGTACTATGTGACCCACGCCGATCCGAAGAACTTTCAGCCCGCAAATATCACCTTCGATTTGCTTCCTCCGCTGGAGAAGAAGATTCGTGACCGCAAAGAGCGTCACCGGCTGCAATGTGAACTGGCGCTCAAGGAGTTCGACAAGTGGATGGCAAGATGCGGGGCGACGCCGGTGAAAATCTGAAGCCCGAAGCAGAACTACCGCGGAGAACCTGTAGGAACCCGCGCCTGTCTTTTTCGAAGAGCAAAGCGACCGAGAATCCCCCGCCTGCCGCGCCAACCAGGAACTCCAGGGCGACCAGAGGTGTCTGATGTTGCAGACACGCGCGTGCCTGAGAGGAGCAAATTCCATGTCTTTCTCAATGGCAGGCGGAGGTCCGTCTGGTCCGCAGATTAACGTCACGCCGCTGATTGACGTGCTGCTGACCCTGATCATCATGTTCATGCTGGTCGTGGCGATGGATCCGGAGTACGGCGAGAAAGTGCAGATTCCGCAACCGCCCCCGGACCCAAAATCCGCACCCGAACCCGAAACCACGGTGGTGATTCAGGTGGTATGGACTTCGAAAGACGCGCCGCCGACCGTGAGGATCAATCATGAAGAGGTGCGTTGGGACGATCTGGAGCGGCGGTTGGGGCAGATTTATCTGAAGCGTCTCGAGAAGGTGGTCTTCGTCCGCGGCGACGCCGATGTGGATTTTTTGTACGTCGCCGACGTGATCGATTTAGCACATCATGCCGGCGCGCAGCGCGTCGGGCTGCTCACGCAGGGGCAGGAGTTGAGCGGGGAATAACTCCGCTGGTTACGGCGTGACCTTCCGTTGTCTGTACACTGTGCTGAACTGGAGACAGAGATGGGTGCGCTAATGCTGCGGAAAAGAACATCGCCAAGACTCTTCAGCGACTTCAACACGCTACAGTTCGCAAGCGTTATGGGGATGGTCGTATTTGTCATGCTGCTCATATTCATGACGGTGCCCACAGACGGCCACGGCAACAGCGTCGACCTTCCTCACGTTTCGCACCCTGTCTCAATGCCAGGCGCCGGCCGAGAAGACGCCATGTTGGTCACTATCACGCGCGACGGCAAGGCTTATTTTGGTACAGATCAGGTCAATCTCACTAACCTGCCGGCAAAGATTCAGGACAGGCTGAAGGATCGGGACGTGGAGCGGAAAGTTTACGTCAAAGCGGACGTGCGCGCGCGGTGGGGTACCGTGAAGTTGGTGCTGGATGGGGTGCGCTCCGCCGGAATCATCCGGGTCGCATTTCTTGCTTACCCGCGGCCGTCTCCAGTTGCCACGCACTAGGAGCGGCAGGCGGACGGAGCTAGACAGTCGAGGCGGCTACCGACCACCATCGGCTCGCTAAGAGTTCCGCGCTCTGTTCTTAATCCAGATCGGCGTTCCTACAAATCCGAAGGCCTCGCGGATCTGGTTTTCCAGAAACCGCTGGTAGGAGAAGTGCAGCTTCACGGCGCGGTTGGTGAACAGCACGAACGTCGGAGGGGCAACCGAAGCCTGCGTCATATAAAGAATCTTCACCCGCGAGCGCACCGGGACCGAGGCGCGATCGAAGTCCACGCGCTCGATGAAACGGTTCATCTGCGAAGTGGTCACGCGTTTGCGGCGTTCCGTGGCAACTTCTTCCAGCAACGGAAAGATCTTCTCCGTGCCCTTGCCGCTCTGCGCGGAAATAAAAACGATGGGCGCGTAGTTCAGGAACTTGAGTTCATAGCGCAGCCGTTGCTCGTAGGCGTCGCGATCGCCCGGCCGCTTGCTCTCCCGCATGCGCTCAGCCTTGGTCGGCCGCGCCGCTTTTTCCTTGCCGCTAATCACCAGATCCCACTTGTTGACGACGATGATGATCGAGCGTCCGCTCTCGTGGGCGTATCCGGCGATCGAAGCGTCGAGCTGGCTGACGCCTTCGGTGGCGTCGATCACCAGCAGCGCGATGTCGGCGCCTTCGAGATGCTTGCGCGCCATCACCACCGAAAGCTTTTCGGCCATCAGGTGCGTCTTGCCTTTGCGGCGGATGCCGGCCGTGTCGATGAAGCGAAAGCGGCGGCCGTTGTGCTCAACGATCTCGTCGACCGCATCGCGCGTGGTGCCGGGAATCGGCGAGACGATCGCCCGGTCAGAGGACGTCAGGCAATTCAGCAGCGTCGACTTGCCCACGTTAGGATGCCCGATGATCGCAACCTTCACCTCGTGTGCATCTTCGGCCTCTGGCGTGGTTTCTTTGTCTGTGCGTTCCTCTGTGCTTTCTGTGACCGGAGCCTGCTCTGAGCGAAGTCGAAGGGTGGTTGAGCTTTCTTGCGGCAGGCTTTCCAAAACCGCGTCGAGCAGATCGTCGACGCCGCGCCCGTGCTCCGCGGAAATCGGAAACATCTTTGGAATGCCAAGGCGATGAAAATCATCGACCAGCGACGATTGTTTCTCACTGTCAACCTTGTTCACGGCCAGGAACAGCGGACGGTTCGCCTTGCGCAGCAGGCGCACCAGTTCAAGGTCGGGACCGGCGAGCTCGGTGCGTCCGTCGACCACCATAATGATGGCCGCGGCCTCGTCGAGCGCGACGCGGGCTTGGCGATAGATCTCCGACGGAATCAAATCCTTTTCTTCCGGCAGAATGCCGCCCGTGTCCACGATGCGAAGCTGGCGTCCTCCCCACTCCGCGTCTCCGTAGAGCCGGTCGCGAGTGATCCCGGGTTCGTCGCCGACAATGGCACGCCGCGAGCCCACGATGCGATTAAAGAGGCTGGACTTGCCCACGTTGGGGCGTCCCACGATGGCAACTGTTGGGATGCCGGCGGCGGTAGTGGCGAGAGTGCTGGTCGAATTGTAAGTAGGCTGAGTCAAAGTTGAGTCTACGTGTAGGGACAGCCGATCTCGGATGTCCTTCGGCCACCGGCCCAAGAGGTTGTGGTGGCGCTGCCGACTCTTCGAGTCTGCCGGAAATCCGAGGCCGGCTGTCCCCACATGAACTGTGCCGATGCGAAAGGTCCGGAATCGCTATTATAGAGACTCCCGTGGCTTTAGGCTCCCAGCCCGCGTCTCCCGCTTCTCCGAACCGCGCCGCTCCCAGCGGCAAAGACGCTTTGTTGCACCAATTCTTCGCTCCCGGTGGAGTGCTATCGCGCACGCATCCTGCGTATGAATTCCGTCGTGGCCAGCTGCAGATGGCGCAGTCAGTCGAGCAAGCACTCGACGAAAAGCGGCATCTGATCGTGGAAGCAGGCACAGGCACGGGCAAGACACTGGCATACCTGATGCCCGTGATCCGTTCGGGCAAGCGCGTCATCATTTCGACTGGCACGAAAAATCTGCAGGAGCAACTTTTCTACAAGGACGTCCCTTTTCTCGAGCAGGCGCTCCACGGTGGAACGTCCGCCTCGCGCCTGTCGGTCTGCTACATGAAGGGTCGCAATAATTATTTGTGCCGCAAGAAGCTGTACGACCTCACGGATCAACCCGTGTTGAGCGGCATGGAGGAGATCGAGCAGTATCGCGCCATCGCCGCCTGGGAGAAGACGACTGGAACCGGCGACCGCGCCGAGTTGGCGGAACTGCCCGAGGCCAGCCTGCTCTGGCACAAGCTCGACGCGCGCGCCGACGCTTGCATTGGCCAGAAGTGCAGCGAGTTTGAACGCTGCTTCATCACCGAAATGCGCCGTAAGGCGATGGAGAGCGACATCATCATCGTCAACCATCACCTGTTTTTTGCCGATCTCGCCATCAAGCTGCAGGCCGACGGGGCGCCTGACGCGGGCATTCTGCCGGAAGCCGCAGCTGTGATTTTCGATGAAGCGCACGAACTGGAAGACGTGGCAGGAAACTATTTCGGCATTTCGGTGGGCAATCTGCGCGTGGAAGAACTGGCGCGCGACGTCGAGAATTCGCTGCAACGCAACCGCATGCTCTCGGCTTCGCTCTCAGGGGCCCTCGGAAGTTTGCGGGAGCGCTCGCAATTCTTCTTCGCGCTGCTGCCCCCGGGCGATGGACGTTTTGCCTTCGACACGCGACGCGAATTTCTCGAGGAAAACGGAGACGAGTTCGTCGCCCTGAATCATTCGCTGGCCCGGCTGGCGGGCGAACTCGAAGGCCTGCCGCAAAAACCGGAGGAAGTGTTCAACTTCGTCCGCCGCGCCCAGGAGATTCAGGTGCAGCTCGGGTTCGCGCTGGAATCGGAAGATCGCAACACGGTCTTTTGGATTGAGCGCAGGGGCGGGCGCGGAGGAGGCCGAGGCGGACAGAGTTCACGATCCGCGACAGCCGAGGCCGCCAGTCGAGGCCGGCAAAACGTCTTCCTGCAGGCCACTCCGATCGATGTTGGCCCCATCCTGCGCGAGCATTTGTGGTCGAAGCTGGAGTGCGCCGTACTGACCTCGGCGACGCTGGCCGTGGGTGGGGGATTTGAGTACATCCGGCAGAGGCTTGGCCTGGAGCATGCCCGCGAGTCGGTGCTGCCCTCGCATTTCGACTATGAGAGCCAGGCGCTGCTCTACGTGCCGCCGGACCTGCCTGATCCGCGAACGCCGCAGTTTACAGCGATGGCAGCGGAGCGCATTCGGCGGCTGCTCGAGATCACGCGGGGGCGGGCATTCGTCCTGTTCACCAGCTATGCCCAGATGAACGATATCTACCAGCGCCTGCTCGGCGAAGTCGAGTTCCCGATGCTGCGGCAAGGCGACGCGCCAAAGAGCGCACTGCTGGAAGAGTTTCGCCTCACCCCGAACGCCGTCCTGTTCGCCACGTCGTCGTTCTGGCAAGGCGTGGATGTGCAGGGTGAGCAGTTGAGTTGCGTGATCATTGACCGGTTGCCGTTTGCCGTGCCCAGCGATCCGGTCGTCGCGGCGCGAGTGAAGGCGATCGACGCCGACGGCGGCAACGCATTCTTTCAGTATCAAGTGCCGGCTGCCGTGATCACGTTGAAGCAGGGCTTCGGCAGGCTGATCCGCTCGCTGCATGACCGCGGACTCCTCGTGCTGCTCGATAACCGCATTCTGAAGAAGCAATATGGCCGCGTTTTCGTCGAGAGCCTGCCCAACTACAAGAAGACGACTGAGGTGCGCGTGGTCGAAGAGTTTTTTGGAGTCACTTCTACCGAATAACCGGGAGTTGAGAGAGGCTGCAAAGACTATGTGTTCTCGAGCAATCGCATCCCAGCAGCCACAGCGCGTTTGTCAAAGGTGAACGTGCACAGACATTGCGCTGCGTTGCCGCAGCGTTCGAGCAGGCAATCGGAGAATGCTGCGCTGCAAGTTTTGAACTTCCGCAAGGCTTGCCACACGATTTCGGACTTTTCGACAACCAATGCATCACTGCGCAACAGATCTTCGAGAACGAGTTCGACTTCGCTCTTTTCAAGCTTGTATAGGGACGTAAGCACCCAAGTCAGTTCCGCCATCGCAACCAGCGAAACGAACCCCGGAGAAGAGGGAGACAGCGAACGCATCAGTTTGATCGCCGCCGGGGTTTGCACCGGGTCATCGTGAGTAAGGAAGCGCACGAGGACGTTTGTGTCGAGACCGATCATAAAGATTCGGCCGCGCCTTTGGCGATCGCCTCATCCATCTCCTCGATGGTGGCGGCCGTTTTCCTCCTTCCCTTGAATCGGCCGTTCAATTCTTGAAGCGAGCGGGTGGCAGGGATGATTGCGAACTGACCCTTCTCCAATTCGACGAATTCGATGCGGTCGCCGGAATCGACGCCCAAAGCTGCCCGCACCCGGACGGGAATGGTGATCTGTCCTTTTGAGGTAATGGTTGCAGTGGGCACGTGATCCTTTCTGTCTCTATATTTCCTTACTTTATAGTAAGGAACATGGATTGTCAAGTGTGTGAAAGAACTCCAAGCTCCGTCTGTCAGAGTGAGCCCGTATCTATTTTATTATCAATTATTTGCTGTCCACAACTCCCACCACAATTCCCGAAGGCTCTGCCTTCGTGTGATACACACGCTCCGTTGCCTTCACAAAGTCCGCCGGCTTGGCGTCGGGGATGTTCACGAAAGTTTGCGGGTTACGGTCCGTGAGCGGGAACCATGAGCTCTGAACCTGCACCATGATCCGGTGTCCACGGCGGAAAGTGTGGTTGATGTCCTGCATGGTGAAACTAATCTCTTCCACCTTGCCGGGCGTGAACGGCTCCGGCTTTTCGAAGCTGTGGCGAAACTTTCCGCGGAAGGGTTCGCCGCGCACCAGTTGCTGATAGCCACCCATGGTGAACGGCGGAGCCGGCACGTCCTTCCTGGGTTTGTCGCGGTCTTCGGGGCGAGGCGCATCTTGTTTGCTGTCCGGATAATCCGGCGGATACACGTCAATTAACTTCACGTCCCAGTCGGAATCTGTGCCGCTCGTGGAAACGAAAAGCCGCGGCGAGATTGGCCCGGCAATCGTGACGTCTTCCTGCAGCACTGGAGTCTCATAAACCAGCACGTCCGTGCGGCTGTCAGCGAACCTCTGGTCCGAGAGCATATATTCCTGAGGCACATTCAAGGCCGCGTAATTTATAAAAGGCACCGGCTTGGCGGGGTCGCTCACATATTCATCGAACGCCGCAGGCTCCGCTGCGGGCGCCTCGAACGACAGCGTCCCGTTGGTGTGGAAGTAGAGAGTCTTCGGCTCGGCATTTTTCGGCGGCCACGCTGAGTATTGCCGCCACACATTCGTGCCGGTCTCGAAGACATACGCTTTCGGCAGTTTGGCGTCGCCGTTGCCTTTGAGATACTGCTCAAAGAACGGGAAGAGAATATTTTTCCGGTAGTACTCGCCGGTGTTCGCGGCAAACTCCACGCGTCCCAGGTGCTCTCCGTCATAGCGGGCCCAGCCGCCATGCACCCAGGGGCCGATCACGAGTGCATTAAAGATTCCGGAATTACTCTTGTCAATCGAATGAAAGGTCGTGAAGGGACCCTGCAGGTCTTCGGCATCGAACCATCCGCCTACCGTCAGCACCGCGCAATGGATGTTCTTCATATGCGGGGCCAGATTGCGGGCCTTCCAGTAGTCGTCATAAGTATCGTGGTTCACTTGGTCGTCCCACAGCGCGCTCTTGCCTTCCAGGAATTTCCGCAGATTCGACAGCGGCCCGGCTTGCAGATAAAATTCGTACGCGTCTCTGGTCCCCCAATCAAAGGGCACGGAAGTCTTCGGCGGCAGCTGCGGATTCTCCTGTGGCTTGAACTGGCTGTAGAACCCGAAGTTCGCGGCCAGCATGAACGCGCCGCCGTGGTAGGCGTCGTCTCCCATGAAAAGGTTGGTCATGGGAGCCTGCGGCGAAGCCGCCTTCAGCGCCGGATGCGAGTCGATGATGCTGGCCGAGGTGAAAAATCCCGGATACGAAATTCCCCAAATCCCCGCATTCCCGTTGTTGTTCGGAACATTCTTCAGCAGCCAGTCGATGGTGTCGTACAGATCGCTGCTGTCGTCCACATCGTGGTTCGACTTCTTGTTGTCGATGTGCGGACGCATCTCCACAAACTGTCCCTCCGACATGTAGCGCCCGCGCACGTCCTGAAACACGAAAATGTAACCCGCCTTGTCGAAGTCCGGCGACGGACCGAGTTGCGTCCGGTACAGGTCGACTCCGTACGGACCAACGCTATACGGCGTGCGGTCGATCAGAAATGGATAGGGACGCGAACTGTCCTTCGGCACGTAGACGGACGTGAACAGGTGAACGCCGTCGCGCATCGCGATCCTGTACTCGTACTTCGTGTAGTGTTCTTTGACGTCGAAGTCCGGCGCATCGGGCCGGTTTTGGGCCCAAGCACCAGCACTCCAGCTCAGGATGAAAAGCAACACGATAGAGTATTTCCGCAGCATGCCTGCTCCTTGGGATGAAATCGCAATTAGGCAAGCTACATTCCGCCGGGAACCGAGTCAAGCGAACTCCGCATCCCCCTTCCAGCGGTACAATATATTTTTCGCCATTCAGCGCAGCCGGCCCTGTTTCTATGCCCGGGCTGCCGGGGGACCATGTTCGAAGTCACTGTGGAAGATACGTTTGCAGCGGGCCATTACCTGCGCAACTACAAGGGCAAGTGCGAGAATCCGCACGGCCACAACTATAAGATCAGGGTGACCCTGGCCGGTGCGGAATTGGACAAGGCCGGCCTGCTCCTCGACTTCAAAGACCTGCGCGAGGTCATGAAGCACGTCATCGAGCGCCTTGACCACCAGATGATCAACGAAATCGAGCCCTTCACTGTGATCAATCCGTCGGCCGAGAATCTGGCCAAGTATTTTTATGACGAATCGAACGATAAGCTGAAGAGCGTGACGAACGGACGTGTAAGAGTGAAGGACGTGACGGTCTTTGAAACGGACACGACGACCGCGAAGTACAGCGAGTAGCTAAGTTGCGGCCGGGGCCTGAGACTGGCAACTGGCCACTGCCCACTGGCAACTTCTTCGCATGCAGATCACCGAAATCTACAAATCGCTGCAAGGCGAGTCGACTTACGCGGGCCTGCCGTGTGTATTCGTACGCCTGACCGGATGCAATCTCCGTTGTTCGTGGTGCGACAGCGAGTACACCTTCCAGGGCGGCCGCAAAATGGGCTTCGCGGAGATCCTGGACGAGGTCTCGCACCTGAGTCCCGGCGGTGGACTGGTGGAAATCACCGGTGGCGAGCCCATGCTGCAGGAGCGGGAAGTCGTCCCCTTCATGCAGCGCCTGCTCAACGACGGTTACAAAGTCCTGCTGGAGACCAGCGGAGAACGGCCGCTGGAGCGGGTTCCGGCCGCGGTCATCAAGATCGTCGACGTGAAGTGTCCGGATTCGGGCGAGGCTGACACGTTTTGTATGGAGAATCTGGAGACTCTGTCGGCCCACGACGAAATCAAATTTGTCCTGAGCAGCCGCGCGGACTACGGTTTTGCCAGGGATTTCATTCACCGGCACCATCTCGCGGAGCGGGTGAACGCCGTTCTGTTTTCCCCCGCATTCCGCAAAGACGCGACCGGCGCCCGCGACAGCTCGCACTGCCTGCTCGATCCCCAGGAACTGGCCGAGTGGATGCTCGCCGACAACGTTCCGGCCAGGCTCGGCCTGCAGTTGCACAAATTCATCTGGGACCCGGCGGTGAAGGGAGTTTAAGGGAAATTGCTGATTGCTGATTTTTGATTGCTGATTGAAACCCAACGCACCGCGATTCTTAGGGTTTTCAATCAACAATCATAAATCAACAATCAACAATCTTTTTCATGCCGAACTCGAACCAATCCCGCGCAGTCGTCCTCCTCAGTGGCGGCATGGATTCCTGCGTGTGCGCCGCCCTGGCGGTCCGTGACTACGAAGCAGCCGCCGTCCACATCAGCTACGGCCAGCGCACCGAGGAACGCGAGCGGCAGTCGTTTCTCGCCGTCTGCCAGCGCCTCAGAATTCGCGACAAGCTCATGGTCCGAAACGAGGCGCTGCGCGCGATTGGCGGCTCGGCGCTCACCGACGACGCGATCGCCGTGCCCACGGCGGACGAGATCGGCCAGAGCGTCCCAGTCACCTATGTTCCGTTCCGCAATGCGCATTTCCTTGCGGTCGCTGTAAGTTGGGCCGAAGTCCTGGGTGCCGAAAAAGTGTACATTGGCGCGGTTGAGCCCGACAGTTCCGGTTATCCGGATTGCCGCCCGGCCTATTACAAGGCGTTCAATGAAGTGGTCAAAACCGGCACGAAGGATGGCCTCATCGAAATTGTCACCCCGCTCATCGCCATGCGAAAAACCGATATTGTTCGCCTTGGTCTTGAACTGGGTGCGCCCTTCGATTTAACTTGGTCATGTTACAGTCGCGAGGATCAGGCTTGCGGCGTCTGCGACAGCTGTGTATTACGCCTGCGCGCCTTCGCCGCGGCAGGAGTGCAGGACCCGATTCCCTACGCTGCTGGATAGACATTTGTTGGATACGAAGTTTCGATCGGCTTTTCAGGAAACGGCCAGCAAAATTCGACTTTGCCGGGAGGCAAAATGAAAAAATACTTTGTAATTCTTCTATTCGCAACACTGGCTCTAGGTCTGTGTCTTCCCTCGGCCTTCGCCCAGGCTTCAGGAACGGTCAAGGGCGTCTGCAGAGACGCCCAGGGCCAGCCCGTCGTGGACGGTATCGTGCTTTGGGCCAACCAGGACAACGGTCAGAAGTACACCCTCAAGACCAACAAGAGAGGGGAATATTTCTCGCTCGGACTAACCCCTGGCAAGTACAACGTAATTCTCTACAAGAGTGCCGATGACCAGAAGGCTGGGAAAGAGATGGACCACCTCAACGGCTTCGTGGTCAAACTCGACGAGAACACCATTGATCTTGATGTGAAGAAGGAAATGGAGGACACCGCCAAGGGCAAGGGCGTTTCTGCCGAAGAGTTCAAGAAGGCGCAAGAGCAAAATGCCAAGGCGGAGAAGGAAAAGTCCACAGTCGGCAAGCTCAACGACAAGCTGAATGCCGCCAAGACGGCGGCCGACGGCGGCGACTACGATACCGCCATCGCGGCCCTGACTGAGGCTACCCAGATGGACGCAACCCGCGACTTGATCTGGTTCAAACTGGCCGACTACTATCGGCTGTCAGCGACCAAGCAAACCGATCCGGCAGAAAAACAGAAACGCCTGGACTCCGCCGTCGAGTCCTATCAGAAAGCAGTAGATCTCAAGAAAGCCACGCCTGACAAGGATCCGGCTAAGCAGGCCCAGAATCTTGCCGCTTACTACAACAACCTGGCGGACGCTTACTACAAGGCCAAGAAAATCGATGACGCCGTGAAGACCTATGAATTGGCGGCGCAAACGGATCCGTCCGCGGCCGCACAATCTTATTTCAATATCGGCGCCGTCCTCACCAATTCCGGCAGGCCGGACGAGGCCAATACCGCTTTCGATAAATGCCTTGCCGCCGATCCCAACAAAGCCGAAGCTTATTACCAGAAAGGGCTGAATTTGCTCGGCAAAGCCACTCTTCAGGGCGATAAAACCATCGCCCCGCCGGGGACGGCCGAAGCCTTCCAGAAGTACCTGGAACTCTCACCTACAGGCCCGAATGCCCAAAGCGCCAAGGACTTGCTGGCCAGCATTGGCGCCAAGGTGGAAACCACCTACGGTACGAAGAAGAAGTCTTCGAAGAACTAGTACCTTCAGATACAGCCATTCAGGGCGGCCCTAGCGGGGTCGCCCTTTGTTCATTTGGACTTCCCCGGGGTTACCAAAGTCTATGGACTTACTGTCCTTCGCGCCCAGCCCGCGGCGCGATACAGTTAACTATCTCAATTCTCTTCCCGTTTCTGTGGTGCGTGCGATTCCCGAGGTGTGAGGACGAATGGCAGCACCAAGCATTGCTCCGATTTCCGTTGCATTGGAAGGTTTTTCCGGAACTGGCAGAGTCGCGACTCCGGCTCTGCTCAGCGCCATGTTGCGCGCCGCCGAAAAAATCAGCGATCTGATTTTTTCCCCCGGCCGGCCACCGCAAGTGCAGGTCTACGGCCAGATGATCCCGGTGCAGGTCCCCGGGCTGACCTTCCTCACTCCCGATGACACGCGCCACATTGCCGCCGACCTGATTGGCGACAACAAGCAGGCCATCAACACCCTGCGCGAGCATGGAGCCTGCGACATTTCCTACGGGCTGCCAGGCATGGCACGTTTCCGCGTCAACATTTTTATTCAGCGCGGCAGTTGTGCGGTCGTGATGCGGGTCATCCCCACCAACATTCCCGACTTTGCCTCCTTGCGGCTGCCCCAGCAGTTATCCGATGTCACCAGGCTGCGGGACGGAATCGTCCTGGTCACGGGCGCTGCGGGCTCGGGGAAATCGTCCACGCTGGCGGTGCTTCTCGACAGCATCAACCGCGAAAAGTACTACCACATCATCACCATCGAGGATCCCATCGAGTTTCTGCACAATCACAAGTGTTCCACCATTCATCAACGGGAACTGCACAGCGACACGCCCAGTTTTGCCCACGCTCTGCGCTCGGCCATGCGCCAGGCCCCGAAGGTCATTCTCGTCGGAGAAATGCGCGATCGCGAGACCATCGAAATCGTGCTGGAAGCCGCCGAGACGGGCCATCTTGTGTTCTCCAGTCTCAACACCATGGACGCTTCCAAGACCGTGGAGCGCATCGTCAGTTCGTTTTCGCCCGCGGAACAGCAGTCGGCGCGCGAGCGTTTTGCCAAGTCGTTTCGCTACATCATTTGCCAGCGGCTCATCCCCAAGCAGGATCGCAACGGGCGCGTCGCCGCCTTCGAAATCCTCAAAGCCAATGCCCGGACGCGCGAGTGCATTGAAAAAGGCGAACGCGAGAATAAGAGTCTTCTCGACGCCATGAAGGCTGGCGCCTCCGACGGCATGCAGTATTTCGACGGAGAAATCGCACAGCTGGTGCAGGAGCGCCTTGTCGACCTTGAAACCGGACTGTCGTTTGCCAGCAATCCCGCGGTTCTCGGTCAGGAACTAGCGCGGTAGTTGTTCCGCGAGGATTTTGACTCGCGGCGCTGCAGTCGTCTGTTTTCGCCTCTTCCTCTGACGTATCATCGGTCCATGTCTCACCCACACGCCACTTCCACGGTCTTGAGCTTTGAAGACGCCCGTCGCGTGGTCGAGCAGCAGGCGGCGCTGATCCGATCCAGCCGCATTCATGCCAGCGGGACCGAATCCGTCGATCTGCTCGTCGCCGTCGGCCGCGTCCTGAGCGAGAGCGTCACCGCCGATCGCGACCTTCCCCCGTTTCCGCGCTCTACGCGCGATGGCTATGCCGTGCGATCCACAGACGTATCGTCACTCCCCGCCACACTCGACGTAATCGGCGAAATCAAAGCCGGATCGAGCCTCGATACGATCCCTGCCAGCATCACCAGCGGACAAGCCGCGTCCATCATGACCGGCGCGCCCGTTCCCGCCGGTGCCGACGCGGTGGTGATGGTCGAATACACCTCTCAGCGGGAAAATCAGGTACAGATAACCCGCAACGTCGCACCCGGGGAGAACATCGTTCCCCGCGGCGCTGAAGCCCGTGAAGGCGCCCTTTTACTCGACCGGGGCCTGCGTTTGAACCCGGCGGCCATCGCCCTAGCAGCGTCGGTGGGCCAATCGCGGCTGCCGGTCTACAAGCGCCCGCGCGTCGCCGTGCTGACCACCGGCGACGAGATTGTGGACATCGACGCAACACCGGGCCCAACCCAGATTCGCAACTCGAACAGCTACTCCCTGGCCGCACAGATTCAACAAGCCGGCGGTGAACCTGTGCTACTGCCCGTAGCCCCCGACGAGTCACACAGACTACGGCTGCTCATCGCAGAGGGCCTGAAATCAGACCTGCTGCTGCTGACCGGCGGCGTCTCCATGGGCCGTTACGATCTGGTCGAGCAGGCCCTGTCAGAAATGCAAGCCGAGTTCTTCTTCACCGGCGCAAGAATCCAGCCCGGACGCCCCGTCGTCTTCGGCCGGTGTGCGTTGGAAAAGTGTGCCGCATCCACTCCCGAGAGGCCCGCGACTTACTTCTTCGGCCTGCCCGGGAATCCGGTTTCGACCATGGTCACGTTCGAACTCTTCGCTCGCCCCATACTGGAGGCACTGGCCGGCCAGACTCCGCGCAACCTGATATTTCTTCATGCGCATCTCAAGAACGAAATTCGAACCAAGACCGGCCTCCAGCGTTTTCTCCCTGCCATCCTGTCCGGCGAATTCGATCAGGCAGAGGTCGAGTCGGTTCCCTGGCACGGTTCCGGCGATATCGCTGCGACCGCTCGCGCCAATTGCTATGTCGTCATTCCCGCCGACCGCGAGTGCCTGGCAGCCGGTGAATGGGTCGCGGTGATGAAAGTCGATTGTTGATTGCTGATTGTTGATTGCTGATTGAAAGTCAACGGCACCGTGCGGTGAGGTTCTTCAATCAGCAATCAACAATCAGGTCGCTCACGACGCGACCATCGTCTCACCCCGCCTCTCCATGTAAGATAGAACTCACATGCCGAAGAAACTCTCCCATTACGACGGCGCGGGGCGCGCTCGAATGGTCGATGTCTCCGGTAAAACCCCGACCCGGCGCGAGGCCGAGGCCAGCGCTTTCGTTGCCGTCAGCCCTGCCGTTCTCGCAGCGCTGCCCAACAATCCCAAAGGCGATCCGCTCGAAGTGGCCCGCATCGCTGGCATCATGGCGGCCAAACGCACCGCCGAACTGATTCCCCTGTGTCACCCGCTTCCCCTCGCGCTCGTTGATGTCGATCTGCGCCTGTGCGAGAATGGCGTCGCGATTACCTCCCGAGTCGCCACCACGGCGGAGACCGGCGTCGAAATGGAGGCCCTGGTCGCCGCCAGCGTCTCCGCGCTCACCGTTTACGATATGTGTAAAGGCGCGGACAAGAGCATCGAGATTCGCAACATTGTGCTGGAGCGCAAGACTGGCGGAAAGAGCGGAGAGTATCGGCGGGCAAAGTAACGGCCTCAAACTACATGGCAAATAACGTCAAACTGCTGCTGGTGGACGATAATCCGATGGTGCTGGCAATGTTGCAGCACGCCCTGACTCCACTAGCGCAGGTCACGACAGCCACCGACGCCGCCGACGCTCTGCTGAAGGCGGTCGACGATGCGCCCGACCTGCTGGTGTGCGACTACAAAATGCCGGGCATGGATGGCCGCCAGTTAGTCGAAAAACTGAAGAGCCGGCCCGCTACCGCGAATTTTTCTACCGTGTTGATGGCCAGCAAGGCCGACATTGCGGAACGGCTCTCGCCGGTCGACGCCGCCGATGACTACCTGGAGAAGCCCTTTTTCCTCAAGGACGCAACCCGCCGCATCAAGCGCACTCTCGACCGCATTGCGCTGGAAAAGATGTCGAAGACCGCGCCCAAAGATGGCGTGGTACGCGGCAGTCTGTCGCAAATGAACGTGATCGACCTGATGCAGTCGCTCGAGATGGGCCGCAAAAGCTGCCAGCTTTCGCTCAGCAACGAAGGCGACCAGTGCGAAGTGTTCTTTTCCGAAGGCCAGGTCAAGCACGCGACCTATGGAGATCTGGTCGGCGACGAGGCTGTATTCAAAGTGCTGCGCTGGACCGGCGGAAATTTCCAGCTCGACTTCGAAGGCAAGACCGACAAAGCGACCACGCAGCTCAATACCCAGGGCCTGTTGATGGAAGGTTTGCGATTGCTCGACGAATCCTCGCGCGATGGCGGTGCCGAACCCGAGCCTGAAGCTGCGCCCGCCGAGACTGCGCCTCCGGCTTCGAGCGCCCCGAGTGCAATTCCAGCCGCGGGCGCACGCCACAGAGACGAAGAGGAAGATGTTCTCCTCGATGGGTGACCTTCGACAGTTGAGCCGCTGATGCCTGATCTTCCAATCGATGCCCCAATCGATGCCCCCCAGGGGCTCACCGCAGCCGTGGTGACGGTGAGCGATTCCTGCGCTCGCGGCCAGCGCAACGATCTCTCCGGGCCGGCAGTAGCACAACTTCTGCGCAAGCTTCACTTCTCCGTGACCGCGACTGAAGTAGTTCCCGATGATCCCATCCCAATTCAAACCCTTCTGATTCGCCTGGCGCGCGAAGTACGACTCGTCGTGACCACCGGTGGAACCGGGATTGCTGCTCGCGACGTAACACCGGAAGCCACTATGGCTGTATGCGATCGACTGCTGGACGGTGTGGCGGAGCGCATGCGCAGCGAAGGCGCGAGGAAGACTCCGTTTGCCGCCCTCAGCCGGGGAGTATGCGGCGTGCGGGGCCAGGCGCTCATCCTGAATTTGCCGGGCAGTCCCACGGGTGCGCTGGAATCCCTGGAAGCGGTGGCGGGCCTGATTCCACACGCCATCGATTTATTGAGCGGCAAGACTGACCACTCGTAGCACACGCGAAACGGGTTGCGAAAGACTCGCTTTTGGGTGGCGCAGCGCTTTCAGCGCTGCGATAGAGCACTGTCACTTCGTCGGGGCTTTAGCCCAGGGGTACCATCACGGCCGATCCTGCTTGCCTGGCCCCAGAACCGGCCGGCCCGGGAAAACGTCAGGCACGATCTTGCCTTCGTCAATCACTGCCGTCCCGCCGACCAGCAAATACCGCACGCCCACACTGGGCTCCATCGGCTTTTCGAAAGTAGAGCGATCGGCGATGGTTTGCGGATCGAAGATCACCACATCGGCGTCGGCGCCTTCCTGCAATCGCCCTTTCTGGTGTGCGGCGGGAGTGGAACGTTCCAGCATTTGAGCCGGCATCAGCGTCATCTTGCGCAACGCTTCCATCAAGGTGAGCGTCTTCTTCTCCCGAACGTATTGCGCCAGCACGCGCGAGTATGTGCCCGCGTTGCGAGGATGGCCTTCGGCTCCATCGCTGGCGATCATGATCAGCGGGTTCGGGATGACAGCATCGACCGTTTCCTGAGTGTTGGCGAACACCAGCACCCACTGCTGCTTACTGGAGCCGTGCAATTCATCGAAGCGTTCTTTGGTGAGATGCTCGCCGGTATCGGGCAGAACGAGATTGCCGTAGTCGATGCCCAATTTTTCGCGCCAGCCCGGATTGAACACCGCGGAATTGACCGCCGTCATGCCCGCGATATAAGGATAGGCCTCGGTGGTCACGTCGAGGCCGCGAGCGCGTGCTCCCGCGATGAGCGAAATGCACTCCAGCGAATCGCGCAGACACGTGCTGTTGATGTGAACAATGTGCAGCGAAGCGCCGGTGATCGCCGCCGCGCCAATCACCTCTTCGACGGCTTCAATCGCCGAGCCTGGCTCGACGCGGCCAGCGCTGCGCATGTGGGTGTAGACCGGCAGTTTGCGCTCAGCGGCCACGCGGAACATGTCGATAACCTCAAGCCGCGTCGCGCCCGGCGTGTACTGAATGCCCATGCCGACACCCAGAGCGCCGGCGTCAATTTCGTCGCGCAGGCGCTGCTGGATGCGCTCGATCTGCTCGGGCGTGGCAGGCTGGTCGGTGGCCGCTCCGCTTTTTGGCAGGATGGTTCCTTCCGGCAACGGAGCACCGAAAATCAGTGCACGCGCCGCCACCTGACTCGCAGTCGTGCCGTAGTGAATGAGCGAGCGTCCTGCCTTCGACTTCAGAAACTGAGCCACGTCGGGGGTGCCGATCTCCATTTCCAACGCGGTGGTCACACCGTCGAAGGCTTTGACGCGCTGGCTGGCAAGTTCCTGGCCGTGTTGGTGCAGGTCGATAAAGCCGGGGGCCACGACCAGTCCGGCAGCGTGGATGACGCGCCGCCCACTCAGCGGAGCCGTCGAGATACTCGCGATTCTTCCCTCGCGGATCCCGACGTTACGCACGGCGTCGAGGCCGGTTTCGGGGTCCATGACGCGGCCGCCTTCGAGCACGAGATCGTATTGTTGCGCCGCGGCCGAAGTGCCGGCGACGGCGAGAAGAGTGAGCGTGATCAGTAGTTGGCGCATATGGGCTCCGAAGTTAGCGATGGAAGCTAGCGATCATAACAGGCACCCCACACATCTCTTCCTGTTCGCGTACACTTATGGTTCTTGAAGCGCATCGGACACATATTGGCGCGCTATACGGCTTGGATCCTGGGCCTGCTGAAGGTGCTCGGAATCTGGGGCCCGTTTGTGATCGCGTTTGCCGACAGCGCCCTGTTGGGCATGCCGGTGGATTTTGTCGTCGCCCGGTACGTCTATGAGGACCACGCGCGGTTTCTGATTTACGTCGCGATGGCGTCGCTCGGTTCGGCGCTGGGCAGCATTCCGCTGTACATCGTGGGCTACCTCGGCGGCGAGAAAGTGCTGCGCAAGCGGATTTCGGAGGAGCGCTTTCTAAAAATCCACCGCTCGTTTGAGCAGCACGAATTCTGGGCGCTGATGTTTCCGGGGATGTTGCCGCCACCGATGCCCTTCAAAATCTTTGTACTGGGTGCGGCCGTGTTTGAAATGCGCTTTCGCGACTTCCTGGTCGCGATTTTTCTGGGAAGGTTCGTGCGCTTTCTGGTTTTGTCGGTCCTTGTGCTTTGGTTTGGGCCGCAGATTGTAGGGCCTTTCGGCAGTGCGGTGATGCAGCATTGGCCATGGCTGCTGGCGGGACTCGCGGCCGCAGTTCTCGCGTGGCTCGTGATCCGCCGGAGAAGAGCGGCTGGGGCGCAGCGGGAAGAGTAACGATTCAGCACTCCATCTCGGTTCGTGCCGTCATCGTGAATGCCCTCATAGGTGTGAAATGAATGGATTATTTTCGCGCCTTGCCTTGTTCCTCCTGACCGCCTGCTGTCCATTCCTGATCGGACAGACTTCTCACCAAACTTCCGCCCATCCCCCGCAAGAGTACACGTTTACCATCGTCGCAGCGCATCCCCATGACACAACAGCCTTCACGCAAGGCCTCGCATATCGCGACGGCTTCTTATATGAGGGCACGGGCCGCAAGGGGCAGTCATCGCTTCGAAAAGTACGCCTCGAAACAGGAGCGATCGTCCAGCAGGTGAACCTGGAGAGCGACCTCTTCGGCGAAGGGATCACCCTGATCAGCGACAGAGTCATCCAGCTCACCTGGACATCGCAGATAGGTTTCGTCTATGACCTGAACAATTTCCATCTGTTGCGCAGGTTCTCCTACTCAGGAGAAGGATGGGGCCTCGCCACCAATGGCCGCGATCTTTTTATGAGCGACGGAACGTCAGAACTTCGCGTGCTGGACGGCAAAACTTTTCAGGAAGAGCGCCGCATCAAGGTTCACGACGGGCCGACCCCGCTCGATCAACTGAACGAACTGGAATTTGTGGAAGGACAGATTTTCGCCAACGTGTGGCACAGCAACCGCGTCGCCCGGATTTCTCCGCAAACCGGCGATGTCGTCGGCTGGATCGACCTCACCGGACTGCTAGGCCCGATGTATCGTCTCCATCCCGAAGCCGTGCTGAACGGCATCGCTTACGATCCAGTCCGCAAGCGCCTCTTTGTGACGGGAAAACTGTGGCCCAGAGTCTTCGAGATCAAGCTCGCTCCCAAAGCTCACCGTTAGAAAAGTCCAGCAGAACTTCCAGCGGAAACCGTAGCTTATGCTGCGGCCGTGTGGTCGCCCGACTTGCGCAGCCATCCGGCCAGGGCGTGCAGCAACACCGGAGCCCCAAACATCAGCGAAGTGAACAGCAAGTCCCCTTCGACGGCGCGGCGGAAGAACGGCAAGCCGGCGTCGTAGCAGGTCATCAGGCCAGCGATGGTTTTCGGATACATGTCGCCCCAGGCTGCCCAGACCGCGAAGTTACTCAACAGAAAAAACGAGACCGAGCCCGCCAGGGCCGCTCCCAGAATTCGCAAGACTCCAGCGTTCTGCTTGAGACTGGTTCCCAGCCACAGCATCGCGGCATACCACGCCCAAGTCACAAAATGGTCCCAGGTGAAGGGATACTTGTAGACCAGCGTGGTGAGGATCACGTCCGACGCGGCCAGCAGCGCCAGCGGCACCCACATGCGGCGGCGCGGTCCGCGCGCTCCGAAGAACAGCAGGGCGGCGCCGACCGGCGTGAACGCCATCGGATGGGGCAGGAACCGAAACACTATTGCGAAGAGAACGAATGCGTAAACCAGCATGAATCACCTCGAAGCCAGAATCTTATTCTGGGCGCTGGCGCGGCTGGCGTCAAGCGCGGATCGCGGCGGGTTACCGCTGCCCGGGTTCAGGCACCACGACCTGCCCCTTTCCCGTGTCGTAGACATCGCCGACCACATGCAGGTTCTGGTCGATTTCCACCGCCCGGCTCAGAGCGCCGCGACTGCGGGGGCTGACGATGGCGCTTGTCATCCCCGCATAACGCAGGTCCCGAAAAAGCACGATCGAACCTTGCTGCGGAGGCTGGAGAGCTTCGGTTTCAGTGATCGGATACTGCGCCCAATCCAGAAACACGCGTCCAACGTAAGAATTTTTCGCGGCGAGAGTGACGGGCGTTTCTTCCGGTTTGAACCGAATTTCCATGCGTCCCTCGGGATCGACTTCGGGCCCAAACGAACTCACCGGAGCAAGGGCGAAAAATGCAGGCGTCTCAACCACGCCCTCCCACTGGAAGGGATCGATCCACTTGGGATACGCCGAAACCCGCAGCGGATCAGCTCCATTGTAAGTCCGGGCTTCGAGAGCATTGACGGCGCGCCGGTGTTCGTAATCGCGCAGCCCCCATAGCAGGACGATGCTGGCCAGCGCGAGCGTGGCCGCGACCCGGCCACGAGGACCGCGACTGTGCGCGCCGATTTCCTGGTCGATCATGCCGAACAACGCCGGAACCACCAACCCCAGAATCAGAAAGGCGAACATCACCGGTTCGAAGATGAACACGATGTCCCACGAATACCACTGCTCCGAAAAAGGCCAAAAGGGGCGGACGCCATAGTTATTGGTGAAATCGAGCAGGATGTGGCTGAGCCCCGCCAGGCAGGCGTAAAAAAAAAGCAGCCCCCAGCGCGGCGGCAGCTTAGGATCCTTCACCTTGCGCCCGCGGAGACGCCAGATCAGATACACAAACCCGACCACGACCAGAGCGTCGAGCGGCACGCCGAAGAAAGAATGAGTGAACCCGCGATGGTGGGCGAACCCGAAGGCCGGCCCGCGAAAGCTGCCAAGTACGTCCAAATCCGGCGCTTCAGCGGCGAGCGTAAGCGTGAGCGTGGCCAGCGCCGTCTTGCGGTTGAGCCCGGCACGTCCCATGCACGCGCCGGTCAGAAAGTGGGTGAGAGGTTCCAAGCGCTTCGAGGAATTCTATCGTAAAGCAATTCGCTTTGAGCAAAGTATCAAAGTATCGGAGTATCGAAATATCGAGCGTTGCGATGCTCAGAGCGGCGGCGCCAGCAGGGTGAGAGCGTTCGGAACCGCCGTGATCTCGACCGGCAGCGTGCCCAGCAGTTCGCCGTCGGCTTCAACGTAGATCTTGCGCTGCTTTTGCGATGGGGTCGAGGGCTCCCGGTACTGGCAGGCGATTCGCGTACTGTAGGCGAGGTCGACCCCGGGAATCGCCCAGCGCACGCCCAGAATGCCGCGGGTCACATAGGCGAGATACGCCAGGCGGCTGGCGGTGCGGCTGCAGACCAGCCGGATATCGTCCCGCTCCAGCGATGCTCCCGGAGCAAGTTCCCGAACGACTCCGCCAAAATTGCGGATGCGCACGGCCAGCAGCTCCGTAACCTCGGAGCGGGGGGGCGCTTCCGAGCCGATCTCCTCGTACTCCGCCACGAATCGCGTCATATGATACGTGAGCCACAGGTTCCAGCACTTCAAGTAGTAAGCGGCCATGCCCATGCGCTGCTTGGTTCCGGTGTAGAGCTTGTAGAAAAGGTGTGCGTCGACTCCAATACCGGCGGCGACCACGAAATAACGCGTCCGGGGATTGCCCCGCAGATCCAAGCAAGCCACGCGGCCAAGCGCGATACGGCGCGGCGCGTAATGCAGCGACGCCTTCGCCGCTGCGACCACTTTGAGTGGAAGATTCAGGTCGTGTGCCAGTGCGTTGGCGGTTCCCATCGGCAGAACTGCCAGCGCGGTGGGCGAGTTTGCCAAAACCTGGGCAATGTTATGGATAGTGCCATCGCCTCCGCAGGCGAAGATCGTGTCACAACCGGAGTTCACTTTCAGCCGGGCCTCATCCCCGGCGTGATGCTTCGACTCGGTAGGCACCAGCTCCGCTTCAACGCCGCCGTCCCTGAGCACTGCCAGCGCGGATTCCAATTCCCGCTGGCGCCGCTTGCTGCCGCCGGAATCCGGGTTGTAGAGCAAGGCCGCCTTGCGCATAGCGTCGTCGAAGCTGGATTGTACCTGAGCACGATGGCGCAGGGGTTGACCAGGAAGTTGACCAGGAACACGATCAGGCAGGGGATCAGGAGGATGATCGGGGAACTTTCAGCGGGAGCCCCACTCCCACATCCCGAACATCGCTTTCTGGGGCAGCGGGTGCCCGATCTGGCGGGCAAGCATGGTGATCTGACCGCGGTGGTGGGCGTCGTGCGCGATCAGATAGCCAAGAAATCCGGCAACATCCGGACGAAAGCCCCGAATGCGGCCATCACTCTCCAACCCGCGGCTGATGACCACGCAAAGAGCATGACGGCTGGATTCCAGCCCGCGCATGGCCTGGGACGGAGTCACCGTGGCGCGATCGAGTTGCCCGGGAATGTCCTCTGCCTTCGCGGCTTTCAGCCACATGACCCGCACGTTGTGCATGTGCGCGACGATGGCCGCAATCGTGCGCCCCTTGCCCTCGGGCGGCTTCGCCTTCCAGGCTGCGATCGGAAGATGGTCGATCAGGTAATGGTTAATGCGGTTGTTGGTATTGAAGGCATTGAGCAGCGAGAGAGGAATTTGACGCAGGTAAAGATTCTTAACGGCGACCGCATCGGCGTGGTCGGAGGTCTTCGGCATGGCTCGCAAACCCGCGCGGGGCACAGCACAGCACTCAGTCTTTCACTGCGGACGCCCGTCCGCAAGGGCGCGTTTTCCACAGCCGCTCTCGGTGTGTTCCTCCGTGATCCGCTGTGCCCTCTGCGGTTCATGCTTTTTCTGTCGCATCAAATGTACTTGTAGCCACGCGCACAGATTTCCCGCAGCCCGCTCCTTGACTATAATCTGCCCGATGCCTGCCTTAAGAGACGTCGAAAAAAAGATCGAGGCTCTGCGCGAAAATATTCGTCACCACGAGCACCTCTATTACGTCCTCGACCAGCCTGAAATCAGCGACGCCGAATTCGACCAACTGATGCAGCAACTCAAAGACCTGGAGGCGGCGCATCCCTCGCTTATCACTCCGGATTCGCCCACCCAGCGCGTAGGCGGCAAGCCGCGCGAGGGATTCGTCAAGGTTCCGCACTCCTCGCCCATGCTGTCGCTCGACAATACCTATAACGAAGAAGAGTTGCGCGCCTGGGAACGCCGCGTGCACGAACTGACCGGCCGCAGTGACGTCGACTACGTCTGCGAACTCAAACTCGACGGCATGTCGCTGGCTCTGCTCTACGAAGACGGCAAACTGGCGCGGGGCGTGACCCGCGGCGATGGCGCGGTCGGCGAAGATGTCACCCTGAACGTCCGCACCGTCCGCTCAATACCGCTGTCGATTCCGAAGGAGCGGCTCAAAAAAGCCGGAATCCCCGTCGGCTTCGAGGTCCGCGGCGAACTGCTCATGCCCACTGCGTCCTTCAAGAAAATCAACGAAGAACGCGAGCGCAACGGCCTGCCGACTTTTGCCAACCCTCGCAATTTCACCGCCGGCACCGTCCGGCAGCTCGACGCCAACGTCACCGCCGAGCGCCGTCTCGATTTCTTCCCCTACTTTCTCCTGGTAAACGGACGAACTTACTTCGACCGCCACTGGGAAACCCTGACAGCCCTCGAAAAGGCCGGGTTCAAAGTCAACTCACACCGCAAACTCGTTCATTCCATGGACGAAGTCTGGGCCTTCATTCAGGAGTGGGAAGCCAAACGCGACTCGCTGCCCTACGAGATCGACGGCATCGTCGTCAAAGTCGACCGCATCTCCCTGCAAGATGAACTCGGCTTCACCGGCAAAGCTCCGCGCTGGGCCATCGCCTACAAGTACGCGGCGCGTGCCGGAATCACCAAGCTGGAGAACGTGCGCTGGCAGGTTGGTCGTACCGGCAAACTTACTCCCGTGGCAGAGTTGGTCCCGGTTTTGATCGGCGGCACGACCGTCCGCAACGCCACTCTTCACAACATGGATGAGATCCAGCGCCTGGGCGTAAAGATCGGCGACTGGGTGCAGGTCGAGCGCGGTGGCGACGTCATCCCCAAGGTAGCGAAGGTCATTGATGATCAAGATCACGATGATCAAGACCACCCGCGAGGCAAGAAGGAAATCGAAGTCCCGGAGAAATGTCCGGTGTGCGGCACAAAAGTTGTCCGCACCGAAGGCGAAGTCGACTACCGCTGCGTCAACGCCAACTGCCCCGCCAAGCTGGCCGGAACCATTCTGCACTTCGCCTCGCGCGGTGTGATGAACATCGACGGCATGGGCGACGCCCTGGTCACCCAACTCACCGAGCGCGGCCTGGTGAAAAACGTCGCCGACATCTACAAGCTCACGAAAGCCGACCTGCTCAGCCTGGAGCGCATGGGCGACAAGTCCGCGCAAAATATTCTCGACGAGATCGAAGCATCGAAGAAGCTGCCACTGGAGCGAGTCATCTACGGCCTCGGCATCCGCATGGTCGGCGAGCGCACCGCCCAATTCCTGGCCGAACATTTCGGATCGATGGAAGCGCTTGAGCACGCGAGTGTAGAAGAATTGCAGAACGTCGATGAAGTCGGCCCGCGCATCGCCGAAAGCATCGTGGAATTCTTCAGCATCCCCGCCAACCGGAAATTGATCGACCGTCTCGGCGAAGCCGGGCTCGTGTTCAAGGGTAAGAAAAAAGAGCGCGGCACCAAACTCGCCGGCAAAACCTTCGTCCTCACCGGCACGTTCCAGAAATACACGCGCGACGAAGCCAAAGCGATGATCGAAGTCGCCGGCGGAAAGGTAACCGGCTCAGTCAGCAAGAAAACGGACTATGTTGTCGCCGGCGCCGATGCAGGATCGAAGCTGGACAAGGCAAAGGAACTCGGCGTCGCGGTGATCGATGAAAAAGAAATGGAAAAACTCGCGGGCTAATCTGCGTTGTCATCCTGAGCGAAGCGAAGGACCTGTGCATCTGGCCGGGAGTTCATGGGTCCTTCGCGGCCAAGAACGCCGCTCAGGATGACATCGGGCTTAAGGAAGAGCAGCACCCTATTTCATCGCCGCCCGCATCCTCCCCCAAGTCACATCCAGGGTCTCCGGCAGCACCCGCGTCTCTCCCACCACCGACACGAAATTCGCATCCGCCACCCACCGCGGCAGCACGTGCATATGAATATGTCCCGCAATTCCCGCTCCGGCCGCCTTGCCAATATTCATCCCTAAATTGATTCCGTCCGGGCTGTAAAGCTCGCGCAGCACCGATTCCATCCGCTGCGAAAGCGCCATCATCTCCTGAGCGGCTTCCACCGGCAACTTCCGCAACTCGTCCAAGTGCGCGTACGGAACAATCATCACGTGCCCCGGCGTATACGGAAACGCATTCAGAATGACGAAGCAATGCTCGCCGCGATACACGATATGCACCTTCGCGTCGTCCTTCTCCTTCGGCGCATCGCAGAACACGCATCCGCCGGTTTTCTCCGTGGACGAGACATAAGCGTAGCGCCACGGTGTCCAGAGATAATCCATAGCAGGGCAGGTTAGCAGATGCGCGGCGTGTCACGAAACCGTAACACTGAAACCTCCGTGTAACATACGCGCGATTAGCGTTTGACACTGTTCGCGCGCGGTTGCTATAGTCGAGGAGTTCCCATTGGACGCGGGTTTCTGTGAAAAACGTCCGACAGCTGGGATTGTCCAAGCTCACTCGCCAGGGTGGGCCCACCACAACCAAACGACTCGTCCAGCAGTCCGCATAGCAGGCCCCGCATTCCGGCATCAGAGAGGCATAACCTTGTTCGACGAGACCACCGCCCACAACTCCGAATCCACCTCCGCTGTCGTAACTGAAGAACCGACGACAGACCAGCAGCACCAGCCCGAACCGATTCAGGCTGCCGCCTCCACCGACCATTCAAGCGACGACCATTCTGCCGAGACGCACGAACTCTCCGCCTTGGAAGAAAAGACGGTGGACGACAAGACTGCGGACGACAAGCCCGCTCCCGCCGAGGACTTTGCCTCTGTGCTGGAGACCTTCACCACCGAAGCCGAAGAGGCGGTGAGTGAAGACCGCGTCATCAAGGGCACGGTGCTGAAGCTGACCGCGACCCACGTGGTCGTCGATGTCGGCGCCAAGTCGGAAGGCATGCTGCCCTTGGCGGAGGTGCTCGATCACGAGGGCAACCCCAAATTCAAGCCCGGCGACGAGATCGACGTGATGCGTGAGAAGGGCCAGGCCGAGGAAGGCTACATCAATCTCTCGCACCAGAAGGCGCAGCGCATTCACGCCTGGGAAGAAATCGAAAAGGCCTACACCGAGAAGAAGCCGATCCAGGCCGTCGTCGTCGATCGCATCAAGGGCGGCCTTACCGTCGACATCCTCGGCGCCCACGCTTTCCTGCCCGGCTCGCAGGTCGACCTGCGCCCCATCCGCAATCTCGACGGCATGAAGGGCCAAGCCCTCGAGGTCATGGTCATCAAGCTCAATAAGAAGCGTGGCAACATCGTCGTCTCGCGTAAAGACCTCCTCGAAGGTGAGCAGAATGAAAAGCGCTCCAAGACCCTCGAGCACCTCGAAGAAGGATCGGTTCTCACCGGCGTGGTCAAGAACCTCACCGAGTACGGCGCGTTCGTCGACCTCGGCGGCCTCGATGGCCTGCTCCACATTACCGACATGTCCTGGGGACGCCTGACCCACCCCAAAGATCTCGTCAACGTCGGCGACCAGATTCAGGTCAAGGTCCTGAAGTACGACAAAGACAAGCAGCGCGTGTCGCTGGGCTTCAAGCAACTCACGCCTGACCCGTGGCTCGACGCCGAGCATCGCTATCCCGAGGGCGCGCACGTCGGCGGACGCGTGATCAGTGTGACCGACTACGGCGCATTCGTGGAACTCGAGCAGGGCATTGAAGGCCTGGTCCACGTCAGCGAGATGACGTGGTCGAAGCGCATGAAGCATCCGTCGAAGCTGGTCAACGTCGGCGATCAGGTCGAGTGCGTGGTTCTCAACGTGAACCCGACCGAGCGCCGCATTTCGCTCGGAATGCGGCAACTGGCAGCCAATCCGTGGGACTCCTTGCATGAGAAGTTCCCTGTCGGCATGACCGTCGAAGGTCGCGTGCGCAACCTGACCGACTTCGGCGCCTTCATCGAAATTGAAGACGGCATCGACGGCCTGGTCCACGTGAGCAACCTGAGCTGGACCAAGCGCGTGAAGCATCCCTCGGAAGTTCTGAAAAAAGGCGACCGCGTGAAAGCGGTCGTGCTCGCGATTGAACCCGACAAACGCCGCCTCTCACTCGGCGTGAAGCAGCTTCAGCCCGACGTTTGGGAGTCATTCTTCCAGACCCATCACATCGGCGACGTTGTTAAGGGCAAAGTGCTGCGCGTGGCCGCGTTCGGCGCGTTCGTCGAAATCGCGGAGGGCGTCGAAGGCCTCTGCCACAAGTCCGAAGCCACCGACGAACACGGCCAGCCCCTTCCGCTCGAGCCCGGCCTCGAGCACGACTTCAAGATCATCAAGATGAGTCCCGAAGAGAAGAAAGTCGGACTCAGCATCCGCGCCGTCGGCGAAGAAGCCTCCCGCTCGGAAGTGGAAGCCTACAAGCAGCCCGTTTCCAGCACCAGTTCCACCATCGGCGAACTCATCAACTGGAAGCGCGCCAGCAACGAAAACAACTAGGGCCACCTGCAACACTTCTGTCATCCTGAGCGAAGTAGCAGCTTCGCGAACGCGAAGCTGCTACGCAGTCGAAGGACCCCGTGCAAGCCAGCAGTGGCGCCGGCGTTGCAAGGAGTTCTCTGATCTGTCCCCCGCAATGCCTCCGTGTCCTCTGTGGTTAAGCTCTTATCTTTATGTTTTTTGGCCGCTTCGATCCCCCTGTTCTAGAATCATTAGTTTCCCTTTCGTCATCTCTTCCTATAGAGGATTAATACTTTGCCCGACACGACTTACGACATCGCCATCATCGGCAGCGGACCCGCCGGATACACGGCCGCCATCCGCGCCGGCCAGTACGGCCTGAAGACCGCTCTCATCGAAAAAGACGGATTCCTCGGCGGCACCTGCCTGCACGTCGGCTGCATCCCGACCAAGGCGCTGCTCTTCAACGCCGAACTTTGGGATCACCTCAAAAACGCGAAAGAATTCGGCATCGAAGGCGTCGACGCGCGCAAACTCAACTGGGCCGCCGTGCAGGAACGCAAATCGAAGATCGTCGCCAAACACACCAAGGGCCTCGAATTTCTAATGAAGAAATATAAAGTCGATACCGTAAAAGGCTACGGCAAGCTCACCGGCCCCGCGCAGAACGGTGTGCTCACCGTCGAACTCACGAACGACGGCAAGGCCACACAACTCAAAACGAAGAACGTCATCCTCGCCACCGGCTCCGAATCCCGCATGCTGCCCGGCCTCGAACCCGACGACCGCATTCTCACCAACATCGAGATCCTCAGCCTGAAAGAGATTCCGAAGTCGCTTGTTATCGTCGGCGCCGGAGCCGTTGGCGTCGAATTCGCATCGATCTACCGCTCGTTCGACACCGAAGTAACGATCATCGAAATGCTCCCGCGCCTGGTTCCCGTCGAAGACGAAGAGGTTTCCAAGGAACTGGCGCGCGTCTACCGCAAGCGCAACATCAACTTTCACACTAGCGCGAAAGTCGACAAGGTCGAGAAGACAAAAACGGGCATCGCCGTCACCATCACTGTCGACGGCAAACAGCAGAAAATCGATGCCGAAAAAATCCTGATCGCCGTCGGCCGCAAGCCGCGTACCGAGAACGTCGGCCTCGAGCGCACCAAAATCAAGCCCGACCGCGGCTTCCTCAAAACCGATTCCTGGATGCAAACCTCTGAGCCCGGCGTCTACGCCGTCGGCGACATCGTGCTAGGCACGCCGCAACTCGCCCACGTCGGCGCCATGGAAGCCCTCGTTGCCATCGCCAAAATCGCCGGCAAGCCCGGCAAGCCGATCAATCCCGAACACATCCCCGGCGCCACCTACTGCCATCCCGAAATCGGCAGCGTCGGCCTCACCGAAACCAAAGCCCGCGAGGCCGGATACAACGTGAAAATCGGCAAGTTCCCCTTCAGCGCCAATTCCCGCGCGAGCATCGTCGGCCAGCACGAAGGTTTCATCAAGATCGTCAGTGACGCCGACTACGGCGAAATTCTTGGCGTCCATATCATCGGCCCGCAAGCCACCGAACTGATCGCCGAAGCCGTCGCAGCGATGGAATTAGAAGCGACCGTCGAAGATTTAATGTGGACCATCCACGCGCATCCCACGCTGGCCGAAGCCATGCTCGACGCCTCCAACAGCGTGTATGGATTAGCGATCAACGCATAAACGCTTAGCCACGGATGACACGGATGAACACGGATAGAGTCACAAAGTCTTGTCATCCTGAGCGCGCCCTTTGCGCGAAGGACCTATGCAACTCCTCTGTGTCCTCTGTGGTGAAAGCTCTTGGTTCTGCCCCGCGCAGACCCGTGGCTATAAGAATTTGATCTCGATCGTCCAACTCGGCACCGTCGATTACGCGACCGGCCTCGCGTTGCAGCAGCAGCTCGTCGCCCTCCGCAAAGAGGAAAAAATCGGCGATGTCCTCCTCCTCCTCGAACACTCTCCTGTCATCACGCTCGGCCGCAACGCCAAAGCCGCCAACGTAATCGCCTCCCCCGAACTCCTTGCCCAGCGCGGCGTTGAACTCTTCGAATGCGACCGCGGCGGCGACGTCACCTTCCACGGCCCCGGCCAAATCGTCGGCTATCCCATCTTCGACCTGCGCGGCCATGCTCGTGGAACCGCGGACTCATCGTCCGCCCCCGACGCCAAACGCAAAACGCTCGGCGTAATCGAATTCGTCCGCCGCCTCGAAGAAGTCCTGATCCGCACCTGCGCCGATTTCGCCATTCCCACGAAACGCGTCCGCGGCCTCACCGGAGTCTGGACAAATGCAGGTGACAACGATGCTCATGTGGGGACGGGCGCCCTCGCCCGTCCGGTCGAGCGAAGCTCGACAGCCGCGGCCGAAAGCGCCACGGATGTTGGGAACGGTCGCGACCGGGAAGGGGACGACTTCAGTCGTGCCGAAAGCCGCCAGGAAAGGGACGCGGCTTTAGCCGCTGAGGGCTGCTGCGCCGAATCCAAGCTCGCCGCCATCGGCGTCCACATCTCCCGCTCCGTCACCTCGCACGGCTTCGCCCTCAACGTCAACACCGACCTCAGCTACTTCAACCTGATCGTCCCCTGCGGCATCACAACCAAGCCCGTCACATCAATGCAACAACAACTCGGGCGCGAACTCGACCTTAGCCCCGTTTCCGAATCCATCTCCCGCAACTTCGGCATCGTGTTCCACAGCCAGATGCTCTGGCTCGAAACCCTCGACGCCTTACTCACCCGCGCGGTGGGCGTGCGATAAGGCAATCTCAGGTCAGTAGAGCTCATGACAACTTCGGCCAGAATCGTTTCTGCAGCAGACAGCCGATGATCAGCCATTGTCCTGTGGCAAGAACGAAAAGAACGGCGGCGCTAATGTAAGAGCCTTCATAAGTGCCTACGTGAACGAAAGCGCGGAAGGGCAATAGCAACAAACCGAGGACGTATTCGACTAGCATTGCTGGCATATCCGCCCAGACGACGGACTTCAAGACCCACGACTGATATGCGTAGTGAAACGGTCGTCCAGCGAAGAAAGTCCAGTCAGCGCCCTGAAAGGTGTCCAGGAAAGCAGCCGCCGCTCGTGATGGGGGCCCCATGCTCCGCACGCCGAGGTAGAAACACAGCGCGTGAATGATCGCCAGAAACCATCCCAGTCGGCTCACCGCGCACGCCCTTAGAAGCCCCTTGAGCCAGTTTCGGAATACAAGTCCCTCGCGCTCCATGGTCCCCTCTACTCGTATTTGACACCGGCTTCCGGTTCCCCGTCGACCTCCCTAGCCCTCCTGGCCGCTCTCGCGATACCATCAATACACCGCGCCCGAAGCGCACGCCTCGCATGGGGAACAAGAAGACGAAGTCCAAACACAACTCCAACGGCAACCGTCCGCGCAACGGATCGAGAGCGACCAAAGCTCACGTAGGGGCGGACGCGTTCGTCCGCCCGGTCGAGCGAAGCTCGACAGCTTCTCCCGGCCAGCAGCTCCGCACCTACTCCATCCCCGACTCCCGCCTCGAGCATCCCGATTTCACGGTCCACCAAGCAATAGAAAAAGACAAAGACGGCACCGAACACGTCCGCTACGAAGTCACCGGCAATCTCGACGCTCCCGTCCCGCCCATCCGCGACTCGAAGTATCTAACCAAGCAGCAAGCCATCGAGATCTACCGCTTCATGCTGCTCAACCGCAAAATGGAAGTCGCCCTCGAAAATCTCTACAAGCAAGGCAAAGTCGTCGGTGGAGTTTATTTCGGCCTCGGCCAGGAAGCCTGCTCCTGCGCCTCCGCCTACGCCCTCGACAAAGACGACTGGTTCGCCCCCATGATCCGCAACCAGGGTTCGCTCCTGGTCCGCGGATTCGCCGCCCGCGATACCATGATGCAATACATGGCCAAAGCCGACTCGCCCACCCGCGGCCGCGACGGCACCAGTCACTTCGGCGACATCGAAAAGCGCAACATGGTCTCGCCCATCTCCATGCTCGGAGATTTGATCCCCGTGCTCTCCGGCGTAGCGCTAGGCGCGCGCCTGCAAGGCCGCAACATCGCCGTCATGACCTACATCGGCGACGGCGGCCAGTCCACGGGCGTCACCTACGAAGGCATCAACTTCGCCGCCGTACAAAATCTCGGCCTCGTGCTCTTCATCGAGAGCAATCTCTGGGCATACTCCACGCCATCAGAAATGCAGTACTGCTGCAAAGACCTCGCCGAACGCGCCATCGGATACGGCATCCCCGGCATAATCGTCGACGGCACCGACGCCTGCCAGGTCTACGACGCCGCCCACGAAGCCGTAGACCGCGCCCACCGTGGCGAAGGCCCCACATTAATCGAAGCCAAGATGATGCGCATGAAAGGCCACGCCATCCACGACGCCGCCGCCTACGTGCCGAAACCAATGTTCGACTTCTGGAAAAAGCGCGACCCCATCGCACGCTTTGAAAATTATCTGGTGAAAGAAAAGAAGTGGCTGACAGCGAAAGAGAATGCCGACCTAGTCGCGGATGTCGAGCGCATCATCGAAGAAGAACGTGAGATCGCCGTCAACTCGCCAATGCCAACTCCAGAATCCGCCGAAGGCGGCGTCTTCTGCGAGGACGGCTGCCACGAAATCAAACCAAAATACGGCATGCCGAAAGTAAAGAAGGGAACCGGTAGCTTCAAGCAAACCGAAGCGGCGGTGCACTTGAAATAGTTTCACGAAGGCTTGAAAAGCAGCGGCTGTAAGGAAACGACACCCGGAGAACACTCCGGGTTCCAGGGATAATGCCCGTGAAGGTCTGGCCAGAAACATTGCAGAACGGGGAAAGGCTCGCCGTTGTAGAACCAGATCGCCCAGCCCAAGTAGTCCCGATAGTAATCGGTTTCGATAGGGCGAAACTGACACCCACACCGGGCGAAGATGTCGTGATACTCGTTTCCAGACTCGTACTTGGCTCCGTTCTTTATCCCTGACCCGATGGTGTTGACAATCTTTTGCATATTGTCGAGTTCGAGTCCGAAGATGACGATCTCAGGATGCTGGTAGGAGTGAAACAGCCCCGTGGAAAACGACCACTCAGGTCCCGCTTCGCCTTCCCGTCGGAAAACATTGGTCACGTTCCATCCGTGAGTCTCGATCTGAGCGAGGAATTTCTGATCTGCCGGGTGAGAATTGTCGGGATGGTTGGGATCGCGAACCATGCGGTGCAGCTTAGCACGTGCGCCCAGGATGGCAAATTCTATTGTCGGTAAATTTCTTTGCGGTGCCCAACCGCGAGCACAAGAATCTGCAAGACTCCGCGATGGACTTGATAAACAACTCGATAATCACCGGCCCGTATTCGCCATGTGTCAGGGAGGTCTGCCATTTTCTTGCAGCCCGCAGGAAACGGATCGTCCCGCAGGGCCTCAATCTTGGTAGACAATCGCTTCTGCGCTTCGCGCGGAAGTTTTTCCAATTGCCGGAGCGCAAGAGGCTTGAACTGAATCGTATAGGCCAAAACCGCCGCCGATCCTACAGCTTGAGGTCTTTCTTAATTTTCTCCCATGGAATCGTGCGCGGGTCTTTCAGCGCCTCGCGCGCCGCTGCAATATCGATCGCGTCTTCCAGTTTTTCCAAAAGTTCTACGTCCTTAATGGGCACCACGGCGGCGACAGCTTTCTTGCCGCGGTGTACGATAACTCTTTCGCCCCGATATTCGGCGCGACTCAGGATGTCGGAAAAGTTCTGTCTGGCGAGGCTGGCGGTAAGTTTGGCCGGCATAGGTTTATTTGTACAATCTGTACTAAAGGTATAATAACACATTATGTACAATTTGTACCCAACCGAATCCGTGAAGATCCGTGTAAATCCGTGGCAAGAGAAGAAGTTGGACTCATAACCTATGCTCCTCACCTACCTCGAAGCCATCCGCCAGGGAATCTGGGAAGAAATGGACCGCGACCCCTCCGTTTTCTGCCTCGGCGAAGACATCGGCATTTACGGCGGCGCCTTCAAAGTCACCGACGGATTCATCGACCGCTTCGGCCCCGAGCGCGTCATCGACACCCCCATCGCCGAATCCGCCATAGTCGGCGCAGCCTTCGGAGCCTCACTCACCGGCATGCGCCCCGTCGCCGAGTTCCAGTTCATGGACTTCATCCCCTGCGCCATGAACCAGATCAGCAACATGGTCGCAAAGACGCACTACCTCTGGGGCGCGCCCGCTCCACTCGTCCTCCGCGGCCCCAGCGGCGGATACGTCCACGGCGGCCCCTTCCACTCGCAAAATCCCGAGATGTGGTTCGTCCACAACCCCGGCTTGAAAGTCATCTGCCCCGCCACGCCCTACGACGCCAAAGGCCTGATCAAAGCCGCCATCCGCGACAACAATCCCTGCATCTTCTTCGAACACAAATATCTCTACCGCCGCATCAAAGGCGAAGTCCCCGCCGAAGATTACGTAGTCCCCATCGGCAAAGCCAACATCGTCCGCGAAGGCCGCGACCTCAGCATCATCACCTACGCCGCCATGGTCCACACCGCGTTGGAAGCGGCCGAGCTCCTGAAGAACGAAGGAATTGAAATCGAAATCCTAGACCTACGCACGGTTTCCCCCCTCGATCGCGAGGCCATCGCCGCGACCGTGAAGAAAACGAACAAAGTCATCATCCTCCACGAGCACTCCCGCACCGGAGGCCTCGCCGGCGAAGTCGCCGCCATCATCAATGAAGAAGCCTTCGACTCGCTCGACGGCCCCATCGTCCGCATCGCCGGCCTCGACTCCGCCATCCCCTTCTCCCCGCCCCAGGAACATCATTACCTGCCGAAAGTAGAAGACGTAGTCCGCGAATCCCGCCGCCTGAAAGCATACTGACTCACGTAGCGGCGGACGCATTCGTCCGCCGCTAAGATCACCCTGTCATCCCGAGCGAAGCAGAATGATGAGCAAGGCGAATCACTTTGCGCAGTCGAGGGACCTTGTGTCTTCTTGGAGGGGAGAATGGCTCGACAACTAGCGCCCCACCCCGCCCATCTGCCACAATATCCCCTCCGGAGGCCTCATGGGAAAATTCCTTCTCGGTGTAATCGTCACACTCTTCATACTTATCCTCGGTGGCCTCGGTTTCGCCATGCTCGGCTTCTTCCCCACGGCCGCCAATGTCGAACCCGCACACATGGAAAACCACCTGATGATGGCCGCCGTCGACGCCTCCATGGAGCGCCACGCTCCCCGCGTCACCGACCCGCTCACCCCCACCGATCAGAATCTCGAAGACGGCATGAAGCTCTACACCATGAACTGCGCTCTCTGCCACGGAGGCCTCGACCGCAAGCCCTCCGCGCTGGCCAGTTCTTTCTACCCCCCGCCGCCGAATTTCATCTCCAACCCGCCCGACGACCCCGAGTGGCACATCTTCTACACCATCCGCACCGGCGTGCGCTACAGCGGCATGCCCGCCTGGGACAAAACTCTCAGCGAACCAGACATGTGGAAGATCACCCTGCTACTCTCCCACCTCGACAAGCTCCCGCCCAACATCCAGGAATACTGGAAGACAAACTTCAACGCCGCCCCCACCACGATTGACGAAAAAGAGGAAGACGGCAAAAAAGAAAAAAAGGAAAAGCACGCTCACTACTAAGATTGGCAAAGATGAATTGAGGTCGCAACGTGGAAGAGCGGCGCTTCAGCGCCGCGTAAGCGGCCCACGATACGTAGGGCTTTAGCCCCCGTGGGCGCAGGGTCTGCACTACCCGCCACTCGAACGCTATAATATTTGTTTGCGTTCAGGACGGTTTCTAGCCTGCGCGGTCTTAGGAAGGAAATCATGCCAACTGACATCATCATGCCCCAGATGGGCGAATCCATCGTCGAGGGCACTATTACAAAATGGTTGAAGAAGCCCGGCGACAAAGTCCAGCGCGACGAACCGCTCTTCGAGATCTCTACCGACAAAGTCGACGCCGAAATCCCCGCCCCGGCCTCCGGCGTTCTGCAGGAAATCAAAGTCACCGAAGGCACCACCGTGAACGTGAACACGGTCGTCGGAACCATCGCTGTCGACGGCGAAGCCGCCGCCACCCCCGCCGCGGCTGCCCCCGCGAAGTCTGCGCCTGCGCCGGAAAAGCCCGCCGAAAAAAGTAGCGCCGGCGTCCCGCCGGCTGTCGCGGGGGCGTCTCGCCCCCGCAGCCCCGAAGTTGAGCCGCCGCCCGCCGCCGTCGCACCCAATGACCAGGAGGAAGAAGCCCGTTCCTCCCCACTCGTCCGCAAGATCGCCCGCGAGCACGGCGTCAGTCTCTCTCAAATCACCGGCACCGGACTCGGCGGCCGCATCACCAAGCAGGACATCATGCAGTTCATCGAGAGCCAGGGAACTTCGCAACCGGCTCCCGCCACTCCATCTCCCGCTCAGCCCGCAACCGCCGCCCCGGCGCCGCGCCCGGCAGCTCCCGCTCCCTATCCAGGCGATCTCGTTCCCATGTCGAACATGCGCAAGCTCATCGCCAAGCACATGATCGAGTCCCGCCGCACCAGCGCCCACGTCCACTGCATGTACGAAGTGGACTTCACCCGCATCGTCAACCTGCGCGCCAAGCACAAATCAGGATTCGAACAGCGCCACGGCGCCCGCCTTACCTTCATGCCGTTCTTCGTGCGCGCCGCCGTCATCGCCCTGCAGCAGTGGCCCATCATCAACGCCAGCCTCGAAGGCGACAACATCCGTTATCATCGCCAAATCAACATGGGCATCGCCGTCGCCCTCGACTGGGGACTCATCGTCCCCGTCCTCAAGAACGCCGGAGACCTCAACTTCCTCGGCCTGCAGCGCGGCATCACCGATCTCGGCGAGCGCGCCCGCACCAAAAAGCTCAAGCCTGAAGACGTCGAGGGATCCACCTTCACCGTCACCAACCCCGGCCAGTTCGGCGCCGTCTTCGGCCTGCCCATCATCAATCAACCGAACTCCGCCATCATGGGCGTCGGCGGCATCACCAAGCAGCCCATGGTCATCACCGACAAAGATGGCAACGACTCCATCGCCATCCGCTCCGTCGTTCATCTCACTCTCGGCTACGACCACCGCCTCATCGACGGCGCCATCGCCGACCAGTTCATGGCGCAAGTGAAAAAGAATCTCGAAACCTGGACCGAAGAAGTCGGCTAACAAACAGTCGGATAACAAGAGAAATCGGGTGCCCCATCCTAGCCGCGTTCTTTGCGGCTAGGGTGGGGGGTTTGACTTTTCGCCGGGTGCCCCATTTCTCGCGCGGGTTTTGCGCGAGAAGTGGGGGTTTCGATTGCTCGTAACTAAGAGGCACTGGCTGGTGGCGGACTACTATTCTTCGCCCACGTGGAAGCGTTCAAGCACTCCACCGTCCCATCAATGATCTTTGAAATCCCGTCCTTGAACTTGTCCGGATCCACAATTTCCCGCGCCGCCACCGCATCCACCGTGCTCAGCGCGCTCTCCAAAAACGACATCGCGGCATCCTTCTTCTCCGCCCCAGACTTACTCCCAAACAAACCCTCGATCCCGCTCACTAACGCAGGGATAAAGGCAATCCCTCTCAATAACTGATTCAGAAAATTCATACTCTTCTCCTTGATTGATCCCTTGCGGCCAAATGAAATGTTGAGGCGGCTCGTTCAGCTTTGCGGCTGCCGCTTTTCTAGACGATGCTGGCCAAAATATTATTGAGCGTGGCCAGGTTGGGGTCCGCGCCGTCCATTTTGCTGACGATCAGCGTCAGGCACACCTTCAATTCGCTGGCCTTGCTCAACGCCAGCGAAAGCATGCCCGGCATGTCGATCCCGTGCGAATTTGCGGCCGCCAGTGTGTTCGCCGTGGGCACGCTTACGGTTTTCAGATTGGTGATGATTGTGGTGCTCGGTGTGCTCATAAGTCTCTCCTTGTCTTTTTTGAAATCTTTTGCTGTGGACTGTCTTGCCGTGAAGTTGTCTGCCGTGAATTGGCCTTAGCGCGACTTGTCTCGATTTTCCGGGACGACCTTCTTGCTCGCAATATAATGCGCCTCAATCATCGCCTTAATCTCTGCCTGACCGTCTCGCAGTTCTCCCAGTTGAACTTCCATCCGGATCCGGCCTTCTGTGTTGGCCGCCGAGATCTGTTCCAGACGAACTACACGCGCCTTGGTTGTCTCGATCTCGTTGTCTTGTCGGGCCGTGTTGCGCGCTTCCTGAATCACATAGCCAGTGAGTGAAAGCCCAATCGCTCCCAGCGCGACCAGGGTTCGGCTGTCGAACTTCAGCAACCGCTGCTCCTTGACGGCCTCTAGCTTTTCATTCCAGGACTCCTCCAAAGACTCAGTCAGACTCTGCATCTCGGCCAACTTGCCGAGCACTTCCAGTTGAAAGTCCCTTGCCGTGTACTGCACCATCGCTGCCGCCCTTTCCCCGCCGGCACGATGTCGCTGCCTGAGCAGAGTGTCTTCGCTCATAACGGATAATCCACATGCAGCGCAGCGGCATACCGCGAATACCGTGGCGGCGACGAGTTGTCATACAGCCGCAGGAAATAATTCTGCGTGCGCGCCAGCCGCGCCAGACTGAACGTCTGCGTGCTGAACCGGCCCAGCAGATTTCTGTCGTTCGCTACTCCCCAGCCATAATCATGAGCCCGCACTTCGATCCCCCATCCGCTCGCGGGAGCCGTCCCCGCATCCACCGAGACCGTCGTCGAAGTCACCTGCGTAATCTGCGCCTCTGTCAGGTTCGCCAGATAATATGCCCCCACCTGCGTCGTCGAAAGCTGCGTCGGCACGTCCTGCAACGGAATCGTCGCCGCACTCGCGCCTTCCTGCAGCGCCAGCGGCGTCGCGAGATCATTCGCGAACTCCATCGTGTACATTCCGCGATCATCCCCCGGATCGACCACATCAATGCTGACCGTCCGCACAATCGCGCTGAACACGGCATTCCGCGAGGGCACATTCACCGTGACCGCATCTCCCGGAAAAATATCGGCCGCCCCTCCCGGCAAAAAGTCACTCCAGGTCTGGTATGTGCCCATCCACGCCGGCCCGCCCGCATCGTCCAGAATCGCCAGCCCCGCGTTCTCACAATCCGCCTGCGTCCGCGCACTCGGAGTCTTCACCGCCCGCACGATCCCACGCACTCCGTTGTCCGCTCCGTTCTTCAAACTGGTCACGCTGGCGCTATTCACCACCTCCGCCGCCGCCCGTCCTGACCCTCGATAACTCGCGACGATCAGCGTATTCAACGCCGGCACGTACGCTGGATAAAAATCCAGCGTCGTGGAGCTCGCAATCTCGCACTCCCCTCCATCCGAGAGCGACTCCACCAGTTGCGTCACATAACTTGCACTCGGCAGCGCCGTCCGCACTTCCGCCAAGGAGATGTGCGCCGCATAGGTGTACGCGATGCTGCACTGCATGCTAGTCGCGTTCACCAGCGCGTACGTACAAAATCCCGGCGCATTCGCAATCACTCCGTCAAACAACACCGTCGCCGGCGCCACCATCGTCGCCGGATTCGATGGATCAATATCCTGCAGTTCGAGAACGAACCTCACATCCGCCGCCACCGCCGCTCCCCCCCACCCGCTCCCCGCCGGATGCACCGACGAGTGATACGTTTCCTCCGACCGGTACACCTCCATCGAATAGAGATACGTCGTCAGAACATACCGATGTCCCGTAGTCGTCGCGACTGCGTTCCCGGTCGCCACTCCACTGATGAGCGCCTGGATGCTCATCCCCGTCCCCGAGGGCGAAACCTGAAATCCAGCCAGGCACCCCGCCACAGAAATCGCTCCCGCATACAATCCCCCGAGCACTCCCGTTGAAGCGCCCGTGAAGCTCACATCCCCATGCTGCAACTCCAGGGCGCCGCCCAGTTCAAGCTGCTCGATGAACTCGACCGAGGTCTGTCCGTCCTGACCCGTTCCTCCCGCGACTTGCAGCGTCTGCGACACTACCGAAACCGCCGACGACGGATCGTTCACTACCCAAATGGTCGGATCCAGTCCCGGCCCCAAGTATTCCTCGTCAATCAACGCCAGTTTGCTCTGCTGAAACGGCTTCTGCGACAAGTAAAATCGCAAGCTCAGCCCATCCCCCACAAAATAATCTCGGACATACGCCTGCGGCTCATCCAGCCCGATCACCATTACATCGTTCACCAGCATCTTCGGACAAACCAGCTTCAGCCCCAACGGCGAGAAATTCGCATCACCCTCGTTGATCGCATACGCGGCCGCCCCCACCGCAGCCAGGATCAGCGCCCCATTCATCGCCCGGTAGCTCGCCCGCGCCGCCAGCGCGATTTCCGCCGCATGGTACGAAAACTTCTTCTGCGGATTCACCACATACACGGCCAGCGTGTCCACGCTCTGCACCGCGCTGCTGTTGAACCATCCCGGCAACAAATCCTGCGCCAGTTGCTTCAGCGCCGAACCCGCACTCCGCGCCACAAAAGGCGCCCGATTCGGCAGCGCTTTCGGATCCAGCAATATTTCATCGCTCTCCGCAATCACGTCGTAGCGGTACACCGACCCCTGCCCGCCCCATCCCAGATATTCGAACTGCGGCGCCTGCGTCAAATATCCCGTGAACACGAAGTTCCCATTCGCCTTCGCCAGAATCACCCTCGCGCCGGTCGCCGGAACCACAAATCCCGCCGCGCTCGCTAGCAAGCTGCACCGCAACTCCGCCGGCTGGTTGATCTTTCTCTCGACACGAGCCGCAACGGTCCCATCCAGCGCCGCCGTATAGTCCACCGGCCCCTGCCCCTGCAAATTGTCAATCGTGAGTTTCATAAGAGTCTTGAAAACAAAAATCGATGACGAAAATACTCCACCCACATTCCGCGCAGAGACAGCCAGAATTACCTCTGTGTCCCCCTGTGCCCTCTGTGGTAAAGATCTTTCTGACAGCAGATAGCGGATAGCTGTTCTCAGTACGTTGCCGCCATCCCCGCCGGAAAATAACTCCGATAACAAAGCACCGTCTGCCCATCATTCGTATCGGTAAACGGCAGCGCCAGAAACGAAGCCCGCAGCGAAACCGCCGACAATGGCTTCGCAATCGCCGCCAGATCTTCCCGCACAAACTTCCCCGCCGAATTGCCTGCGCCACCCGGATTAGGACTCAGCCGCGGATAATAAAAACAAACTCTCCCGCCCGATTCCTGCTCTGCCACAAACAGTGCCGACCATTCCTGAAAAAACGACCCGCCCTCGCGATCCACAAAAGCGATCACCACTTGTGCCGATGCCCCGGCCGCCGGCACTCCCCCCAACAGCGGCTGCGCCAGCACCACCGACGTGGCCGTGACCTCCGCCACTCGCCCCACATTGAACGTCACTCGCCGCACATAGTTCGCATCCTGATTCACCGCCGCCGCACTGCTCACATACGCGGCCGCGATCCCCGACCCCACATACCCAATCTGCTGTTGATAGTCCACGTCCACCGCGATCAGGCAGCCTGCCGAAAACACGCTCCCCACGCCAGTCCCAAAAACCAGTTGGCTCGCCGTCGATCCCGCCAGCACCGCCACTCCCGCCGCCGGAGTCCCTCCCGAAGGCGCCGGCGTCACACTCCCCGCCGCCGGCGCCAGCACGTTCATATGCTCCGACCCTCCAGCCAGCGCCATCTGCAGCTTGCCCCACTGGCGAAAATCAAACTCCACTCGCGCCTCCAACGCGCTCCGAAACTGCGCCGCCGGCAGCGCCTTCGCCCCCGATCGCACCACCCCGGTTGGCGTGTCATACCACCGCGCAAAATTCTCCACCCATCCCAGATCCAGCCACGGCGCCGGAGGCGAGTTCAGCGCAAACACTCCGCACAATCCCGGATCGAATATCGTCGGCGTCTCGGTCGTCCGATTCACCGGCGCGAAATACGCCCGCATCTGCCGCGTCACCGGAACCATTGCCGCTCGTAACGGAGTCGTGCTCATAAAAGCGTTACCTCCGAGAAGAAGAAAACCGTCAGCCCCGCCCGCCGCTCCACGCGCCCATCCTGATAAGCGCGCTCATACATCGCCCGCCGCACCGCGCGTCCCTGATAAGCCGCGGTGTTGTCTTCCACTCCGCTCGTAGTCGCCTCCTGAAACACCGGCTGGCTCCAGAACACGCTGGTCCCCAGGTCCGCGCTCGGCGCCTGCGTGTAATCCATCTTCTCCGTATTCGGCGGCTGGCAAATCCCCAGCAGTTCGTTGTCGAGTTGTCCCAGCAATCGCCCGCGGTCCACCATGCTCGCCACCGTCCCCAGCGTGTAATAGGAAATCATGCAGGCCAGGCTCATCAGCGCACCGTCCCCCGCATTTCCATCCACCACTTTCGCCGTCCCCCACTCGATGTAGAAAGCGTTCGGCTGCGGCTCCACCGACGATGGCGGCAGATTCTCCACCACCACCACCGCCGGCACCGTCGCCCCATTCAGCGTGATCGTTCTCACTGGATTCAATCCCGCCAGCCTCTGCTGCAGCGCCAGAAAAAAACTGTCCTTCGCAAATTGCATATAAACCAGCTTTCAGCCCTCAGCCCTCAGCAAGAATCGTCGTAGCCATCAGCTCTGGATTACTCCGTGTTCCCCTGTGACCTCTGTGGTTAAGAGCATTTCCTGGCGGCTGACACCCGATAGCCGTTCCCCTCACTCCACCGCCGTCACCACATAGAAATACGCCGTCCCCGCGAAACTCTCCGTGACGACCCCCTCCACATGAAATAAGTCCCCGTCAAACATCATCCCCAACGCCGCACGGAACAGTTCTTCCGCCGTTCCCATCCCGAGCGTCGGCAACTGTGCCTCAATCGCCGAAGCCGGCAGCGTAAACTCGATTCTTCGCACAGGCCCGAGATTGCCCGTAGGCAGGTTCTGCGTCACCACCGGCGCAATAATCACGTTCTGCACTCCCGGATCCACCAGACCCAACTGCCCCGCCGCGTCGCTCGCCGTGGCCGTCGCCGGCAACAGCAGCGTCACCTGGTCTCCGCCCAGAGCGTTTAACATCGCATTCGCCGCCCGCACCAACGCCGCCCCACAAATCCCGTTTCCCATGATTCCTCCCCTGTATCGCGCGGACCCGTCCTGAGCGAAGTCGAAGAGCCTGCCCTGAGCTTGTCGAAGGGAACTCTTGCCCGCGAAATCTATCCACAACCCCTCAATCACGATCCCTTTTGTGCCACGTACGGCGCCAACAAGCTCCGCACCATCTCATCCACCAGTGTGGGCCCGAAATACTGCAGCCGCAGCTGGTTGATCTGGCTCGACTGCACGTTCAGCCCCGGCGTGTTCTGCGCATTCTTCACAATCTGCGCGCAAGCCACCTGCACCGGCGTCGGAATCGTCGCCCACCCCGCGTTGTAGACCACATCCACTTCATTGAAGAACAGTCCCAGCGCATTCACCGGAAACGTCAACTCTCCGCTGTTCGCCCAAATATCAATCGTCGTCGGATCAATCGCCGTCCACATTCCCGGCAACGCGAACACCAGCGCGAACTCCAGGCTCATTTCCGGAAACGGCCACTCCCCGCGCCGCGGAATCCCATACCGCCCCTGCAGCGTGACGATCGGCGTCGTGGCCGGCGCCACCGTCACAAGGGGCAGATAACTCAGCCGCACCGTGTTCAGTTCCGGCGGCATCTTCAACCGCTCTTCATACTGGTTCACTCCCAGCGTCACTCGCCGGCAGTGTGCGTCGATAATTGCCGACGCCGCCGTCACCCACGATGGGTCCGTCGTCGCTTCCAGCCCGTACGTCAAGTAATCCGTCGTCTGCAGATAATTCATGTGATTTCTCTTTGTCGAAAAATGTCGTTGGTCACCGGTCGTTTATCGTCGGCCGACCCCGCGGCAAGACACCATCGAGGTTCTTCCTGGCGAACGACGAACGACCGACGACCAACGACTGGTTCACTGGCCCCTGGCCCCTGGCCCCTGCTTTCCTAGTCCGTCACCTTCACTTCGTAGTGCGCGAAATTCGCCCCCTTCACCACCGGAGCCCCGAACTTCACCACCACCTGTTGTTGTGTCAACGCGCTGGGCAACCCGAGCTTGAACACTCGCGGATTCGGATCGGTCAGCCAGTGATACTCGATCAGGTCCTCGGTCACGATGTACGCCGGCAGCACCGCTCCCGACCCCAGCGTTCCCGTGTATCCCAGCGCCCACTCCGGAATCAGCGGCAGATCCCCCGCCTGTGTGCTCAGCGCCTTCACTCGGAACCCGCCGGTGATCTCCACCGTGTTTAGCACCACGTTGAACTGCGTCTTCATCTCCTGGTCGATCAGGTCCAGCAGCATCGGATTGGCATAAATCGCCGTCGGCCGCACCTGGTACGACGCATTCGCAACCATCTGCGCGACCGCAGTCTTGAACGTTTGCACGATCGTGCCGGTGCTTTTCGCCACCGTCACCGTGTTCCCGCCCGCCTCGATCTGCCCGATCGCTCCGAAATACTGCGTCGTCGTCGGCGCACTCAGCGATGTGTCTGTGCCGTTCCACAACGCCACATCGTGCGCTCGCATCAGCCCGTCCACAGCGTCGGCCAGATCCTTCGCCTGCAAATACGCGAATTGGCTCTGCTGTGCTGTGACTTCCAGGTCGAAGAGGTTGTAGTTGATCTGCGATACCAGCGCCTTCAGCGGCACCGCCAGTTCAACCCGCGTCGGCGCCTGCACCACCGGCGCAATGTTGCGTGGGTCCATGAACCCCTGCGCCGCCGTCGGAGCCGCAATCGCCGTCTCCTCAAAGAATCGCGACGGATGCCCCGTCGCCGGCACCTGCTTGATCCTTTGTCCGAACACGCCCCGCCGTCGCACGATGTCGAAAATCTCCGTCTGGTACCGGTCAATTTCCACCGCGCCCGGCCCAAGGTAATCCGCCGCCGCCATCAAATCCACAAATCGTCCCGTCATGTTTTCTCCTTATTTGATTTTTTTCTCGATCAAAATCACATCTGCTTGCTCGAAACCAAAGTCTTGTCATCCTGAGCGTAGGAGTTGCTTCACGAAGTGAAGCAACTCCGAAGTCGAAGGACCCCGTGGTCCCCGTGCGCTACCACCGGCCCCGCAAGGAGTTCCCACCAGAAACCCGAGAGACTGCATGCACCCGAAATGCAAAAGGCACGACGAATGTCGCGCCTGTTCTCCTTCGGGTGCCCCACCCTTGTCGCGCTCTTGCGACAGGGTGGGGATTTTGACGTCCCTTGCCGCAACTCAAACCGTAAAACCAAAAGCAGTTCCCCTACTCAATCATCCCCGCCCGCGCCAACTCCGCCTTCACCGCAATCCGCTGTTCCACACTCAAACTCTGCAGCGTCTTATCCAGCACTCCCTTCTCAATCTTCTCCCCGCCAGTGTCCGTCCCACTTTTCGCCAGAATCGCCGACACCATCGGCGGAAGCGTCTTCCGCACCATGCGCGACGCCTGCGCCTTCAGATCAGAGTTCGATTTCTCTAGCTCCGCCACTCGTTCCTGCAGTTGCCGCGTCGCCTCCTGATTCACCGGCTCATACGACGATCTCTCATCCACCGCCGCCACAATCCGGTCGACTTTCGCATTCAGCGTTTCCTGCTGCGCATCCAGCCTCCCCAACACGCGATCCAACGATTCGGCTGCACTCGCCAGCCGTTCCGCCGTCGCCATCAACTGCTGCACCATTTCTTCATTCATGTATTTCCCTCCTTCGGAAAAGTGCTCTTTGTCATCCTGAGCGGCGTTCTTTGCCGCGAAGGACCTATGTAACTGCGCATCCGCCATCACAACCTGCAGTCCTTCAAGCTCCCGCCGCCCTGCGTCGCAAGTTCAATCCACGTATCCCGATACGCCGCCTTGTCCTTCCGCAAAATCGCCGCCCCCGTAAACGTCACCTTCATCAGCGTCCAAACCCGCTCCCGCGTGTCCGTCACCAACACGTCGGTAACTTCAAACGACATTCCCAACTCACCCGCACCGCCTCCGCTTGCTTCAGCCCGCAAGACAGGATGAGACGCATCCCCCGCCCCTCCCCGCATCGCCGCCGTCAAACTGCGAATACATTCGACCGCCGCCACCAACGAAGCTCTCAATCGAGTTCCTTCCGTCCCCAGTGCCGCGATCCCAAGCCCTGAAGCGGGTGCCCCATCCTTGTCGCGCCTTTGCGACAGGATGGGGATTTTGATTTTCGATCTACCTTCCCTCGCAATCTCCGCCACAATCTCCGGAAAGTCCTTCGCATACAAATACCCACCCACCTCCAGATTCCGTCCCACCACTTCCGCGCTCGTGATCACTCCAACTTTCCGCCGCACATCGTGCCGGTCAAACGACGGTGCATAATCCAGCGCCATCCCCAGCAACGACGGCAACGCCGCCTCCGCCGCGCCCTTCGTCAGCAGCACCCGCCGCCCCTTCGACCCCGCCGGCGCTCTCTGCGAAGGCACATCCACCACCGTCAACACTCCCCGAAACGCCGCCCGGTTCGGATGCCCCTCCACCTCCGGCATCGCCACCGCCATGCTCTCCAATGCAATCGTCATCCTGTCCCCCACTTCCATCCTCAAAGTCATTCATCATTGAACGTCTTGTCATCCTGAGCGAAGCCAGCGAGCCGCGAAGCGACTCGCTGGCGTAGTCGAAGGACCCCTGCACTCTTTCCGCTATCAACGCAGCCGCAGGGAGTCCTCTCGAAAGCCCAGCAACACCGCCCGGCGGGTGCCCCATCCTTGCGCGTTCTTTGCGCAAGGGTGGGAATTCTCCGAGCTGACCGCTAACACCTACCCCTCCATCTCCCCCAACCCCCGCATTCGCCTCACCTCATTCACCGTCAGCACTCCGTTCTGCAACAGAATCTGCTGAATCTGCGCTTCCTCCAGCGGATCCGTCGTATCCAACTCCGCAAACACAAACTCCAGATCCGTCCATCCCAGCTTCTTCGCGATCGCATCCCGCGTCAGCGATTCCGCCAGCAACCGCGCCGTCGGAACAATCGCCTGCCGGAACGCCAGGTCGTTATATTCCTCCGCGGTGGAGCGATTCACGTCCCGCTCCACCCCGAGATAAAACGGAGGAAGGTCGAAAGCATCGGCGACGACTCGCAGCAGAAATTCCTGCCACTGCAGTCGTAAGTCTGCATCGGTGCCTCCACCGAACCTCAGCACCTCCGGTTTGCTTTCGGCCGATAGGATGGGCACCTTCCCCGTGCCCTCAATCTCGTCCTGCCACCACCGGATCAGCCGCTCGTGATGTTCCGGCGTCAGATCCTGCAGCCACAGCGCATACTGCACCACCGTATTCGACGCCAGCCGCGACGCATACCGGTGCGCTCCCATAAACGCGTTGATCGTCTCAAACGCCACTTCCAGCCGGCCCAGCCCAAACGGCGTATGCGTCCGCGGATTCAACCGGATGTAAATCAACTCATCGTCATCCAGCTTGATCTGCGAATTCGACTGGTCGCTCACCTGCAAATAGCGCTGCGACTGCGGCGATCCATCCCAATCCAAATTCATCCGGATCGACGCCCCATCCACCGGCCACAACACCAGCGGTCGCACTTGTGTGGCGGCAGCCGGGTGCCCCATTTCTCGCGTCCTTTGCGAGAAGTGGGGATTTTCCGTAGGCCGACGCAGCTCTGCTTCGCTCCACTCCGGAGTCAACTGCACCTCAATCGCCCCATACCCGCCCACAATGATGTCTTCGAGCACCTGCTCCGCAAACGTCCGGAACGAGTCATCCGGATTCGGCGCATCAAAGTTGTCCGTCAAAAGCCGCACCCGCTCCGCCCCATCCGGAATCGCCTCCAGCGAATATCCCTGCCTTGGCTGCACCCTCCACCGCATCCCCGCAATCCGGTCCTTGATGCAGTTGATCGCCCGCCGCGCGATCGGAATCTCCGAAAACCTCCGCAAGTTATACGGCGTCGGTTTCGGCATCGCATCGTTCATCGGCCCGTAAGAATTAAAGATCGACGGCAACGTCGAAGTCCGCCGCCTCTTCTCGATTTGCGTTGAGGAGCTCCCTGAAGACACTCCCGCCACTCGGCGCCACGCGCCGCGTACCGCCTCTGTAATTTTCATGATTGTTTTTCTCTACCAAAACTCACGTAGCGACGGACGCATTCGTCCGTCCGGTCGAGCCGGGTGCCCCATCCTAGCCGCGTTCTTTGCGGCTAGGGTGGGGATGTTGATGTACCCAGTGTTCCCCAGTGCCCTCTGTGGTTGAACCAGAATCCGTCCCAACAAAAAAGCCCCGCAGCAGCGGAGCTTCTAAACATCCGACGATGTGTCAATCGCAGCGCGAACCTTCACGCGCTTTCACACTCCGACCGGAATCAGCGCAGCGACGCCCCCGATCACCACCCCACCCAAGATCAACGGAAACCGCGCGCCCCTCGCACCCAAAAAGCCCAGCAGCAAAGCCGCCAGGCTGAAACCCAGCATCAGTATCTTGAAATTCCACCGCGGCCCGAACCCCCAACGCAAAACAAAGAAAAAGAAAAACGGAATCAACGGAGTCGCCAGCGCCAGCGTCAGCGCAACGCATCCCCCCAACGATGCCCAGATTCGCCACCGCGCCGCCCCTTCATCCTTCCGGCTGCGCGCGAATCGCCACCACGCCATGACGACGAACACAACGATCATCAGCAACAGCACCACAAAGCCAACATCTTCGACCATCATCGCAATCCGACGTCCCACCACCGTCGCCAAGATCGCCGCCAACGTCAGCGCTCCCACGCCCCACTCCAAACGACCAGCCGTGCCAGGTTTAGTCAATCCGTTCTCCCACTGTTCACACCCGCAACTCCCTCCGCGCCACTTCCGCAATCATCGGCATCTCGGCCGCCACCGCAATCCGGATCCTCTCCTCTTCCATCATGCTCAGCGCAAACTGCACCGCATCCTGCCCGCGATCCAGATCGTCATCAATCACCGCCGTCAGCCCAGGCGTCGTCCCCGTCACCTTCGCCATCACCGGCACAATCCTCGGATACCGCGCCGCCAGCGTCACCGCCGTCTCCACCCCCGCCTTCAGCGACACCGCATGAAACAGCCTGATCTCCGTCCCCGTGTTATATCCAAAATCAAACTTGAACGGATCTCCCACCTTCGTATACGGCGCCACCGGCACAGGATTCAAAAACTTAGCGACTCCCGCCAACTCGAACGCATCCCGCATCGCTCCCAAAATCCGCCCCCGCCCAGTCAGCATCCTCGTCGGCGCAACCTTCGCCTCATCCACAAACATCGACGCCACCGTTTCGATCTCCTCCGCCGGCGTCTCCGTCACCACCGTCATGGGCGCAGAAAGCTGAATCAAATTCGAGAACGAGTCCTCCATCCTCTTCAACAGCATCGCGCGGTCCCTGATCTCTCCCACCTCAGCTCGAATCTCACGCAACAGCGCTTCCAGCACGTCCACATCCGCCTGCGGATCCAAACATCGCACCCGCCGCCAATCCTTCGCCAACCGCACATCCGCAAACACCGCCCCATTCGCCCCACCCTCCACCATCAACACTCCAATATTCACAAACTCCTGCCGAACCGCGTGAGGCACATACCGCAGCAAGAAGAATTCGACCTGTCGTCTCTCAGCCATTAAGACTCACTGTCGTCCTGAGCGAAGCGAAGAGCCTGCCCTGAGCTTGTCGAAGGGACCTATGCACTTCTCTTCATGCTCCGGGGGGCTGACATCTCAATGCTCCCTCCACTCCGGAAACGGCCGCCGCGGCGAAATCCGAAACGCCTCAATCAACTCCCGCACCGTTCCCCGCCGCGCAATCAATTTCCGCGCCAGCCCCTCCAACTCCTCCCACTCCCCCCCATACCACTCCGGAGGAATCTCTCCCGCCACCCTCCATACCACATCCTCTTCCATCTTCTCTACCCGCGACAGCCAGGGCTCAAACGACTCCCACCCCCGCACGCCCTCATACACTTCATTCCGCGCATAAACCCCGCGCAGCGGATAATCCGGAAACGTCCACTCCCCCGCATTAAAACAATATCCCTGGTCGATAAACGACGCCGTGTACAGTTTCTCGCGCGACTTCCTCCAAAACGCAGCCTGTCGTCCGTTCGCGTTCCCCGTCCACTTATCCAAAACCAGCATCCCGGAAAAGTCTTCCAGATTCCGAACGCGGTCCAGCATCTCCACCGGAAGATAATCCAACACCTGCCCCTCCAGAGGACTCACCACATACCGCGACCCAAATTGTAGTCCCGCCTGGCACCGAATCGTATTGTTCGCCAGCTGAATACTCAACTCCGGCGTGTGCTCCACCAGCCACTCATCCACTTCCACTACTTCCGTCGCCGGAACCGGAAGCCCCGCCCGCTCCGCCAACCGCGTCGCCAGCATCTCATTCGCCAGCACCCGCAAATGCTGCGGATTATTCCGGAACTTCACGACGTAAAAGTTCCCATCCGAGCAGCGCATCAAGTGACCCTGCGCCCCGCCCCGCATCCGCCGCACGTGTTGGACCGCTTCCACCAAAATGAGTAAGTGTGACGCGGGGCACTCTGCCCCGCACATTTCCTTCGCTTTGTCATCCTGAGCGAAGCGAAGGACCTATGCACTCTCTCGCCCCAATCACAAAGCCCGCCATCTTACATCAACCATCATGACTTCCGATGTGACGAATGAACAGGCCGGAAGCAAAACCCGGGTGCCCCATTTCTCGCGTCCTTTGCGCCCAGGTCTGCCCCACAATCGAAAGCCCGAGGTCCGAAACTAGCCACTGACCACTGGCCACTGCCTTTCTCACCCCACCACCAAGCTCCCCACCTCCAATACCCTCTTCCGGGAAACTCTCCCCGCATCCTCCCGCCGTACCGCCATCGCAATCGCCATCGCCATCACGCAATCGTCATGCGCCCCCTCCGCCCCCGCCCCATGCCCATCGGCATGTCGAACGAACGTCTTCAATTCCCCCAGCAGCCGCTGACTGCGAAACAACTCCGGCTGCGCGATCAGCACCGCCGCCAAATTCTCGATCATTGCCGGACGCGTCACCACCGACGTCAACCATCCCTCCTGCCCGCCCTGGCGAAAAAGGTTTTCGTAGTGCAGTTCCTGCAAATGTGCCAGCACTCCGTACCCATGATTATTCCGCTCCACCGCCACCAGCGCATTGTCATATACCTGCCCCAAAGCCGCGACGCGACGCGCCAGTTCGTACGGAGGAAAGTGTCCATGCAACTCCGCGCACTGCAATCCCATCGTCCGCTCAATCACCTGCGCGCACGCGTAATCTCCATCCGACCCGCCCCCCGCCGCATCCACTCCAAGGATGTAATCCCATTTCCCCGCCTTATTCGGCGGAAGCCACACCAGCAGCCTGCCATTGTCCTGCGATTCCATCGGCCGTCCCGCCTGCGCCGCGGCCGTCTCAATCGCTGCATTATCGAACACGCATTCCCCCGACGCCAAAAAGCACGACACCGGATCTTCCGCATACTCCTGCGCCGCCTGTCCCCGCAGCACCTGCCACCGCGCCCGCCGCCACGCGATCTGCTCCTCGGTCAGCCCGTGCCGCGCCATCAGAGCCTTCTCTTCCGCGGTCAGCGGATGCACCGCCCGCTTCGTCACATCCTCTTTATACGACGGCTCATACCACCACGGAAAAAAGTGCTGCGTGTACCCCGTCTCCGCCGCCTTCTGCCATTCGTCGTAAAAAAGTCCCGCCGCCCCGTTCGCCGTCGACTCCAGCACAATCTCCCCATCCGGAACCACCGCCGCCCGCAGCGACGCCAGCGTTTCCGCCCCTCCGCGGGGCCAGCGGGAGACCTCCGAGCAATGCAAATTATGGATGGTCATCCCGCGTCCCGCGTTGTCATCCGCCGTTTCCACCCGGTACTCGCTGTCGAGTCTCGGGAAAACAATCTGGCGGATGTTAGAGCGCGACTTCACCAGCGCTCCCTTTCGCACCCGCGCATTGGGCAGTTTTTCCCAAAAGCGGTGCACGATGTTAAATATCGCCTGGGCCGACTCGTCGCTGTGCGCCACCTGCACCGTCAGCGTCCCCGGCCGCGTAATCGTCTGCATAAAAAATCGCGCCGCAATATACGTCGTAATCCCCACCTGCCGCGCCTTCAGCACAATATTCCGCTTCCCGCACCGCCGCGAATATTCCTGCTGCGCCCGGTTCATCCTCAAATACCTCACTCCACCTTTTTTGATGCGGATCTTCAGCAGCTTCCGGATCAGCAGATCCCGCACCGTCTCCTCCCCCGCCCCCTCATCCAGAAACGCCCCGAATTGTTCCACCAGCTGCAAATCAGTAAACACATTCCCTCTATTCGTAGAGCCGTTGCTCGCAACGTCTCTGCCTGCGCCGCCACAAGAGCCGCGGAGTGCCCCACCCTTGTCGCGTCTTTTGCGACGGGATGGGGATCTTGACTTCTCTCTCAATCCGCGCGGGTGCCCCATGTCTAGCGTCCTTTGCGAGACGTGGGGATTTTGACTTTCGAAACCGAATTGGACCGGGTGCCCCATTTCTCGCGCGTCGTTTGCGCGAGAAGTGGGGACTTGAATTCACGTCAGACTCCCCCTACTCCAGCACCCCCGCCGTAGCCCACCGCGCCACCTTCCCATGCAAATGAATCTTCAACCCCCCCGTCGCCCGATCCAGCTCCGCGTTCCCCGTCTTCGCCGTCAACGTCGCGTTATACGACTTCACAAACTCACTCGCCGTTAGCGGAGGTTGCTTCTTCGCTTGCTTCTTCGCCTGGGCCACCATAGCCGTCGAGGCCCCCGGATTCACCAGCGGCACAATCGCTGCCAGCGATTGCACTTCCGAAAGCACAATCCCGATCACCGCCGTAATCTTCGTCTGCGTCGCCGCATCCTTTATATGCAACGCCGGCAACAGCCCCTGCAGGTTCCCCTGCACCGCGTTGATTGCCGTCTGAATCTGGTTCAGAATCCCCGGCTTCGCCGTCGCATCCGCCGTCTGATACGCCGTTATCAGCGACTGGATCAGTTGCAGATCCTGTCCCGCCTGCGTTCCCGCACTCTGAATTGTCTGCAGGTCTGTCGCCGACACGCCCTTCCCCTCCAGCGCCGCCACCAGCGCGATAATATTCGTCGCCGCCGGTATAAGTGCCGCCACCACCTGCTCCGCCTCCGCAATCCAATTCGTCGAACATCCCGCCAGCGTCATGGTCACGCACAAGACGAGCCCCAACCCCGCTCGCCCAAAACGATTCCTGCTTTTCATGTCTCCTCCGTTGTCCCTCTCGAACCTCTCAACCCTCAAACACACCTCAACCCTCGCGACCAAACCCCAGTCACGCCGTCGCACTCTTGCTTGTTCTTGAAACCGCCCCGGCGCTAACTCAACCTGGCGGCGATCATTGCGAACTGCACGAAATTCGCATCCGTCACGCGCTTCCTCCAATCGTGAAGTGCGAACTCGGCGGATTCGCCCCTCCATAATTCGAGTAAGGAGCAAACGCATGTGCCCCAATCTCCCACCCCGTCCCGTAGTTGTTCTGATTCATTCCGTTGATGTCGATCGCATACGCCGCGCCCAGATTCGCCCCCGCATCCACCACCGGAGAACTTTTCGTCGGACGAAAATCCAGGGCGCCGTTTGCCGAATAAGCGTTCAGCGCAGCCGACTTGTAATAAAAATTCCCGTCCGTCGGCGCCGTGCCCGCCGCCAGTGTCCCCGTGCTCAGCCAGTTCACCAGCGACGTGTTCGTCTGAAAACTTGTCCCGGCATTTTTGAAATCCGCAATCAGGTTCGTAACCTCAGTCGCGCTAAGTTCGCCCATTAACGTCGTTGCATTCCAGTGCCAAAAAATCCCCCACGGCACTCCCCAAACTTTTTCCTTCCACACCAGCGCCTGAATTTTCTGGTTCAATGACGCCGGCGTTAATCCCATCCACGACGGATTCACCCCAAAGCTTGTGATGTCTTGCACATCGAACCCGCTCGCGTACGTGTCCTTCACTCCCAGATCTTCCTTCAGCGCCCCGCGCGCGCCCGTATACGGCACTCCCGCCGTGATCCCCTGCATCGTCGCCGTCTCATACCCTCCCGGATACACATACACCGGCGTCCCCGGCAGTCCCGTCAGGTTCGCCGTCATCCATCCCCGCGACAAAGTGATCTCGTCCGTCGTCAGCCGCGTCACATCCAGCAGCACCTGATACACGCTGCTCTTCACATCCTGCGAACTCACATCCGCCAGATCCTGCGACAGCAGCGCCGACGCCGTGTAATACGAGCATCCCGTCCCATACGGCCCCTGGCAAGGAGGCGGCGGCAACGTCGCCGTAAATTTTCCCGTCGCGTTGAGCGTATTCATCAACTCTTCAATCGTTCCACATTGCGTCGCCGTCCACGACTGGACCAGACTGCAACTCACGCCGTCGCTCGCGCCCGTCACCGTGATCGTCAGTACCTTGTTACTAATGCTCAAGGAAGCCGCGGTCCCACTCCCGGTGTACTGAATCGCCAGCGCATCCGTATTCGTGTAGTACGTGTGCGACATCGAATGCGACGTCACATCCCGCCCCAAATTGACCCACCCCTGAAACTCCGAAATCAGCGTCTGCGCCAGCGGATATCCCACCGTGATCGCCGCTCCCACCGGAACCCCCGCCGCATCCGCAATCGGCAACACCGTGCCCGCGTAATATGTGTCCGCGCCCGCCGTCATGCCCGCATCATCCACCGTCAGCGTCACCTCCGCCGGATATCTCTGCCACACCTGCACCGCCGGCGCCGTGTCCGCCGGTATATTCCCCGCTCCCGCCGTCGGCCCCAGCGCATACAACGGCCATTCCACATCCGTCGAATTCGCCACCGCTAAACTCGACGCATAAAAATGGCAGTACGAATAAGTCGCCGCCCCCGGCCCCATCGACGCCCCTCCGTCCGTGCAGCCCGACGCAGTGCACGTGGTATCCACCTTCCCCGTGTTGTCCACCAGCGCGCCGTCCCGGTTCGCGTAAGCCTTGTCATTCACCAGCGTGATCGGCGTCCCGGCTCCGTTAAACACGAATCCATCGATCCGAAATCCGTCGTAGTTCAAATGCGCTTCGTCGTTGTAGAACTTGATGTCGGTCGGCTGCGCGCTTTCATTCACATAGAACCCCAGCGGCTGCGTCCCCTCCGGAATCATCGAGTCCGCTTCCATATTCGCGAACACCAGATGATCGCTCGCCCCCTGCACATACACTCCGTAGTCATCAAACCAGTTCACCAGAATGTGTTGAAACGTCAGCCACGTCTGCGCGTTCACGTTGATGACCGGCACATTGCTCAACGCCATCGGCACAATCGGCCCGTTGTAATAAATTCCCGGATTCCCCACCGAGTACACGTAGACATATCCATTCGCCAGATAAAAATCCCACTGCGCCGTCAGGTTCGACGAAACCGCCGCCACCTTCTGCCCCCACACCGACCCAAACAAACAAAAGTTAATCGTCGAATACACCGCCGGCAGTGGCGCTTTCCACGCATTCCCCGTCACCAGCACCCAGGCTGTCGTAGGCACCGCGTAATACCCCGTCAAATTCGGAGGCGCCCCCGTTCCGTACGCATCAAACGAAATCGGATTCCCCGATACCCCCGACGACGGCGGCACTAGGCTCTCATTCCAAACATCCCCGCGCCGCAACAGTATCGAATCCCCCGGCTGAAACGTCTGCGCGTTCACCTGCCCAATCGTTTGCCACGGAGTCGCCGCCGCCGTCCCATTGTTGCCATCGTTCCCCAAACTCGAACTCACGTAATACGTCGTCCCCCAAGCGGACAGGCCGCACAAGAGCATGGCAATTGCGATGGTTCGATGCGCAAACGCAAAGATGAACTCCCCCGCCCTTGTCATCCTGAGCGCAGCAGGCCGAGCCGCAACGCGGCGCGACCTGCGGAGTCGAAGGACCTCATGTTCCCGAACGTCATCACCGGCTCGAATAGGAATTCTCACAGCACCTTTCTCCAGATGTTATCTCAGCCAATAAAAAGAGCCACAGCCAACGCCGCGACCCGACGCTTCATAAAATGCTGCCCGCACCACCGTGGAAGAGCGGCGCTTCAGCGCCGCGTCCAGCGTTCCCCCAAAACTAGGGGGCTTTACAGGTTGCTGAAAGACTCAAGTTCGAGTGATGTCTTGAAAGGGCGCGGCTTCAAGCCGCGCCGTAAGTCGTACAAAATCAATTTCGGCTTCAGCCGCTGAGGGAATGCCCTCGACACGAAGACGAGTTTTTTAGCACACTCTTTAGCCCCCACCCTAGTTCGTCATCTGATAGCTGACGGTCGCGACCACGTTCGAGGGCCCGGTGCAGCCCGCGCCCGCCGTCGCCGTCTTGATTCTCAACACGTGGCCCGACGTGAAAGCCGTGCTCCCCGTCACCTGCGTATACCCGTTGGTGCCGCTGGTCATGGTAATGGCAAAGCTGCCCACCTCCGCGGAACCAGTCCCGTCATAGATCTCCACCACCGGATAGGTGGTGCAACTCGTAGCAGCGGTTCCCGCATAAAGATCGAACCCGGTAATGGTGATCCCGGCCGGCACCGTCCAGCCGCAACTGCTCACCGTCGACGTAAAACCGCTGATCGGGCAGGACCAGGCCAGCGCATTCATCTCCGCGCGCACATACGCCGTCGTCGCCACCTTCGTGCTGTTATCTCCCGCCGCCTGCGTGGTCGCCGTCGTCCCATTCGGCAGCCCCGGCGTCCCACTCAGGTTCGCCGCCGTCCCCGTCGTATTCGCCGCATTGTTCGGGATGTCTCCCGATACCAGTGCGGGCAACTGTGCGTGCGGCAAGGTTCCCGTCGTCAAGTCGCTCGCGCTCACCGTTACGCTGCTCGAAAGCGCGTGCCCATTGACCGTCGTGCTGGTCGGAACTCTGTTCCCCAAGTCCGTCGTCAGGTTGGTGACTTGCGACTCCGCAATGTTGGCGGATAGCCCAGCCGCGCTACCCGACGTGTTGGCCTGCAAGCTGCCTGTCGAACTCAGGAGTGGAACGCACACAAACGTCCAGTTCGCGTTGTCGGGGCTGGTAAGTGTGCAGCTCGTGCCCGGATACATTGCGGCAGTCTGCCCGCTGCCGTTGATCGTCGAAGTCGTCGTGGTCAGGTTGACGTTCGCTGTCCCAGTGTTCCGCATCACCGCCGTGTAGTTGTTGGCGAATCCCGTAGTTCCGGCTTGCGGAACAGTCAACGCAACCGCCGTGCTGCCGTTGTTGTAGACGACGAAGTGTCCGTTGTCGCCCGCGAGTAGCGTGTCCGTGCTGCCAGTGGTAAACGTGCGGCTCGGCATCCCATTGGGCGTATAGGCCACAGCACTCCCCGTCCAGCCCAAGGTGTAGGCCTGCGTGCTGCTTGGATTGGGGATTGAGCTGTTCCATGCGCTCCCGGTCGAAAGAGCAACGCCGGCAGATGGATATACCATGCTTCCCCCTCCGCCCGCCGGAGCATCCAGTGACACTCTCACCGCATACGTTCCGATCCCCGTATTCGTCGATTCCACACGCCCCAGCACCTGCACTCCCGCGGGACGAGTCGCCCCCGCATCGTGGCAATCGCCCGCGTTGGTCGTGCTCGCCACCACGAAGTCCCCCGCCACCGTCGATCCATCAAACGAACACGGTACATATCCGCGATACGTGATCACCGCATTCCCGCTTGTCCCCGATCCATTGCTCACGATCCCAATCACGCCGTCCGTGCTCGTGCTCGCCGCCTTCAACGCGCACGCCGGCGTCGCCCCGTTGTACACCGCCAGAAAATTCAGCGATGTCCCTGTCGTCGCGTCATTGCACAACTCGAAGTTCTGCCGCCCTTGCGTCAGCGTGTCGAACGATGTCGCCGCATAAATCGTTTGCGGCGCATATGTCGTCGACCCAATGTTGAAGGAATTGTTCGATCCCGGTTTCAGAGTGCTCAGCGTGTCAATCGCCCAGCGCACTCCCGACCCAATCCAGAATCCGATGCCCCGCTGCGATCCCGTCCCCGCATTCTCATTCTTCAGCACGAAATATCCGTCCGTCGCATCCCACCCCAGCCCCGTCCGCTCATAATTCGACGCATTCGTATACGTCCCGTAAACATGCAACCCCTGCGCGGTCGTCCCGTTGTACTCTCCCAGATCGTTCGCATCTTCCTGGAACAGGTTCGTAAAATACGAACTCGTCGCCGTCGTCGCTACTTTCTGCGGCGTTCCCGCATTTGCCGAAATATAAAAGTTCCCGTCATTCGAAATCCCCACCGACGACATCCCCGCCCCCGCCGCCGCCATCGCCGTCCCCGGGATCGGCGAACTCACCATCCACGGCCCCGCCACATTCAGTTGCCCATTCACCGTCAGGTTCCCGCTGAATGTCCCCGAAGTCGCCGTAATCCCTCCGCTCCCCGCCAAAGTTACGCCGGCGTTAAACTGCACCGGAACTTGGAACGTTTTCAAGGAAGCCGTCAGTCCCTCCAGCCAGGTCGTCCCACTGGTTCCAGGGTCGTTGACGTAGAAGAAGTGTCCCGCCGGCGCCCCGTAGGTCTGATCCTGCGATCCCACCAAACTTGCGCTGTCCGTGCCAATGAAACTGTCCTTCGCGCTTCCGGCCCGCACATATCCCGGCGTAGCGAAGGTCTGTTGCGGACTGCCATCCATCGTCGTGATGATCTGGCGCGGCAACACGGTTGCCCCCGGCCCCGGATTAAGATTCAGGCCGCCGCTTATGCCGGAAGTCCACGACCCCGAGGCAGGGCCGATTTGAAGTACCTGCGCTCCCACGTTCTTGTTGCCGTTCCCCCCGGAATCGCCCGTTGAAAAAACGCCCCAGTACGGCGAATACGAATAAGGCTGCCCCGCCAGCACGCCGCGCTTGCAGAATACTTTCGGCAAATAGGAGGTCGAAATGATCGAGCTTGCCTGTCCACACTGATCGATGTAGGCGCTCGCGCCGTTTCCCAGGATGATCGATCCTGGCCAGAACGGCAGAGTCGGCGTCCAACCCGCATTCGCCACCGAATAAGCCGTCGCCGCGCCCTGCGTGTCCGTATAAGTACAGATGCCGCTGCTGTTGCAATTTCCGCTCACCCCGGTCACGATCGAAAACGCATTCCCTGTATAAGGCGCGGATGTTTGCGTTGTCCCCGTCGTCACCAGTATGTCGAAGGTCCGCGTACCGGCGCCCACCAGATCCGGATTCGGCCAGTACAGCGGAATACTTGTACTGCCCGTAGCCGGCATCGCCGTGCCGATGAACATCATCGGCCCCGTCCCCAGATTCCCATCCTGCGGGATCACATAATAATTCCGCTGGTTGGCGCCGCCAGAAACGAATTGCGGGAACACTCCCCCGATTGGCGCACTGCCCACAACCGTAAGCGGTTGGTTGTTGTCGATGTATCCCGCGATCGCCGCCTGGGAACCAGGATAGAACGGGTTGTAGCACAACCCGGATTCGTTATAAACATTGTTCACCGTCCAGGGTTGCAGTCCTCCGGTGTAATAAATTGCATATTGGTTGACGCCCTGGATCACGCTGTCCTGCACGTCCAGCGAGTTCCCCCCAACGTCGCGCACTCCATTCCCGCTGCACTGCATCGACGCTTCCAGATGATGCAGATAACCGACCGGAGCCGCTCCCTGGTCGCCCCGCAGGTACACCATGTTCGAGCAGAAATACTGGTCGCAGCGGAATCCCTGCCCTGTGCCCTCGTTCGTCATTCCGTCGATCTTGAAGCTCTGGTCGTTGCCGACCACCACTCCCTCGTGAAACAGTCCGCCGTTCAACCCGGCATTGAACTTGATGTCCTGCAGCCGCGTCCCGTCCGTCTCCGCTTCAATCGCCGTATTCTCGATGGCCACCCAGCCGAATCCCGCCGACGACGAGAACGTCGTCCCCCCCAGCACATACTCAAACTGCGTGGCCGTCAGTCCCGTGGCCAGCACCTGCACCCGTGCCTCCTGCTGCTGCACCGGAGTCGTGTAATAAAGGATCGCCCAGTCGCCCGAGACCAGGTTGTGAGCCGTCGAGGTTGTGATCGTGTACGTTCCCGCCGCAGCCGAAACCGACGCGATGTGCGCCCCCGTCACGTTCACCGCCGACTGAAATTCAAGTCCCTCCACCGTCGACGCATTCCCTCCCCCCGCATACGTTCCCACCATCAGGCAAGTCGACCGCGTGTAGCACGCCCACTGCGCCCCGTATCCGTTCAGAATGCTCTTGGCCGCTTTCAGAAATACCGGCCAATAAATGTTGTAGTTCGCCGTGTTCGCGCCCCCGGTCGGCACTTCCTGAATCACCGCATGCGTCAACCCGCTGCCCGCCGCTACGTTGATCGCCTCCTGATTCCCCCCGTTGGCCGCACCCACCGTGTAGCCCGCGCTGTGCGCGTTCGCCGTCGTCACCAGAATCGTGCCCGTCGACGCTCCCGAGGTGCACGTGCCTCCGGTCACCGGCGCCGCTTCCGCCGTCCCTGTTCCTGCAATGTAAACCGCATACTGCGCGCTCGTGTTGTTCGACGTATCCACGCCCGCCGGACAAGGTGTCAGGTGGATGGTCTTATTGCCCGCAGTCGCCAAACTATCCGCCGGCGACTGCGACCAGTTGTAGCTCGCTACCACAAAAGGAATGCCCGCCAGATTGTTCGTCGAGAACTGCGTTCCCGCCGTCTGCGTAATGTTTTGGCTGACGCCCGCTCCGGGATTGGTCGAAATATTTCCCGCCCCACACCCGCCCCACGTTCCATTGCCCAACAAGCAGTTGCCCGCACTCGCCGTGCCCGTCCCCAATTCGCTCGCCGGCACCAGTCCTGCAATCAAATCCGCCTTGGATGTAAGTCCCAGGTCCACATACTGCTTAGTCGCTGCCTGCAGCGGCGCCGCGGGATTCGCCGGCAGCGTGATCGGTCCCGTCATCGTTCCGCCCGCCGTAGCCAGGTAACTTCCCGATCCCACGTTCGAAACCGATTGATCCACATATCCCTTGTTCGCAATCGCTCCCGAACTTGTCGGCGTCGGCACCGTCGGCGATGCCGCGAAAGTCTTCGTCCCCGTGATCGTCTCCGTCCCGCCCAGATGTACCACCCCCGCCAGTTGCGTATCCACATACTGCATCGATACCGGCTGCGCCGCCGCCCCCGACCCCGGCGTCGTTCGCACCCCCGCCAGGTTCACCGGAGACGTAGTCGGCACCACCCAATACTCAGTTTTCACTTCGCCCGGCCCAATCTGGTAGACAACCGTGTAATACACTCCCGCCGGAGTCGCTCCCGCATTCGGCACCAGCGCCACGCTGAGCGCCCCATTCGCTCCCAACGTCGTGCTCGTCGCCCCACCCGCCACCGCTGCCCCGCTCGCCGTCACAAACGCCGGCCAGGTGATGATCAGAGATCCCGAAGCTGTCGTTCCATCCGCCAAATAAACGGTGTCCGCGATCGTAGTTGTCGCCGGCCCAGTCTGAGGAACAGCCGCTCCGTAAACCCAAGCCCCGAAGCCGGAAGCCGCAATCACCCCGGTCAGCAACCAATAAAAAAGCCGCCCAGTAGGGCGGCGGCCCGCGTCAAACATCGTCTCCTCCATCCATCCCGTTCCAATTCCACTGCCGAGCGGCGCTCCCGCCCGCTGCCCTCAGCCAATCTCCCTCAAAAAATTATGGGAGCCCGCCAGGGCTCCCATCTCCCAACATCCCTCATCAACAACGTATAGTGCCAGCCATCAAGAAGAAGTTGTCATCCCGACCGAAGCCGGAGCGAAGCGACGGCGCAGTGGAGAGCCTGCCCTGAGCGAAGCCGAAGGGGACCTGCTGTTCTCCCGCAAGCTAGAAGCCAGAAGCTAGAAACCAGAAACCAGAAACTAGAAACTAGAAACTAGAAACTACCCCTCCACCCCCAAAAACCTCTCCACGCTGTCCACATACACTCCGGCAAAATCCGCCACCGGACGCCGCGCCTCAATCATGTGCATCGCGTCGTCCATCCTCCATCCCATCGCTCCCAGCACCGCCAGCGCCATCATCGGCGCCCGGTGTACTCCCGCCGCGCAATGGATGAACAGCTTCGCCTCCGCCCCCTCGAGTGCGGCGAGTGCAAAGTCCACGCCCCGCCGAAACAGCTCCGCCGGCTTCGGCTCAAAATCGTCGTCCGTCGGATTCCACAACACCTCGATGCCGTGTTCCACTCCCAGCGGCGTGTCATCAAATTCGATCTGCATGTCGATGATGTGCGTAATCCCCGCCTTCGCCACCTTCGCCATGTTGTCCGACGTCCAGATCCCGCCTCCGACCGCGATCCGGTCGGTCAACCATGTAATATCCATCCCCGTCCTGTGTGCCCCGACGCCAACCAGCCGCCCTCGGGTGCCCCATGTCTCGCGCCCTTTGCGAGACGACCTGCCCTGAGCTTGTCGAAGGGTGGGGATTTTGATCTTTGACTTCGCTCCCACCCAAATTGCCACCGGTTCTCGTCGCACTGCTCGCCTTTCATTCTACGGCATCGCCGGTTCTGGATTTCTTGTCATACTCTGCACTGTGCATTCGGAAGTAACCTCCCCCATTCCCGATTGCATCGCCCACGTAGCCCCGGACGCATTCGTCCGGGGCCGCATCGCCTCGCACTCACCCCACCACCGGATCCTTACCTTCGTCGTCGCCCTCCGGCTCAGCGCCACAAGCCTTCCCCTCATCCTGCTTCGGCTTTCCCTCCGCCTCATCCTCTTCGTCCCGCGCGATCGGTTCCTCGGGAAGGTTTAACCGGTGCAGCAACGTTTTCGCCAGGCTGTCTTCCTCCGCCGTGGCCTGACTTCCGTCCCCCGACGCCGGATAGATTTCCGCCATCTCCAGTAAGTACTTCACCGTGGCCAGTTGTCCCTTCTTTCCCTCGTCGATCACTGCCTGCACCATGATCGCGGCCTCCCAATCCACCATCTGCGCAATGTTCTTCCGCACTTCTGCCGGATCAAGCGTCTTCTTCGCGTTCTTTTTCTTCCCCGTGTTTTTTGCCGCCGTCTTGCCCTTCGCCTTTTGCTTCTTGATAATTGCCCCGATTCGGATCACTTTGATTTTCTTGATTCTGCCCAATGCAGCCCCCAAAATGCCGAGGGCGCGCCCCAAGGCGCGCCCTCAACTAGAGAATTTCTTTTCTTCACTCTATAAATTAAGAATATCAAATCGCAAAGGGTAAACCGGAAATTTTTCGAACTTTATATTTCCCATCTGCGCAATCACTTACAGCGATTTGCTCCTCCAGACCCCCTTGACAACAGTTTTCCCGAATCGAGACCACTCGCTCGATCAGCCCCACTCCCAATAAAATCTCGCTGAAAACGTCCAATACGATCGGAATCTGCGTCCGCACCGTTCTCTCCGTGCACCCCAGCAGTCTCCCCGTCGCTTCCAGGTCATGCTCCTGCAGAATGTGCCGCGCAATCAGCTTCTGCGAAAAATCGTCCAGCCGATCCAGGCACTTCTCCATGTCGTGCACGAAGATCACGCGATCCTCAAACGTCACCACCGTGTACGCCGTCACCTTCGCCCGGAAGAATTCCGCTCCCATCATCGACGGCAACCGCCCCGCTTCAATCGAGTACCGCAGATAGCGTCGCAACATCCCCACCGTTCGTCCCCGGTAAATTCGCTGTTCCCGTTCACGATCATCCTCCTGCCGCCGCTGCAGAGCCGCCGCAGCCTGCGGCCCCAGCTCCTCCATTGCATCGCCATTCGCCGGAAACTGGTGAGCCGGCAGTTCCTCTACCGGTGGTTCACTCCGTGATCGCCGCCGCCGGGAAGTTGCAGCGCTCGCGCCAACGTCCACCCGCTCCGCCTCTGCCCCCATGCTCACAATCATCTCGTTCCTGCCCAGGTCGTTCATGCCGCACCGCCCGCTTCAAGATCCAGAGCATCCAGGTCTGAAATATCAACGTCCGCCGCGTCTTCCTCGATCGCGAACGCGTATTCCTCGACCGCCGTGTGCGGACGCACCGGCAGAATCAGCCTGCCCCGTCGCTTCCTGGGCGCCGGCAAGTCCGCCACTTTCGCCTGGCACCTGTCGCAGTACACGGTTCCCGCGCCTCGCTCCCGGACCCACAACCCGCCGCAGTGCTCGCAGTATTTCAATTCCATTCCTACTTCTCCGTTCTTTGCGCCCTCACGTTCGCGTCTCATCAATCCTCCAAAGTTTTGAATTTTGAATTTCCGCTTGCACTGCCCGCGCTATTCCGCAAATCGCGAAGGCGGAACTCCCAACAAAAAAGCCCTGCGTCGATCCCCGCCCAATTTTGCGGGAACCGAACGCAGGGCTCGTTTCTCTTACGAAGACCTGCTTGCCCTATTTAGTTTTATGGAGCTCTAAGAAAATGTCCCCATCGCCGTCCGATGCTCAGGATGCGGCCCTTCTGTTTGCCCGTGAACTGCCTCCGCTTCTACAGTTTCTGTATGCCCTCTTCGTCGGCGCGCACGCCCGGCCGCTGCTGGAAGTAGCCTTCCTCGTAGCCGGACTTCAGCACGCGCCCGTTTTGCATCACCACGGTCACCCGTCCCGTGAAGCGCAGCGACAGCAGCAGGTGCTCCATCGATGCCGACAGCACTTCCGCTGACTTCACCTTCCTCCGAAATTCCCCGAAGTCTTTTTCCTCATTCGAGTTGTCCGTTTGACTCGTCACTTTTCTGTCGTAAAGCATATGGGCCCCTGCAATCCGGCGATCCTATAGCTGTGAATTTTCTCAGTCAAGGTTGGATACACAAACTTAGCCTGTGGAAATCTCGGCAAACACCCAGCTGGACGGGCATTCTCATCGGCATACTCCCTGCCGCCCACCAATCGCCCGCCCGGCCAACGTGCCTCACAAACTGAGGCACCTCCGGGATTACACGACTTAGCGCCAGCTTATAAACCGGTGCTATACTCCGGGCCATGAAGTTCAAAATCCTGCAAGATAACCTTCGCAAGCTGCTCTGGGAGCGCATCGAAGCAGGCGAACTCTCCGGCCTCCACCTCGCCCAGCAGACCGGATTCAAGCAGGCCCACATCTCCAACTTCCTCAACCGCAAGCGCGGCCTCAGCCTCGAAGCCATGGACAAAGTCCTCTCCGCGCAACACCTCTCCGTGCTTGATCTGCTCGATCCCGCCGAGGTCAACAAGCGTGCCTCCATCCTGCCTCCCAGCGGCGACGAATTTGAAAACGTTCTGCTCACCGACGCCTCCACCGCCGCCACCCAGCCTCTCATCACCACCATGCACGTCAAAGATATTCTCAAGTTCAAGAAAACCTTCCTGCACAAGCTGAAAGCCGAATCCGACGGCGACCGCTCCGGCTGGCACCGCTTCGTGCTCATCAAGCTCGACGCCCGGGAAGCCACCAGCATGTATCCCCGCCTCCTGCCCGGAGCAACGCTCCTGATAGACCGCCATTACAACGCACTCAAGCCCTATCGCAAAGGCGAACTCAATATGTACGCTGTTCTGAAAAGCGATACTTGCGCGGTAAGATACGTCGAAGTCGCCGGAAGCGAGCTCATTCTCCGCCCCCACAACCAGTCTTCGCCCATCGAAGTAGTCGCCATGGCCGACGGCAAACGCCCCGCCGACTACCTCATCGGCCGCATCTGCCACATCAGTTTGGAAGCGTAATCGCGAAATCGCGCACTGCGGATTGAAAACCGCAGTCCCCTTGTCATCCTGAGCGAAGCGAAGGACCTCTGCACTTCGCCGCCGGCACCACCGCCGCCGCACAACGCTCCGCCCGCAAAAGATCGCGTGCATGAGGATAACCAGAGAGTCGACTGGGTAGGGAATTGTTACGAAAACCGAACAGGCGGGTGATTAACGGCCAGGGATGGCAACGCCTCGCCCGCGGATTCTGCTAATGCGGCTTCTGCAGTTGAAGGATGCGCTCTTCGATCCGCCCCGCGAATTTCGGCAGGTGGTGCTGCAGGCCCGGGACGAACTCGTGGAACAGGTTCATTCCCGCGTCGTTCCCAATCTTCGAGCCAAAATCGCTGAACGGCGTCGAAGCCGAACGCCTCCAGGACGGCCGGGAGGCGGTGTGGGCGGCCATCGCAGTCGCCACCCGCAGCAGATACAAAGTGTTCAGTCGGCGCGTTCCTGACGCATCCCTCGTCCAAAAAATCCTCGAAGCCGCGTCCGTGGCGCGCCCCATCAACTGATCGCTCGACGACGCCTGATAACGCGAACCCGGATGCGCCGGCGGATAGAGATACTTGCCCAGAAAGGCACTGATGCCTTTCTCAGCCGGGACAGCCCGATCGCCGTCCCGATAGAAAAGAGCACCGCTGCTCAAAGGAAGACCGTTCGACGGCAGTAAAGAAGCTGCATCGGCAACATGTGTCTCTCGGGACACACCCACGTTTGCCGCCATGATTCCTGCGCTGAAAGGCAACCGCCGCTCAGCACCGGCCAATCGAAAGCTATCCGCTGGGGTCAGCACTCGTGCAGGAGTTCCGGGGATTGGCGCACCAGGCGTTGGCTCGTTGGGCATGGGGGCGTCGGGCAGCGGGGCGTCTGCAAACGGTCTCCCCACCCCGATCCCCTCGTCTGTTCCCCGGGACTGCGCCCCGCGAAGCTCACTCGCCAAAGCAGGTTCGCTCTGGCAGGACGCTCCGCAAGCCGCCAACAGGCAAAAAGAAACGATCCGGAAAAGTGTAATCCGCTGCACCATAACTGAAAATTCGCCAGCCGGCAAACCCCTTTGCGGCCATCGCACCGGGGCGATCCGCGGCAACTACAGCCCCACCGTAGCACTTCAATTGCCATCGGTCTGAGCCAGAGTGCTCACAATCGAGAGTCTTATTTTCGTTGTTAGAGGAAATATGTCGTGAAGGCTAGCCCGGCGGTCGTCTAGACAGGGTCCACGTGTGGGGACGCCGCCCACCAGGACCCAGACCCACAGTTATAGCCAGAAGTCCCGGTTGGGTGCCGGGACCGGGCCTTGGCCAGCGCCGGCGGCGCGTCCCATGCTGGGCTCGACCCGGTTGCGTCCTGCGTTCTTGGCCTGATAGAGCGCAACATCCGCCGCGCGCAGCAATTTCTCCATCTCAGCCCCGGTCTGCCCGGTGGCCACGCCCAGGCTCAGACTGACCTGTACGCTCGCCCCTGCCACCATGATGCTGCAACCGGCAACGTGGCTGCGCACGCGCTCGGCCAGTTCCCAGGTCTCGGCCAGGGCGCAGCCCGGAGCGACAATCAGAAATTCTTCCCCGCCGCAGCGTCCCACCGAATCGTAAGGCCGGACCACCGCCGCAATGCTGCTGGCGATGATGCGCAGCACCGTGTCTCCGGCGGCGTGACCGCGGCTGTCGTTGATGGCCTTGAAGTGGTCGACGTCGATCATGATCAGGCCTACCGGTTCCTGATCGCGTTCCGCGCGCAGCAAGTCCCGCTCCAGAATCGCCAGAATCGCCTTCCGGTTCCACAGGCTGGTCAGGCCGTCACGCGAAGCTTCGCGGCGCAGCGCTTCTTTGGCCAGCAGCAGCCGGTTCTGCGTGACCAGCAGCCGCGCGCTCGAGCACACAAACGACAGGAACACCACCACCCCGGCCAATCCCAGCCGTTCCCGAGCGATCCGCAGTGACATAAACAGCACCAGCAGCGGGTACAGCAGAAAGAAAATCTCGGTGTAGATGCGCTTCTCGCGCCGCGGCGGCTCGAACGAATGTTCTGGAGCCTCCGCCTGCTTCCACGTCGCCGCGATTACAGTGGGGACGATCACCAGCGCGCTCCACACCAGGTCGAACCACGCCCCGAGTTTCAGACCGTGCTCCGGCGCGTAGTAGTAGAAAGCATCGACGCACCCGGAAAGGGCGAGAAAGATTCCCATCCGTCCGAACAGCACCCGCACGTCGCGCACGCGGCTCAGGGCGCCGCGCAGAACAAACGCCCCCGCCACAAAAAAATAGCCCGCGAAGTAAGGGGCCCAAACTTCGTGCGCCAGTTCACCCGGAGATTCCGCCTTGGGAATGTAGAAAAAATACAGATAGGCCGCCACGCAAACCAGCACGCCCTGCACGAAGTCCAGAGCGACCAGGGCGTCGACCTTTCCCGCTTCCTTGTCCGGATCGAGAAAGATCGCCATGGCCAACGGCACGAACCAGAAGGAGAACAACAGGTTGTCGATCCAGGCGACGGCCACAGATGGCGCCAGATCGTTGTAAACGGTGAGAATCTGCGCCACCATCCACAGCGTGTAGGCCAGCGCCGTCAACCGCCAGAAAGAGAGCGCCAGGCCCTCGGCGCGATGGCTGGCCGAGACGATGGCATAGATCAGCACCGACCCTATCGCCAGCTGAATCAGGTCCGAGACGAAAGGCCCGGGGGGATTGGTCCCGAGCGAAGTGACCGTGCCAATGTGCACCAGCCACAACAGGCCGGCAACGGTCACGGCGATGCGCGTGCGTTGCAATCCAGTCTCTTTCGCCAATGTTTTTCCAGGGCAGTGTTCGCCAGCGGGAGCAACCGGAACGCGAAATGACTCGGCTAGTCCGCCAACCGCCGGACGGCACACTTCTACTCAGGCCCCAAGACCCACCAGTATCCCGCGTTGCGCGGGAAATTTCACCTGACCATAGTACCCTCGCCGCAATTACTGCCCAACGAAAATTCGCCCCTGCGTTCTCGCGGCCTTGCGAAGATTTCCACAGACCAAGCTCTGGTCATCCTGACCGCTTGTCATCCTGAGCGAAGCGAAGGACCAATGCACTTGCGTTCGTTCTCCTCGCTGTCAGTGAGTTAGACAGGTCCTTCGCTTCGTTCAGGATGACAAGCTTGCGGGGAGCCGGACACCGCGCTGCCGTCCCTGCTATCATCGCTGGCGGAGTATTTTTGCAGCATGGCATTCCTCGACGACGAAGATTTCGAAGACGACGAGATCCCCATCATTTCTGGAACAGGAGAAGGACTCATGGAAGAAGCTCCGGCCACGGCCCCGGGCGCTGGGCGCCGCAACGAAGATATCGCACTCGATCTGATGAAGTTCATCGCCATGACCACGGGCTACGGCCGCACCGCCTCGTCGGGCGTGGGATTTCAAGGCACCGGCTCGGCCGCCAAGCCGGAAGACTACGCCGACCACCTGCTCGAACTGTACGGCAAGTGCCTGGGTGCAGTCGCAGCGAAAAAGTAGCGAGCACTCAGCACGTCAATACTCAGTACGTAGTCTTCTCCTCCGCGCAATTTCGAAGTTTGAGGAAGGATTCGTATTGCCATCGCTTTGAACGATTCGTATCAGGGCACCGCTTCAGCGACGCGGCCCAGAGCGCGGGGTACGAACCGCTTTACAGGTTGCTGAAAAAACTCAAGCTCGAGTCATGTTTTGAAAGGGCGCGGCTTCAAGCCGCGCCGTAAGTCGTCCAAAATCAATTCCGGCTTCAGCCGCTGAGGAATGCCCTCGACACGAAGGCGAGCTTTTCAGCAAACTTTTTAGCCGCTCGCGCCTTTCCCACCACGCCACGCAGCCGCTAAGCCGGGGCGTCCGCAGTCGCCAGCATGGCATGCTTGAAGGCAGGCCCTTATACGCACCGTTTTATGAATACGCTCACTTCGCCGGTCCGGCCCGGTACTGAATCCCCAGCTGATCAAACAAAAAGCTGTACACGTCGGCGTTCTGCTCGACGGCCTCATCGAGTGAAGCGCCGATCAGCCCGTGGCCCGCGCTCGACGACGTCCGTAGCAATATGGGATGGCCGGAACTGTCGGCGGCCTGCAGGCGCGCGATCATCTTCCGAGACTGCATGGGATTGACGCGGTGATCGTTTTCTCCCGTGGGCATCAGAATCGCGGGATACGCCGTGCCGTCTTTCACGTGATGATAAGGCGAGTAGGCGTAGAGCGCCTTGAACTGGTCGGGATCTTTCACCGTGCCGAATTCGGTGATGTTGAAGGCGCCGTTGGGATCGAGCTCGACGCGCAGCATGTCGTAGATGCCGACGTAGGACACGACCGCTCGAAACAGGTCGGGACGCTGGGTGAAGGCCGCGCCCATCAGCAGGCCTCCATTGCTGCCGCCGAGAATCGCGAGATGAGCCGGCGAAGTATATTTCTGGTCGATCAAATATTGCGCGCAGGCCAGGAAGTCATCGAAAACATTCTGCTTGCGCGTGAGATTGCCCGCCAGGTGCCATTCCTCGCCATATTCGCCGCCGCCGCGCAGGTTGGCCCGCACCAGTACCCCACCTTGATCGAGCCAAATACGACCGGAGGACCCGACGAAGCCGGGCTTGGTGCTGACGCCATATCCGCCGTAGGCGCTGAGCAGCACCGCGTTCGAGCCATCCAGTTTTGTGCCCTTCAGCCGGATGATGCTGACGGGAACGCGGGTGCCGTCTTTGGAAACGGCGAAGTCGCGCACCACTTCGGCGTCGTCAAAGTGAATGGGTGAAGTCTGGACCAGAGCCGTGGGAACCGCTTTTCCTTCCGCGGCGTCGAAGCGATACCAGGCGGGCGGATTGAGAAACGTGGAAGTCAAGAACAGCACATCGCCGCCGCCGGCTGGAACCATCTGACCGACCGACGAGACGAGCGGCAGCGGCACTTCTCCCATGGGCTCGAAGGCGGGCGGCGCACCGCGCTGGCCTCGCTCGGAAGCCTTTCGTCCGAAGACGCGCACCCGCGAGGGCCCGCCGACAATGTCGATGACATAGAGGTGGTCCCACGTCGGCACGAAATTCTCGATGGAAGCGCGATCAGTTTCTGCGGCGCCGCCGGGAGTCTGCGGTACTACCACCTTGGCCTGCGCCAGATCCGGGTGCGAGAGCGGCAGCCGCAGAATCTGGCCGCGCGGAGCATCCTTGCGCGAGAGCAGGTAGAGCGCCGGATCTACGCCGAATTTCACCGAAACAATTCCATCTTCGAAGCGAGTGAACTGGGTCCACTTGCCGTCGGAATCCATCAGGTAGTGGGCGAACTGGCCGCCATCGCCGTTAGCCACCGAAGCCAGCAACCACTCACCATCGTCGCTGGTGTGGAGCTGAATCTCGGCGATGCGCGGGAAATCCTTGCCAATCACGTAAGTGTCCTGCTTGGGGTCCGTGCCGAGTTTGTGAAAGTAGACTTGCTGGTAGAAGTTGGCATCTTCCACCGGACGCTCGTCGCCCTGCGGATAGCGCGTGTAGTAGAAGCCGGAATTGTCAGCCTTCCACGCGATGCTGCCGCCGGCGGTGGCGAAATTCACGCGCGGGACCACGTCTGCGAGTTCCTTGCCTGTGGCGACTTCGATGATGTGCGCCGCGGCGTCTTCCGAACCGCCTTTCGAGAGTGCGGCGGCCACGTATTTGCCGCCGAAAGAAGGCACGAAGAAATCCATGGCCAGCGATCCTTTGGCGCTGGCGCCGTTGAGATCGAAGTTGGGATCGAAGATGACCCGGGAGCTGGCCGGATCGTCGGCCGAGCGCATCACCACCAGCGTAGGCTGCTGCTGGGGCGGCTGGTATTTCTCGGCGAACAACATTCCGGCACGAAACTGCAGACCGAAATACGAAGCCGAACCGGCGGCGATGAGCTGTTTCAGGCGATCCTTGATGGCGGCGCGCGCCGGCAGGTGGTCGAGATATTCGCGGGTGCGTGCGTTTTCGGCGGCGCTCCACTGCTTGACCGCGGGATCGTCCCAATTTTCCAGCCAGCGATAGTCGTCGGTGACCGTGACGCCAAAATATTCGTCGGTGACGGGCCGCCTGGGCGTGTCGGGCGGCTTGGGGACGGACGCGGTCTGGGCGACGGCGGAGAAGGTGAGCAGGCAGACAAACAGAAAGAGCGGAGCAAGTTTTTTCGTCGGCATGGATGGCCTCTGGAGCAGCGCGGAAATTATACAAGGCTGCAGCATCGCCCTGTCATCGCATCGCCCTGTCATCCTGAGGCCCGCGTCCTTTGCGGGCCGAGGACCGATGCAAACTTTTGGGCCCTGGACGCTGATGGCGAAATGCACAGGTCCTTCGGCCGCAAAAGGCGCGGCCTCAGGATGACAGAGTCTGGATTTGATCAAGGGTTTGGATTCGATCAGGAGTTTCGATTCGGTCAAAAAACAACCGCGCCCCTGCAGGGGCGCGGTTCTGAAGCTTTGCCGACTGGAGGCGCTCGCAGCCAGGTGCCCACTTAGCGACGCTTCTTGCCCTTCGCCTTCTTGGCCGGTTTTTTCTTGGCGGCCTTCTTGGGAGCTGGTTTTTTCTTAGCCGCTTTCTTTGCAGGCTTTTTGGCAGGCTTCTTGGGAGCCGGTTTCTTTTTGGCCGCTTTCTTTTTCGCCTTGGGTTTGCCGCCTCCACCGCTCGGAGCGGAGGGTGCGGGTTTGGGGGCGGGAGGCGCGGGAGCGGGTTCCGGCTCGTGCGCTTCAGGAGCCGGCGTGCCGGATTCTTCTTCCTCCTCTTCCTCTTCGAAATCCTCTTCCAGCGACTCGGTGTAAGCGCCGGTGTCGCCGAATTCTTCCTCTTCATCACGTCCGTAGAGCGTGGGATCGTCGAACCTCATTGTTCCTCCTGATTCAGTGGCGGCCGGGTGCGAAATGGGGCTCCTGGCTGCGGGCACAAAGAATTTAAAAGACCACCGGGAAACCTCTGCTGCAACGGCGCGCGATTATAGCACGCCGTTCGGTGCCGCCTGCAAGCACCGCAATCACAACTGCAGTTTCGTTTATCTATCACAGCGCGCGGTCAAAAGAAAGAAGAATTCAAAGAAGAGTTCTAATGTCCAACGAAAACGCCCCACGGGCTGCCAATGCTGCAATCCGTGAGGCGACAGCGATTCCCGTACCGGCCGGGGTTATTTCAGAGTTTTTACGTAGGCTGCCACTGCCTTGGTATCGTCGGCGGAAAGGCCGGAGATAGCTTTCTTATGCGGCGCCTTCTTGCCGTCGTCGCCCTTGGTGAGCAGGTCGGTGATCTGGGCCTCGGTCAGGCTGGTGCCTTTCAGGGCTGGGCCCATCTTGCCCTGGCCCTCGGGGCCATGGCAACCGGCGCACTTGGCTTTGTAGGTGGCGGCTCCGTCCTGCGCGAACGCCGGCAGAGTCAGAGATGCGGACAACGCGATCACGAGCATTAAGATCAGTACCTTGGTGAGTTGCATGAGTTTCTCCTCTGGAATGAGATATGAAAAAAGATGGGGCCCTGACAACCCGAGATTGTAACTCCGCGGCGGCAACATCTTGCAGGAAATTTAGAGGGGGTGCCCCACCCTTGCGGTTTCGTTTTGATTTAGCGGGCGAGTTGCACGGTCAGGATCATGCCGGGGCGGAGGACGGCAACGTTGCGGTTGTCGCGCTTCAGTGCGGCTACGGTCGTGCGGTAAGCGTTGGCGATGGAGTAGAGGGTTTCGCCGGTTCTCACTTTATGGTGGACCACGGCAGCCTTGGAGTCTTCTTCGTTCTGCGCCTGCAGGCGTTCGATCTGCGCTGACTTGGTGGCCGGAGGCTTCACGGTGGCCGTTTCTGCGGGCGCCGGAGCGGCCGGATGTTTCGCCTTGCTGGTCGCCGGCCGGGACCCAGACGAGGGTCGTGCGGATGCGACTTCGGCTTGGTGCGCGCTCGGGGAAACCGGCAGGTGCAGGGCGAGAATTCTGCGTCCGCTGAGGCTGTTGCCGCGGATGCCGTTCCAGCGGCGCAACATCTGCGGTGAGACGCCGAAGTTTTCGGCGACGGTTGCGACCGTGTCTCCGGAATGAACTTTGTAGCGCGTGATGCGGCGGGCGTAGGTCGCGGTATCGCTGGCAGTGTGCTTGCCGGGCGCGACCGGGATGACCAGCTTGGCGTCGGCTTCGAGGTCTGTGCCCGTGCCGGACTCAATATGGTTGGCTTCGGCGATCGACTTGGCCGTGGTGTGATACGTCCGGGCCAGCGCGGCCAGCGTGTCGCCGGAATGAACGGTGTGATAGCGCCACCACATCCGCATGTCGGCGGGAATCGTGGCGATGGCAGTTTCGTACTCATCTTTCGTTGCGGCCGGCAGGTGCAGCGTAAACTGGCCTTCGCGCGGCGTGGTCAGGCGCAGCAGGCTGGGATTCAAATCCTGCAGCTCGTCGGGCGTGGAGTTCACGCATTCGGCCACCAGACGAAGATCCACGGGATAGTTGATGCTGACCGTGTCGTAGCCCGCGGGGCGCTCCATCGCGACCGAGTCCAATCCGTACTGCGACGGATTCTTGGCCATGATGGTCACGGCCAGAATGATGGGCACGTAATTCTTGGTTTCCTTGGGCAGGACGTTGCGGTTGTAGAGTTCCCAGAAATCGGCATAGCCGGTGCGCTTCACGGCTGCCTGCACGGTGCCGGGGCCGGAATTGTAGGCGGCCATGGCAAGATACCAGTCGCCGAACTGGTTGTAGAGATCTTTCAGGTGCCGTGCGGCCGCACGCGTGGATTTTTCAGGGTCCTGACGGTCGTCGACCCACTGGTTGTGGTAGAGACCGTAACCGCGTCCGCGGCTGGCCATGAACTGCCAGATGCCGCGGGCGCCAGCCTTCGAAACGGCCAGCGGATGGAATCCTGACTCAGCCTGCGCCAGATAGATCAGATCCTGCGGGACGCCTTCCTCCTGAAACGTGGAGACGATCATGTCGTGGTAGCGGCCGGAGCGGGCGAAGGCGCGCTCGAAGACGCCGCGTCCGCGGCCCGAGAAATAGGTGATGTAACCGGCGACCTGGTCGGTCATCATCAGCGGCAGGTCGGAGCGCGTGTGCTTGATTTCGGCGCGGGCTTTGGCCGCGATGGAGGCGTCGGCGGCGGGCGCCAAGCCGTTGGTTTCGTCGTTCGTTAGATCGATAGGCGCGGGCTCGGATTTCTGCTGCGCTTCCTGCCCCTGATCGGAATCGGCGGCGGTGCCGCCGGGGTAGAGTTCGTTCACGCCCTCGACGATGCGGTCGAATTCCTTTTGCAGCCGATCATCGGAGCGGATGTCAAGATTGCTGCTCAGCAGGGCGTTGAGCGCGTTGTCGAAATTCTGCTTGGCGGAGTCGCTATTGCCCGCGTGATAGTTGGCCACTCCCTCCTGGTATTCCCTTTCGGCCCGGGCGATCAGATCGGCGACCGCGTCGGAAGCGGCGGATGGCGACGAACTGGTCTCAGCCGAGGACGTATCCTTCGCCGGAGCATCCTTGGTCTGAGCATCCTTCGTTTGACCCTGTGGGGCAGGCTGCGAAGCTGACGCTGAAACCGGAACGGTCGCCGGGCTTGGCTGAAGCGCGGGTGCGCCTCCCGGCGGAAGCAGTGCAACCGGCTTGTGCGCGGTCTGGCAGCCGCAGGCCGCCAGAATCACGGAGGCGAGCACTGCGGTCCGGACATAAATGTTGAATCGGAAGTTAGCCAATCGCATGTTTCTCTTGGGGGGCCCGGTTTCTCTTCTTTCTCGTATTCCTTTTAATTCTGTTTATTTCTCTAAGAGATGCGTGCGGCTCCTTGTATGAACGTCCGGTGAATTCTACCAAATCGTACTCGGCGGCTGCGACGGGGTCAATCGCCGAAAAGGCACCAGGGTGGTTACTTTCGGCAGGTTACCCGGACGGCCTGCGGACAAGACCAGAGTCCAAAGCTCCCAGTTTCTCATTCTGGATGTTTGATGCCAGTTTTTGCGTTGCCGTCAAATGTGTAATAGGGGTATCTCGCCAGTGGTCGTCTGGACCACAACCGCGCCGTCCTTTCTCAGGAATGTGCAATTGTGCTCAGACGCACGGATTTCGACAGTTTAGGCTGGTTGACGTCAGCTGTAGGTCAGTTGTAGCGGGGCGGGTGGCGCGTTGGCTGACTGGTTGTCCCAACGCGCCTGCTCCGCAGGCTGCGTGCTTCTCTTCGGGCGAGTTCTGTGGATGCCCGGGGCCGAGCATTCAGGCACGCTGAACTGGCTCAGGCCAAAACCCCTCTCTATTCGTAACGGAGGACCAACGGAACACGCTGGCGTCGCAGCGTGCTTCGGGGTCATCAGACCGATAACTCATCTTTCGCTTCTGGCCGAAGGAGTTCCAAATTATGAAGAAGTTTATGTTCGTATCGTTTGCTTTCGCGCTTTTGGCGTCCGCCGTCTCGCTAGCGCAAGACGCCGCCACGCCACCCAACACGACAGCTTCGGCACAAGCAACGCAAGATGCAAAAACGGTGAAACCAAAGACCGTGACCGGCTGTCTGTCAAAAGGCAATCAGCCCGGAGAAGTCACCCTCACGGCAGCAGACGGGAAGACCTGGGACCTGCGCAGCGATAGCGTCAAACTTGAGGAGCACATCGGCCATCAAGTAAGCGCGACCGGCACAGTCACTCATGAAACGAAAGCTGAAGAAAAGAAAGAAGGCCAGATGGAGAAAGCGGCCACCAAAGAAGCCTACGGCGATTTGAACGTCACCGAGGTGAAGATGGTCAGCGAGACTTGCACGAAGTAGTGATTGCGTTAAGAGCGTTCATTGGCCGGGCCCTAAAGGGCCGGCCTTTTTTTTTGCGTGCGGCAGAACGCCATCTTCCTCATAGCTGTGCACCCCAAACAGCCAGAATTGGGGCGATACCCAAAGGTCGACTGCATAGTGTTACGTTTTGCTCAGACGAAAGCCGGAATCCAGCCCATGATGTCTGCAGGGGTGACTTCGATGCCCCACGTGTTCGATTGGAGGGTTTATGTTAGGTCTGGGTGTGGTCGGAACAATTATTGTGATTCTGGTGATTGTGTGGCTCGTGCGTCGCGTGTGAAGCGGGTTTCTCAAGTGGCAAGACTTAGCCCACTTGCAACCTTCATGGGCTCAGAGAGTTCGGGGTGGCGCAGGCTACCCCGCTCCCTCGTGTACGGGTGACATTGTCACGGAGTGGCCAAAATTGCACAGCCTGGACGGAGATAGTTCTGCCACACTGCAAGCTATGACAGTTCAAACGATTCCGGAATACCTTGAAGAAGAGCGCCAAAAAGCTGCGGACACTCAGCTGCGGACGGAAGAAGAAGCTGCGCGCATCCAGCCGCTGCACCATGGCCACCATCGCAAGGCGAAACAGCCCAGGCGGCCGTTGCTACCTCAAGTCAAAGCCGCAACCAAGAAAAAGAAAAAGCGAAAAACCGTCGCTGTAGCTCGCAAGAAACCACGCGTCGCGAGCGCGAGGAAGACGACGGCAAGAACCCGCAAGGCAGCGTGATCTGGATGTAACGGGATCAGGAGAAACTTAAAAATGAACAAGGATCAGGTGGCTGGCAAGATCGCTCAGGCAGTGGGAAAAGTGGAGCAGAGCGTCGGAGAACGCGTTGGCAATCAGAAACTGGCCAACCAAGGCGTGGTCAATCAGGTCAAAGGTGCGGCGAAGGAAACCTGGGGCGATGCCAAGGACGCCGCGAAGCAGATCCATGAATCGCATCAGAAGGCCGCTTCCGAGAAGGGCACCCAGAGCCGGGAGAAGCTCAGCCAGTCTGTGGATGACGCGAAAGAGAAGGCCAAGGGCAGGATTGATGAATTCAAACGGCGCCACTCTGCCTGACACGGACGCCCGGACCCACACTGGTTGCCTACGCCCTGAGAATCAGGCGGAGGGGGCTCCTCCCCGCCTGACAAACCAGGTGTGAGATAGCTTTCACTTACCATGATCTTCGACATGCGCCTTGGCTGCTTCCGCAGCGTGATGCATGGCGTGTTCGTGCGCTCGGCCAGCTAGTGGAACGCGGCAACATCAAATTCGCCGCGCATGAGAGCCATCCATACGTTGCAAAAGTGGGGGAGAAACTGGGGATATTCGCTCTATCCAACCGCAAGCGGGACTGCAGGGGGGAGCAGTTCGCATCCGTTCACGATGCGAGATTGCGGAACGATGGTATACTGCCAACCGCTTTTTGCTGTCAAAGCTAAGGAGATTCCAGGTATAACAGCTTGCCCGGCGCCGAGCCGGCTCGTGGAGGATGTATGGCCCACTTCTTCAGGCCTCCCAGCGGAGATCGCGTCTCTCAACAAAGTGTCAGCCTGAACCTCGGCGGAGTCCTCAACCTCGGCCTGTGGGGCCCTTGCGAATCCGCCGGCCGCTATCTCGATATCAAGATCGACAATCCCGCCATCGCGCGGTTCGACGACATCCTCGGATCTCCTCGTGACGCCGTTACCCAGCAATTCAAGCTCTACGGGCAGAGCATCGGCACTACCCGCGTCAGCGCCGTGGCCAGCTCGGGGGGAGTTTGGGACTGGATCGATGTCAACGTCCAGGTGGCCCCGCCGGCCCCGCCAACCCCGGGTGAGCAACTGTATAAGCTCTATCAGGCGGGCCGTCTGCAGTTCAACAATCCTGCCGACAAGGCGAACTTTGAAGCCATCTATGCCGGTCATCGCATCAACGGGCGAAGAGTGCAGCTCTCCGACGAACTGATCGAGTTTCTCAACTCCCTGCTCAGCGACGGCACGGTCCACGTGCTCAGCCTTTATCGCTACAAACAATCAGCGCATGGCCAGGAAATGGCGAGCGGCCTGGTGGTTTGCCGGGCCATCGATATCGCCGCGTACCAGGGTTCGTGGATCAACCTCGAATCCGGCATCGCGCCCATGACCATCATTCAGACCATCGCCAAGATCATCGATAACCTGCCCGCTACGAATTGCCAGGTCGGCTTTCCCCGGCCTCGCCGGACCTACAACACCAGTGATCCAACGGACTTCATCCCCGAGCTCGACGTTTTCTTTCCCGTTCCTGACCAGGCCACGGCGCAGAAGTGCCTGGATGGAAGAATCGCAATGTTCCGCGGCCAACTCAAAGAGCCCGCCCGAACGCATATTTCGGCGGCTCTGGCGCGGGCCGAAGCCCGGGGCGCAAAATTTGTCAACATGTATCCCGACGGCAAGGACCACTGCTGCATCTTCACTCTGGAGTAACCGCGGAACTCGCCGCAAAGGTCCGACGCAGCGGGGAACCGCAAACGCCGCATGCAATTGATCGGTTCTTGCGCGCGAGTTTTTTACACTCGCCAGTTATCCGGACGCCAGGTCTGGATCGCTTTTTTGATGTCGGCGCGGGACAGTTTCTCGTTCATGGCGCGCTCGGCCAGTTTCACCACCTCGCCGTCGGAGGCGAAACGCAGGCCGCAGAGCTGATCTTCCGTCAGCTCGGGAATGCGTGAGCGCAACGGTTCGGGCATCAGCTGCGTCAGGCGCAGCCGCTCTTCCAGGCGGATGACGCGATCCTGCACCTTGAGCGAGTAAAGGCGCGTCTTGAACACGAGAATCAGGAGGGCGAGGGCCAGCAGGATCAGCAGGCCGGCGTGAAAGTTATCCCGGAAGTCGCTGTGCGCAAAATGCGCGAAAAAGTGGATCAGGCTCATGATCAGCCCGAGCACGAACACCGGGAGCAGGAAGAAATGAAACAGCGGATCCCAGCGGGTATGGTGGGCGTAAGATTGCGATTCCTGGGCCATGTGGGGCTCCTTGCCGGAAGACGAGCCAGTGTAGCAGAGATGGCCTGGGGGAGTGATGTAGTTTGGTCACAACGGAGGTGGCGATCCGCGCGAGATCCCTCGCTTCGCCTGAAGAACGGCTCCGCTCGGGATGACGCACTCCGAGAAGCTGAAGATTCCGGCTGGACCACCATCGGGAGACGCTGTGATGGCCTGCGGCGTTCGGGCGTGTAGAATCACCTGTTGCCGGAATCCATCCGGACTGTCTGCGAATCGAGTCTCTCATGAAAGCTATTCAAGTCAAGCAACCGGGTGGGCCGGAGGCGATGGAACTGGTGGAGTTGCCGGTTCCTCAGCCGAAGGCGAATGAGGCGGTGGTGAAGCTGGCCGCTTCGGGTGTGAACTTTATTGATGTGTACAACCGCGAAGGGCGCTACAAGGCTCCGGTGCCCTTTGTGCTGGGGCAGGAGGGCGCGGGCGTGGTGACGGCGGTGGGCGCCGACGTGAGGTCCGTCAAGAGCGGAGACCGCGTGGCCTGGACGGGCCTGCTGGGCTCGTATGCCGAATATGCGGCCGTGCCCGCGGACCGGCTGGTGCCGATTCCCTCGGGCGTGACGGACCAGCAGGCCGCCGCGGCCATGTTGCAGGGGATGACGGCGCATTATCTCTCGCACAACACTTATCCCCTGGAGAGCGGCGAGACGGCGCTGGTGCATGCGGCGGCGGGCGGCGTGGGACTGGTGCTGGTGCAGATGGCGCACAACATTGGCGTGCGCGTGATTGCCACGGTCTCGACCGCAGAGAAGGCGAAGCTGGCGCGCGAAGCGGGAGCGGACGAGGTCATTCTCTATACGCAGTCCGATTTTGAAGCAGAGACGAAGCGCCTGACCGGCGGCCAGGGCGTCGACGTGGTCTATGACTCGGTGGGCAAGACGACGTTCGAGAAGGGACTGAACGTGCTGCGTCCGCGCGGGATGATGGTGCTGTTTGGCGGATCGAGCGGGGCAGTGCCTCCGTTTGATCCGATCATTCTGACGCAGAAGGGATCTTTGTTTCTGACGCGGCCCTCGCTCGGAAATTACATCGCGACGCGCGAAGAGTTGGTGGCGCGGTCGGGCGCGGTGTTTGGCATGATGGCGGCGGGAAAGCTGAAACTGCGGATCGAGCATACTTATCCGCTGGCCGAGGCGCAGCAGGCGCATCGCGATCTGGAAGGCCGGAAGACGACGGGGAAGTTGCTGCTGATCCCATAGTGCGGCCTTTCACGCGACTTGTCATCCACGCGGCTTGTCATCCACGCGACTTGTCATCAATAAGATTTGTCATCCTGAGCGAAGCGAAGGACCTATGCAATTCTGCTGGGAGACTCACCGCTGCGGAAGAATGCATAGGTCCTTCGGCCCGCAAAGAGCGCGGGCCTCAGGATGACAGGGCGATTAAGGGATCAACTCATGAAAGCCATTCGCGTGCAGCATACGGGCGGGCCGGAGGTTATGGAACTGGCCGACGTTCCCATGCCTCATCCGAAGCCGAACGAGGCGGTGGTGAAAGTCTCGGCGGCCGGAGTGAACTCGATTGATGGGCACTTCCGCGACGGCAGTCTGCGGACGCCGCTGCCGTTTATTCCCGGGCAGGAAGGCGCGGGAGTGGTCACCGAGGTCGGCGCGCAGACGAGGACGGTGATGGTTGGCGACCGCGTGGCGTGGAGTGGAGTTCTGGGGTCGTATGCGGAGTATCTGGTGTCGCCGGAGGAGCATCTCGTTCCGGTGCCGGCGACGCTGACCGACGAGCAGGCCGCCGCGGCCATGATGCACGGGCTGACCGCGCACTATCTGGCGAACGACGCGCACAAACTGAAAGCGGGTGAGACGGCGCTGGTGCACGCGGCGGCGGGCGGCGTGGGGTTGCTGCTGGTGCAGATGGCGCGGGCGATCGGGGCGCGCGTGATTGGCACGGCATCGAGCGAGGAGAAGGCGCGGCTGGCGCGCGAGGCGGGCGCGGATGAAGTCATCCTCTTCACGCGGCAGGATTTTGAGGCCGAGGTGAAACGGCTGACCGGCGGCAAGGGCGTGGACGTGGTGTATGACGGGGTGGGCAAGGCCACGTTTGAGAAAAATCTGAACGTCTTGCGGCTGCGCGGGATGCTGGTGCTCTACGGCATGTCGAGCGGGCCGGTGCCGCCGGTCGATCCGGCGAAGCTGTCGGAGAAAGGGTCGCTGTACATGGCGCGCACCACGCTGGCGCACTTCACGGCCACGCGCGAGGAATTGCTGGCGCGCACTGGAGCGCTGTTCGCGATGATCGCCGAGGGCAAGCTGAAGCTGCGGATTGCGAAGACATATCCGCTGGCGGAAGCGGCGCAGGCGCATCGCGACATGGAAGCACGGAAAATCGCGGGGAAGCTGCTGATGGTGCCGTAATTTCGGGATCAGACGAGATGTAGCTTGGGGAAGTCCAGTTTGTAGCGGGCTGGGTCCAGCGTCATGAGCCGGTCGGCGCGCAGCAAGGCGTGCGCAGCGATGATGAAATCGGGAAGCACGCGTTTCGGTGAGGCAACCCCGGAGCGCCGCCTACGCTGGACGTAGGCGGCGAATCCTTCGGCAGCTTTGCGCCAGATCGATTCATCCAGATCAAACTCGATGGCGATTGTTGTTTCCGCAAGAAACTTATCGACGAAGCCGGGCGAGACCAGAGGGTGCGCCACCAACTCAACGTAAACGGGCGCACAAACGACAATGCCTCCCTGCAAGCGCGCACTTCGAAGTTCGGCCTGGACGCGCTCGGCCGACGGTTCGTTCGACCAGAGACTAGAGAGTATGTTGGAGTCGAGTGCGGTTCTCATCAGCGCGGTGCTGCGTCATTCTTCGTCGCTGCGCATGTCGTCGATCCAAGCCTTGATTCCATCTTCGCCACCAGGAAACGGGCCGAGAATACCGCGATATTTCCCAAAAGGATCTTCTTCCGACCGGGCAGGGCGGAGCACGGTGCGGCCTTCCTCCACCACAAATTCAACTCTGTCGCCGGGTTCCAAGCCGAGGCGTTTCCGCACCTCTTGCGGGACGGTGATCTGGCCTTTGCTGCTGATTGTGCTGGAGTTCTTCATCTTTACTGTTAGCCCTTACAGTAAGGATAATCGTCCTTACTTTGGGAGTCAAGCCCTTTCCCAACCCCTTCGCGTGTAATGCTTGGCGTATTCCGGCACTTCTTTTCCCGGCAACAATCTTGCGTCGTCAATCGGAGTTCCCGCCTTTATTTCTAACGGGACGACTCCGGCCCAGGTAGGGAAGGCGTAGTCTTCCTCGTCGTCGATGGGCGGGCCGGTGCGGACTTTCGCGGAGAATTCTTCAATCGGCACGCGCAGCACGGATGTTTGTTTGAGTTCGCGCTCATTCGGCTGGCGCGATTCCTGCCAGCGGCCGGGGAGGATGTGTTCTGACAGAATGCGCAGGGCCGCGAGCTTTTCTTGCGGGTCGTCGACCAGCGTGGCCTTACCCAGAATCACGACCGAGCGGTAATTCATGGAGTGATTGAAAACGGAGCGGGCCAACACGAGGCCGTCGAGCAAGGTTACGGTGATGCAAACCGGCGCGGCTTCTTTCGTTTGGTCATCTTTTTTCTGCATCTGGCGCAGCATGCGGCTGGCGGCGGAGCCGTGAATGTAGAGGCTGGCGTCCTTGCGGCCGTACGAGGTCGGGATGACATACGGCTGGCCGTCGACGGCGAAGCCGATGTGGCAGAGAAATCCTTCGTCGAGGATGCGGTACACCGTCTCGCGATCATAGGAGGCGCGATGGGGTTCACGAACCACACGGGTGCGTGCCGTGGGCATTTGAGTTTCAGACATTAGGGAACGAACTCCGGGCAAGCGCCAAGGATGGGTAAAGGAAAAGTGTAACACCGGGAAGCAGTTGTCAGCTGTCAGCTATCAGCCGTCAGCGACCCATGATGCACTCGGATTTTCGCAATCCCAGCAAAATTACATGGCTTCTTCGGCCCGCAAAAAACGCGGGACTCAGGATGACAACGGGAATTGTGTTTACCAGTTTAGCTTGAGCGCAAACTGGAACTGGCGCGGATCATAGGCGGCGGTGGGCTGGCCGGCATTGCAGGTTGCGCTGCTGCAGAGCGGGCTGACGGCGGCCACGTTCATTTTGTTGGCAAGGTTGAACATGTCGGCGATCAGGTCCGCGCTGAAGCGCTCGCCGAAGGGGATGCGCCGGGCAATGCGCATATCGTTGAAGACGGTCCAGGGCTGAATGCCGGCGTTGCGGGCGAGATTGCCGTCGAGCGAGAGCAGCGTGCCGTTGTATTCGGCGCCGCAAGGTTCCTGCAGGGTGCCGGTCGGGGAGTACTTGGAAGGGTACGACGGACCGCAGGCGGCATTGACGTAAGTGTTGGGCCGGCCGGTTTCAGAGGACAACTGGAGGTTGTCCCCGTTGCCGGTGATGATGTTGAAGGGACGCCCGGAACCGATTTCGAGGATGGGAGCGACCGTCCAGTAGCTGAAGACCTTGCTGGTAACGCTGCTGCCGCTCAGCTTTCCACTCTGATAGACGCCACTGAAAACGAAGCGATGACGCTGATCGAACAGCGAGGTCGAGCGATCAAGGGCGGGGTAGTAGCTGTCTTCGGGCGTGAGCGTGGATTGCAGATCGGTGGAGTCGTCGATGGAATGCGACCAGGTGTAGGAAGCGAGGAATTCGTAGTGGTTGGAGAAACGTTTGCGCAGATTCGCGCTCAGGCCGTGATAGATGGAACTGCCGTTGGAGTAGTTGGCGTCCATGTCGCCGAAGGGGACGCAGCCGGTGAAGGTGGCAGGATCGCAATTCGCGTTGAAGCCCTGGCCGGTCAGGCTCTGCACGATCTGCTGGGCCACTCCCACGCAGTAGGCGCCCGCCGGACCCTGAGACAGGTAGGCGCCGACGATCGACGGATTCAAGCCTCCGGGACGGAAGAAGTTCATCATGGAAGAATCGACCCAGGGTACCGGCGCGCCGGGAGCCGAGCAGCCGCTGACAGTGAGTGGACTGGCCGCGGTTGCGCCGGAAGCGAGATAGTTGTTGATGATCAGATCGCCGCGAATCGCATTGGCGTTGATGGGACGGTTGAGATGGCGTCCGCCATTGAAGTTGTAGGCGACACTCAGGGCGTAGCCGCCGCCCAGATCCTGTTCCAGGGTCAGGTTGGCCTGCTGCGCGTAGGCGTAGACGAAATTCCTGGATTGCGGATAACCGAAAGGCTGAAAGGCCAGCGGCAGGAAGGTGCTCGGGTTGAGATAGTTCTGGTTCAGAAAAATGGATTGGCTGGGGGAAGAGACGCCGCAGTTTGTGGCGGAGGTGCCGCAGGAGAAAAGCTGCTGGTTCGGGGAATAGTTCATCAGGGCAAGAGCCGCCGAACTGGTTGTGGGCGAGCACGGCGAAGCGGGGCTGCCGGACGCGGAAGGCACCAGACCCTGGAAAATAGTGAACGCATTCAGGTTGGCGGGATTTCCGGCGCCGGAACAAAGCCCGGTTCCTCCGAAGGCTAACTGACCGCTCGAGGAACCGTCGGAGGCGTCCCCGAGAAAATAGAGACCGAGCAGCGGGTGGTCGAAAAAGATACCGTAGGAGGCGCGCACCACAGTCTTGCCGTTCCCAGCGGGATCCCAGGCAACACCGAACCGCGGCTGAATATTGTTCTTGTCGGTTTTAATGCCTTTCTGCAAGCCGAGCAGGTCGTAGGCGGGAAGCGCCAGACCCTGAGGCGCGGTGAACTTGGGCGGAATCTCGACGTCGTAGCGCAGGCCGTAGTTCAGAGTCACGGTGCGGCTGGCACGCCACGAATCCTGCCAGAACACGCCAATGGGAATATTGTGGAAGGTGTCGTGGGGGCTGCCCAGGCCCTGCACCAAATCTCCGGGCAAGCCGGCGCCGTACGACTGCACGGGCGAGAGATCGGGGAAAACGGGCAGGCCGCTGGGATTCACAAAGCCGAGGTCGGCCGCGCTGAAGGAACCGAAATCATAGACGCCGCCGTAGTTGACGGTGAAGGTCGCCGTCAGTGGCAGATAGTTCAGGTCGCCGCCAAACTTCATGTTGTGCCGGCCCACGGTCCAGGAGAAGTTGTCAGTGAACTGGTAGCGTTGCTCGACGCGTTGAATGTAAGAGTAAGGCTCGCGGCCGAAGTAGGCATAGCCGGGGATATTGACGGCCGGGTCGGAGCCTCCGGGGTTCTGCGTGTTGTAGAAGAAAGCGAGTCCACGGCGGGCGTACTGGAAACGGAATTCGTTCACCTTGTCGTTGCCGATGGTCCAGGTGTCTTGAAACACGCCGGCGACGTCGCGATAGGTCTGTTGCGAGGTACGCGAGTAAGCGTTTTGGCCGAAAGGCTGGTCTTCGCCGCTGACTTCGATGCCGGTGACGGTGCTGGGGCTGACGTTGCCGCGCACGGTCAGGCGATGGTTATTGCCCAGGTTGTGGTCGAGGCGGAGCGAGTAGAGGCTGGTGCCTTCAAAGACGGGGAAGTTTCCCATTTGCGAGGTCAGCGTCTGGTATGAGGCGGGCACAAAGCACGGGGGGACGGCGCAGCTGGTAGGAAAGCCGGCAACGCCGGGGTAGCCGCCCGTCAAGCCGACCGGCCAGGCGCCATTCAGTGCCATCCCCGAAGATGCGCCGACCAGGCCGAGATACTCTCCCACTGCCTGTGCGTAGGCTGGGTTGGCCAAAGCAGCGTCAACGGTTGGGTTGGTGACGAATGCAATCTGGCCGGGCGTGAGCTGAAGATTCACACTGCCTGCAGGTGCGCCAAAAAACGCCGACGCATCGAACGGATTGAGACCGAAGCAGGTCTGACCGGCGGTCGCGAGGCAGTCCTGCCCGATCGAAGAGAATCCGGTTTCGTGCCGCCGCGTGATTTCGTAGGCGAAGTAGTAGAAAGTTTTGTCCTTCTTGATCGCGCCGCCGAATGCGGCGCCGGCTTGCACGCGGGTGTAGGCCGGGTTGGAGACCGTGCTGAAAGGATTCACGGCCTGGAAGCTGCGATTGCGCAGATAGCCGAAGACATCGCCGTGGAAGTCGTTCGATCCGGAGCGGGTGATGATGTTGACCACGCCACCGGCGGCGCGGCCGTACTCGGCGGCGTAACTGTTGGTAATGATTTGAAATTCCTGCACCGCCTCCTGCGAAACGGTGGAGCGCACGCCGTTGACCGAGTTGTCGGTGGCGTCGGCGCCGTCCACGTTCACCAGGTTCGAACGGGCGCGCTGGCCGCTCATGTTGAGGCCGGAAGTGGGGGCGGCGCCGGTGTTGGGCGCGTTGTCGCGCACGACCTGGGAATCGGTCAGGGTGAAGTTGATGTAGTTGCGGCCGTTGATGGGCAGATTGTCGATGCGGCGCTGGCCGATGGTGTCGGTGGTGGAACTGCGCGAGGTTTCTACGAGCTCCGCCTGCGAACTGACTTCCACGACTTCCTTGCCGGTTGCAACGGCCAGCGTGATGGGAAGTTCAACCAATCCGCCGACTGTGATCACAACGCCGGTGCTTAGGATTCCGCTGAAACCGGGAGCGTCAATCGACACTGTGTAAGTCCCCGGAGGCAGCAGTTGAGCGCTGTAGCCGCCCTCGCCGTTGCTGGTGGCAGTGCGCTCCAGGCCCTTGGCCGCGTCGCGGACGATGACCGTGGCGTTGGCGACGAGGTTTCCCCTGGGATCTTTCACGGTGACGTGCAGATCACCGGTGGCAGAGCCGCCCTGGCCAAAACCAAGGGCGGACAGCAGCAGGACCAAGAAACACAAGGAGGCAGACTTGACGGTGCGGATCATAAGGTTCTCCCTTGGACTCGCGCAAGCGAGCAGACGGCGGGACTGATTTCCACGGCAGGTGCCGATGTGATCACGGATGGTTTGGAACGAGTTGCTTTGCAGCCCGGTGGTTTTTATAACAGAAAGACCACCGAAAACAAGTCAGGAATCGAAAAGGGTGGTTTCCGAGTTACCCCAGATGGGTTACTGAAGTTCGTCCGGCGTTGCGGGGAGCACAGCCCAACAGCGGGTGGAAGTTAAGGGCTGCGATGAAACTCACAACATGGCCGAAATGCGGACCGGGGCAGCTGGATTTTGCAGCCGGCCCAGCAGCATGGCGGAGCCATTCAACTGTTCGTAGCCGCGAAGGATGGGAGCGGCCGCCCAGCCGGAGTTCGGCCAGGCCAGGGCGAAATAAATTCTGAGCAAGGCAAAGGTGGCGTTGCGGCGCAGCAGGAGGGCGTTGTCCACGAGCCGGCGGGCGGCTTCGGCGGTATCGGGGTTGCCGGCGGTCAGTGCGGCCTGTCCCATGCGAACCAGGACGGCGGCGTTTCTTCCCGCCGCTTGAACGTAAAGGGCCGTGGCGCGCAGTCGCTCCCGCTGGACCAGGCGAAACTCCGCAGCGGGCAAGCGGCGGCGGAGGTATTCGTCTTCTGCGGGGTCGACGAGGTTGCGGAAGGCCTCAACGTCAATGGGCTGAATTTGTCCCGCGAGCCCTGAACCGGCGGTGACCTGCAGGCTGCGCGAGACCGCGACGCCGAGAATGAAGATCAGCGCGAGTGCAGCGGCGACGACGAGAATGATAGCCAAAGTCATGGTTGGACCAGACGCTCCAGTTCCCGGTTCCAGACCTCGAGATTATTCTCGGGCAACGGAACCGCAGGGTTCGCAACCGCTTTCTTGGGGATGAGCAGGTAATAGAACCAGATCAGGACGCAGAGGTGGTAGGTAGCCATGTTGACGAAAACGAGGATCATCCGCTTGGAACCTGGCAATCCTCCGTTAGCCATCAACGCCCAGGACGCGAGGTGTACGCAGCTGGAGACGCTGAGACCGAGACTAATTCCGAAGATCCGTCTTTCCCAGGCGAGCTGAAAGTAGAACGAAAGCAGGAAAATGAAAACCAGGAGACCTGACTCAATCAGATAGATCGTCTGTTCCAGCATGAAAGCGCCGGAAACGATCCCAAAGCGTCCGTCCTGTGGTGCATAAGCGGCCGCCGCGGTTGCGGCGAACGCCAAGGCGACCCCGAGTGCTCGGATCAACAACTTGCCGAGCCGAGCCACGGATGGATAGGACCCGAAAACGTGGGCGAAGATTTCGCCGATGAGCACGAACTTCAACACGCCCTCAATGATTAAGCTTGTCCAATCGACTCGCCAGAAGATCCAGGGATTAACACTGGGAAGTACGTCCGCAGAATAAACGGCCAATTCGCTAATGGCACTCAGAACGGCAAATGCGAGAAACGCGGGAGCCCGCTTGGCAATTCCCCGCTTCCAGATAAGGAATCCAAGGACGAGAAGAAGAAGGTTGGGTGCAACCCAAAGGTAACTCCAGAGCAGTGAGTGCGCCCGTAACATGGCGTAAGGACTATACCGCGATCCGCCGCCGACGGCAACGCGGTCGAGCGCTTTGTTCGGCTTCCGTAAGGCCGGTGAACCAAACGCTCAACCGCCGCGATTTTCAGGCAAAATAGACGATTCCTACGGCTTGCAGAGTTTTTCGCCGCAGTTGGTCCCCCCGGTTCCTCCGCCATCGGCGCGAACTACGGTGGGAATCACCAGCGTGTTGACGAACAGTACAGCTGCGCCGAGGATGAGAAGGATGCGTTTCATGGTTGTTTTCTCCTTGTGACTGCGAATTGGACCGTGATAATTTCATGGGCGCAGTCGTGCGCGC